>Ga0233375_1000008_pt1 | contig 169908 bp, 147 predicted proteins | sample ElkDunMinimDraft_10_FD_191539 | JGI IMG/M metagenome (GOLD analysis project Ga0233375, IMG submission 191539) | Fecal eukaryotic communites from dung pellets of Tule Elk in California, USA - Elk Dung E16 | ecosystem: Host-associated > Mammals > Digestive system > Large intestine > Fecal...
TCCCGACGCAGCCTCGTGAGGGCCTTGTCGTTCAGGTCGGTGATCTCGGTGTCACCAAGGAACGCCTGACCGCTGCTGGCCGAGTCGAGACCGGCCAGCAGGTGCATCAAGGTCGACTTACCCGAACCGGACGGGCCCATGATCGCGGTGAAACGACCCTGCTCGAAGTCGACGTCCACCCCGTCCAGGGCACGCACGACCGCCTCCCCCTTGCCGTACGTCTTGGTCAGTGAGCGAGCGCGCACAGCGGGCGAGTCCCCGGGCGCATACGTGGTGAGGTCCATGGAAGAGACGCTACGGAGCGAAGCCGCCCGTTGGCGTCCGGCCATGGGCTGGTCCTGCAGCGGCCCGGTCATACCTGGGTCGTACGGGGCCCAGTTGCCACCGCCCAGTTGCCGCTACCGCCCATCCCCTTCGAGACCGACGCTGCTTCGCTTTGACGGGCCCCAAAGCGAAGCAGCGTCGGTCTCGAAGGGAAGTGTGGTCAGGTTGAGTACCCTCAGGCGGGACCGTGCAGGCTGTGGTCGTTGTGCGTACCCGTCCGAGCCCGCGAGAGATCCCGAGACGAGATCCCGAGATCTAGATCCCGAGACCAGATCCCGAGAGAAGATCCCGAGAGAAGAGGACCGCGATGTCGTTCAGCGAGACCGCTCGTGCGGCCTTCCGGCGCGGGGACGACGACGCCGTCGCCCGCCTGGCCCGGGACGAGGCCGAACGTGCTCGTGCCGCGGATGACCTGCCCGCCCTCGTCGAGGTGCTGTACATGCAGTCCCGGCTCGCGATCCGCGGCGGTGACCTGACCGAGGCGGCGCGCATCGCCTCGGACGCGCTGGCCGTCGCCGTGCGCACGGGCGACCGCGCCCTGGAGGAGCGGCCGCGACACGTCCTGGCGGGAGTGGCGCGCATGGCGGGTGACCTGCCCCGAGCGCGCGTGCTCTACCGGGAGAGCATCGACCTGAACACTCTGCTGGGCAACGACGACACGGTCACCTCCGAGCTCCACAACCTCGCCTTCACCGAGCTGAGCCTCGGGGAGACGGCCGCGGCACGCGAGCGCTTCACCACGAGCCGGACTCGTATCGTCGCCGCCCGGTACCGGGACTTCGTCCCCTACGCGTACGTGGGGGCCGCGGCCACGGCCGTGGCCGACGGCGACCTGGCCCGCGCCGCTCGCTTGCTCGGCCTCGCTGAGCGCGCGTTCGGTGACCTGGGCCAGGTGCCCGATCCGGACGACGCCGAGGAGCTCGCCGCCGTCGAGACGGCCGTGCGTGCGGCGCTCGGCACGCAGCGGGCCGAGGAGGAGCGTCGCGCCGGGGCAGCGTTGGAGCCGTGGGCGACGCTGGTCTCCGCGGTGGAACGGGGCACGGAGCCGGGGGCCACGGTCGAGTCAGGCGCCGCGTGACCTGACCATCCGCTCCTCGCGGAGCGCCACCTCCAGTGCCCCGAAGGCGAGCACGTCCAGGACCAGGCCGAACGCCGCCGTCCACTGCACCGCGCGGAACACCAGGAGCTGGGTGAACAGCAGGCTCACGAGCACCGCCCGACGCACCCAGACCGCGCCGCGCAGGTGGTTCGTGCGACCGACGGTGACGCCCACGACCAGGAGCACCAGGGACGTACCCACGGCGGCAAGGATCGCGAAACCCGTCCACTGGGGCAGTCCCGGCACCTGCCCGCGCACGACGCCCAGGCCCACCATCACCTCGGCGGCGTCTACCACCAGCAGCACGCAGATCAGCAGCCACGCCGCCCACGCCCGGTCCACGAGCGCGTCGAGCCAGCCCACGACGCGCGCGACGCCGCCGCGGACCACGTCGGGCACGTCGGTGTCGTCGTCGGGCACCGCGTCGATCAGCTCGGAGACCAGGCGGGCGCCCGGCTCGCCCGCGCCCTTGGCGGCGAGCGCACGTGCCTCCTCGCGGGCCGCAGGCGTGAAGCCGCCCGCGAGACCGGCAGCAAGCCGGTCGGCCGCTACGGCGAGGTACTCGGCCGGGTGATGCGCGCGCCGGCCGTGCAGCCCTTCGACCACCAGGACGAGCACCACGGTGACGAAGTAGATGATGGCGGCGGTGGGCGCGTAGAAGTAGTCGTTGTCGGACGTCACGAACTTGCCGACCTCGTCGATGAACAGTCCGAACCCGACGCCGCCGAGCACCGCGCCGAGCGACCGTGGCACCGGACCCACGTACGAGAGCAGCAGCATCATCGCCAGCGCCATGAGCAGCCCGCCCCACAGGACGTGGGCGAGATGCAGCCCGCCGCCGCCGATCTGCGGGTAGTCCGCCGCGGCCAGGTAGGCGCGCGTGGCCAGGACTGTCACGACGCTCGCCACGAGGAACGTCACCAGGTGCCGCACCGCCGACGTGTCGCGCGGCGCCCCGAGCCGCAGCAGCCGGCCGCGACCGGCGAGGCCTCCTGATTCGGTCCTGAGCTCGTTGGTCACGTCGTCTCCTCCCGTGCGGGCACGTGTCCTGGCACCTCCCGTGCATCCTTTCGCATTCCCGCGTCCCAGGCGACGAAGGGCCGGGGATGTGCCGGAGGCCTTGGACAGCGTTTGGCCGCGGGCCGTCAGCGCACCACCGCGGCGATCGCGCTCACCTCGATGAGCGCCCCCGGCACGCCCAGCCCGGCGACGCGGGCCCCGAGCACCAGCGGCGGTTCGTCGGAGGCGAGCAAGGGCGCGATCGCCCCGTACGCGGCCGTGAGATCGACGCCGTCGACAAACAGCACGGTCCACTGCACGACGTCGGCGAAGGTGGCGTCTGCCGCGGCGAGCGCGGTCCGCGCGTTCTCCACGGCGCGGACGGACTGTGCGGCCACGTCGTCGGCGCCGACGAGCGAGCCGTCCGCGTCGACGGAGTTCTGGCCGCCGACGTAGATCGTGGTCGCGCCCGGGGGCACGACGGCGACATGGCTGAAGGCGGGGCCCGAGACGAGCCCTTCAGGGCGAAGACGCTGTATCGAATCCATGCTCGATGCTTGCACGAGCCACTGACACCGGCCCGGGCCCCTCCGCGCGGGGGCCCGCGTCAGTCGAACAGTCGCCGGAACACGTTCGTGTCGGCCAGGTCGACGAGCTCGTCGCCCCGCCCCGACAGGATGGTGCGGATCGCGTAGAGCGTGAAGCCGCTGACCTGCTGGGCGCTGATCGCCGGCGGGATGGACAGCTCCTGCCTGGCGGTCACGACGTCCACGAGTGCGGGACCGTCGTGGTCGAACGCGGTGCGCAGGGCGCCCTCGAGGTCGTCGGGCTTCTCGACCCGCTGACCATGGATGCCCATCGCGTTGGCGACGTCGGCGAAGTTCGGGTTGTCGAGGCCGGTGCCGTAGGAGACGAAGCCGGCGGCCTTCATCTCCACCTCGACGAAGTTGAGCGACGAGTTGTTGAACACCACGACCTTGACCGGCAGCTTGTTCTGCCGGATGGTCAGCAGCTCGCCGAAGAGCATGCCGAGCCCACCGTCGCCGGACAGGGCGATCACCTGGCGCGAGGGGTATGCCGACTGGGCGCCGATGGCGTGCGGGACGGCGTTCGCCATGGTCCCGTGGCTGAACGACCCGATCAGGCGGCGCCGGCCGTTCATCGTGAGGTAGCGGGCAGCCCACACGACGGGGGAGCCGACGTCCGGGATGAACACCGCGTCGTCGCTGGCCAGCTCGCTGACCAGCCGTGCGACGTACTGCGGGTGGATCGGTTCGCGGTTGCGGTCGTTGTCCGCGAGGTCGTCGAGGCTCTTGCGCGCCTTCGCGTAGTGCTTGAGCGAGGTGTCCAGGTGCTTGTGCGAGGCGCTGTCGTCGAGCAGGGGCAGCAGGGCATCGATGGTGTCGCCCACGTCGCCCACCAGCCCGAGGTCGATCGGCGTACGCCGCCCGAGCTGCTCGCCCCGGAGGTCGACCTGCACGATCTTGGCCTTGGACGGGAAGAACTGCTGGTACGGGAAGTCGGTCCCGAGCATCAGCAGCGCGTCGCAGCTCTCCATGGCGCGGTAGCCGGAGGAGAAGCCGAGCAGTCCGGTCATGCCGACGTCGTACGGGTTGTCGTACTCGAGGAAGTCCTTGCCGCGCATGGCGTGCACGATCGGTGCCTTGAGCTTCTCGGCGATCGCGAGCACCTGGTCATGGGCGCCCTGGGTGCCGGCGCCGCCCAGGATCGTGACCCTCTTGGCCGAGTTCAGGATCTCGGCCGCCCGGGCCAGCTCGCCGTCGGCCGGGCGCACCACGCTGCGCGTGGCACGGATGGGGGCCGACTTCTTGCGGCCGGCGCTCTCGGCCAGGAAGACCTCGCCCGGGATGACGACGACGGCGACACCGCGCTTCTCCACCGCCGTACGCATCGCGATCTCGAGGACGCGTGGCAGCTGCTCGGGCACGCTGACCAGCTCGGTGTAGACGCTGCACTCCCGGAACAGGTCCTGGGGGTGGGTCTCCTGGAAGTAGTTGCTGCCGATCTCGGCCGCCGGGATCTGCGCCGCGATCGCGAGCACCGGCACCCGGCTGCGCTGGGCGTCGAAGAGTCCGTTGATCAGGTGCAGGTTGCCCGGCCCGCAGCTGCCGGCGCAGACGGTGAGCTCGCCGGTCAGCGTAGCCTCGGCCGCCGCCGCGAAGGCAGCCGACTCCTCGTGTCGTACGTGCTGCCAGGTGACGCCCTTGGTGGTGCGGATGGCGTCGGTGAACCCGTTCAGCGAGTCGCCCGGCAGGCCGTAGACCCGTTCGACCCCCGCGTCCTTGATGATCTCCACGATGGTCTCGGCGACATTCGTCATCCTGGGGCACTCCTCACGACGGCTTCGAGCAATGTCCTCGAACATAGCCTCGGTCGCCGGGCGTCGCAGGGCCAGGCGGTGCGACTACGACGAGGCGCTCGGAGGCAGGTCGCCGACCAATCGGCTGAGCGGCGCGGGCGGCGTGTCCGGGTGGCGCTGGGCGTCCACACGACGCGTGCCGCACGCCGGCGAGTACGCCGGCGAGTGCGCCGTGCTGCTCAACGCCCAGATGGCGGCGGTCGCCGCCTATCCGCGGCTCACCGACCACGACGGCGAGGGGTGGCACCTCCACTACCGGGACGACAACCAGGTGCTGTCCTCGGTCCTGCGGGCCGTGATCAGCGTCGGCACCTCGCTCCACCTGGTCACGCGCGGGATGCACCGGCTGGGGCGCTGTGCGTCCGAGCCCTGCGCCCACGTGGTGGTCGACGTGACGCGCAACGGACGCCGGCGGTACTGCTCCGTGCGGTGTGCCAACCGTGCGGCCGTCCGCCGGCACCGCGAGCGCGCCGCCTCGTAGGGCTGTTTCACAGTGCTGTGTTGTTTCGTAGCGGCGACCCGTGTTCGACAATGGCTCGATGATCTCCACCGAGCTTGCCCAGCAGCTGCGCGACGCCGGCCTCGTCTGGAAGCCGGTCGACGGTGACCAGTTCCGCATCGCCGCGCCCGAGCTCGCCGGTGACGTCTTCACCGTGAGCACCATGACCATCGAGGCACACGAGTTCCCGACCGGCACGATCCTCGGTTTCAACGGCACCACCGAGTGGGCGCTCGACTCGGTGGCGATCGAGGACGCCCTGTGGCTGCCGCGCGAGGACCAGCTGCGTGCCCTGCTGCGCTCGGGCTTCCGGGCGCTGCGCCGCACCGACGGCGGCTACGAGGTGGACGTCGAGCTGCTCGGCGAGGTCCGCGTCTTCGCCGACACCGAACCGGTCGACGCCTACGGGCAGGCGCTGCTCGCGCTGATCGAGCTCAGCCGCTGACGGACGTCCTCCTGCCCCGGCCCGTCACGCCCCGAGCGCCGTCGCGAGGTCCTCGGGGGTCGTCACCGGCCGGTCGCAGACGAACCCCCGGCACACGTAGGCCGCCGCGCCCCCGTCGACGAGCGGGCGGTCGGCGAGCAGGGGCAGTCCTGGTGCGTCGGGCTCGCCGACGGTGATGACCAGCCCGGGCGACGCCGCGCGGCGCGCCACGTGTTCGAGCGCGGCGCGGGCCGCGTCGTCGGGCCCGACGACGGCGACCTGGAGCGGGCCGGTGGCGAGTGCCTCCGCGACCGCGAGGGTCCATCCGGCGAACCGTGGCGCCTGCCGGGCCAGCCCACCCGCCGCGGCGACCGCGGACTCCGCGGCGCTGCGGTGCCGCGTCGACCCGGTCAGCGCGGCGTAGGTGCCGAGCGCGCCGGCGAGCGCCGACTGCCCCGCGGGCTCGGCCGCGTCGGTGGCGTCCTTGGGCCGGCTGACGAGCCGTTCGGCGTCGTCGGCCACGTCGAAGAAGCCGCCGTCGCCGTCGCCGAACCGGGCCAGCGCGACGTCGAGCAGGCTGCCCGCGGCCTCGAGCCACCGCGTCTCGCCCGTGGCCTGGTGCAGGGCGAGGAGCCCTTCGGCGAGGTCGCCGTGGTCCGCGGCGACCGCGGGCGCCGCCCCGACCACACCGCCCCGCGAGGCCCGCCGCAGGCGTCCGTCGACGAGGTGGAGGCCGAGGACGAGCTCGGCGCACTCCCGTGCGGCGGCGACGTGGTCCGGTTCGCCGAGCAGCACGCCCGACTCCGCGAGCGCGGCGACGGCCAGGCCGTTCCACGCGGTGACCACCTTGTCGTCCCGGGACGGCTGAGGGCGCCTGGACCGGGCCTCGGCGAGCCGCGTCCGCACGCCGGCCCACCAGCCGGGGTCGGGGTCCTCGCGCAGCTGGAGGGTGGAGGTGCCGTCCTTGAAGGTGCCCTCGGGGGTCACGGACAGCACCTCGGCTGCACGTGCGCCGTCCGCGGGGCCCAGCACGTCCGTGAGCTGTTCGGGGGTCCACACGGAGGTGAGCCCCTCGACGCCGTCGGTGTCGGCGTCGAGCGCGGACGCGAAGCCGCCCTCGGGCGTGCGCAGCTCCGTGCGGAGAAACTCCGCGGTCTCGCGTGCCACGCGTTCGGCGCGCGCCGACCCGGTCGCGCGGTACAGGTGCAGGTAGACGCGCAGGAGCTGGGCGTTGTCGTACAGCATCTTCTCGAAGTGCGGTACCACCCAGGCGGCGTCGACCGCGTAGCGCGCGAACCCGCCGGCGAGCTGGTCGTAGATGCCGCCGCGGGCCATGCCTTCGCACGTGCGCTCGACGAGGCGCAGGGCCTCGCTGTCGCCCGTGCGGGCGTGATGGCGCAGCAGGTGCTCGAGGGTCATCGACGGCGGGAACTTGGGCGCGCCGCCGAACCCGCCGTGGGTCGCGTCGGCGTCGCGGGCCACGAGCCGCGCGGCGTCGGCGAGAGCATCGTCGTCGAGCCGGTCGGGTGTCAGAAGAGCCGACGTGCGGCTCACCGCGTCCGTGATCGCCGCCCCCTGCTGCTCGACGGCGTCACGGCGTTCCGTCCAGGCCTCCGCGACGGCGTCGAGCAGAGCCAGGAAGTGTTCGCGCGGGTAGTACGTGCCGCAGTAGAAAGGGTGGCCGTCCGGGGTGAGGAAGCAGGTCATGGGCCAGCCGCCCTGGCCGGTGAGCGCGGTCGTCGCACTCATGTAGACGGCGTCGACGTCGGGCCGCTCCTCCCGGTCGACCTTGACCGCGACGAACCGGTCGTTGACCGCCGTGGCCACGCCCGCGTCCTCGAACGACTCGTGCGCCATGACGTGGCACCAGTGGCAGGCCGCGTACCCCACGGACAGCAGGACCGGGACGTCGCGTCGCCGGGCCTCGGCGAACGCCTCTTCGCCCCACTCCCGCCAGTCGACGGGGTTGTCCGCGTGCTGCAGGAGGTACGGGCTCGTCGCGGTCGCCAGACGGTTCGCCATGCCTCCAGCCTGACACCGGACGGGGCCGCTCGCGGCCGCGGGCTCCACCGGCCGGTGACGGCCGCTGATGGACGGCGACTAGGCTCTAGCGCGTGCTCCTCGCCCCGCGGACAGACGCCCCGACGGACCAGGACCTCGTCCACGCGGCCCGGTCCGGCCAGACCGCCGCGCTCGGTCTCCTGCTCACCCGGCACCGCGCGGCCATGCTCGCCGTCGCGACGAGCATCCTCGGCCACCGGTCCGACGCCGAGGACGTGGTCCAGGAGGCCGCGGTCGCCGCTCTCCTGCGGATCGAAGCCCTGCGGGACCCCTCCGCCGTCGGTCCCTGGCTGCGGACCGTGGTCCGCAACGCGAGCCGGGCACGCCTGCGCGGCCAGGTGGACGAGCCCGCCGACGCGGACCGGCTCGCAGCGCTCGCGGCTGCGGGGGGCGACCCGGCGGAGCTGCTGGAGCGGAGCGCCACGCGCGACTGGGTGTGGTCGGCACTGGCCGAGCTCCCGGCGGAACAGCGGCTCGTGCTGGTCCTGCGGCACCTGACCGACCTGACGGCCTACCAGGACATCGCCGAGGCCCTGGAGATCCCGATCGGCACGGTGCGCAGCCGGCTTGCCGCCGCGCGCGGCCGGCTCGCGGACGCCTTGCTGGCCACGGCCGACGCCGCTCACGACGACGTCACCGCGTTCACGCGGGCCCGCCGGCGGGAGGCCGTCGAGACGCTCGCGGCGGCCCCGCAGGGCGGGGTGAACGCCGTCCTGGGCGAGTTCTGGTCCGCCGAGGCACCCTCGCGCTGGCCGAGCGGGCGCGTGCGGACCGGCCACGGTTACGTGGTCCAGGTCATCGAGTCCAACCTGGCTGACGGCGTGCGCCCGCGGCTGCGCGACGTGGTGGCCGGCGGCGGCATCGCGCTGTGGGACATCGAGCTGGTCAGCCCGGCGGAGGATCCGCTGCACTGCCCGCCCGGTGCGGTCTGGGTGCTCGGGTTCGAGCACGACCGGGTGCGCACCGCGCGGATGCTGCACCGGCCCCGCGCCGGGCGCGCCGGGCGCGAGGACGTGCGGGTGCGCGACAGCACACCGTCGTGAGAGCGAGCTCTCCTCGGGGGTGTCCGCCGGGGTACCGCGGGGCCACTAGGCTCGCCCGGTGTCCATCACCGAGGCAGACCGCGCGTTGTACGAGGTCATGACCAGCATGTCGCGGCGGGTCCGCGTGCCCGCCAGCAATCCGTACGAGATCGGCCTGGACGCGATGGGCGACATCGCGCGCAGCGTGATCGACACCGCCGGGCACGGGGGTGGGGCGTACCTCCTGTGGGCGGAGCTGACGGACGTCGCCGACCACCCCCGCACGGCGGGTCCGCGGTGGTGCGATGCGCTCACCCGGCTGGCCGCCGGTGAGTGGCTCGCCGTCGACACGGAGGACGACGACGCCGTCGCCGGGTACTTCGACCGGTGGCAGGACCCGCTGCTGCGCACCCAGGACCTGCTCGGTGAGCCCGACAGCGGGTGGCGACCCGAGTACTACGACTTCCTCGATCGGACGATGCGCGGTGCGCTCGCGGACACGGCGGACCAGCTGGCCTCTGCCGACCAGCAGACGGTGGCGCGCTACCTCGACGACGGCGAGTACGGGCTCGCGCTCGAGTACGTAGCGCTCGTGCTGTGCGAGGACGAGGTGCCCGTGCCCGCCGTGACGCTGAAGCGGCTGGGCCATGTCGCGGAGATGCTGTCGAGCGACCAGGCGATGCGTGACCTCGCGGAGATCCCGGCGGCCGAGGACGCGGGGGCCGAGGGTGCACGGTACGAGAACGCCGGGTTCGAGGGCGTGGAGCGCGAGGACGCCACCTAGCTCGGGTCCACCTGGCCGGGGAACGCCTTGCCGGGGTTCAGGAGCCCGCGCGGGTCCAGCGCGTCCTTGATCGCCCGGTGCATCGCGAGCGTCACGGTGCTGAGCTCCGCCGCCGCGCCCGGGAGCTTCAGGAGCCCCACGCCGTGCTCGCCGGTGACCGTGCCGCCGAGCGCCCGGCACTCGTCGACGATGCGGTCGAACGCCACCTTCGCGCGGGCCTTCGCCTCGTCGTCGCCCGTGGGCGCGATGATGAGCGGGTGCAGGTTGCCGTCGCCGGCGTGCGCGATGTTGGCGATCACGACGTCGGACTCCTCGGCGATCCTCTCGATGCGGCCGAGCATCGCGGGCACGGCGCCCCGCGGGACGCACACGTCCTCCGTGAGCACGGGCCCCAGTCGCTCGAGCGCGGGGTAGGCGAGGCGGCGCGCGAGGAAGAGCCGGTCGACGTCGTCCGGGGCGACGGAGCGCTCCACCTGGGTGCCGCCCGCCGCCTCGAACAGCTCGGCGACCCGCTCGGCCAGGGCCTCGCCCGCGGCGCCGGGCTCGTCGACCTTCGCCAGGAGCAGGGCGGCCGCGCCCTCGGGGAGCGTCCACTCCTGCCAGTCGGCGACGGCGCGCAGGCAGGTGCTGTCGATGAGCTCCAGGGCGGCGGGCACGATACCGGCGGCCGAGACGTGGGCCACGGCGTTGCCGGCGTCCGCCAGCGACGAGAACCAGCCCACGACCGCCCGGTCCTCCCGGCCGCCGAGCGGGCGCAGCTTCAGCGTCACGTCGACGACGATCCCCAGCGTGCCCTCGGACCCGACCATCAGTCCCGTCAGGTCGTAACCCGTGACGCCCTTGGCGGTGGTCCGCCCGAGCCGGGCGACCGAGCCGTCGGCCAGTACGACCGTCATGCCGAGCACGTAGTCGCGGGTGACGCCGTACTTGACGCAGCAGAGGCCGCCCGCGTTGGTCGCGACGTTGCCGCCGATCGTGGAGATCGCCTGGCTCGCGGGGTCCGGCGGGTACCAGAGTCCGTGCTCGGCGACGTGCCTGCGCAGGTCGTCGTTGAGCACGCCGGCCTCGACGACGGCGAAGCGTTCCGCGATGTCGACCTCGCGGATCCGGGTCATGCGCTCGAGGGACAGCACCACACAGCCCGCCACCGCGTTCGCCCCGCCCGACAGGCCCGTGCCGGCGCCTCGCGGCACCACCGGCGCGTCGTGCTCGGCGGCGGCGCGCACCGTGGCGACGACGTCGTCGAGGCTGGTCGCGAGGACCACCGCGGCCGGCGTCGTGTACGGGGCCCACTCGGCGTCGTCGTGGGCATAGGCCGCGACCGCCTCGGGGTCGGTCAGCACGGCGCCGTCGGGCAGGGTGGACTGCAGGGCGGACTGGAGGGCGGACTGGAGGGCCGCGGCCGGCGCGGCGGATTCGTTGCGGGTCATGGCGTCCGGATCGTATCTCTCGCCGTGGAGGCGGGTCCGGTCGTGGACGTCAGTCGTCCCGTCGGGGCCGTGAGGACCGGAGCCGCTTGGTCGCCGACCGCTGCTTCTTCGCGCTGAGCCGCCGCTCCTGCGAACCGCGGGTCGCCCGCGTGGCACGACGGGCCCGCGGTGGTGGGGCCAGGGCTTCGGCCACGAGCGCGGCGAGCCGCCCGGCGGCCGCGTCCCGGTTGCGCCGCTGCTCCCGGTGCTCCGAGGCGACGACGGTGAGCGTGCCGGCCACGAGCCGCTCCGCGAGCCGGTCCGTCAGCCGCTGCCGCTGGGCGTCGCTCAGGACCGCCGAGCGCCCGACGTCCCAGGACAGCTCGACGCGTGAGTCCGTGGTGTTCACACCCTGGCCGCCCGGGCCGGACGAGCGGGAGAACCGCTCCGTGAGCTCGGCCCGGGGAATGGTCAGCGCTGCCGAGACGGTCAGGCCGGGGCGGGCGGGTGAGGGCATGTGTCCATGGTCTCGCACCGGCGACGTGTGTCGGCACGCTACCGCAGGAGCCGGTCGACCAGCTCCGTCCAGCCCGCGGTGATGCGCTCCGGCGTCATGCCGCGCTGGGTGTGCAGGTGGGTGACGAGAGCAGTGTCCAGATAGGCGAGCAGCGCCTCGGCAAGGAGCTCGACGTCGCCGTCCGTGCCGGTGGCCGCGAGCAGGCCCGCGACATGGCGGGCGTAGAGGTCGCGCGGGGGGTCGTCGGTGTACCGGCGGTCCGGCGGCAGCTCTGCCGCGAGGTAGAGGTCGTGGTACCGGAGCCGGTGGTCGACCGACGCCGCGCCGAACGCGTGCAGCCGGGCCGCGGGTGGTGCGCCGGGGCCGAGTGGGGCGGGGCCCGAGATGAAGCCCTGCTGGAAGGTGCGCCCGGCGTGGTCGAGCAGGGCTTGCATCAGTCCGGCCCGGTCGCCGAAGCGCCGGTAGATCGTTCCCTTGCCGACCCCGGCGGCGGCGGCGACCGCGTCCATCGTCACGTGCGTGGCGCCGCGCTCGGCCACCAGGCGCGCGGCGACGTCCAGGAGCCGGGTGCGGTTGCGGGCGGCGTCGGCGCGCTCCCGGGGCGGCTGACCAGCGACCGGGAGGAGCACCGGAAAGGGCTGTGCGCTCATGCCGCGAGCGTAGGCGACGGGTGCCGGGAACATATCCGGACCGTAGTCCGTTACGCCTCTCGCAAGATAACCGGACCATGGTCCGGTTATCGGGTCCGGACACCGACCGGTCCCGTAGCGACGAACAGGAGGGCGGGCATGGAGCTCGGCATCGCAGTTTTCGGGGACGCGAACGCGGACCCCACGACAGGGCGGCGGATCTCGGAGGCACAGGCGATCCGCAACATCGTGGAGGTCGCCGTGCTCGCCGAGGAGGTCGGGCTCGACTGGTTCGGAGTGGGGGAGCACCACACCCCGGAGTTCCCGGCGTCGGCCGCGGCGCCCATCCTGGCGGCGGTGGCCGCGCGGACCGTACGGATCAAGCTGTCCAGCGCGGTCACGGTGCTCGGCACCGACGACCCGGTGCGGGTCTACCAGCAGTTCGCCACCGTCGACGCGATCTCGGACGGACGTGCCGAGATCATCGCCGGGCGTGGGTCGTCCACCGAGTCGTTCCCCCTCTTCGGGTACTCGCTGGGCGACTACGACCGGCTCTTCAGCGAGAAGCTGGAGCTCCTCATGGAGATCAACCGCTCCCCGCGTGTGACGTGGAGCGGCACCACCAGGGCACCGCTCGACGGCGAGTACGTGCCGCCGCGTGCCGAGCACGGGCCCATCCCGCTCTGGCTCGGGGTGGGCGGCACGCCCGCGTCGGCGGTCCGGGCCGCCCAGCTCGGGCTACCGATGTCGATCGGCATGCTGGGCGGCAGCTTCACCGCCGGTGCGCCGATCGCCGATCTCTACCGCGCCGCCGCTGCCCAGCTGGGCAACACGCCGCAGCAGACGGTGGTGATGATGGGCGCCCCCGGCTTCCTCGCCGCCGACGGCGACGCCGCGCGGGAGACCTGGTGGCCGCACTTCCACCGGTTCATGAGCACGGTCGGTGAGCAGCGCGGCTTCCAGCCGCCGTCCCGCAGGGCCTACGACGCGAGCACCGGCCCGAACGGCGCCCTGCTCGTCGGGTCCCCCGAGGAGATCGCCGAGCGCATCGTCCGCATGCACGCGCGCTGGGGCCACGTGCGCCAGTTCATCCACATGGACTGGGGCGCCCTGCCCCAGGCGGACCACCTGCGCGCCGTCGAGCTCTTCGGCACCCAGGTCAAGCCGCTGGTCGACGCCGAGCTGGGCCACACACCGGTCGACCACGTCCTCGGTCGCACCACCCACTGAAGCCTGGCCGGACGGCCAGGAGGAAAGGACAGACGATGGACTTCGAGCTGGGGATCGTGCTGGACCCCTCGGTGCTCTCCGCGCCGGACTCTCCGGCAGCGCTCGCGCAACAGGCGGAGGCAGGCGGCCTGGACCCGATAGTGGTCGTGGCCCCCGACCACGACGCGGACGAGCCCGCGCCGTTCGACCCGTGGACCACGGCGGTCTGGATCGCGGGCGTCACCGAACGCACCGGGATCGCCGTGCCCGGCGACCTGCCGGACGCGTCCGCGCGCCCCGACGACCCCGAGGCCGGCCACCCCGCCGTGGTGGCCAAGGCGGCCCAGACCCTCCGCACCCTCGCGGGCAACCGGCTCCTGACCGGCGCGGGCTGGGCGGAGGCCCCGGCGGGCGCCGGACCCGAGGAGCTCGCGGCGCTCGCGGCCGGAGGCCTGCCGGTGGTGGTCCCGGTACGCACGCACGACGACGTCGCCCGGCTGGTGGAGCTCGTCGCGGCGCGGGGCCCGGCCACCGGCCGACGGCGCAGCGCGAGCGCCCGGTCGATGCGCCGTGACGGCATCGACTACGGCGGCGTGCCCGAGTCGCTGTGGGACGGTGTGGTCGAGCCGGGCGACGCCGACTACCTCGCCGTGAGCTCGAACTACCTGCGAGGTGGGGCGCCGGGCATCGTGCTGCGGCCCGAGACCCCCGCGCAGGTGGCGGACGCGCTCGGGTTCGCGCGGCGGCACACCCACCTGCCGCTCGGTGTGCGCAGCGCCGGGCACGGTGTCAGCGGCCGGTCCACGAACGACGGCGGCGTGGTGATCGACGTGGGCCGGATGAACCGGATCGAGGTGCTCGACGTCGACCGGCGGCTGGTCCGGATCGGACCGGGCGCCACCTGGAAGCAGGTCGCCGCGGCGCTGGACCCGTACGGTTGGGCCCTCGGATCGGGCGACTACGGCGGCGTGGGCGTGGGTGGCCTCGCCACGGCGGGCGGTATCGGGCTTCTGGGGCGCGAGCACGGCCTGACCATCGACCACCTGCGGGCGGTCGAGCTCGTCCTCGCGGACGGGGCCCAGGTACGGGCGTCGGCACAGGAGAACCCCGAGCTGTTCTGGGCGGTGCGCGGGGCGGGCGCGAACTTCGGGGTCGCCACGGCGTTCGAGTTCGAGGTCTACGACGTGGGGGACGTCGGCTGGGCCAAGCTCACGCTGGTCAGCGACGACATCGAGCGGTCGCTGGTCCGGTTCGGCGAGGTGGCCACGGAGGCGCCCCGCGACACGACGGTCTTCCTGGTCACCGGGCAGCCGCGGCAGGGACGGTCCATGATCCAGCTGTACGCGGTGGTCGACTCGCCCGAGCCGGCCGTCGTGGTCGAACGGCTCACGCCGTTCCTGGACGTCGGGGCCCTGGCCCAGCAGGAGGTGTACGTGACGCGGTACAGGGACATCATGGGCCAGGCGCACGACGTCGGGCCGGAGGGTCACCAGGGGCGGGGCGAGCCCGTCTCGCGGTCCGCGTTCCTGCCGGCCCTCACGCCGGAGTACGCGCACGACACCGCCGACCTGCTGCGCAGCGGACGGGTGTTCTTCTACGAGCTGCGGTCCATGGGCGGGGCGATCGCGGACGTCCCCGCCGACGAGACGGCGTTCGCGCACCGCACGCCCGCGTTCCAGGTCACCGCGATGGGGGTGGACCAGGCGGACCTGAGCTCCCGCTGGGACGCGCTGGCCGAGCACTTCGACGGCCTCTACCTGAGCTTCGACACCGACCGACGACCCGAGCGGCTGGCCGACGCCTTTCCGCCGGCGGTCCTCGCGCGGCTGCGCGACCTCAAGCGCCGCCACGACCCCGACAACCTCTTCCGGGACAACTTCAACATCGACCCGCGCAACGACCGTGAGGCCGTGGGCGCGGGCAGGACGGGAAACGACTCATGACCGACTACGGACACGACCTGCTGTTCGGCACCTTCACGACGCCTAGCGCGCAGGGCGCGCATCAGGTGCTCGACCTGGCCGCCACGGCCGACCGCGCGGGGCTGGACCTGGTGACCTTCCAGGACCACCCGTACCAGCCGGCGTACCTGGACACCTGGACCCTGCTGTCCTACGTCGCGGCGCGCACCCGGAACATCCGGGTGAGCGGCAACGTGCTGAGCCTGCCGCTGCGTCCGCCGGCGGTGCTGGCGCGCGCCGCGGCGTCGCTCGACCTCCTCAGTGGCGGGCGCTTCGAGCTGGGCCTCGGTGCCGGTGCGTTCTGGGACGGCATCGCGGGGATGGGCGGACGGCGGCTCACGGCCGGGCAGGGCGTCGAGGCGCTCCGTGAGGCCGTCACGATCATCCGCGACATCTGGGACACGGACACCCGGGGCGGGGTGCGGCTCGACGGGCAGTACTACCAGGCCGCCGGTGCCAAGCGCGGCCCGCGGCCCGCGCACGACATCGAGGTCTGGCTCGGCGCGTACAAGCCGAAGATGCTCGCGCTCACCGGGGCGGTCGCCGACGGGTGGCTGCCCACCATCGAGTACCTGCCGGACGGCGTCGCCTCCCTGCCGGTCCTGAACGCCCGGATCGACGAGGCGGCGGACGCCGCAGGGCGGTCGCCTCGCGCCGTGCGCCGGCTGATGAACTTCATGAACGTGCAGTTCGCGCCGGGCAACCGAGGCCTGCTGGCGGGACCGCCGGCACAGTGGGTCGAGCAGCTCTCGGACCTTGCGCTGACCCACGGTGTCACGGCCTTCCTCATCGGCGGCGACGACGCGGACGCGATCGAGCGGTACGCGGCCGAGGTGGCGCCGGCGGTGCGCGAGGCGGTGGGACGGGAGCGGGGCACGGCCTGATCGGCGCCCCGCCGCCCCGGCGACCGGGGCGGCCGGGGAGCCGTCGCGGAGGTGTGGGCTGCGCTCAGGGCAGGACTTTACCCTTCGGGTGCGAAAACGATGTCACACGATGGTCTGTTGACGACCGACTTTCGACCTGCCACAGTGAGAGCGCTCCCACACCTCGCGATCAGCAGCAGCGCGCGGTTTCGCAAGTCCTTCACCACCCTCGACGACGCGGGTACGACATGGGCCGGCCCGGTGCCCGGGCGGCTCGGAGAGAGGACGACGATGTTCCATCCCCTTGCCAGTGCAGATCCCTCCGGCGCAAGTCCCTCCAGCAGCCTCCGACCACGGCGCCGGACGAGGCGCTCGCGCGTCGCGGTGCTCGCCGCCGTCGTGCTCGCGCTCTCCGCGACCAGCGCGGTCCCGGCCGTGGCGGCCGACCCGGTACCCGAGGGAGCGGGCAGCTACACGACCGACCAGGTGGGCCCCGCGCCCGAGGGGTGCGCCCCGCTCGCGACCGACGCACGCGCGTTCATCACCGACTCGGCGCCGGAGGGGGCCGTGCCGACGAACGACTGGTGGTCCTCGCTGAGCTTCAAGAAGTTCGACTGCTCGATGAGCGAGCCGCTCCACGCGCACCCGGTGTCGTACAAGCCGGCGCCGGCCGGCCTCGGGCTCTCGTACACCCAGCAGCCCACCCTCTACGGCACGCCCGGCGGGATCGGGGAGTTCCACTACCCGTACAGCCAGGACCTCGTGGTCGGGGTCGCGGGGATGAACGCGTCCGTCGTCGAGGTCGCGGACTGGAGCGACTGGACGGTCACCCCGTCGTGGAGCGACGGGTCGCGCTCCATGACGGCGACGATCGGGCACGGGCTACCGGTCACGTGGTTCGAGATGACGGGCGGCGACGCGGTGCTCACCGGTGCGTCGGACCTTCGCGTCTGGCTCGACGACGGTGCCCGGATCGGGTTCAGCACGGGCGGGGCCGACTACGTCGCGTTCGCGCCGACCGGGTCGTCCTGGACGGCGTCGGGCGGCACGTTGCGCAGCAGCCTCTCGGGCCAGGGCTACCTCTCGGTCGCCGCGCTGCCCACCACGCCCGGCGACGACGACGCGGCCCGGACCGCGCAGGCGGACTCGGTCACGCCGTACGCCTACGTCGAGGTGACCGGGACCCGCGCCGACTACGTGTACGACGAGACGGCGAGCGTCGTACGGACCACCTACTCCTTCGAGACCGAGGCGCACGAGGGTGCTCTCGAGGGCACCGTCGTGGCGCTCTACCCGCACCAGGACGTGTACCTCGTGGGTTCCACGGGTGACGGGCCGGGTGACGGCGCGGCGTCCGACCGCGACTACGTGTCGGCACGCGGCCCGATGAACACGCTGGTGGGAGCGACGTCGTTCACGACGGAGACGCCGTTCACCGGCGTGCTGCCGGAGGTCCCCGCGGTGGCGACCGGGGAGGGTGCCGCGAACGCCCGGCTCGACGCCCTGCTCGACGCCGAGGCGGGCGACCCGATGAGCATCGACGGCGGCGACACCTACTGGACCGGCAAGGCGCTCGGCCGGGCGGCGCGCATCGCGGAGATCGCCGACCAGCTCGACCGCACGAGCGTGCGCGACGCGGCGCTCGGGCAGATCAGGTCGGTGCTCACGGACTGGTTCACGGCGAGCCCCGGCGAGACGGAGCGGCTGTTCGCGTACAACGAGAACTGGGGCACGCTGGTCGGGTTCCCCGCCGGGTACGGGTCGGACCGGGAGCTGAACGACCATCACTTCCACTACGGGTACTTCATCGTCGCGGCCGCCACGCTGGCGCGGTTCGACCCGGGGTGGGCCAGCGACCAGCAGTACGGCGGCATGGTCGACCAGCTGATCGCGGACGCCAACAACTTCGACCGCACCGACCAGCGGTACCCGTACCTGCGGGACTTCGACATCTACGCCGGCCACGACTGGGCGGCGGGCCACGGCGCGTTCGTCAACGGCAACAACCAGGAGTCGAGCTCCGAGGGCCAGAACTTCGCCAACGGTCTGATCCAGTGGGGTACCGCGACCGGCGACGACGCCACCCGCGACGCCGGCATCTACCTCTACGCCACGCAGACGGCCGCGATCCAGCAGTACTGGTTCGACGGGTCGGGCGCCATGCCCGACGCCTTCGGGCACTCCACCGTCGGCATGATCTGGGGCAGCGGCGGGGCGTACGCCACCTGGTTCAGTGGCGAGCCCGAGATGATCCAGGGCATCAACACCCTGCCGGTCACCGGTGGCCACCTCTACCTGGGCCTGCGCCCCGACGACGTCGTCGCCAACTACGACGAGATGGTCGCGGCCAACAACGGCGAGCCGACCGTGTGGCAGGACATCCTGTGGTCGTATCTCGCGCTCGGCGACGGCGAGCGAGCCCTCGCCGCACTCGACGCCGACCCCGACTACCCGGTGGAGGAGGGCGAGAGCCGCGCCCACACGTATCACTGGACCGCCAACCTCGCCGCGCTGGGTGAGCTCGACCCGACGGTGACCGCCGACTCGCCCGTGGCGGCCGTGTTCACGAGGAACGGGGCGCGCACGTACGTGGCGGCGAACATCACGCAGTCGGCCCGCACGGTCGAGTTCTCGGACGGCACCTCGCTCACGGTGCCCGCGGGCCGGACCGTCACCTCGGGTGCGCACACGTGGAGCGGGGGAGGCGCCCCGGGCAGCACGGACCCGACGGACCCGACCGATCCGACGGACCCGACCGATCCGACCGATCCGACCGATCCGACGGACCCGACCGATCCGCCGGACGGTGCCGCCACGACGCTCTACCTGACCGCGGACGGCGCTCTCGCCGAGGACGCCGGTTCCACCGCAACGGCCGTGCTGGACGTTCGGTCGGGCCCGGATGCGGTCGGTGACCCGAGCACCGGGCTCACCGCGACCCTGGAGCACGTCACGGGCGAGCTCAGCGGCCCGCGCACGTCGTTCGACCTGGGCGTCGACGCCGGGGCGAACGTCGGGAACGCCACCCGAGTGCGGGTGTCCTACGACCTCGACGGTGACGGGACCGACGACCGTGTGGAGACGTACCGGTACTTCGCCACGGACCCGGTCCCCGGCTTCGAGCGCTACACCTCCGCGAACCAGGCGCTCGAGAGCTCCGAGGGCACGCTGGGCGACCTCACCGACGGCACCATCACGGTGGAGGTCTGGAACGTGCTCGGCAACGCCACCGCGCTGCTGGATCTCACGGACTCGGTGGTGGAGGTGCCGTTCGGGCCGTTGACGGTGGGCTGACGGGTACCGGGAAGCCGGACGGCCCTGGTCGGGATCGACCGGGGCCGTCAGGTCCGGGGCGGCGGAACGACCGCTACCGGGCAGGCGGCGTGGTAGATCAGCGCCTGGCTGGTGGACCCCAGCAAGAGACCGCGAAACCCGCCGCGGCCACGAGACCCGACGACGACCAGCTGAGCGTCCTCGGCGCGGTCGAGCAGCACGTGCGCCGGGTTGTCACGGACCACAACCCGCTCGACGCGCACCGCCGGGTACAGCGCCCGGCTCTCGGCGAGCCGCTGGTCCAGCACCTCCAGCTCCTGCTGCCGCACCGGGTCCCACGACGACGCCAGCTCCCGGGAGGGCGGCAGCGGCACGTCGCTCCACGCGTGCACCGCCACCAGGGGCGCATCCCGGAGTGACGCGGCCTCGAACGAGAAGCGGATCCCCGCCTGGCTGGTCGGTGAGCCGTCCGCGCCGACCACCACCGGACCCTCCTGCCGAAGCGTGGTGCGCGGCTCCGTTCCTCGCACGACCACGACGGGGCATTGCCCGTGCGTCGCGACCGCCACCGCGATCGAGCCGATCACCAGCCCGGAGAACCCGCCCAGCCCGCGTGAGCCGAGCACGACCAGGCCGGCCGTGGCGGACATGCCGATCAGGTGCCCGGCTGCCGAACCGTGTCCCAGGTCAGTGCTCGTCGTGACGTCCGGCGCCGCCTCCCGGGCAACCACGGATGCGTCCTCGAGCAACCGGCGGCCTGCCTCGATCCGGGCGTCGTCGTAGGAGCCCAGCCCCACCGCGTGGGGCAAGGCGGCAGGGAGCGGTGCCCACACGTGGACGAGCACCAGCGGGGCACGACGGCGGACCGCCTCGGCCGCCGCCCACCGCACCGCGTTCGTGGCCGACGCCGAACCGTCGACCCCGACCAGGACGGGCCTGTTCGTCGCATCGTCCATGACGGACCACTCCTCACGTGTGCTCGACGATCAGTGGCAGGACCAGCCGTCGCCGCTGTGGGCCCTCCGGGACCGCAGGGGCGGGCCGTTCCACCATCGTCACACCTGGCGTGCGCTCCGTCGCGGGCACCGTGCCCGCCCGCCGTCGTCCGGCGGCCGGGACGTTCCGGATCACGAGACGTGCGGCCGGGCGGAGCGTCAGAGGCTGCCGATAGGTTTGGTCCATGGCAGTCGTCCTTCACCGGGCTCCGCGCACGGACCTGCTCGCGCGGGCGCTCGGGGACCTGCTGGCGGTCCCCCTGGAGGACCCGTTCGCGACCGAGATGGTCGTCGTGCCCGCTCGCGGGGTCGAGCGCTGGCTCGCGCAGCGGCTCAGCCACCACCTCGGTGCCGCGCCCCGGCAGGACGACGGGGTGTGCGCGGGGGTGGACCTGCGCTCGCCCGGCTCGCTGTTCGCCGAGGTCACGGGCACGCGCGACGACGACCCCTGGGCGCCGGACGCGCTGACCTGGCCGCTGCTGGCGGCGATCGACGCGAGCCTCGACGAGCCCTGGGCGGCGCTGCCGGCCCAGCACCTGGGGCACGGCATGCCGGGCGAGGAGGGCGACCTGCGGCGGGGCCGCCGGCTCTCCGTCGCCCGGCGGCTCGCGCGGCTCATGGCGGGTTACGCGACCCAGCGTCCCGCGCTGGTCGCGGACTGGTCCGTGGGCCGTGACACCGACGGGTGCGGGCGGCCCGTGCCGGCCGACCTCGCGTGGCAGCCGCCGCTGTGGCGGGCCCTGGCCGAGCGGGTCGACGCCGAGCCGCCGCACGTGCGGCACGCCGCCGTCGTCGCCCGGCTGCGGGACGAGCCGGGCTCCTTCGAGCTCCCGCCGCGTCTGTCCCTGTTCGGCCATACGCGCCTGGCGGCAAGCGAGGTCGAGCTGATCGGTGCGCTCGGCGCGCACCGCGACGTGCACCTGTGGTTGCCCCACCCGTCGGCGGCGCTGTGGTCGGCGCTCGGGGACCTGGGCGGTCCCGTCGACCGGGCCGTGGACCGCTCCCACGAGCGCGTGGGGCACCGGCTCCTGGCCACGCTCGGCCGGGACACGCGCGAGCTGCAGCGCACGCTCGCCGCGATCGACCCGCGCGACGAGCCGGTCGGGGAGCTGCCCGGAGCCGTGGTCGCGACGGGTACGCGTGACGCCGCCGACGCCGTTTCGCCGTCGACCCTGCTGGGGCAGCTGCAGCACGACCTGCGCGCGGACGCCGTCGGCGACGCGGGCACGCGCACGCTCGACCCCGCCGACCGCTCCGTCCAGGTGCACGCCTGCCACGGCCCCGCCCGGCAGGTCGAGGTGCTGCGGGACGTGCTGCTCGGCCTGCTGGCCGACGACCCCACGCTCGAACCGCGCGACGTGCTCGTCATGTGCCCGGACATCGAGACGTACGCGCCGCTGGTCACCGCCGCCTTCGGCCTGGCCGACGTCGTGGGGCCGCAGGGCCACCCCGCGCACGGCTTGCGGGTGCGGCTCGCCGACCGTGCGCTGGACCGGACCAACCCGCTGCTCGCCGTCCTGGTGCGCCTCCTCGACCTGGCGGGCGGGCGCGCGGGAGTGGGCGAGGTCGTGGACCTGGCACACGCGGGGCCGGTGCGCCGCCGCTTCGGGTTCCGCGACGACGACCTGGAACAGCTGACCCGCTGGGCGCGCGAGACCGGCGTGCGGTGGGGGTTCGACGCGGCGCACCGCGCCGGCTACGACCTGGCCGACTACGGGGCCGGCACCTGGCAGGAGGGGGTCGACCGGCTGCTCGCCGGGGTCGCGATGTCGGACGACACGGGCACCTGGCTCGAACGCGTCCTGCCGCTGGACGACGTCGGCAGCGGGCAGGTCGAGCTCGTCGGCCGGCTCACGGAGCTCGTGGAGCGGCTCCGCGACGTCACCGACGCACTGACGGGCGAGCACCCGCTCGGGCACTGGCTCACCGCGCTGGAGGACGGCGTCGCGGCCCTCACCACGGTGCCGGCCTCCGGCGCGTGGCAGCTCGCCCAGGTGCGGCGCGAGCTCGCCCGCATCCGGGCCGACGCATCGGACCCGGCGGTGTCCCTGCGGCTGCCGGACGTGCGCGCGCTGCTCGCCGACCGGGTGGCCGGCCGCCCCACCCGGTCGAACTTCCGTACCGGCACGCTGACCGTCGCCACGCTGGTGCCCATGCGGTCCGTGCCGCACCGCGTCATCGCCCTGCTGGGGCTCGACGACGGTGTGTTCCCGCGTGTCGGCGTCACCGACGGCGACGACGTGCTGGCCCGCGAGCCGAGGACGGGCGAGCGGGACCCCCGCAGCGAGGACCGGCAGCTCTTCCTCGACGCGATCCTCGCCGCCACGGAGCACCTCGTGGTGACCTACAGCGGTGCCGACGAGTACTCGGGCCAGGAGCGGCCGCCCGCCGTGCCGCTGGGCGAGCTGCTCGACGCCCTCGACGAGACCGCGCACACGGCGGACGGACGTCCGGTGTCGCGGGCGGTCACCGTGTGCCACCCGCTGCAGCCGTTCGACCGGCGCACCGTCGAGCCCGGCGCCCTGGTCCCCGGCTCCGCCTTCACGTTCGACCGCGCGGCCCTGGCCGGCGCGCGCGCCGCTGCCGGCCCCCGCACGCCGGCGGGGCCGTTCCTGGCCGCGCCGCTGGCACCGGCGGCGCCGTCGGGCGACGGCGTCGTGGCGCTCGACGACCTGCTCGTGTTCTACCGCTCGCCCGCTCGCGGGTTCCTGGTGCAGCGTCTCGACGTGGGCCGGTCCTGGGACGAGGAACCGCTCGACGACGGTCTGCCCGTCGAGCTCGGCGGCCTGGACCGCTGGGCCGTGGGGGAACGGGTGCTGCGGGACGTGCTGGCCGGCACGTCGGTCGGCGACGCCGTCCAGAAGGAGTGGCGTCGCGGCCAGCTGCCGCCCGGTCGCCTCGGCTGGCGTCCCCTGGTTGCCGTCGCGGAAGAGGTGGGCCCGCTCGCCGACGCCGCCCGCGGGGTCCGGGCGAGCCCTGCACGCGCCGTGGACGTCGACGTCGACCTCGGCGACGGACGCAGCCTGCGGGGCACCGTGCCCGGAGTGCACGGCGACCGCGTCGTGGCGGTGTCGTACGTCCGGCTCGGCGGTCGGCAGCGCCTGCAGGCCTGGCTCCGGCTGCTGGCGCTCGCGGCGTCCGACGACGACCGTCCCTGGGTCGGTTACGCGCTGGGCCGGCCGGCCAACCCCCGGTCGCGCAGGGCATGGCAGGGCTCGCGGCTGGGACCGCTGGACCACACCGCAGTCGACCTGCTGCGCGACCTCGTCGCGCTGCGCGACCGCGGTCTGACCGAACCGTTGCCCCTGCCGGTCAAGGCGTCGATGGTGTACGCGGAGGCACGCCGGAGCAGGGCGGACCCGGCCGAGGCGCGGTACCGCGCCGGGCAGACGTGGACCGGGCAGCAGGGACCCGGCAGGCGGCTCGACGGCGAGGGCGCGCAGCCCGAGCACGTCCGGGTCCACGGCGCGGGCGCACCCCTGCCCGGCACCGACGAGGAGCCGCGGGCCGGCGAGGAGCACCCGGGGGAGACCACGCGGTTCGGGGCGCTGGCGATGCGCGTCTGGAGCCCGCTGCTGGAGAACGAGAGGTTCAACGACTGATGGACGGCTTCGACGGTGTCTTCGACCTAGCCGGGCCGCTGCCGCGCGGCACGGCCCTGCTGGAGGCCAGCGCGGGCACCGGCAAGACCTTCGCGATCGGCGCGCTCGTGACCCGGTACGTCGCCGAGGGCGTGGTGCCGCTCGACCAGATGCTCGTGGTGACGTTCGGCCGCGCCGCGACCCAGGAGCTGCGCGACCGCGTGCGCGGCGCGCTGCTCCGCGCCGAGCGCACGTTCGCCGCCGCCCTCGCGGGCCGTGACACCGGCCCGGTGGACGCCGTCCTGGCGGCGCTGCTCGACGTCGACACCACCGAGCGGGCCGCCCGGCACCGGCGGCTGGCCGACGCCCTGGCCTCCTTCGACCACGCCACCATCGCGACGATCCACCAGTTCTGCCAGCTCGTGCTGCGCTCGCTCGGTGTGGCCGGGGACACCGAGCCCGGCGCCGAGCTCGTCGAGTCCCTGACGGAGCTCACCGTCGAGGTGGTCGACGACCTCTACCTGCGCCGGTACGGCAACGCCCCCGAACCGCCGCCCTTCGACCGGGCCTGCGCGGTGCGTGTCGCCACCGCCGCCGTCGAGGACCCGCGCGCCGCGCTCGCCGACGCCGACCCGGCCGACGCCGTCGGCTCGGCCCGGGTCTCGTTCGCGCGCGAGGTGCGGGCAGAGATGGAGCGGCGCAAGCGGCGCCTCGGCATCCTCTCGTACGACGACCTGCTCGGGCGGCTCGCCGACGCCCTGGACCCGGCGTCGGCCGAGGGCAGCACCGCTGTCGGCGCGCGCATGCGGGAACGCTGGAAGGTGGTGCTGGTCGACGAGTTCCAGGACACCGACCCCGTGCAGTGGCAGGTGCTGGAGCGGGCCTTCGGGGGTGCACAGGCGCTCGCGGAGGCACCGGACCAGGCCGGGGCGATGGTGCTGGTGGGCGACCCGAAGCAAGCCATCTACGCCTTCCGCGGCGGCGACGTCGTCGCGTACCTCGACGCCGCCCGCGGCGCGACGACGCGCGCGACCCTGGGCAGCAACTGGCGCTCGGACGCGCCGCTGGTCGAGACCCTGGGGGTGGTGCTGGGCAACGCGGCGCTCGGCCACGAGGAGATCGTGGTGCACCCGGTCACCGCGGAGGGCGGGGCCGCGGGCGGCGGCAGCCGGCTGACGGGCGCACCGCACCCCGCGCCGTTCCGGCTGCGGCAGGTGCTGCGCGAGGGCCTGCCCACGGTCCGGAGCGGAGCGATCCAGGTGGGGGCCGCACGCCGGCACGTCGCCGCCGACCTCGCCGCCGACGTCGCAGGCCTGCTCGCCTCGGGCGCCACGTGGGACGGGCGCCCGCTGGAGCCGGGCGACGTCGCCGTGCTCGTCTCGGCCCGGGCGCACGGCCGGCTGGTGCAGGACGCGCTCGCCGAACGTGGCGTCGCCGCCGTGATGCCCGGTGGTGACGTGTTCGAGACGCCCGCCGCCGACGAGTGGCTCACGCTGCTCGACGCCCTGGAGTCCCCGCACCGTTCGGGGCTGGTGCGCGCCGCGGCGCTCACGTCGTTCCTCGGCCGCACCGCCGCCGACCTCGCCGCGGGCGGCGACGAGGGGGGCGAGGCCCTGACCGCGCGCGACGCCGACACCCTGCGCGGCTGGGCGATCCTCCTGCGCCACCGGGGCGTGGCGGCCCTGCTGGAGGCCGCCGAGGAGCGTGGGCTGAGCGGTCGCGTGCTGGCCCAGGCCGACGGCGAGCGGCTGCTCACCGACCTACGCCACCTGGGACAGCTGCTGCACGAGGTGGCGGTCACCGAGTCGCTCGGCCTGACCGCGCTGCTCGCCTGGTTCCGCGACGAGCGCCGCCGGGCAGGCACGGCCGAGCGGCCCCGGCGGCTGGACTCCGACGCCGCGGCCGTGCAGATCGTCACCGTGCACGGCAGCAAGGGCCTGCAGTACCCCGTGGTCTACCTGCCGTTCGGGTACGACAACTACGCACGCCCGGTCGAGATCGCGCTGTACCACGACGAGCACGGCACCCGCACGATCGACGTCTCCGGCTCCGGCGCGCACTGGGACGCCCACTGCTCCACGCACCGCACGGAGGAGGACGGCGAGGAGCTGCGCAAGCTCTACGTGGCCCTGACCCGCGCGCAGTCGCAGGTCGTCGCCTGGTGGGCGCCGACGTCGAGCACCCCCACCAGCGGGCTGCACCGCATCCTGTTCGGCCGTACGCCCGGGACGCGCGAGGTGCCCGCGACGCAGGCCGTGAAGGACGACGACTACACCACGCGCGTGCTGCGGCTGCTCGAGGAGCTGGGCGGACCCGCCGCCGAGCTCGCCGTGCCCGCCGAGGGGTCCGCGCCCCCGGCCGCCGACCGGCACGCGCCGTTCGAGGCACGCGTGTTCGACCGTGCCGTCGACACCGAGTGGCGGCGCACCTCCTACAGCGGGCTCATCGCGGCCGACGACGATGCCCCGCACGTGGGCAGCGAACCCGAGGCCACCGGCACGGACGACGAGCCGGCCGCACCGGAGCCCGAGGTGCAGGGCGTCGAGGAGCTGGCCGCGCCCGATGCCGGGCCGACCTCGCCGATGGCCGACCTGCCCCTCGGTGCCGCCTTCGGGTCCCTGGTGCACGCCGTCCTGGAGGACGCCGACCCCCTCGCCCCCGACCTGCGCGCCGAGCTGATCGAGCACGTCACCGAACAACTGCGCTGGTGGCCCGTGCAGGCCGACCCGGAGGTGCTCGCCACCGGGCTGCTGCCGCTGCACCGCACACCGCTCGGCCCGCTGGGCGACGGACTGACCCTGGGCGAGATCGGCCGGCCGGACCGGCTCCGGGAGCTGACGTTCGAGCTGCCGCTGAGCGGTGGTGACGTGGGCGGCCTCGGTGTCGGCTCCGGTGTCGGCTCCGGGACGCCCGGCCGTGCCGAGGCCAGGCTGCGGGACCTCGCCCCGCTGCTGCGGGCCCACCTGCCCGCCGCCGACCCGCTCGCCGCCTACGCCGACCGGCTCGAGCAGCCCGCACTGGGGGACCAGACGCTGCGCGGCTACCTCACCGGTTCGGTCGACGTGGTGCTCCGGCTGCCGTCCGGACGCTTCGTCGTCGTCGACTACAAGACGAACTTCCTCGGGCCCGCCGTCAGCGACTACTCCCGCGAACGCATGGCCGAGGCCATGCTGCACTCGCACTACCCGCTGCAGGCCCTGCTCTACGGCGTGGTGCTGCACCGCTACCTGCGCTGGCGGCTGCCCGGCTACGAGCCGGGCACCCATCTCGGTGGGGTGCTCTACCTCTTCGTGCGCGGCATGGCGGGGCCGGACACCCCCGACGCGGGCGGCAGCCCCGCGGGCGTGTTCTCCTGGCACCCCCCGGCGGCGCTCCTGGTCGCGCTGTCCGACGTGCTCGCCGGCACCCCGGGGGAGAGGGCCGCATGAGGGCGATCGAGCGCTGGACCAGCGACGACCCGCACGACGCCCGCCGGGCACGCGGCGCGACCGGGCTGCTGCGCACCTTCAACGAGGCCGGCGTGCTCACCGCGGCCGACGTGCATGTCGCGCGCCGCACCGCCGACGTCGTCGGCGAGGACGACGAGACCGTACGGCTCGCCGTGGCGCTCGCGGTGCGCGCGGTGCGGCAGGGGTCCGTGTGCGTGGACCTGGGCGGGTTCGACCTCGACCGTGACGACGGGGACGACGGGGACGACGGTGACGACGGTGATGCGGACGTGGCGCCGCTGCCCTGGCCCGCAGCCGACGGCTGGCTCGACCGTGTCGCCGCGAGCCCGCTGGCGGAGCGGTCCGTGGTGCGGGCCGATCTGGGCCTGCTCTACCTGGACCGGTACTGGCGCGAGGAGCGGCAGGTGCGCGACGACGTCGTCGGCCGGCTGGCCGCCCCGGCACCCGCCGTCGACGACGCCCTGCTCGAGGACAGCGCGGCCCGGCTGTTCCCCGGCGCCGCGTACGCCGAGCAGCGGGTCGCGGCGCTGTCCACCGCGCGGCGCCTGACCACGGTGCTCACCGGCGGTCCCGGCCGCGGCAAGACGACGACCGTGGCCGGCCTGCTCGCACTGCTGGCGGAACAGGCCGAGCACGCGGGCGGACGCCGTCCGCGGATCGCGCTCGCGGCGCCCACCGGCAAGGCAGCCGCACGCATGCAGGAGGCCGTCACCGAGTCGCTCGCCGCGCGTCCTGTGGCCGGGCGACCGGAGTTCACCGACGACGACCGGCGTCGGCTCGCCGGGCTCCAGGCGGGCACGCTGCACCGCCTGCTGGGGTGGCGGCCCGGGTCGAGCACCCGGTTCCGGCACGACCGCTCCAACCGGCTGCCGCACGACGTGGTGGTGGTCGACGAGACGTCCATGGTGTCCCTCACGCTCATGGCCCGGCTGCTGGAGGCGGTGCGCCCCGACGCACGGCTCGTGCTCGTGGGCGACCCCGACCAGCTCGCGTCCGTCGAGGCCGGCGCGGTGCTCGCCGACCTGGTCGCCGGCCTCGGGCAGCGGGCGGACGGCGTCGTGTCGGCCCTGGTCACCGACCACCGGTCCGAGAGCGCGGCAATCACCCGGCTGGCCGCCGCCATCCAGGACGGCGACCCTGACGCGGTCCTCGCCGGCCTGACGGCGGACGACGGCGTGGTCGAGCTCGTGCACCCCGACGACACGGCAGGGCTCACGCAGCTCCAGGACGAGCTGACCCGGCACGCGCTCGACGTGCGCCGTCTGGCGCTCGTGGGCGACGCGGCCGGAGCACTCGCCCTCGCGGAACGGCACCGGTTGCTGTGTGCGCACCGGGAGGGCCCGTGGGGCGCCGCGCACTGGAACCGGCAGATCGAGCGCCGGCTGGGCGAGGCCTCCGGCACCTACCTCGGCGCGGCGAGCGGCACCGAGTGGTACGCCGGGCGGCCGGTGCTCGTCACCACGAACGACTACAGCCTCGGCCTGTTCAACGGCGACACCGGGGTAGTGGTTGCCGAGGGCGAGGCGCTGCGCGCCCACATCACCGGCGGCGCGTCGTTCGCGGTCTCGCGGTTGGGCGACGTCGAGACGCTGCACGCCATGACGGTGCACAAGAGCCAGGGCAGCCAGGCCGAGACCGTGACGGTGCTGCTCCCGGACGAGTCGTCGCCGCTGCTCACGCGCGAGCTGTTCTACACCGCCGTCACGCGCGCGCGGCGGCGCGTGCGTGTGGTGGGGACCCTGGAGGCGGTGCGGGCCGCCGTCTCGCGGCGGGCGCTGCGGGCGAGCGGGCTGGCGGCGCGCCTGCATGGCGACCCCCCGGCGGGGTAGCGCCGCGCTCAGCCCTGGAGGCGGTCGATCGTGCGGCCGAGCCATTCGGACATGAGCCCGCGCTCGGCGTCGGACAGTGCGGGTAGTTCCGGCACCGCTGCGCGCAACGCCACGGCCAGCGTCACGGCGTCACCGTGCTGGCGGAGATCCTGAGCAGGACGGCCCCCGGTAGCGGGCTGACGGCATGCGGGTGGTGTCGAACCGCAGGGTGCGCGTCCATGTCGGCCGTGATGGACGTGTGTCTTGCGGTTCGCGGAGCGGGTGGACGTGGTTCGGCGGGGCCGCACCGCTCTGTCGTGGGTGGAGTAAGCCCCCGGGTGGAACGGATCCTGAAAAATCAACCCCCGGGGGGAGGACTTGCGTGCCGTCCCCGGCCTACGTTGGAGCCATGGCACACATCAGACCGGAAGACGAGAACGGGGACGACACCGCTCCGAGCGCCGGCTGGACCTGGGGAGCGGGGATCGGTGTCGGCCTGGCCATCGGGGTGGCGCTCGGCATCGCGCTCGACAACCTCGCGATCGGCATCGCCCTCGGTGTGGCGTTCTTCCCGGTCTTCGCGATGATGCGCGGTACCACAGGGTCGGACGACGATGCGTCCGGCGGCGATCAGAAGCCGCAGGCGCCCGCCAGCAGCGACTGACGGGCCTGCGCCCTGTCGATCACTCCGGGCCGCGCTGCCCGCCGGGGTAGCTCCAGTCGGGCTTCCCGCCCGCCGCGGTGGACGTGATGGTCGTGCCGATCACGAGGAACCGGGTCTCCTCGTCGGCCTTCGGGCAGTGCTCCACCCCGCGCGGGACGACGAAGAGGTCGCCCGGCCCGAGCACGACGTCCCGGTCACGGAGCTGGACGGTGAGGGTGCCGCTGACGAGCAGGAACGTCTCGTCCTGGTCGTCGTGCGCGTGCCAGGTGGTCGAGCCGATCCCCTTGGCTATCTTGAAGAGGCTGCCGTTGGCCTCGGCGATCGTCCGCTGCGACCAGTACTCGGTCAGGTCGTCGAGCGCTTCCGTGAGTGTCACCTTGTCGTCCATACGCTCGACGGTAGGTTCACCGTCCGGCGTCGAACAGTGGTAGGAATGCCACGTGCCGCAAGGATCCTCTCAGAGTCGGCGGGTGGCGCTCGTCGTGGACCAGGGCTCCAACCCGTTCGAGATGGCCTGCGCCTGCGAGGTCTTCGGTGCGCGACGGCGGTCCGAGATCGGGTTCGAGCCGTACGAGCTCACCGTGGTGTCGCCGTCGCCGGTCACGACCATGCGTGACGGGCTCTTCCGCCTGTCGGCCGATGCGGGGCTCGAAGCCCTGGCCGACGCGGACATGGTGATCGTGCCCAACCGGCCTGACGCGCTGGAGCCCTCGCGTCCTGCGCTCCTGGACGCCATCCGGGCCGCGGACGACCGCGGCGCGCGGCTCGTCGGACTGTGCACCGGTGCCTTCACGCTGGCGGAGGCAGGGGTGCTCGACGGCCGCCGCGCCGCCGTGCACTGGCAGCTGGTCGACGAGTTCCGGCAGACCTACCCGCGGGTGGACGTCGAGCCGGACGTCCTGTTCGTCGACGACGGCGACGTGCTCACGTCGGCGGGGAGCGCTGCGGCGCTGGACCTCGCCCTGCACATCGTCCGCGCCGACCACGGGGCCGAGGTGGCCAACCACGTGAGCCGGCGCCTGGTGTTCAGCACGTTCCGGGAGGGTGGCCAGCGCCAGTTCGTGGAACGCGCCCTGCCGGACGGTTCGGACCAGTCGCTGGCGGCCACCCTCGCCTGGGCGCTGGACCGCCTGCACGAGCCGTTGCGGGTCCGCGACCTGGCGCTGCACGCCCACACGAGCACGGCCTCGCTCCATCGACGGTTCCAGGCCGAGACCGGAACGACGCCGCTGGCCTGGCTCACCACCCAGCGGCTGCAGCTCGCGCAGCGGCTCCTGGAAGGCACCGACCTCCCGCTGGAGGTGGTCGCGCAGCGGGCCGGGCTCGGCACCGGAGCCAACCTGCGCGCGCTGCTGCGTCGGCACGTCGGGCTGGCGCCGTCCGTCTACCGCCGTCAGTTCGGTACCGGCCGAGAACCTCTCAGCGCACGGTCGGGCCCGGCAGGTCCACCGGCCCCGGTGCGGCCCGGTGCTCGATCTGGAGGTTGACGGTGCTGCGCGACGTCGGGATCACGGCGAGCTGGGCCTCGCCCCCGTCGGTGTCGATGGCGCGTACGTGCAGGTGCCCGTCCTTGAGGCGCATCGCGAACTGGTCGGCCCCGGCGACGAAGCGCACCTCGCTGTCGTCGCTGATCACTGTGGGGCCCGTGGGCAGTGTCTTCGGCATGGGTACAGCATGCCTGGTCCGACGGGGCGGCCGGTACGTGAGGACCGTCAGACGACGATGACCCGCCGCCCGCGTGCGTGACCGGCCTGGCTGTCGACGTGGGCCGCGGCGGCGTCGGCCAACGAGTAGGTCTTCTCGACCGAGAGGCGGAGCGTGCCGCGCGTGACGAGGTCAGCGGCCTCGGCGAGGGCCGACGGCAGGTCGCCCGCAACGCCGGAGAACCGGACGCCCAGGGCCGGCGCGCCGAGATCGGCGATCGAGAGCACCCGCCGCGGGTCTCCGGTCAGGTCGACCAGCTCGCGGACCACGCCCGCGCCGGCCAGGTCGAGGGCGGCGTCGACGCGGCCGAGCCGCCGTACCCGTTCCGCCCAGCCCTCGTCGTAGGTCACGGGGACGGCGCCCAGGTTGCGCAGGTAGTCCTGGTTGGCCGTCCCGGCGGTCCCGATCACGGCGATACCGCGATCCCGGGCGATCTGCAGCACCGCGGACCCGACACCCCCTGAGGCGCCGCTGACCAGCAGCGTCTGCCCGGCCCGCACACCGACCTGGTCGAGCACGCGCAGCGCCGTCTCGACGGGCGACGGAAGCCCTGCGGCCTCCTCGAACGTCAGGCCGCGGGGGACCGGGGCCCAGGCGGTGAGTACGGCGAGCTCGGCGTAGGTCTCCGACCCCCGGCCGAAGACGTGGTCCCCGATGTCGGTCCCGGTCACTCCCTCGCCGACCTGGTCGACGACCCCTGCGGCGTCCAACCCGATACCGGACGGGAACGTGACCGGGCTGGACTCCCGGAACTGGCCCGAGCGGACCCTCCAGTCGTGGGGGATCACGCCGGCGGCGCGCACGGCGATACGTACCTGGCCCGGACCCGCGTGGGGGTCGTCGGCCTCCACGAGCCGCAGGACCTCCGGACCGCCGTACCTGGCGAAGCTCACTCTCTTCATGTCGGCACCGTAGCACTAACCGTTAGTGTTTCGAATCGGATAGGTTTTCATGACTGATAGGGTTTCCGTATGACGGAGCCCCTCGGACGCCGCGAGCGCAAGAAGGCCGCGACCCGGCAGAACATCGCCGAAACCGCGCTGCGGCTGTTCACCGAGCGGGGGTACGAGGCCGTCGGTATCCGGGACGTCGCTGCGGAGGCGGACGTGGCCGTCACCACGCTCTTCGCGCACTTCGCCGCCAAGGAAGCCCTCGTCTTCGACCAGGACGAGGACTTCGAGCGGCGACTCACACGCTCGGTCGCCGAGAGAGGGCCGGGGGAGCCGCTCGTCCCGGCGTTGCGCCAGGAGGTCCTGGCCTTGGTGCGGCACTGCACGGCCGACGCCGCGGCCGAGCTGTGGCGCATGATCGACGCGACGCCCGCTCTGCGGAAGTACGAGGTGTCGATGCGGCTGCGCCACGCCGAGGCGCTGGCCGCGGCGATCATCGCCGATCAGGCCCCCATCCGGACCCCGACGGAGTGCCGCGCGCTCGCACGGTTCGCGGTCGACGCGTTCTCGCTGGCCCGGGTCGCGGACGATCCGGATGCCGCGGTGGACGAGGTCTTCAGGATGATCGACGCCGCATGGGCCGCCGGATCACCTCACAGCCGGTCGAACGGGGCGGCGTAGCGAAAGCGCCCCGAGCGCTGCCCGTCCCACGCGCTCAGGGCGCGCGCCTGGAAGTAGTCCCCCCAGGCGGGGTCGGGTGCCTCGATCCCCAGCGTCGAGGCGGCCACGAACCCGAACCGGGAGTAGTACGCGGGCTCGCCGAGCAGCACCACCACGGGTTCGCCCATCGTCTCCGCAGCGCCGAGCACGGTGTGCATGAGGGCGGATCCGACGCCGCGGGTCTGGTGTGCCGGATGCACGCTGAGCGGTCCGAGCCCGAGGGCCGGCAGATCCCCGAGGCGTCCGCGGGTCGCGACCACGTGACCGATCAGCTCGGTGGTGGCGGCAGCGGAGGCGGGGGCGGGCCCGGGTTCGGCGACGAGGGACAGCTCCGGAACCCACCCCGGGTCCGCGCGCAGCCACTCGACCAGGGTGGCCTCGCCGGGGGCGCCGTCGGGCTCGATGGAGGGAGCGGAGTGGTCGACGCCGCGGAAGGCCGCCGCGGTGACCGCGCGGATGGCCCGGACATCTGACGGGCGTTCTTGTCTGATCAGCATCTCGACACCCTCGACGGCGGCCCGTGCGGGAGGCAAGGCAAATTCAGCCGCCCTGGTGATCCGGCGCGCGTTACGCGAGCCCTGCGAGCATCGCGTAGTCCTCGTCGTCGAGCTCGATCTCGGCCGCGCCGAGGTTCTGCTCCAGGTGCTCGACGCGCGACGTGCCCGGGATCGGCAGGATCGCGGGGGAGCGCCGTAGCAGCCAGGCCAGGGCGAGCTGCGACGGCGTCGCGCCGAGGCGCTGCGCCATCTCGCGCAGCGGACCGTCGTGCGCGGCGAGCTCTCCGACGGCCAGCGGCACGAACGGGATGAACGCGATGCCCTGCTCCGTCGCGTGGTCGAGGACGTCCTCGGCGGGGCGCAGCACGAGGTTGAACCGGTTCTGCACCGACACCACGTCGACGATCTTCTGGGCCCTCGACAGCTCGTCCACGGTCACCTCGGACAGCCCGACGTGCCGGATCTTCCCCTCGTCCTGCAGCAGCCGGAGCTCGCCGAGCTGGTCGTCGAACGGGACCGTCGGGTCGATCCGGTGCAGCTGGAACAGGTCGATGCGCTCGAGCCGAAGGCGGCGCAGGCTCATCTCGACCTCCTGTCGCAGGTACTCGGGGCGGCCGAGGCGCGGCCACGCCTCCCCGGGCCGGACCGGTCCGGTGCGCAGCAGGCCGGCCTTGGTCGCGATCACGAGGCCCTCGGGGTAGGGGTGCAGGGCCTCGGCGACGAGCTCCTCTGCCACGTACGGCCCGTAGGAGTCGGCGGTGTCGATGAAGTCGACACCGAGCTCGACGGCGCGGCGCAGCACGCGGACGGCCTCGTCGTGATCGCGGGGCGGTCCCCAGACGCCCGGCCCGGGCAACCGCATCGTGCCGAAGCCCAGGCGGTGCACGGTGAGGTCACCGCCGATCGTGAACGTCCCGGATGCGTGGGTGATGGGCTCCGCGGTCATGTCAGGTTCCTCTCGGTTCGGCGCTTCCTCTGACTTCAACGTACGCGCGCCCGCGGCCGTGGGCGTGGGTGCGTCGCACCCACCCACTCGACGGGTTATTGACCGAGCGGTCCATCATGGGTAAGTTGTGGACCATCCGGTCAAGAACTGACTGGTGCCATCTGACGAAGGGCTCCACCGATGAGCAAGATCCTTGTGACGGGCGCCAGCGGTGCGCTCGGGAACCTGACCCTCCGGCACCTGCTGGACCGCCGTCCGGCGGCCGACCTGGTCGGCCTCGTGCGCGATCCCGCCAAGGCGGCGGGCCTGGCCGCCGCAGGCGTCGAGCTGCGGACGGGTGACTACCTGGACCCGGGGTCGCTGCGCACGGCGTTCGCGGGTGTCGACAAGCTGCTGCTGGTCCCGACCCACGCGTTCACCGACCGCAAGGCCGCCCACGCGAACGTGATCGACGCCGCGGTCGATGCCGGTGTGCGGCACGTGGTCTATACGCCGATCATCCGTGAGCAGGGCTCGACGTTCTCGATGAGGGAGGTCACCGCCGAGGACGAGTTCACCCTGGCGACGCTGGCCGCGTCGGGGCTGGCCTACACCCTGGCCGGGCACCCGCCGTTCCTGGACAGCCTCAGCCAGTACCTGGGAACCGACCCGTACGAGAACGGCGTGCGGGTCCCCGCGGGGGAGGGGCGGTTCGCCCCTGCCTCACGGGACGACCTCGCGGCCGCGCAGGCCGCCCTCCTCACCGAGGAGGGCCACGAGGGCAAGACGTATCGCCTGACCGGTACGCCGGATGTCTCCTTCGCCGAGGTCGCGGAGATCCTGTCCGTCATCCGTGGCGCCGAGGTCCCATATGTTCCTGTGACCGACGAGGAGTACTCCGGCGCCCTGCGCGGGAGAGGTCTGCCCGACGCCGTCGTCGACTTCCTGAGCGGGTGGATGCGCGGCATGATCTCCGGCGAGTGGGTGGCCAGGGGTGCCGACCTGGAGGCCCTCATCGGTCACGGCCCGACCACCACTGCCGAGTTCCTGCGTGCCGAGCACGCCGCGAACCCGACGCGCTGAGAGAGAGGCGCACATGAGAATCGGATTTCTCGGAGCAGGCGTCGTCGCGCAGACCATCGCCCGGCACGTGCTCCCGCTGGGGCACCAGGTGGTGCTGAGCAACACCCGGGGGCCGGAATCCCTGACATCGCTGGTCGCCGAGCTCGGCCCCGGTGCCGGGGCCGGGACCCCGGAGCAGGCCGCGGAACAGGACGTCGTCGTGCTCGCGGTCGGCTGGCCCCACGTACAGGCCGCACTGTCGTCCGTCCCCGACTGGTCCGGCCGCATCCTGGTCGACGCGACCAACCGGATCGCCGGCGACGCCCCGATCGCTCTCGGCCTCTCCGGACGCACGTCCAGCGAGATCGTCGCCGACCTCGCCCCCGGCGCCCGTGTCGTCAAGGCCTTCAACTCCGTTCCCATGTCCTGGATCTCCGACGTCTCGCCCGACAAGCCCCGTACGGTCCTGTTCGTCTCGGGCGACGACGGTGACGCGAAGGGGCGCGTCGCCGAGCTGATCGACGAGACCGGGCTGGTGAGCGTCGACCTGGGATCTCTGGCTGCCGGGGGACGCCTGCAGCAGGTCGGTGGGCCCCTCGCCGGGATCAACCTCACTTTCGGCGGGCGGCTCGTCCCATGAAGGCCCTGGTGTACGAGACGGCCCACGACCTCGCGCACTTCGCTCTCGAGGCGGCAGAGGTCCCCGAGCCGGCGATGCGCGACCAGGACGTCCTGGTCGAGGTCCGCGCCGTAGGTGTCAACCCCGGCGAGGCCCTCATCCGGAGCATGCGGAGCGCGCCACCCGGCGGGCGGGTGCTGCTCGGCTGGGAGTTCGCCGGCGAGGTCGTGGCGGTCGGCGAGCGCGTGCGGCGCTTCGTCGTCGGCGACCGCGTCTTCGGGACCGGGGACACGACGCGGGACGGCGGCTGGGCCGAACGCCTCGCCGTCGACCACCGGATCCTGGCGACGATGCCCGACCAGCTCTCGTTCGTCGAGGCGGCCAGCCTGCCGGTCGGCGCGCTGACCGCGTCCGAGGCGCTCTTCCGCGACCAGGACGCCCTCCCCGCAGGAGTCGAGCGGGTGCTCGTCATCGGAGGCGCCGGCGCCGTCGGCTCGCTCGCGACCCAGCTCCTGCGGGCCACGACCTCCGCGTCCGTCATCACCACGGCATCGCGGCAGGCGTCCCGGCAGTGGAGCGCGCAGATGGGCGCCGAGCTCGTGCTCGACCACACCGGGGACATCCCCGCCCAGCTCGCCGAAGCCGGCGTACCGCATGTCGACATGGTGCTCTCGACCGCCGCCAGTGCGCGTCACCTGAGCTGGATCCCGAAGGTCCTGCGTCCGTTCGGGCACTTGTCCGTGGTCGATGGCGTCCCCGCACTGGATGTCGGTGCCCTCGCAGGCAGGTCCCTGTCCCTGCACACGGAGATGGTGTTCAGCCGGATCGTCCACGGAGCCGCGCCCGAGGCCCAGGGCCGGACCCTCGAGTCCGTCGCCCGTCTCGTCACCGCCGGACGGCTGCGCCCCATCGTCACGCGCCGGCTCGACGGACTCACGGCCGAGACGATGCGCACCGCCCACGAGCTCGTCGAGGGCTCAGGCACCGTCGGCAAGGTCGTCATCGCTCTCTGACGCACGGCGGGCTCGTCGTCCCGGTCGGACGACGAGCCCGCGTCACACGCTCCGTGCCGGTGGTGCGGTGACCGTCTACCGCGCGGTGAGAACCTGTGCCCACGGCTGGTCGATGTCGGCCAACCCCAGGACTGCTGCCACGTTGTCGAGCATCCCGGCGCCGAACCAGAGGCGCACGGCGTCGTCGTCCCCGAGCAGCTCTTGCATCGTCTCGACCTGCTTGGCGTAGCACCGGCGGACGGCCTCGCCGACGAGCGGCTCGCCTGCGGCGCAGTTGGCGTGCATGAGAAAGCGCAGGATGGTGCGGTCCGCCACGAGCGCGGCGTAGGCCTCGCGGGCGGCGCCCAACGCCTCGGACGAGCCGCCCCGGACGGGCTCGCGTGCCCCCGGCCCGGGGGAGTGCTGGACCAGGGCATCGTTCATCACGACGGACACGCGGTCGACCGCCGACGCGAACAGCGCTTCCTTGTTCGGGTACAGGCGGTAGAGGTACGGCTGCGAGATGCCGACGGCGTCGGCGATCTCGTGGGTCGTCGTGCCGTAAAAGCCTTTGATCGAGAAGCATCGGATCGCAGCGTCCACGACGTTCCGACGTCGTTCGTCGCTCTTGGTGCTCGTACCGGCGGCGGGCATGATCAGCAGTCAATCACGATCAGCAGTCGATCACGGCAGCGCTCAGCGGCCGAAGCTCACGCCGGGACCGGTGTGAGCCGGCTCCTCGTCAGGTGTGAGCGCCTCGATCGCCACCAGTGGGTTCCAGTAGTCCAGGTAGTGGGTGATCAGGCCGTCGTCGTCGGTCCGGACGACGGAGATGCAGACCTGCTCGTACGGCTTGCCGGTCGGCAGTGCCGTGCCCGTCGAGCGGAACTCCGCGACGACGAGACCCGGATCGACCGTGTCATGGAAGACCAGGTCGACGAACTTCACGTCGAAGGTCTCAGGAAAGTTCTTCATGTGCGCCAGCAGCGCCTCGTGGCCCTCCACGCGCCGTGCCATACCGGCGGGCGCGTACGGGAACTCGAGCACCGCGTCCGGGGCGAACAGCCGCACCCACTCCTCGGTGCGTCCCTCGGCCGTCAGGTGCAGGTGAGCGGCCACGGCGTGCTGTGCGGCGGCCCGGCGGGTTGTGATCTCATGCTCGGCAGACATCTCGACCTCTTCTATTAGTGATTGACCTATAACCTAGCACGCCGAGGGGTGTGAGGGGTGCGTCGGCCGGTCCACGGGGCAGTACGGTGGCGTGCATGGCGCGCGTCCCGGATCCTCGCCGCCCGGGCGGCACCCGCGTGGCCGAGTCCCTCCGGATCCTCCGGATCCTCTGGATCGTGCTGGGAGCGGTCCTGGTCCTCGATGCCCTGCTCGTGCTGTCCGTGGTCCCCCTGCATTCCGGGGTCATCGCGACGTTCGCGCTCGGCGGCCTCTACCTGGCCTACGGCCTCCAGCACGGGCCGCCCCCGTGGCTGCGCGTCCTGGTCCCGATCCTCACGGCGCTGATGCTCCTGCTCTCCGTGTCCCTCGGAGCTCTCGGCCGGATGGACACGGCCTCGGGGGAGGAGGACGCCGTCGTCGTGCTCGGGGCGGCGGTGAAGCACGGCGACGTGACGCCGGCCCTCCGCGCCCGGCTCGACGTGGCGGTCGACTACTCCGCGGCGAACCCGGACGCCGTCGTCGTGGTCGCCGGCGGTCCAGCGCCCGGTGAGACGGTCACCGAGGCCCTCGCGATGCAGCGGTACCTCGTCGCGCACGGGGTCGCGGAGGACCGGATCCTCCAGGAGAGCCGGTCGACCAGCACGTACGAGAACTTCGCCTACGCGAAGGAACTGCTGGAGGCGCGCTTCGGCACGGACCGCACGACGGCCTTCGTCACGAGCGACTACCACGTGCCCCGGGCGGCCGGGATCGCCGGGAACGCCGAGGTGCGTGCCACCCACGTGCACGCGGCCACTCCGTGGTTCGAGGTCCCCGTGGACCACGTACGGGAGCTGCTCGCGATCACGAAGTTCGCCGTGACGGGGCGGTGACCGCGGGGCGCATGCTCATCGCACGCGGACCAGCCCTTGCTGATAGGCGGCGACGACCAGCTGGGCACGGTCCCGCGCACCGACCTTCATCATGGCCCGGTGGATGTGCGTGCGAACGGTCAGAGGGCTGACGACCAGCCGTTCGGCGATGTCCTGGTTGGACAGGCCGTGCGCGGCGAGCGCGGTCAGCTCGCGCTCCCGGTCGGTCAGGCTCTCGAGCGATCCGGTGCGAGGTTCGCCCCTGGTGCCGGTGCCGGAGAGGTACCGGCCGATCAGCGCGCGTGTAGCCGCCGGTGACAGGAGGGCCTCGCCGCCGACCACCGTACGGATTCCGGCGAGGAGCGCCTCCGACGTGACGTCCTTGCCGAGGAACCCGCTCGCCCCCGCCTCGAGGGCGCGTGCCACGTACTCGTCGGTCTCGAACGTCGTCAGGATCAGAACCCGCGTGCGGGCGAGCTCGGGCGTCGCGCAGATGCGCTGCGTCGCCGCCAGCCCGTCCAGCACCGGCATGCGGATGTCCATCAGGACCAGATCGGGTCGGTGCGCCCGGGTGAGCTCGGTCGCTTCCTCCCCGTCGGCGGCCTCCGCCACGACGGTCATGTCGTCGCAGGAGTCGATGAGCATGCGGAACGTCGAACGCAGCAGGGCCTGGTCGTCGGCGAGCAGAAGGCGGATCATCGGGACAGCGTGCCTTCCTGCCAGCGAGCGAGCGGGATCGAGAGTGCGACCGCGTACCGGTCTCCGTCGTCGGGACCGGCAGCGACGGAGCCGCCTACGGCGAGCGCGCGTTCGCGCATGCCGATCAGGCCGTACCCGCCCGGTTCGGCTCGAGCCGAACCGGCGGACGGGTTGACCACGCGCGCCGAGAAGGTGTCGTCGTCGTAGGTCAGGGTGACCGTGGCGGCGGGGCGGTCGCCATGCTTCGTCGCGTTGGTCAGGGCTTCCTGGACGACCCGGAACGCGGTGAGCTCCACCAGCGCCGGCAAAGGCCGAGGCGCCCCGACCTGGATGACGCGGACATCCATCCCCGCCACCCGGCACGCCTCGACGAGATCGGGCAGCTGGTCGAGCCCGGGTGCCGGCTGCGCCGCCTCGGCGGAGTCGTCACCCGGGCGGCGCAGCAGCCCGACGGTCGCCTTGAGCTCCCGGAGAGCGGCCGACGTGGACTCGCTGAGCCTCGCCAGGAGCTCGGACACCTGCTCCGGCCGCTCCTTGCCCAGCAGATGGGCGGCGGTCCCGGCTTGTGCATGGGCTACGGCGAGATGGTGCGCGACGACGTCATGGAGGTCACGAGCGATACGCAGACGCTCCTCGTCCAGCCGGCGTCCCACCTCCTCCTCCCGGCTGCGCTCGGCGTCCTCGGCGCGCGCCTGGACGACCTGCAGGTACGCCCGCTGCGCGTGGGCGAGCCGTCCGGCGAAGACCGCCGGCAGCAGCCACAGGGCCACGCCGACCGTGCGCAGGAGGACTGCCCCAGCCGTCGGCTGCACGTCGGCCACGATCGCGGCCAGGGACACGGCCACCACAGCGACCCCCGTCCACCAGCCGGCGGTGGAGGCGCCGCGACGGACCGTGAGGCGATACAGGCATCCGATCAGCGGCGCCAGCAGCAACGGCGTCGGCAGGTACCCGAGCGCGCAGGCGGCAACCCCGCTGAGGATCGCGACGACGGTCGCCGCCCGCGGACAGCGTTCCGAGAAGAGCAGGGCCGCGCTCGCCACCAGGCTCAGTAGCGCACCAGGGAGCAGGGCGGCCGGGCGGAAGATGCCCTCGGTGCTCACGCTCGCACCGAGGGCAGCGAACACGAACGCCACCAGTGCCGCCAGCACGTTCATAGCGCGGACACTACCCGGATGATCACCGTGTGGTGGCCGCATCCGTGAGCTCCTGCTGTGCGTGCGGCGCATCCGCCTGCTCCTGCGGCTCCTCCTGCAGCGACTCGCCCTCGACGTCGACCCGCGGCAACACGCGATCGAGCCATCGGGGCAGCCACCAGGCACGCTCACCGAGCAGCTGCAGGATGGCGGGCACCAGCGTGAGGCGTACCACGAAGGCGTCGAAGAACACCGCGCAGGCCAGTCCGAGTCCCACCATCTTGATCAGCGGTTCGTGCGCCGTGGCGAATCCGCCGAACACCGCGATCATGATCACCGCCGCGGCGACGACCACCTTCGAGCTCCGCTCGAACCCGGTGACGATCGCCTCCCGCGCGGGCCGGCCGTGCACGTGCGCCTCGCGCATCCGCGACACCAGGAACACCTGGTAGTCCATCGCCAACCCGAACACGATGCCCACCAGAAGGATCGGCATCAGGCTCATGACCGGGCCGGTCTGCTCGATGCCGAGGAGGTCGGCGGCCCAGCCCCACTGGAACACCGCGACGATCACGCCCAGTGCGGCGAAGAGGGAGAGCAGGAAGCCGAGTGCTGCCGTGACGGGGATCCACAGCGAGCGGAACACGACCATCAGGAGCAGCACGGCGAGGCCGATCACGATCGCCACATAGGGCACGAGCGCGGACTGCGTCTTCTGTGCCATGTCGATGTCCAGCGCGGTGGTACCGGTGATCTCGTAGGTCACGTGCGCGGCGTCCTCGAGACCCGGCCGGGCGGCGCGCAGCTCGTCGACGAGGTCCTCGGTGCGCTGGTCGGTCGGGCTCGTCGAGGGCACCGCACTGAGGATCGCCGTGTCACCCCACTCGTTGAAGCTCGGCGTCGAGACCGACACGATGCCGCCCGTCGAGCCGATGCTGTCGGCCACCTCTGCCACCGCGGCCTCCGGATCCGCCGCCTCCCGTGCGTCGACGACGACGGTCAGCGGACCGTTGAACCCGGGACCGAACGCCTCGGCCCTGAGGTCGTACGCGCGGCGTTGGGTCTCCGTGACCGGCAGTGACGCGTCTCCGGGGGTGCCGAGCTGGAGTGACAGCGCCGGGACGGCCACCGCGCCGACGAGGCTCACTCCCGCCAGGGTGACCAGGAGCGGGCGACGCAGCACGACCCGCGTCCACGACCGCGCCACCGGGTGGCGGGACGGCAGGTGGAAGTCGCCGCGCCGCTGGGCGCGTGACAGCACCCGGTTCGGCGCGAACGCCAGCAGCGCGGGAACGAGGGTCAGCGCCACCAGCACCGCGACCACCACCGCACCCGCGGCGGCCAGGCCCATCTTCGCCAGCGAGGGGATGCCCACCACCGACAGTCCGGCCAGCGCGATCACGACGGTCGTCCCGGCGAAGGCCACGGCCGAGCCCGCCGTTCCCACGGTGCGGCCCGCCGCCGCAAGGCCGTCGTCAGGTCCATGGCGTTCCTCGCGGAACCGGGACACGACGAACATCGCGTAGTCGATGCCGACCGCCAACCCCAGCATGAGGGCGAGCATGCCGGTCGTGATGGTCATCCCCAGGGGCCCGGCCACGGCCCAGATGCCGAGGAACGAGATGGCGACGCCGATGAGCGCCGTGAGGAGAGGAAGGCCCGCTGCCAGCAGCGAGCCGAAGGTCATCACGAGCACGACGGCGGCGATCCCGACGCCGGCGAGCTCCATGACACTCATCTGGGTGCCCGTCTTGAGCGCCGAGCCTGACATCTCCGCCGTCAACCCGGCGTCGCGTGCCTCCTCGACGGCGTCGGCCAGTGCCGTGCGCGATGCCTCCGTCACGTCGGACGACGGCACCTCGTAGGACACCGACGCAAATCCTGTCGTGCCGTCGGCGCTGATGCTTCCGCCCGCGGAGGGAGGGGTCACCCGCAAGACCTGCGGGCTGTCTGCCAGCGAAGCCATCGCCTCGTCCACGGCCTGCGCGGTCTCCGCGGAAGCCAGGTCCTCACCGGCGGGTGCGACGAACACGATCGTCGCCGACGCACCGTCGGTCGCGGCGTCGGGGAAGCGCTCCTCGATGAGGTCGAACGCCTGCTGCGACTCGATCCCCGGGATCGTCGCCCGGGTGTTGACCGGGCCCTGCGAGGTGACGGCGAACGTCACCGCCCCGCCGAGCGCGAGCAGCCACGCCACCACGACCAACCACCTGCGGCGATAGGAAAAACGACCAAGACGACTCAGCATGCCTGCCATGGGAGACCACTCCAGCTCTCGATGTGGATGATGCCCCCAGCCTCTCGACGTCCTGCATCCGGGTCGTCGTGCAGATGCAGGCTCTGGCTACGGAGATCGCAGTACGGCGGGTGTGGTGCCACCCGTACCGCCGGGGGATGCCGAAGAGGCAACCGACCACCCACGATGACGGCCCTCGACCCCTGGAAGGAACTCCTATGTCCGACACCCTCGAAGCCCCCACCACCGCCACCGTCGGCGGCCCGCAGCGCCGGTGGGGCCGGCGCCTGGTCGTCGTCGTCGCCACGCTCCTTGCCGTCGCCCTGCTCGTCAGCCTCACGGTGCTGATGAAGGCCTTCATCTTCAAGCCCGCCAACGGCCCGGACGCGTTCCGCGACGCCCCTGCGTCGGCCTCCTTGATGGTCGTCGCCGGTGCCAGCACGGTGCAGGGCACCATCAGCGCCGACTGGGTCAGCGGTCTGTACGAGCCCGGCACCGACGTCGTGAACGCCGGTATCAACGGGCACACCACCGCCGACCTCCTCGACCGCCTGGACCGGGACGTCATCGACCTGGATCCCGAGCGGGTCATCACCCTGGTCGGCACCAACGACATCCGCAACGACGTCGACCCCGCGCGGTCGCGCGCAAACATCTCCCAGATGCTCGACAAGCTGACCACACAGACATCGGCGCAGGTCGCGGTGATGTCGCTGCAGCCGTTGGGGGAGCAGCCCGACAGCGACCACAACACGCGGGTCCGGGAGTACAACGCGATGCTCAGGAGCGAGGCCGAGAAGCGGGGCGTGGACTACCTACCGCTGTTCGAGTCGCTGGAGCCGTTGCTCGACGGCGACGCCCCCGACTTCTCCTTCCCGATCATCCAGACCGCGTTCGACAAGTTCCTGTTCGGCAAAACCTTCAACGACATGTCGCAGAGCCACGGCCTGCAGGTCACCGCCGACAACGTGCACCTCAACGAACGAGGCGCCGCCGTCGCCGGCCGTCTCGCCGCCGACTGGATGGAGCAGACCCGATGAATGGCTCGGCCGTCGCTGTCACCGTGCGAGGCGCGGTGCGCGTCCCGCCGGATCTCGCCTTCGAACGGGCCCGCGCGACCGATCCGGCCACCGTGTTCACCGGTCGGGGTGTCCTGCCCGCAGTCGTGGCCTCCGCGGAGGGATCCGGTGGTTGGTCACGCGTCGGTGCCACCCGCGAGCTGACCTTCTCCGACGGCGGCACGGCGCATGAGGAGCTCACGGCCTACCAGGCGGCCAGCCGCTATGCCTACGACGTCACGCAGTTCACCGACGTCGTACGGCTCGTGCTGTCCGGGATGCGGTGCGAGTGGCGCTTCACCGAGGCCGCGGCCGGAACAGCGGCCGTCGAGTGGGAGGTCGCCCTCCACCCGCTGCCGCATCGACACGGCTTGGTGCGGCAGCTCTTCGCGCCGCTGTGGCATCGTTACATGGACGACGTCATGGACAGGACCGTCGCCCGTATCGACGGTCGCGCCGCCGGGAAGCGCGTGCAGGACTAGGTTCTTGCACGAGACGGCGACCACGCGTGGCGTCGTGTGGTCGCCGTTCGGCGGGCGCTCCGTGGGCCGCACCGTGGGTTGTCACGGCGCTCGCCGCTGCCCGTACCACGGTACGGGCAGGGATCAACCCTGGTGTGACGACTGCGCCGGAACGTGGACCGTACGCTCAGGACCATGTCAGGTGACTGGTCGAGTGGTACGAGGGTGCGAGGTCCGCTGCCCTTCTGGGCGCGGTCCACGGTTGCCCTGTTCTGCTCCGCGCTCTACGCCATGGCCGTGCCGTACACGTCGGCGGTCTACGAGCTGGATCTCGCCGTGGCGTTCGGCATCGCCACGGTGCAGTGTGGGTCCCTCGTGCTCGCCGTCCTGCGACCACGCCTCGGCGCGGCCGTGCACCTGCTGTCCGTCGCGGCGCTGGTGCTCGCCACCCGCGAGAGCGATGCGGTCATGTGGCCGCTGCCGGTCTCGGGCATGGTCTCCCTCGGCGCGCTCGTGTTCCTGCTCGGCGTCCGCGAGCGGTGGACGGTCTCGTTCGGTATCTGGTGGGCGAGCGTCGCCATGCTGGTGGCGATCATCGTGCTGACGCCCGACCGCTACGCGAACCCTGACCAGTGGGGCACCAACCTCACGATCTACACGAGTTACACCATCCTGGTGCTCGGTGCGGCGGTCGCGCTCGGGCAGCGCCACCGGATCCGCGCGGAGCTGGCGAAGGCCCGGCGCGACGTCGAGCAGGCCGAGGCCCAGCGCCTCCTCTTCGAGGAGCGGGCGCGGATCGCGCGCGAGCTGCACGACGTCGTCGCGCACAGCATGTCTCTCGTGCACATGCAGGCGCTGTCCGCCCCGCTCCGCCTCGGCCTGACGGACCCCGCCGTCGAGCGCGACTTCGAGGGCATCGCGCACTCGGCAGGAACCGCGCTGGCCGAGATGCGCCACCTCCTCGGTGCGCTCAGGCCTCACAACGCCGCCGCCGACCTCGGCCCGCAGCCGCAGATCCACGATATCCCGGACCTCGCCGCCGGAACCGAACATGCGGGGATCCCGGTGCGGCTCGAGATCGCGCCCGGCGTCGGTGCGGCTTCGCCGATCGTGCAGCTCACCGCGTACCGGATCGTGCAGGAGGCGCTGAGCAACATCGTGCGCCACGCCGGGTCGGCGCAGGCGGAGGTGCGCATCGACGTACGCGGTTCCGCGCTGCACGTCCAGGTGCACAACGGCCCGCCCTCCCGTGAGCACGGCGCGTCCGGAGCGCACCCGGACCGTGGCGGGCACGGACTGCGGGGGATGCGGGAACGCGTCAACCTGCTCGGGGGCAGCCTCGAGACCGGCCCGACGCTGTCCGGCGGGTACTCCGTCGAGGCGGCCCTGCCGTCGGCGATCATCGAACAGATCAGCAGTGCTGAGGAGCCACGATGACCATCCGTGTCCTGGTCGTCGACGACCAGCCCATGTTCCGCGCCGGTATGACCGCACTGCTCGGGGCCGAAGAGGGTATCGAGGTCGTCGGCGAGGCAGGCGACGGCGACGAGGCGATCGCCCGCAACCGGGTGCTCCACCCGGACGTGGTGCTCATGGACGTTCGCATGCCGAAGATGAACGGCATCGACGCGGCACGCCGGCTGACCCGCCCGGTCGGCACGGCGAACGTCCCCCGGGTCATCATGCTGACCACGTTCGACATCGACGAGTACGTCTACGCCGCCCTCGAAGCCGGTGCGAGCGGATTCCTGCTCAAGGACGCGGGAGTCCGCGAGCTCGCGACGGCGGTCCAGGTCGTCGCACGGGGGGACTCCCTGCTCGCGCCCCAGGTCACTCGCCGCCTCATCGAGCAGTTCGTGGCCAGCAAGCCCGCCGGCCTGGTGTCCACGGCGGTCTTCAACGGCCTGACCGACCGTGAGCGCGAGGTCTTCCTGCTCGTCGCCACGGGCAGGTCGAACGCGGAGATCAGCAAGGCCCTCTACGTGGCAGAGCAGACCGTCAAGAGTCATGTCAGCCGGATCATGTCCAAGCTCCACCTGCGCGACCGCGTGCACGCCGTGATGCTCGGCTACGAGACGGGCCTGGTCACGCCGGGATCGTCGGGTTTCGCGGGCCCGCTCTGAGACGCGGCTCCTGGAACCCGTGCTGACCCTGCCCGTACCGGGGTACGGGCAACCCGCACCCGCTGGGTGATGACCCCGTCCGGAACGTCTTCCTACCTTCGGGCCACCGCCGGAACACGGCACCAGCCCGAACCAGGAGACCCATCATGAGCACCATGTCCCGCCGTCGGAAGGCGGCCACCCTCAGCGTCGGTATCGCCACCGGCCTGGCCGCCGCCGCCGTCGGCTCCTACGCCGTGGTCCGCGCCGTCCCAGCCGAGTTCCCGCTCGTCCACTCCGAGAGGATCGAGCCGGGTGTCACGCAGGGGGTCGATGTCGCCGACCCTGCCACCGCGCTCACGTTCGCCCGGGTCGACACGGGGTCAGGCCCGACCGTTCTGGCGGTCACCTCGTACGCGGACGGCGAGATCACGGGGGTCGACGTGAACGCCGCGGCAGGGACCGCCTTCACCGAGCCGATCACGGCCTTCAACGAGCTCGGCTACCCGATCCTCGAGGAGATCGCGACCGGGACCACGCTTCTGCCCGTCACCGTCGCGGCCTCGGAGGTGCTCACGGCGATCGACACCCACTCCGACCATGTCGGCACGGGTACGAACTACGTCGAGCACCAGGCGGAGGCGACCATCGAGGAGCCCTACCTGTTCCCGAAGGTGGGTGCGCTGACCGACTCGAACGAGCCGTTGCTCGCCGGCGAGACCGGACTGCTCGACTACGAGGTCGAGCTCGGCCTCGTCGCCCTGGACCCCATCACCGCCGAGACCGGCCTCCCCGAGCACATGGGTCTCGTGCTCAGCAACGACTGGACCGACCGCGAGCTCCTGGTCAGCCAGATCGAGGTGGACAACCTCACTGGTGGTGCGGGGTTCACGAATGCGAAGAGCCAGCCCGGCTTCTTCAGTACCGGCGACCTGTTCGTGATCCCTGCCGACTGGCAGTCCTACTACCAGAACCTCGAGCTCGACCTTTTCGTCAACGGTGATCTGCGCCAGCGCGCCCACCCCGTCGACATGGTCTGGGACGCCCCGACCCTGATCGAGAAGGTCCTCACGATCGGTGAGCGGACCTGGGACAGTGACGGCGAGCAGATCCCCCTGACCCCTGAGCCCGGCGTGATCGCTCGCGGCACGGTCATCCAGAGCGGCACCCCCGAAGGCGTGATCTACCGAGCTCCCGACACCCGCCAGCGGTTCCTGGGCTTCATGGAGTGGGCAGCCAGCATGGGCACCAACGCCGAGAGCGTCGTCGCGTCCGCCCTGGACGTGTACGTGCGGGACGCTCACGAGGCCGGGGTCTACCTTCGGCCCGGGGACGAGATCGTCACGCGTGCCGAGGGCCTCGGGCAGATCTTCACCACCATCGTTCCCGGCCCCCGGTCCGAGACCGAGTGATCGGCCGCGGCGAGTCGTGCCGGCCGGCACGCGAGGTCCACCAGCCGGCACATCTCCCCGCCGCCAACCCCGAGGTGGTCCTGGCTGTTCCGGCGCGGTCCCCTCAGGCGTCGAGCGTCAGCACGATCTTGCCGCGGGTGCGGTTCGTCTCGCCGAGCTCGTGCGCACGGCCGGCCTCCTCGAGGGGGAAGGTGCGGGCCACCTCGACACGCACCTCACCGGCGTCGATCAGCTCGGCGATGCGGGCCAGTGCCCCGGCGTCCGGCTCGACGAGGAACGCGGACGTGCGGGCGTCGGCGTCCGCGGCCGCGGCGGCGAGCTCCTCGGAGACCCCGCCGGGCACGGCGACGATGGTGCCGCCGGGACGGAGGGCGCTGACGAGCCGCGGGCCGTCGGCGCCGCCGACCAGCTCGACGATCGCGTCGAGGTCCTTGATCCGGGTCTCGTAGCCGGGGTCGTGGTAGTCCACCACCTCGTCCGCGCCGAGCTCACGCAGCCACGCGTGGTTCGCCGCGCTCGCGGTCGCCACCACGTGCGCGCCGAGGTGGCGGGCGAACTGGACCGCGAAGTGCCCCACCCCTCCGGCGCCGGCCGTGATGAGGACCCGCTGTCCCGGCTGCACGTGCAGGGTGTCGACCAGCACCTGCCACGCCGTGAGGGCCGCGAGCGGCACGGCGGCGGCCTGCACGTCGCTCACCGAGGCCGGTGCGCGGGTGAACTGCCGTGCCGGTGCGGTGACGTACTCGGCGTAGGCGCCCGCTGCGCGCGGGAACCACGGCATGCCGTAGACCCGGTCGCCGACGGCGAGGGTCGTGACCCCGAAGCCGACCTCCTCGACGACGCCGGCCACGTCCCAGCCGAGGACGAAGGGCGGGTCACCGAGCACGTGGGCCATCCCGTGGCCCTCCCGGGTCTTCCAGTCGACGGGGTTCACCCCGGCGGCGTGGACGCGGACGAGAACTTCTGTGGGCAGCGGCGCGGGTCGGGGGACGGTCTCGACCCTGAGGACCTCGCTGCCGCCGAGGCGGTGCTGGACGACTGCGTGCATGGTGCTGGTCTGCGTGATGTTCTGTGCGGGCATGTGTTCAGCATCGTGCGGATCGGGACCGCCAGGTAGTAGCCAGAAAGACATTGCGCGTAACATTCTGGCCATGACGCACCTCGTCGCCGTCCTCGCCCTCGACGGCGTGATCCCGTTCGACCTGGGGATCCCTGCCCGCGTGTTCCGAGAGGCGTACGGCGCGGACGGCGCGGCCCTCTACAGCGTGTCCACGTGCTCGCTCGGCGGCCGACCGGTGCGCACAAGCCAGGACTTCGCCATCACCGTGGAGCACGACGAGCAGCTGCTCGCGCAGGCGGACACGGTGGTGATCGCGACGCAGGAGCCGACGCCGGAGCTGTTGGCCACCGGCACCCTGCCCGACGAGGTCCTCGCCGCGCTCCGGCTCGTCCGACCCTCCGCACGCATCGTCAGCCTGTGCACGTCGGCGTTCGTGCTCGCGGCGGCCGGCCTGCTCGACGGCCGGACCGCCACGACCCACTGGAAGCTCAGCCGGGCGTTCACCGAGCTCTTCCCGCACGTGTCGGTCGATCCGGACGTGCTGTTCGTCGACAACGGCCAGGTGCTGACCTCTGCCGGCGGTGCCGCAGGGATCGACCTCTGCCTGCATCTGGTCCGGCGCGACCACGGCGCCGAGGTCGCCAACGGCGCGGCGCGGCGGTGCGTCGTCGCCCCCTGGCGGGACGGCGGCCAGGCCCAGTTCATCGAGCACCCGCTGCCGGTCGACCCGGACTCGTCGACCGCGGGCGCGCGCGCCTGGGCGCTGGCCCACCTCGACGAGCCGATCGGCCTGCTCGAGCTCGCCCGGCACGCGAACATGAGTGTGCGGACGTTCTCGCGCCGCTTCCGCGCCGAGGTGGGCGAGAGCCCGGCGCAGTGGCTGATCCAGCGCCGGGTGGACCAGGCGCGACGTCTGCTCGAGACGTCGGACCTGACCGTCGAGCACATCGCCACCGCCGCCGGGTTCGGCAGCGGGACGCTGCTCCGCAAGCACTTCCACGCCACGCTCGGCGTGGCACCCGGCTCCTACCGCCGCACGTTCTCCGCCCCGGTCGGGTCCTGAGCGGGCGTCGCCAGCTGCTCGGCGTAGCGCTCCACCGCGAGGTACGCGGTGAACTGCATGTGCCGGCTGCCGACGTGCAGGTCACGCCAGAAGCGCTGCAGTGCGTTGTCGAGCGCGAAGCCGGAGGTCCCGTTCAGGTCCAGCAGCAGGTTCACCCCCTCCTGGCACCGCCGGACGACCGAGCTCAGCCGCATGCGCAGGTCCGTGGTGGTCCGGTCGGCGAGCGTGGGTCGGGTGACGAGCTGCTCGATCTCCGCGGCGAGCAGAACCAGGTCGCGCTGTGCGCTCTGGATGAGGTGGGTGGCCTCGGCGAACCAGTGCCGAGCACCGGGTGAGGCCGCCAGGCTCTGGTGCCCCGACATCGGTGGCCTGCGCTCGTGGAGCACGGAGCCGACGACGTCCAGCGCCCCGCGAGCGGCTCCGACCAGCGCCGCGAGCAGCGTGACGCCGCCGCCGAGGGGGCGCGCCGCCCGTCCGGCGAACAGGTCCGGTGCGCCGTTCGGGCCCGTGGGCACGGGGAGGACGTGTGCCTGGGCGACGAACACCTCGTCGGCCACGAGCGTGTGGCTGGCCGTGCCGCGCATTCCCGCGGTCTGCCAGGTGCGGTCGACGTCCAGGTCCGAGGTCGGCACGAGAACCATGACGAGCTCGGGGCGTCCGTCCCCGCCGCTCAGCAGGACCGGGAGGATGGCCCACTGCGCGTCCTCGCTGCCGGAGGCGTAGGGCCACCGGCCGGAGACGTGTACGCCTCCGGCGACCCGCTGCCCGCGGCCGGGCGGGTTCCCGGCACCGCACAGCCGGATGTCGGGGTCGGCGTAGAACTCCGTGAGCACCTCGTCGGGCATGAGCGGGGTGAAGGCCGCCTGGGCCTCGGCGTTCACGGCCGCCAGCCACGCCGAGGACGGGCAGGCGCGGCCCAGCTCGGAGAGCACGCGGACGGTGGTCGGCAGGTCCGCCTCCGCGCCGCCGAACCGGGCCGGGGTGGCCAGGGCGAACGCGCCGGAGTCCCGCAGCGCGGTGATGCTCTCGGCGGGTAGCCGTCCGTCGTGGTCGGCGCGGGCTGCCTGGGCAGCGAGCACCGGTACGGCCGACCGCGCCGCAGCCAGCAGCTCCTCGACGTCCGTGGGGCGGGTGTCTGTCGTGGTCATCGGAAGATCTCCTTGAGCGGTCGGCACCGGGCCAGATGGTGGAGCGGCCACGCAGTAGACGCACTAGTACGTCTACTGCGTGGACTCATCCTGGCACGGATTCACGGCGTCGTTGCACCCGGCCGTCAGCCACGGGCCTGGATCTTCAGGTCGCCGCGGGTCTGGGCCCGGATGTGGTCGCTCGCGAGCATGGCGTGGGGAAACCCGAGGTCGATCGCGCTGACCTCGTCCAGATGTGCCAGGTGAGACGGGTCGAGGCTGACCTCCAAGGCCCCCAGGTTCTCCTGCAGCTGTCCGGCGGTCCGCGCCCCGATGATCGGCGCCGTCACGCCCGGCTGTGCCAGGGCCCAGGCGAGCCCGATCTGCGCGGGCGTGCGGCCCAGATCGTCGGCGACCTCCTTGACCGTGTCCACGATCGCGAGGCTGCGCTCGGTCACCGCGCCCAGGGCGACGTTGAAGTCCTTGCGAACGCTCCCACCCTGACCGGACGGCAGCGCGGACAGGTCATCGCGGCGGTACTTGCCGGTGAGCACTCCTCCCGCCAGCGGCGACCACAGGACCGTGCCTAGCCCCAGCTCCTGGGCCATGGGGATGAGGTCGCGCTCCCCGGTGCGCTCCACCAGGTTGTACTCCAGCTGCAGCGCCGCCAGTGGCGACCAGCCGCGCAGGTCGGCGATCGTCTGCATGCGGGAGACCTGCCAGGCCGGGGTGTTCGAGATGGCCACGTAGCGGACCTTGCCCTGCCGCACCAGGTCGTCCAGGCCGCGGAGTACCTCGTCGACGGGCGTGCTCGGGTCCCACACGTGCAGGTAGAGCAGATCGATGTAGTCGGTGTCCAGCTGTCGCAGGCTGGTCTCGACCGCCCCGAAGAGGCTCTTCCGGCTGGTACCGCCGGAGTTGGGGTCGCGCGGGCTGCGCAGCGTGCTGTACTTCGTGGCCAGGACCAGGCTGTCCCGCCTGCCCCGCGCGAACTCGCCGAGCATGCGCTCCGAGGTGCCGTCGGTGTAGGTCACCGCGGTGTCGACGAAGTTGCCACCGCGCTCGACGTAGAGGTCGAACAGCCGCCGCGCCTCGTCCTGCTCCGCGCCCCACCCCCACTCGTTGCCGAAGGTGGCGGTGCCGAGGGCGAGCGGTGAGACGCGCAGGCCGGAACGGCCCAGCTGCCGGTAGGTGTCGAGTGTGAGGGTCATGGTGTTCTCCTGTGGTGCTGGTGCTGGTGCTGGTGCTGGTGCTGGACGTGGTCGGTGGCCGATATGGCGCCCGGCGTCAGGCGCGGAGGCCGTAGCCGCCGGCCACGGCGAGGTCCTGGCCGGTGACGTAGCTCGCGGCGTCCGAGGCGAGGAACGCGACGGCCTCCGCGACCTCCTGGCCGGATCCGAACCGGTCGAACGGGATGTCCGCGCGCATGGCGTCCCGTCCGCTCTGGGGAACCCCCAGCTTGTCGAACAGCGGGGTGTCGGTGGCCCCGGGGCTCACGGCGTTGACGCGGATCCGGCGGGGCGCGAGCTCGAGTGCGAGCGAGGGCAGCATCGTGAGCAGCGCGCCGCGCGTCGCGGCCCCCAGGGTGGCGCCGACGCTGCCGCGACGGGATCCGATCCCCACGGTGAGGACGATCGAGCCGCCGTCGTTCATGAGCGGAAGCGCCTTCTGGAGGGTGAAGTACTGGCCCTTGAAGTTGACGTCGACGTGCTCGTCGAACGACTCCTCGGTCACGTCGCCCACGGGCGCGACGCGAAAGATCCCGGCGTTGAGGAACAGCAGGTCGATGGGTCCGAGCCGCTCGGCCACCGTCGCCACGAGGGTCTCGGCGTCGCCCAGGACGCGCGCGTCGGACCTGACGACGAGCACGCCGTCGGGTAGCGCGCGACGCGCTCGTGCGAGCGAGTCGGGGTTCCGCCCGGTGACCGCCACCTGGTAGCCGCGGAGGTGGAGAAGTTCGGCGGTCGCTCTGCCGATCCCGGTCGTGCCGCCGGTGATGAGTGCTACGGGCATGGTGGGCCTTTCCTGGAGTGGGACCGGTGGTGCCGTCGGGCTAAGCGGAGAGTTCCCCGCTTACCGCACTGTACACTCAAGTGGAGAGGTCCCCGCTTCATTCCCGGGACCGCTCCGACCCCAGGACGTGAGGATCATGACGACTCAAGGAGCGGCGCTGCGTGCCGACGCCCGACGCAACCGCGAGCGCCTGATCGCCACGGCAGCCGAGGCCTACGCCTCAGGGCGGGCGGTCTCGCTGGATGCGATCGCCCGGCGTGCGGGCGTGGGGAGCGGCACTCTCTACCGGCACTTCCCCACGCGCGAGGACCTGGTCGAGGAGGTCTACCGCGACCAGGTACGCCCTCTGCGCGACGACGCTCTGGCACTCCTGGCCGACGAGCCGCCCGCGCGGGCGCTGCATGCGTGGATGCTCCGCTTCGCTCAGTGGGCGGGGGAGCGTCGTGGCATCTGCGAGGCCCTGGTCGCCATGAGCGCTTCCGGGCGTTTCGGAACAGGCCCGGTCTGCGACGAGGTCCAGGGGATCCTGGCCATGATGCTCGAAGCGGGCGCCGAGGCGGGGGAGCTGCGCGCCGACGTCGACCCTGTCGACGTCGGTGGCATCCTCGCCGGAGTGCTGTCCGTGGCCGGCGCACCCGAGCAGAGCGCTCAGCTCGACCGCATGATCGGTGTCGTCGTCGACGGGCTGAGGGTGCGCACCTCGGACCCGTCCGTCCGAGGGATGGCCTGAGGCCTCGTCGATGTGTGGTGCGGGTGAGCATCGCGAGGATATCGATCGACTCACGGTAATTATCGCTTGATTATCGAGCGATTCACATCGATGATCGCTGCATGAGTCGCATCGTCTTCACCATGCTCACGCTGCTGATCTTCGGCGGGATCGCCATCGGCCTGTTCGCCCAGGTCATGATCCTGCCGGGGATCGCCGCCGACGAGGTCAGGCACTTTCCCCCGTACGAGCCCTACCGCATCCCGCTCCTGGCCGCGGGAATCGCGTTCATCGCGTGCGCCCAGGTGGCGCTCGCGGCGCTCTGGGCCCTCGTGTCCCGCGCCCAGGGGGGCGTGTTCTTCCGGCCCGGAACGCAGCGCTGGGTCGTGACGATCGGTGCAGCGGTCGGTGTAGCGACGCTGCTGACGAGCGGCTTCTTCCTGTACCTGACGTTCGTGGGGATCCCGATGCCCGACGAGGACATGGGGGAGCTGGGGCTGTGGATGGCGAGCGGCCTGGGCTGCCTGGTCGGCGCGGCGGTCCTCGGGGTCGTTTTCGTGACCCATCGACTCGTCGAGCGGGCGACGGACGCGCAGACCGAGCTGGACGGTGTGCTCTGATGGCGATCGTCGTCGAGATCGACGTGCTCCTGGCGCAGCGGAAGATGTCGGTCGGCGACTTCGCGGACGCGATCGGCCTGAGCCCGGCGAACGTGTCGGTGCTGAAGAACGGCCGTGCGAAGGCTGTCCGGTTCTCGACGCTCAACGCGATCTGCGAGGTGCTCGGGTGCCAGCCGGGGGACGTGCTGCGGTGGGTCCCGGACGGCGACGGGCCGGAGGGCCGCCGTCCGGAACTCGGCGAGTGACGCCCGCAGGCTGACGGGTCCAGCGTGGGAGGCGCCGTCAGAGGTGTCGCCGCCCGCCCGGCCGAGCACCCGACGTCAGCGCACGCCCGGGGCTCGTCGGTCGGCGAGGGGCGCGCTGACTTCCGCGAGGCCCGCCGCCTGGGTGATGACCGGCGCGTACCCGAGCTCAGCTGCAGCCTTGCCGGTGCGTAGGAGGCACGGCTGCCCGAGGAACCAGCGACCGGGGACCGGGACCTGCTCGGCGGCGGTCGCGGCGTCCATGTCGGGGATCGGTGTGTCCAGGCCGTGGCTTGCGAACTGCTCCTCCAGGAACTCGCGCAGCACGACACGGTGCTGGTCGGTGACGAAGTAGGCCTGGCCGGGGCGTCCCTTGGTCCAGCCCAGCATCAGGCCCTCGACGGCGTTGGCGACGTGGGTGACGTCGGTGAGGTGGCGACCGCCGTCGATCCACGCGAACTGCCCAGCCCTCACTGCGGCGACGAGGCCTTCGACGAGGATGCTGCGCGGGCCCCAGACGAACCGGGGACGGATCGACACGGTGGCCAGGCCGGGCCCGTTCGCATCCATGACGATCTGCTCGGCGGCCGCCTTGGTGGCGCTGTAGGCCGCCTCCGAGTCGGGCCGCAGCGGGGCGGTCTCGTCGACCTCGAGGAGTGGTTCGCCGGCCAGCAGGGCGGCCTCGCTCCCGCAGTGCACGAGGCGGGGCACCGCCGCCCAGCGGGCTGCCGCGACGACGGCGCGCGTGCCCTCGACCGTGACCAGTTCGTGGCGGGCCCGGTCGGCGGTGATGTCGGTCTCCGCAGCCAGGTGGAACACCACCTCGCTCCCGGTGAGCGCGTCCTGCCAGGTCGCCGGGTCGGTCAGCTCGCCGGTCACCGGCTGCGCGCCGAGCGCGGCCACGATCTCGGCGGAGGTGGCGCTGCGCACCAGCGCCCGGACCGAGTGCCCCTCGTCGAGCAGGCGCCGCACGAGCGCGCGTCCGATGAATCCTGAACCGCCGGTGACGAAGATCTGCGCCATGTGCATCTCCTTGGTCTGCGGGCCGCTGACCCCGCTTGCCGGGCGCGTGCTCCGTAGGTCTCAGCGCGTGGCACCGCTCGGCGATTCCCCCTTGGCTTCTCATGGTTTGAGGAGTTGCCATAAGATTTGTGGATGGCTTCTCTCCGGGCACTGGAGTGCCTCGTCGCGGTGGCGGACTCCGGATCGATCACCGAGGCCGCGCGCCTGCTCTACTCGTCGCAGCCGGCCGTCTCGCACCAGCTCGCGGCGCTGGAGCGGGAGGCGGGGACGGCACTGATCCGCCGTGAGGCGCGCGGCGTCCGGCTCACGGCGGCGGGGCGTGCCGCCGTCGGCGAGGCCAGGCGGGCCGTGGAGGCGGCCGCCTCCACGATCCGCGCGGCGCGTGCCGCCGGGCGGGCCGACGGCGGCTCGCTCCGCCTGGCCTGTGCACAGAGTCTCGTGTCCGTGCTGGCGCCCGTGCTGGGCGACTGGCACCGTGAGCATCCGGACGTCGCGCTCTCCGTGCGCGAGTCCACGTCGCCGCACGAGCTGCACGGCCTGATCGATGCTGACGAGGCCGACATCGTGCTGATGCCCGGTCCCGTGCCGGACCGGTTCACGGCGACCGTGGTCGCCGAGGAGGAGATCGTGCTCGTGGCGCCGGCCGACCACCCGCTGGCGGCGCTGCCTGCAGTGGCCCTGCAGGACCTCGACGGCGCGCCCCTGGTCCACTTCGCGCCCGACAACGGGCTCAGTGTCTGGCTCGACCGGCACCTGGCCGGTGCCGGCGTGCGCGTCGACCCGGTCATGCGTACCTCGGTCACGGCGACCGCGCCGCAGCTCGCCGCGTCCGGTCTGGGTGTCGCGGTGTGCCCGGCCAGCGCCGTCAGCCCTGGCCTGCGCGCAGCGGTCCGGCTCTTCGCGCCCCGGTGGACAAGGGCGCTCGTCGCGCTGACACCCTCCGAACCCGATGCGCTGGCCGCGCGGTTCATCGCCGACCTCGCCGAGCGCGGGGTGCCCGTCCCTCTGACGGCCGCGCCGGAGACGTCGTCGGCGCGGTGAGCTGCCGACGGGCGAGCGTCCGCCGTCGTCATTCGAAGGTCTGACCTTCAATAGGCGAATGGGAGATTCGGAATCCCCTCAGTTTTTCTCATGTTGAGCCCGATTGAACTGTCCGCAGATCAATCGAAAGGCACACCATGTCGTCGGCGACGAATGCACGGACCGCACCCGAAGGGCGGGTACGGCTCCCCATGGCGGGCCTGCTGGCCCTGTTCGCGGCGGGCTTCCTAGGGATCGTGAACGAGACGATCCCTGCGGGGCTCCTCCCTGAGATGGCCCGAGGGCTGGGCGTGTCGGAGTCCGTCGCCGGGCAGACCATCACGGTCTACGCGCTCGCGACGGCGCTGACGGCGATCCCGCTGAACGCCGTCCTGAAGCACTGGGGCCGTCGCACCGTGCTGATCACGGCGCTGGTCGCCTTCGGCCTGGCCAACCTTGTCACGGCGTTCCTGAGCAGCTTCGTGCTGATCCTCGTGGCGCGCTTTGTCGCCGGGGTTGGGGCGGGGCTGATCTGGTCCAACCTGGGCGGGTACGCCGCACGGATCGTCCCGGAGCGGCTCCAGGGCAGGGCGGTCGCCATCGCGATGGCCGGCACCCCGGTCGCCCTCTCGCTCGGCTTGCCGGCCGGGACGTTCCTGGCCGGGGTGACCGGATGGCAGTCGTCCTTCGCGGTGATGGCCGCGGTCAGCGTCGGGGTCGTCGTCTGGGCGCTCATGTCCCTGCCGAACGTCCCGGGGATGCCAGACGGCGGCCACGTGCGGTCCGCGACGATCATGCGGACGCGCGGCGTGCTCCCGATCTTGGGGGTCGTCGCCGGCTTCATGGTCGCCCACAACATCCTCTACACGTACATCGCCCCGTTGGCGACGGCCTCAGGGGGCGGCGACCAGCTCACGTGGGTCCTGATGGTCTTCGGGCTCGCCGCCATCCTGAGCATCTGGGTCACGGGTGCGCTCGTGGACCCGCACCACCGGTACCTGACCGTCGTGAGCACTCTCGTGCTCGCGGCCAGCGCGCTGGCGCTGGGGCTCGCGGCCGACCCCCTCGTGCTCCATCTCGCGGTCGCGGCCTGGGGCTTCGGCTTCGGCGGCTCCGCGACCCTCTTCGTCACGGCGGGCATCCGCGCGGCGGGGACGGACAACGTCCAGTCGATCCTCGTGACCGTCTTCAACCTCAGCATCGCCGCGGGTGGTGTGATCGGCGGATTCCTGCTCGCAGGCCCCGGCGTCGCCTCGATCCCCTGGGTCGCCCTCGCGGTCATGGTTCCCACCGCGATCACGGCCGTGGCCGGACGGCGGCATGCGTTCCCGCACTGGCCTCGGGGGAGCGAGCAGGTCGGCTGACGCACGACGGCGAGCCGTCTCGAAGACGTCCACGAATCGAAGAAGTCCACCATGCAAGGAGCGACACATGTACGACAAGGTGAGCTGGCCCGAGCGGTACGACCCGAGGACATCGGCGCTCTACGCACTCAACGACATCACGGTCGAGGCGCCACCGGAGGTGGTGTGGCGGCTGCTGATCGACGCCGAGAACTGGTCGAGCTACTTTCCGCCCGAGGACCAGGTCAAGATCCTCAGCGGTGAGGCCGAGCTGGGGCCCGGGACCCGGTACAGCCGGGTGACGGTCGGCTTCCGGATGAGCCTGACCGTCACGGAGTTCGAGCCGTTCCGCAGACTCTCCTGGCAGACGGTGGTCGACGGCGACCCGACCGGTTCGAGTGCGTACCACGGCTGGGTGATCACGCCCACGGACCAGGGCTGCCACGTGCTGACCGAGGAGACCCAGCAGGGACCGTTCTTTCTCGAGGAGCTGGGGCGCAGGAACCCTGGCGCGCTCTACCGCTACCACCAGGAGTGGGTCGAGCGACTGGCCCGGGCGGCGGAGGCTGAAACAGCACGCGGGCGTGACGGCTCAGCGTCCGGTCGAGCGCCGGACGTCCGTCCCGGCTCGTAGCGTGCGCGGGATCTCGGCGACGTCGTCGACGCGCGCGACGAGGCGCTCGACGACGTCGGCCGGGGCGGGGGAGTCGACGGTGAGCGTGTAGACGATGCCGGTGGACCGCCACTCGTCGTCGAAGGCGCCGTCGGCGGTCACGACGGCGCCGGTCACGGGGATGCCGAGCTCGCGCGCCTCGCGGAAGGTGTCGTTGAGGACGCAGACGGCGACGGCGAGATGAAGCATCTGTGCGCCGTTGCTCGTCGGGCGGGCGACTATCCCGTCCACGGTCCAGGCGTGGGGGAGCGTGACCCCGTCGGCGGGGCGGAGACTGCCCGCGCCGGCGGTGACACCGAAGGGCGACAGTGTGTTCATCAGGGCAGCATGCCGCCTTTGGTCCCGGACCTCACGCCGAGGCGTCGAGTCGGTCGTGTCGCGAACCTGTGACGCGATGATCGCGCTGCGGGGACATTGGCCGAGCATGGTGGGGAGCATGCGAAATCATCCTCTGCTGCGAAGTCGTTCCCTGCTGGTCGGCGTCGTGCTCGCGCTGGTCGCGGTCCTGATGGGCGCCCTTCCGGCGCAGGCCGTCCTGGGTGGCAGCGAGTCAACCCGGGCCTACTCGTTCATCGGCTCGTTCCAGCTGGGCTTTCCTGCACCACCGCGCCCGGACAGACATGGATGCGGGGTGGAGGTACTTGCGCCGCAATGGGTACTGACCGCCAGCCACTGCGCCGGCAAGAACCCGACCGGCGCGAAGGTGGGTGTCCCGCGCGGCTGGAAGGTCCGGGTCGGGTCACTGGACACCACGTCCGGAGGTGAGGTCGCCGAGGTCGACCATTACTACCGCCTGGCGAACTACCAGGACGAAGGCGGTTTGTGGGGCAAGGACCTCGCGTTGATGCACTTGCGGACCCCGGTCCGGGCCAAGCCCGTGCGGATCGCCTCGACCACGCCATCGGTCAACACGCCGGTCCGCATCATGGGCTGGGGCATGAGCTGCGACGACATGGGCGATCCGGCGTGCCTCCCCACGCGGCTACGCGAGGCCGACACCGTCGTGCAGCCGACCTCGGCGTGCCCGGCGATCGATCCTGACGATCGAGAGCTGTGCGTCGGCAGCCGCGACGGCAGAGTCGCCGCGGCCAACATGGACTCCGGTGGGCCTGCGCTGGTCCGCGAGAAAGGTCGGTGGACGCTGGCCGGTGTCGTCAGCGGCCCCGGCGGCGACCAGGCGCCGACGGCATACACCGATGTCACCAGGCACGCCGGTTGGATCAACGGCATCATCTCCGGCACCGACGTGCCCCCCGATGACCAGATTCCGAACGTGGAAGGCGCGGCGGAGCTGAACGGGTGCGTGGGCTCGGTGGTCCGTACCCCCGCCTCCCGGCCGAGGGACCCGGCGCTGATGCTGACCAACGGTCACTGCGTGCAGGGACAGCGGCCCGAGCCCGGAACCGCGCTGGTCGACCAGCCTGCCGACCGCGAGGTACCCATCGCGGACCGCCAGGGCTACCCCCAGGCCACCGCCCGCGCGAACCGGCTGGTGTACGCGACGATGACCGGCACCGACATCGCGCTCTACCGCTTGGACAAGACCTACGCGCAGCTGAGGGCGGAGGGTGCCAAGATGTTCCGGCTCTCCTCCCACCCTGTGTCCGCAGGCGACCCGTTGACCCTTGCCTTCACCAGCCACCGCATGAGCTGCACCGCAGAGGCCGTGGTCCCGCACCTGCGCGAGGGTGGCTACCAGCAGGACGACTCGATCCGCTACGCCACCAGCGAAGGTTGCGAACCCCAGCACGGCTCCTCTGGTTCGGCGCTGCTGGCCCCTGACGGCACCACAGTCGTGGGGATCCACAACACGCACAACGTTGCCGGTGAGCAGTGCACTGACGACAATCCATGCGAGGTGGGCCCGGACGGGGAGGTGACCTCCGTCCAGGGGCGTGGCTACGGCCAGCAGGTCCATCTGATCGTGGACTGCCTGGACAGGGGGTCGAAGCTGGACCTGTCCCGGCAGGGCTGCGCCCTCACCGCTGCCACAGCCCGCTCTGGCCAGCCCGGCGGCACCGGTGACCGCAGGCGCTGACACGATCGACACCACCACGGTGCCAGCCGCACCATCGGAGTCAGACCCACGATCCTGATCCGATGGTGCGGCGGGGCCAGCTGATCGCGTCAGCCCTGTACCGGGATGTCGCGCGGCACGGTGAGGGTGAACACGGCGCCGTGGGAGCTGGTTGCCTCGATCCGGCCGCCGTGCAGCACGGCGTTCTCGTAGGCGATGGCCAGGCCCAGGCCGCTGCCCTCGGCGTGCTGGCGGGCGCGGGCTCCGCGGGCGAACCGGTCGAAGATGAACGGGGCTCGTTCGGCGGGTAGTCCCGGTCCGGAGTCGGCGACCGTGACCTGTACCTGGTGGGCCTGACCGTTGACGGTCACGGCGATGGGCGGCGCGCCGTGATGCAGGGCGTTGGTGACCAGGTTGCGCACGATGGTGTGAAGCCGGCGTGGATCGCCGTACACGCTGGTGTACCCGGTGCGGGAAACGGCGATCTCGGTGTCCGGGGCACAGAGCGTGACCGCGTCGGTGACCAGCGCTTGGAGGTCGACGACCTCCGGCCGGAGCTCTGCCGCTCCGGCGTCGAACCGGGACATCTCCAGCAGGTCCTCGACCAGGGTGCTCAGCCGCCGGACCTGGGTGCCGAGCAGTTCAGCGGAGCGTGCCCGGTCCCGGCTCTCGGGACTGTCCAGACCGTCCGTGGCGGCGATCATGGATGCCAGCGGGGTGCGCAGGTCGTGCACGACGTCGGCGACGAAACGTCGCTGTTGCTGGTCTCTGACTCTGGCCGCTGCGGCCTCGGCGCGAGCCTGACACCGGATTCGCCGGGTGGCGAGGATGCCCAGCATGGCGCCGACTGCGGCCGTTGCCGTCGCGACCACGCCGACGAGTGCGCTGCTGGTCCGCGGTCCGGGGTGCTGTCTCACGGTGCGACCAGACGGTAACCGAGTCCTCGGACGGTACGCAGCAGTGTGGGGTTGCCCGGGTCGGTCTCGATCTTCGCGCGCAGGCGACCCACCGCGGCGTCCACCAGCCGGGAGTCGGCGGAGTATCCGTAATCCCACACCCGACTGAGCAGTGCCGGCCGGGTCAGCACCTGTCCGGGGTGGTCGGCGAACTCCAGCAGGAGGCGCAGGTCGGTCGAGGTGAGGCTCATCTCGGCCCCGTTCCTGGTCACCACCATGGCGGCGCGGTCGATTTCCAGCTCGCCGATGGTGTGCAGGGTCCGGCCCGGGCGCTGAGTGGGCGTGACCCGGCGCAAGATCGTCTTCACCCGTGCGTCGAGCACCCGAGGCTCGGCGGGTTTGACGACGTAGTCGTCGGCGCCGCCCTCCAGACCGACCACGATGTCTATCGAGTCACCGCGTGCGGTCAACAGGATCACCGGAACGGTGTGGCGAGCCCGGATTCGACGGCATACCTCGAATCCGTCGATACCAGGCAGCATCACATCCAGCAGCACGAGATCGGTAGGTGTCCTGCGCTCGAACAGCGCCTCCAGCGCTTGCTCACCCGAAGCGGCCACCCCGATCTCATGGCCCAGCCCTCGCAACGCGCGGGACAGCGTCTCAGCCAGCACGGCATCGTCCTCGACGAGTAGCAGCTGGGGCATCCTGGGCGCTCCTCACCACCAGCTCGTTGCCGTCGACGGATCTGGGGACGGGGCGAGCTCCTGTCGAATCATGCCTCCACCCCAACGACGACGACGTTGCCGGGGCGTATCCCTTTTTCGATACGCCCCAGATATGCGGAGGCGAGAGGAGGGACTGCTGCACGGAGAGGTGACTGGGTCACCTCTCCGTGCAGCAGTCCCCTTTCAGCGGATTTCCTGGTCGTTGTCGTGAAGTTCACTGTCAGATGGAACCCGAGCCCTGCTGCGGGCACATACTCAGTGTGACCAGCGTCCCAGCTGCCGAAGGTTCGCCGCCTCCGCAGCCACTCCACTCCGTAGACTCAATCGACGTGCGATCTCGACCACCCTACGGGGCCGCTGCCGCCGACGAGGATCCGCACATGGAGCCCGCAGACGACGCCCTGTGGCGAGCTGTAGTAACGCAGAGCGACGCTGAAGCGTTCGGTGTGATATACGACCGCCACTGCGACTCTATCTATCGCTACCTGGCGCGCCGCCTTGACAGCCGCGAGCAGGCCGAAGACCTCGTGTCTACCGTCTTCCTGGAAGCGTGGCGGTGTCGCGCGCGAGCGAGGCATGACAACGGCTCTCCGCTGCCATGGCTGTTCGGAATCGCGAGAATGACCCTGCGGCGCAACGCGCGGACGGCAGCCCGTGCTCTTCGCGCCTTTGCGAGACTCGCAGTTGAACCTGTCCAGGCTGACCATGCTGAAGGAGTCGCCGACGTACTCGATCGCGAAGCGGACGCGAGACGTGTGCTGGCGGCGTTCAGACAGCTCCGCAAGATTGACCAGGATGTGATCGAGCTCTGCCTCTGGCAGGGACTCGACCATGAGTCTGTATCGCGCTCTCTTGGAGTACCTATAGGCACAGTCAAGAGTCGTCTCTCCCGTGCTCGCACTCGACTGCAGAACGTATTCGACGAGAACAACGCAAAGGAGTCACGATGAGTGGTCGATTCGATGCTGCCCCTGACATCGAGCCGCTGTCCGCTGACCGTCGCCAACAGATCAGAGCTGCGGTCTTCGACGGGATGAACGTCGGGCCTGTGTCTTCATCGCGCCGCCGTGCGACGCAGATCGTCGGGGCAACGGCGGCGGTGGCGGTGCTCGGAGTTGGCGTGGTGGTCGGGACGAGCGTCCTGCGCGATCAGGAGAGCCTGGTTCCTCTCGCTGCCGCGGCGGGGAGTATGCCGGTATCCGCTGCGGAGTGTTCGCCTGCCGAGACGACGGATCCGAGTGCCTTGGAGGGCGCAACCTATCTCCTTCAGGCGCCGACGCCTGCCGCGCTGAGCGACGTGTGGATGACTGTTGACGAGTGCCCTCGAGCCACTCCGGTCGCCGCCTTCTACAAAGCGGACGGAACTCCTGAGGATGCTGTGCTGACGATCTGGAGCGGCGATGCGCAGACCCCGCTGGGGCCTCTTGAGAACTTCGAGGGCGCGCGGCGGGTCTCGCTGGGGTCAGAGATGGAAGATGCCTGGCTTGTCGACCTTGGCTGGGGCGTCTGGATCGAGTGGCACACCGACAGCGGCAGTTACCTGGTGACATCCGCTGGCCTGGAGCGTGACGTGGTGACGTCGGTCGCCCGCTCCTACGACGGTGAGACATCTGCGCAAGCAGAGTCCGTTGCCCCTCCGGGCATGGAGACCGTCTCACCGCTGCCGTCGTCCGATCGCGACGCGACGTGGTACGCCCTGTACGGCCACCCCGACCCGACTGAGAAGGATGGCGAGCCGTGGGTGCAGATCGAGGTCGAGCTGAGTGGGACACCCTGGGCCGCTCGCGCCAGTATCAATCCAATCCCTGCTCACGGCTTGGCGGTCCCGACGCCGTCGGGGACCGCGGTGCGCAGCGGCGACAACGGCGGGTTCCGGTACGCCACCCGAACCACCGAGACTGGCGCTCGGGTTCAGCTCATGGCCAACCTCCCGGAGGCGGAGGTCCTCGAACTCGTCGACGAGTTGGAACTTGTCGGACCGCATGATTCGCAGCTCGAACGCTTCGATCTCACCATTCCCCGTACCGGTGAGCCGGCGCTCTAGGCTCCGACACGAAAGCAGGATCGACGGGCATCCGCCCACGTGAATGAGCGTCTCCGGCGGTGGGATGCATGATCACGTCGCATCGGCGAGCAGCCCGCGCGGAGCTCTTGCTGCGTCGGCCGTGTTCGGCTGGCGCCCCATCGGTCCCAGGGGTGTCCCAGCCGCCTACGGCCGAGGATAAACCGCCAGGTCGGATCCGGTTGCACAGGTCAACGACCAGCCAGAACTTGTCTGACCTGGTCGGACAGCCACACCCCAGACGTCACACAGAGAAGTACTTCGCCTCCGGGTGATGGAACACGAACGCGTCCGTCGACTGCTCCGGATGCAGCTGCAGCTCATCAGAGAGCGTCACCCCCACCCGCTCCGGCCGCAGCAGCTCCACCACCTTGTGCCGGTCCTCCATGTCGGGGCACGCCGGGTACCCGAGCGACATCCGCGCCCCGCGGTAGTCCAGCTTGAACATCCCCTCCACGGTCGAGGGCTCCTCGGCGGCGAACCCCAGCTCCGCCCGCACGCGCGCGTGCCAGAACTCCGCCAGCGCCTCGGTGAGCTGCACCGACAGCCCGTGCAGCTCCATGTACTCCCGGTACTTGTTCGCCTCGAACAGGCGAGCGGTATGCGCGGACACGGTGTCCCCGACGGTCACGAGCTGCACCGGCAGCACGTCGAACCGCCCGGTCTCCTCGACCCAGGAGCGCGGTCGCACGAAGTCCGCCAGGCACAGGTGCCGGTCGCGCCGCTGCCGCGGGAAGGTGAACCGCAGCCGTTCCGTCCCGACCTCGCCACCGGACCCGCCGTCGGGTGCCCCGATGCCGGCCAGGTCGCCGTGGTGAGCCACCACCACGGAGTCACCCTCCGACCACACGGGGAAGTACCCGTAGACCACCGTGGGGTCCATGATCTGGTCGGTCCGGATGCGGTCCAGCCACTCCGCGAGCCGCGGCCGGCCCTCCGTCTCCACCAGCTCCTCGTAGGAGGCCCCGTCGGAGGACCGCCCCGGCTTGAGCCCCCATTGGCCCATGAATGTCGCGCGCTCGTCGAGGAACGCCGCGTACTCGGAGAGCTGCACGCCCTTGACGATCCGGGTGCCCCAGAACGGCGGGTCCGGCACGGGGTTGTCGGCGGCGACGTCCGACCGGGCGGGCAGTGCCTCCACCGGCGTCTCCGTCACCTTTACGACTCCGTGCCGCCGCTTGCGCAGTGCGGGCAGCCCGACGTCGTCCGGCGCGGCGCCGCGCGCGACACGCACGAGCGGCTCCATCAGCCGCAGGCCCTCGAACGCGTCCTTCGCGTACCGCACCACGCCGGGGAAGGCGGAGGCGAGGTCGTCCTCGACGTACGTCCGCGTCAGTGCGGCGCCGCCCAGCAGCACGGGCCAGCGCTTCTCGAACCCGCGCGAGGCGAGCTCCTCCAGGTTCTCCTTCATCACCACCGTCGACTTCACGAGCAGCCCCGACATGCCGATGACGTCGGCGTCATGCTCGATCGCGGCGTCGATCATCGCGCTCACCGGCTGCTTGATACCGATGTTGACGACCTTGTAACCGTTGTTCGTCAGGATGATGTCCACGAGGTTCTTGCCGATGTCGTGCACGTCGCCGCGCACCGTGGCCAGCACGATCGTGCCCTTGGTCTGATCTCCCGACACCCGCTCCATGTGCGGCTCCAGCAGCGCGACGGCGGCCTTCATCACCTCCGCGGACTGCAGCACGAACGGCAGCTGCATCTCGCCCTTGCCGAACAGCTCGCCCACCACCCTCATGCCCTCCAGCAGGTGGTCGTTGACGATGTCGAGGGCCTTCATCCCGGCGCCGAGCGCCTCGTCGATGTCTGGCTCCAGCCCCTTGCGGGCACCGTCGATGATGCGCCGCGCCAGCCGCTCGCCCACGGGCAGGGCCAGGAGCTCGGCGGCGCGCGCGTCCCGGATCGCGCCCGCGTCCACGCCCTCGAACAGGTCGAGCAGCTTCGACAGCGGGTCGTACGTCAGGTTGCCGTCGGCGTCCCACTCGCGCTTGTCCCACACCAGGTCGAGCGCCGTCTGCCGCTGCTCGTCGGGGATGGAGGCGAGCGGCAGGATCTTCGCCGCGTGCACGATCGCGGAGTCCAGCCCGGCCGCCGTGGCCTCGTGCAGGAACACGGAGTTCAGCACCGCGCGCGCCGCCGGGTTGAGGCCGAACGACACGTTCGAGACGCCGAGCGTGGTGTGCACCCCGGGGTACCTCCGCGTGATCTCCCGGATCGCCTCGATGGTCTCGATCGCGTCGCGCCGCGTCTCCTCCTGGCCCGTCGCGATGGGGAAGGTCAGGGCGTCGACGATGATGTCGTCCACGCGCATGCCCCAGTCGCCCACGAGGGTGTCGATCAGCCGCGAGGCGATCGCCACCTTGTGGTCGGCCGAGCGCGCCTGCCCCTCCTCGTCGATCGTCAGCGCGACGACGGCGGCGCCGTGCTCCATCACGGCCGGCATGATGCGCCCGAACCGCGACGTCGGGCCGTCGCCGTCCTCGAAGTTGACCGAGTTGACCACGCCGCGGCCGCCCAGCAGCTCCAGGCCCGCGCGGATCACGGCGGGTTCCGTGGAGTCGATCACCAGCGGCAGGGTCGAGGCCGAGGCCAGCCGCGACACCACGTCGCGCACGTCCGCGACGCCGTCGCGACCCACGTAGTCCACGCACACGTCCAGCAGGTGCGCGCCGTCCCGCGTCTGGGCGCGGGCGATGTCGACGACGTCGTCCCAGCGGCCCTCCAGCATCGCCTCACGGAACGCCTTGGACCCGTTCGCGTTGGTGCGCTCGCCGATGGCGAGGAAGCTCGTCTCCTGCCGCAGGTCGGTCGCCGAGTACAGCGAGGCGACGGCGTTCTCGCGCACCGGCTCGCGCGCGGCCACGGGCCGCCCGCCGACGGCCTCGACCACCTGCCGCATGTGCTCCGGCGTGGTGCCGCAGCAGCCGCCGACCAGGCCCAGGCCGAACTCGCGCGCGAACTGCGTGTGCGCGGCGGCCAGCTCCTCGGGGGTCAGCGGGTAGGAGGCGCCGTCCGGCCCGAGCACCGGCAGGCCCGCGTTCGGCATGCACGTCACCGGGATCTCCGCGTGCTGCGACAGGTGCCGCAGGTGCTCGCTCATCTGCTCGGGGCCCGTGGCGCAGTTCATGCCGATCGAGTCGATACCCAGCGACTGCAGCGCCACGAGCGCCGCGCCGATCTCCGAGCCCATGAGCATGGTGCCCGTGGTCTCGACGGTCACCGACACGATGACCGCCACCCGCTGCCCGAGGTCCGCCATCGCCTGTCGACAGCCCGTGACCGCGGCCTTGGCCTGCAGCAGGTCCTGGCTGGTCTCGACGAGCAGCGCGTCCGCACCGCCCTCGATGAGACCCGCGGCCTGCTCGGCGAACGTGTCCCGCAGATGCGCGTACGTGGTGTGGCCCAGCGACGGCAGCTTGGTACCCGGCCCCATCGAACCCAGTACCCAGCGCGGATGCTCCGGCGTCGCGTACACGTCCGCGCGCTCGCGGGCCAGCGCGGCGCCCGCGCGGGCGAGCTCGCGGATGCGGTCGTCGATGCCGTAGTCCGACAGGTTCGACCAGTTGGCGCCGAACGTGTTCGACTCGATCGCGTCCACCCCGACCGCGAGGAACGCGTCGTGGACGCCCGCGATCACGTCGGGGCGGGAGACCGTGAGGATCTCGTTGCACCCCTCCAGGCCCTGGTAGTCCTCCAGGGTCGGGTTCGCCGCCTGGATCATGGTGCCCATGGCGCCGTCGGCCACCACCACCCGCGTGCGCATGGCGTCAAGGAGGGCGGCGGAGCGGCCACCCAGAGCGGGCAGGGTCGCGGCGAGTGCATTCACCCGGGCAGCGTAAGCCTTGGCCCGACGACGACGCCGCGGGTGCCCGGCGGGCGGAACGGGCGGTCCGTCCGAGGTGCTCACGAGTGCCGATGGGTATCGTCCCCGCATGACGACGCACGACTACCTCGCCTCCCTCTTCTCGCTCACCGGCCGCACCGCCGTGGTCACCGGTGGCAGCTCCGGCATCGGCCGCGCCATCGCCGAGGCGCTTGCGCAGGCCGGGGCGCACACCGTGCTCGTGGCACGCGGTGCGGACCGGCTGGAGTCGGTTGCCGCCGGTCTGCGGGAGGTGGGCTGCGAGGTCTCGACGGTGGTCGCCGACCTCTCGACCCGCGCCGGCATCCATGCCGCCGCGGACGGTGTCGTCGCGGCCGCCGGGGAGCCCGACATCCTCGTCAACAGCGCCGGCATCAACCTGCGGCCCCACCTGGGCGACGTCGACGAGGCCACCTGGGACCTCACCCTGACCGTCAACCTGGAGGCGCCCTTCCTGCTGGGCCAGCGGTTCGGCCCTGGCATGGCCTCGCGCGGGTACGGCCGCCTCATCCACATCTCCTCGCAGCAGGCGCACCGGTCGTTCGTCGACAGCGGCGTCTACGGCGTCTCCAAGGGCGGCCTGGAGTCGCTGGCCCGGTCGCAGTCCGAGGCCTGGTCGGCGCGCGGCGTCACCGCCAACACCCTCGTGCCCGGCTTCGTGCTCACGCCCCTGAACCAGCGTCTCCAGGGCGACACCGAGAAGATCGCGGCGCTGGCCGCGCGCACCACGGTGGGCCGCAACGGGCTGCCCGAGGACTTCGCGGGCGCCGCCGTGTTCCTGGCGAGCTCCTCCTCGGCGTACGTCACGGGACACTCGCTGTTCGTGGACGGCGGCTTCTCGGTCCACTGATCGCAGTAGGCTCCCGGCGTGAACGTCGACTTCCCCGGCCTGGGAACTCTCGTCAACGTCGGGACCATCGTCGTGGGCTCGCTGCTCGGCATGGCCGTGGGGCACCGGCTGCCGCAGCGCACCCACGCCGTCGTCACGGACATCCTCGGACTCGTGACGCTCCTGGTGGCTGCGCTGTCAGCGATGTCCGTGACCGACGCCGCGTTCGTGGCGGCCACCGGCTCCGGTGCGCCCGTGCTCATCGTGCTCGGGTCGCTGCTGGTCGGCGGCATCCTCGGCTCGCTGCTGCGGATCGAGGACCGCCTCGAAGGGCTCGCCGGCACGATCCAGGCGTGGTTCGCGCGGCGCGGACGTACGGCCCCCTCCGTCACAGGCCCCGCCACGGAGGTCGCGGAGGCCGACGACGCGTCCGCCCGAGAACGCTTCATCGAGGGCTGGCTCACCGCGTCCCTGCTGTTCTGCGTGGGGCCGCTCGCGATCCTCGGTTCGCTGTCGGACGGCCTGGGCCGTGGCATCGACCAGCTCTTGCTCAAGTCGGTGCTCGACGGGTTCGCGGCGCTCGCGTTCGCGTCGTCGTTCGGTGTGGGGGTGCTGCTGTCGGCGGTGTCGGTCGCCGTCGTCCAGGGGGTGGTGACGCTGGCCGGCGTGGTGCTCGGGTCGGTGCTGCCGGACGCGCACATCGCGGCGCTGACGGCCGCCGGCGGCCTGATGCTGGTGGGCATCGCGCTGCGGCTGCTGCGCATCAAGCAGATCCCCGTGGGCGACCTGCTGCCCGCCCTGATCGTGGCACCGCTGCTGACGCAGCTCGTGATCGTGCTGCGCTAGGTACACCGACCCCTCTCGGCCCACGACCAACGCTGCGCGGGCGGCGTCAGCGTCACACTCACCGGTGGTGCATATGGGGCATATGTGTTCTCCTCGGTCTCGGTCTCTACCGAAGAGGAGAAACATGGACTGCACTCTCGAGGTCGTGCCAGCCGGCTCGGCAGGATTCCTCGGCGCGAACCGTCCGGTCACGCGTGGTTCCGCCGCCGCTCCGGTGCGCCGGACGCGCAGGCCGTTCGGGGGGTCCGGTGCTCATGTCCGCTGACCGCAAGGTGCACTTCGTCGGCACCATGCCCCAGTTCGAGTCACCGGAGGACGCTCTGCGATGGCAGATCGCGGAGCTGTCGGAGGACGTACGTCGGCTGAGCGGTGGCGAGACCGGAGCACGGCTTGCGTGGTTCGTGCCGATGGTCAAGGAGCTGAAGTCCTCGGGAAAGATCCGGACGGTACGCGACGGCGACTGGACGGACTACGAGGACACCGACCGGCTGGCCGCCAGGAGGGGCGTGCGGCTGACTGCCGAGGACATCCCGCTGCAGCTCGCTCGGTGGGCTCGCGAAGAGCTGCGGGTCCTCGACGAGATCGGCACGCAGGCCACGCCGGCGCGTCCGTTGCAGATCGGTGTGCCGGGCTACCTCGACATGGCGTTGTTCACCTTCGGGCCGGCAGGAGTACCACGTCATGGCCGGGCGTTCCTCGACGCGGTGGACCGCCAGATCGCCGAGATCGCCGCGCTGGCCGGAGACCGGGTCGTGTTCCAGCTCGAGACGCCGGCTGCGCTGATAGCGGTTGCGACGGCACCGAAGGCGCTGCGGCCGATGGTCGCCGACGCTCTCAGCCGCATGGTGCTTCGCCAGGTGGCGCGAGCGCCGGCCGGAACCCGGTTCGGTCTGCACCTCTGCCTGGGCGACATGGGGCACAGGGCGAAGCTGCACCTGCGCACCGCGGAACCGCTGGTGGCGCTGGCGAACGCCCTGGTCCGCCGGTGGCCACGAGATCGGGCGCTCGAGTTCGTTCACCTCCCGTTCTCCGGCGGCGAACGTCCGCCGAGCACCGAGCCGGGCTTCTACGAGCCGCTGCGGAACCTGGTCGCGGGCGACAGCGTCATCGCAGCGGGGATCGCGCACGAGGACCAGCCGGAGTCTGAACAGCTCCAGGTTCGTGAGCTCGTCGAGTCGGCCATCGGCAGACCGGTCGACATCGCGACTGCGTGCGGGCTCGGTCGCCGCACACCGGCCCGAGCCCACGCTGCTGTCGACCGCATGCGTGCACTGCTCGCGTAGGCACGGCGGGCCGCGCGGCCGCTGTGCCGCCCGCGCGGTCAGCCGCGCACCGGGACGGGCAGCCGGACCTGCCGGCCGGGCTCCTGCGTCCCGTCGAGCAGCCGGACCAGGTGGTCCATCGCGGTGCGGCCCAGCTCCTCACCGTCCACGTCGATGGCGGGCGTGTGCTCCAGGCCGAGCGCCTCGATGACCGTCGGCTCGGTGCTGACCACCAGGTCGCGCGGTACCTCGATGCCCCGCGTGCCCAGCGCGAGCAGCAGTCCCAGGCCGATCGACGTCGCGTACGGGACCACGGCGGTGGCGCCGCTCTCCAGCACGGCGGGTGTGACCTCGACGCCGGCCGTGAAGGTGGCAGGGCGCGGCCCGAGCACGGTCAGCGTGCTGCCGGCCCGGCGTGCGGCGTCCTGCACGGCGGCGGTGCGCTGCCGGTCCTGCCACGAACCGGCCGGGCCGCCCACGTAGACGATGCTGTCGTGGCCCTCCGTGGCGAGCCGGGTGGTCAGGGTGCCGAAGGCCGTGGCCGTGTCGGCCACGACCGACGTCATGCCGTCGATCTCGCGGTCCACGAGTACCGTGGGCCTGGCCGCGCCCGTCGCCGCCACGAGGGTGTCGCTGCCGCGCGGGGCGACGAGAAGGAACCCGTCGACCTGGCGGGCCAGCCGCTCGGCGGCGCCCGCCGAGTCCAGGGCGTGCACGGCGACGGTGAGCTGTAGCCCGGCCTCCTCGGCCCGCGCCTGGGCACCCGCGACGATCGGCGTGAAGAACGTGTTGTCCAGCGTCGGCACCACGATGGCGATGATGCCCGTGCGTCCGCGGGCCAGCTCCCGCGCCGCGCGATTGGGCACGTAGCCGAGCCGTGCGGCCGCGGCCACGACCCGTACGGCGGTCTCGGCGGCCACGAGGCCGCTCCCGTTCAGCGCGCGTGACGCGGTCGCCTTCGAGACACCGGCCACCGCGGCGACGTCGGACAGATCAGGCACCGTTCCTCCTTTGTCGGTGGGGACACTCTAGACGGCGGATGCAACCGTTTCCGCACCGTTCGGCGCTCGCCGTAACAGGAAGTTAACGCGGCGTGGCAGGAGTTGCGGCAGCCATGTCGTAAGGTCCCATGCAACCGGTTCCATCGACGAAAGACGGCTCGTGCGAGCACGTTCCACTCTCCTCCTGCTTCTGCCGGGGCTCGCGTTCCTTCTCGTGGGCTTCCTGCTGCCGGCGGTCGCGATGCTGTTCGCGCCGCCCGGCGTGACGTTCGCCCAGGTGATCGAGCGCATGGGCGCGATGCTCACCGACCCCTACGATCTCGGGATCATCTGGCGCACCGTGCGCATCGGCCTGGTCGTCACCGCCGTGTGCGTGGTGCTCGGGTTCCCGATCGCGTCGCTGCTGGCGCGTTCGCAGTCCCGGTGGGCGGGCGTGCTGCTCGCGCTGGCGATCTTCCCGCTGCTGCTGAGCAACGTGGTGCGCACGTTCGGCTGGCTCGTGGTGCTGGGCTCGAACGGCGTGATCGGCCAGCTGCTGACCGGCCTCGGCCTCGTCGAAAAGGCGCCCCAGCTCCTCTACACCGAGTTGGCGATCGTGCTGGGCCTGGTCCAGCTCTTCCTGCCGCTCGCGGTCATCACCTGCTACTCCGCCGTCGCGCAGGTCGACCCCGGTCTCGACGAGGCGGCCCGTGGTCTGGGCGCCAGCCGCACCCGCTCCTTCTGGACCATCCTGGTGCCCCTGTCGCTGCCGGGCGTCGTGGTCGCCGCCACGCTGGTCTTCGCGGGGTCCGTGACCGCCTACACCACGCCGTACCTGCTCGGCGGGTCCGGCCAGCGGATGCTCTCGACCCAGCTCTTCTCGTACGCGAGCGTCACGGTCGACTGGGCGGCGGCGTCCGCCACGGCGATCGTCATGACGGTGCTGGTCTTCCTGGTCTCCGGGATCTCGGCGCTGGTGGGCCGCAAGGGAGCCACCTCATGAACCAGGGCCTGAGGCTGGGTCGCCCCGTGGCCGGCACGCTCGCCGTGGCGGGCTACGTGATCATGATCGTGCCCATTCTGTTCGTCGTGGCCACGGCGTTCACGGCGGGAAGCACCCTGCGCTTCCCGCCCGAGGGACTGTCCCTGCGCTGGTTCGGCGAGGCGCTGGCCTACTCGCCCTTCATGGAGGCCGTGGTCTCCAGCCTGGAGCTCGCGGTGCTGGCCACGGCACTGGCCCTCGTGCTCGGCGTACCGGTCACGCTGGCGATCCACCGGGGGCGGGTCCCCGGCAAGGGCCTGCTGGAGGGCCTGTTCCTCTCGCCGCTCGTGGTGCCGGAGCTGGTGGTGGGCCTCGCGCTGTACCAGCAGCTGATGATCGGCCTGCACCTGGACAACTTCACCACCCTGCTGCTGGGCCACACCGCCCTGCTGCTGCCCTACGCCGTCCGCGTCACCGGCGCCTCGCTCGCGCTGGCCGACCCCGCGCTCGAGGAGGCGGCCCGCGGCCTGGGCGCCTCGCCGCTGCGGGCGTTCCTCACCGTGACGCTCCCGATGCTGCGCCCCGGCCTCATCTCGGCGGGCCTGCTGGGCTTCGTCACCTCGTTCAACAACGTGCCGCTGTCACTGCTGCTGCAGACCCGCGACTTCCGGACGCTGCCCGTCACGATGCTCGACTACGTCCAGCAGAGCTACGACCCGATGGTCGCCGCCGCGTCGACCCTCGTGCTGGCCGCGACCGTCGTGGTGGCCGTCGTGGCCGAACGCACCGTCGGCTTCGCCAAGATCTTCGGAGGAATCAACCGATGACAACCCCTGCCGCCGAGCTCGTCGGCGTCACCCAGCGGTTCGGCAGCTTCACCGCCGTCGACTCGATCGACCTGCGCATCCCGCGCGGCCGCCTGACCACGCTGCTCGGCCCCAGCGGCTGCGGCAAGACGACGACGCTGCGCATGCTCGCCGGGTACGCGTCGCCGACGTCGGGCCGCATCCTGATCGACGGCCAGGACGCCACGCGCACGCCGCCCGAGAAGCGCGACCTGGGCATGGTCTTCCAGTCCTACGCGCTGTTCCCGCACCTGACGGTCGCCGACAACGTGGCGTACGGCCTGACGATGCGCAAGGTCCCGGCGCCCGAGCGGCGTCGCAGGGCGGGCGAGGCCCTGGAGCTCGTCGGCCTGGGCCACCTGGGCGACCGCAAGCCCCAGCAGCTCTCGGGCGGCCAGCAGCAGCGGGTCGCGCTGGCCCGTGCGATCGCGATCCGGCCCCGGCTGCTGCTGCTCGACGAGCCGCTGTCCAACCTGGACGCGCGGTTGCGCGTGCAGATGCGCGCCGAGATCCGCCGCATCCAGTCGGAGACCGGGCTGACGGTCGTGCTCGTGACGCACGACCAGGACGAGGCCCTGGAGATGTCCGACGAGATGGTCCTCATGCGCGCCGGCAAGGTGGTGCAGAGCGGCGCGCCCCGCGACGTCTTCCCTGCGCCCGCCGACCGGTTCGTCGCCGAGTTCCTCGGCTACGAGAACTTCCTGACCCTGGCGGACGCCCGCGAGGTCGCCGTGCGCCCCGAGCACCTGCGGATCGTCCGGTCGGACGACCCGCAGGCCGGGCGGCTCGGCGACGTCGCGCTCGGCGACATCACGCTCGACGCCGTCGTGCGCGACGTCGCCTACCGCGGCGTCGACATGCTCGTGACCCTCGACGCGACCGACCCGGCCGGAGCGCCCGTGCGCCTGGTGGCCGACCACCGCGCCGAGACCGGGCCCGCGCCGTCGGCCGGTGACCGCGTGCGGCTCGTCGCGCCCCAGGCGCGCCTCGCACTCCTCACCCCCGAACCCACGACCCCTGAACCCACGACCCCTGAACCCGCGATCGAAGGAATCTGATGACCCGCAACCTGCCTGCCCGCCGCGCCGCGGCGCTCGCCTCCGGCCTCGCGGCCACCGCCCTGCTGGTCTCGGGCTGCTCCGCGGGGGACGACGCCGCGGCCGACGACACGATCGTCGTCTCCACGTTCCCGTTCGGGGTCGACGAGTTCCAGGAGGCGGTGATCGACCCGTTCACCGCGAAGACCGGGATCAAGGTCGAGGTGGAGACCGGTTCGAACGCCGACCGGCTCTCCCAGCTCCAGGTCGCGGACGAGGGGTCCGGCATCGACGTCATGCTGATCTCCGACTACTACGCCGCGCTCGGCCAGGAGAGCGACCTGTTCCAGGAGGTCGACGCCACCAAGGTGCCGGCCCTGGACGACGTCGCCGACTTCGCGCTCGAGGAGGGCTACGCCGGCCCGGCCTACAGCTACCAGCTCAACGGGACGATCTACTCCACGGACGATCTCTCCGCCGACGAGGCCGCGCAGTGGGACGTGTACGGCGACGCCGCGCATGCCGGGAGCCTCGCGCTGCCGGACATCTCGGTCACGGCCGGGCAGCTCATGATCTCGGGCGTGGGGGAGACCTACGGCGAGGGGCCGTACGACATCGACACCGCGCTGGACACCCTCGGCGGCTGGGCACCCGGGATCCTGCAGTTCTACTCGTCGTCCACCGAGGTGACGAACCTGCTGACCCAGGGCGAGATCGTCGCCGCCGACTCCCTGAGCGGCTTCGCGACCGATCTGGTCGCCTCGGGTGAGCCCTTCGCCTGGACCCCGCCCGCGACGGGCCGGTACATGGCCACCAACCGTGCGATGATCCCGGCCGGCGCCCCGAACGTGGACGGCGCGCACCAGTTCATCGACTATCTGCTCTCGGCCGAGGCGCAGACGAAGTCGGCCGAGCTCGTGGGCGACCTGCCCGTCAACCCCGAGGCGACGGTGCCCGACACCATCACGGCGGTGGTCGGCGACCTCGCGGCCGACCCGGTCGCGGCCGGCTACTCGACGCTCGACCCGGCCGAGCTCGTGCCCACGCGCGGCGAATGGGTCGAGCGGTTCGCCCGCGAGGTGACGGCCGGCTGATGAGCACCGACACCACCACGCCGACCGCACTGGACCTGATGCCCAAGGTCGACCTGCACTGCCACCTCATCGGCACGGTCCGGGCCGGCACGTTCGCCGAGCTGGCCCGGCGCGCGGGCCTCGACCTGCCGGCCGAGCCCGAACGCATCTTCGCCGACATCAACTCCCTGCCACCGGACCCGGATCTCTACCGCGACACGCGCATCCCCGTGCCGCAGGGTCGCAGCGCCGACGAGCCCGAGGTCTCCTACTCGCTGTTCCAGGCCTCCCGCTGGGTCACGCAGGTGCTGCGCGACGCCGACGACCTGACCCGGATCACGTACGAGGCGTTCGAGGCGGCGCACCGCACGAGCGCGACGCGCCATCTCGAGGTCTCTTTCGACGCCGTGCCGGAGCACCTGGCCGCGCTGGGCTACCTCGGCTGCGTCGAGGCGTATGCCGAGGGTATCCGGATGGCCGAACGCGACTTCGGCATGTCGGGCCGGCTCGTCGCCGCGATCGACCGGTCCGGCTCCGGGGAGGACGCGCTCGAACGCGTGCGCACCGTGGTCGACCACCCGCACGAGTACGTCGCGGGCATCGGCCTGGACAACCTGGAGACGGTCGGCCCGCCGGAGCGGTTCGCGGCCGCCTACCGACTCGCGGGCGAGGCCGGCCTGGGCCGCACCGCGCACTCCAGCGAGCACGCCCCGGTCGCGGTCAACACCACCACCTGCCTCGACGTGCTCGGCTGCGACCGCATCGACCACGGCTACTTCGTGCTGCAGGACGACGACGTGGTGGCCCGCGTGCGTGACGAGCAGGTGCCGTTCACGGTGATCTCCACGACGTCGCGCCGCTCCTGGCGGCCCTGGCGGCGGGCCTCGATCGCCGCGATGCTGGACGCCGGGCTCAACGTGATCCCCGCGTCCGACGACCCCGGGATGTTCCCCACGACGCTGGCCGGCGAGTACCGCATCCTCGCCGACGACCTCGCGGTCCCGGACGACCGCCTGCGCGCCATGGCGCTGGCAGGCGTCGAGGCGTCCTGGCTGCCGCCCGCGGAGAAGGCGGCGCTGCGCACCCGGTTCGAGAAGGAGCTCGCGGACCTGCCCACGGACTGATGTAAATCCCGTGGCCGACACCACCCCGGTCGCCTAGCGTGGCCGTATGTCCACATCCGTGCGGGGACCGTCCGCCGTGCCCGACCCGGTCAGCAGCTCCATCGTCGAGCGCGCGGCAGCACCCCGCGCCCTGGCCTTCCCCACCGCGGGCGGGCTGACCTGGCGGCCCTGGACCCGGCAGGACGTCCCCGCCCTGGCCCGGCTCCGGCGCGCCGTGGAAGAGGCCGACGGACGGGACTGGTTCACCTCACCCGAGGAGATCGAGGAGCTGTTCGGCGCACCCGTGTTCGACGCCGCCGCCGACACCCTCGTCGGCCAGGACGCCGACGGCACCATGCTGGCCTACGCGTACGTGGAGCGCATGCCCACCGTCGGCGTCGACCTGCTGCACGCCGGCATCACCGGGGGAGTGCACCCCGACCGCCGCGGCGAGGGCATCGGCACAGAGCTGCTCGCCTGGGCCACGGGACGCGCCCGGCAGGCGCTCGCGGAGTACGGCGGCGATCCGGAGCTGGCCGGGCTGCCCGGCCGGATCGCCACGCACCTCGGTGACACCGACCCGGCCGCGCGCCAGGAGCTGTTCCGCGCCGCCGGGTACCAGCCCGTCCGCTACTTCGCCAACCTGCGGCGCGACCTGAGCCTGCCCGTACCCGCGATCGGGCTCGAGCCGCCGCTGCGGCTGGTCCCGTGGTCCGAGGCCCTGGAGGACGCCACCCGGATGGCCCGCAACGACGCGTTCCGCGACCACTGGGGCAGCCAGCCGCGCACGCCCGAGTCGTGGCAGGCGTACCGCAGCAAGTTCGCGCAGCCGTGGTCGTTCGTGGTGATCGACGAGTCGGTGTACTACGAGGGCTCCGAGTCCGAGCAGCCCGGGGACACGACGGTGCCGCCGGGCACGGCCTACGTCGTCGGGCTGCACCGGGGGGAGCGGTTCGAGCACGACTGGGAGACGCAGGGGTACACGGCCGGCTACACGGGCCTGCTCGGCGTCCGCCGCGCGTACCGCGGGCGCCGCATCGCCGCCGCCCTGCTGACCCACGCCATGCACGTGTACGCCGCCGACGGCATGCAGTACGCCGAGCTCGACGTCGATACCGGCAACCCGACCGGGGCACCCGCCCTGTACTCCCGGCTGGGCTACACCAAGAACGACGGATCCACCCTGTACACGATCGAGCTCTGAGGACCAGCCATGACCGCCGACACCCCCACCCTGCGCCCGATCGCCGAGCGCGCCGCCGGGCCCGCGACCCTGACGCTCCCCACGGCGGGCGGCCTGAGCTGGCGTGCCGCCACGCGCGAGGACGCCCCCGCCTGGCTCGCGCTGCGCAACCACATCGCCCGGGCCGACGCCGAGCCGTACGTCGAGACCCTCGACGAGATCGAGGAGATCTTCGACGGCGCCTGGCGCGACATGGCCGCCGACTCCCTGCTCGGTTTCGACGCCGACGGCACGCTCGTGGCCTGGGCCCAGGTCGACAGCCCGCCCGGCGACGTCACCGAGGTGCGTGCGTTCTGCTGGGGCGGCGTGCACCCGGACCGCCGTGGCGAGGGCATCGGCCGCGAGCTGTTCGCCTGGGAGACCGGACGCGCCCGGCAGAAGCTCGCTGCGTCCGGCAAGGACGTCCCCGCACGCATCGCGGTCTTCGCCGAGGACAACTCGCCCGCCACGAAGCAGCGCCTGTACGAGCACGCGGGCCTCGAACCGCGCCGCTACTACTCCGACCTGGCGCGCCCGCTGACCGGGCCGGACGCCACCCCGGTGCCCGACGTCGAGCTCAGCCCTCCGCTCCGGCTGGTGCCGTGGTCCGAGGACCTGGCCGAGGCCGCCCGGCTGGCCCACAACGACGCGTTCCGCGACCACTGGGGCAGCCAGCCGCAGACCCGCGACCAGTGGCGGCAGCGCGCCGGCTTCGCACCCGAGTGGTCGTACCTCGTGGTCGACGACGCCCCCGACGTCGACGCGCTGCTCGCCTCGCCCGACACCGACCCCGACACCGCGGCGGCCCTGCGCGCCGGCGAGCCGCTCGTCGTGGGCTACGAGCTCGCCGGCCGGTACACCCAGGACTTCGCGGTGCGCGGCTACACCTTCGGGTACACCGACCTCCTCGGCGCCCGCCGCGCCTACCGCGGCCGCAAGATCGCCCTCGCGGCGCTCGCCGCCGGGATGCGAGCCTTCGCGGCCGGCGGCATGCAGTACGCGGTGCTCGACGTCGACACGGCCAACCCGAGCGGCGCCCACGGCCTGTACGCCAGCCTGGGGTACGTGCGCACGACGGGGTCGCGGATGCTCTCGATCGAGCTGTGACGCGGGTCGTGCCTAGCGCGCCCGCCGTTGCCGCCGGGCCTCGTAGAGCACCACGGTGGCGGCGTTCGCCGCGTTGAGCGAGCTCGCCGAGCCCGTCATCGGGATGCTCAGCGTCACGTCCGCGGCGTCGCGCCAGGCCTGGGTCAGGCCCGCGGTCTCGTTGCCGACCAGGAGCAGCACGGGCTGGGTGAGGTCGTAGGCGGAGACGTCGGCGTCGCCCTCCTCGTCCGTAGCGACCACGACGACGGGCAGGCCGGCGGCCCGGCGCGCGCCCACCCAGTCCATGACCTCGGCCGTGGAGGGGGCGCGCACCACCGGCATCGCGAAGAACGACCCGGTGGTGGCGCGCACCGACCGGGGGTCGTAGGCATCGGCGGCGTGCCCCGTGGTGATCACCGCATGGGCGCCGAACGCGTCGGCCGACCGCACGATCGCGCCGATGTTGCCCGGCTGCGTGGGCCGGTCGAACACGACCCCGAGAAAGTCCGGGCCGGCCTCGATGCGCTCCAGGTCGTCGGGGCGCATGGCGAGCACCGCCAGCAGCTCCGCGTCCTCCTTCTCAGCGAGCTCCGCCAGCAGGTCGGGCGCCATCCTCACGTGCTCGACCTGCGGGTGGGCCGCGAGCAGGTCCCTGGCCCACTGAGAGAGGCGGCGCTCGCCGTCGTACAGGAGGGCGCGGACCTCCCAGCCGTGCTCGACGGCCATGGTGATGGGCCGCACGCCCTGCACCACGAACTCGGCGGCTCGGTGCCGCTTGTTGCGGTTGGTCAGCAGGGTCTGGAGCTGCTGGAAGCGTGCGTTGCGCTGGGAGATCCGGGTGGCCACCCACCCATCCAACACCGTCGCCAGGGTCAGCGTCGCAACAGCCTCGACATGGCGGCGCGGGCGCGCTCCGAGCCGAACAGCCTCGCCGAGGTCGTCACGGCGTCGTCCACGCGCGCGTCGAACCGGGTCAGCACCTCCGCGTTGAGCAGCTCCTTGGTGGCGGCCAGCCCCTGCGGGTCGCCCGCGGCCAGCTCCGCCAGCACGGCGTCGACCTCCCGGTCCAGGTCGTCCGGCGCGACGGCCCGCGTCACGAGCCCCCAGTCCGCGGCCTCCGCGGCGGTGAAGGGGGCGCCGGTCAGGAAGGTGCGCGACGCCGCGCGCGGCGCCATGCGCGGCAGCACCGCCAGCGAGATGACGGCCGGCGTGAGCGCCAGGCGGGCCTCGGTGAAGGCATAGGAGACGGTGTCGGTGCTGATCACGACATCGCACGCGGCGACGAGCCCGATGCCGCCGGCCCGCACCGGTCCGTGCACCCGGGCCACCACGGGCTTGGGCAGCGCGAGCAGGGTGCGCAGCACCCCGGCGAGCCGCCGCGCGGAGTCCGCCATGCCGTCGCGCAGCGCCTCGGTGAGGTCGGCGCCGGAGCAGAACGCCTTGCCCTCGGCGGCCAGCACCACCGCGTGCACGTCGTCGTGCGCGGAGCGGTCCAGGGCGGCCCGGAGCTGGTCGAGCAGGGCCGCCGAGAGCGCGTTGCGACGCTCCGGAGAGTCGAGCGTGATGCGGGCGTAGGACGCCGGCGGGGCGTCGGGCACGTCGAGCTCTACGACGTCGTAGGTGACCTGACTCTGGTCGGGCACGGTGAAGTCCTCCGGTAGGGGCCTGGCGCCAAAGGTTAATGGTGGTTAACCTCAGTGGCATGCCTAACATGCATACCTCACCAGAGAACCCGGGGCACACCAAGCTCCGGGACGCGGTCCGGGAGTTCGCCGACCGCGAGATCGCGCCCCACATCGCCCGATGGGACAGGGAGTCTCGCCTGCCCGTCGAGGTGGTGCACCAGATGGGGGAGCTGGGCCTGTTCGGCCTGACCGCCCCGGAGGAGTACGGCGGGTCCGACCTCGGGCTCACCGGCCTCTGCATCGCCGTCGAGGAGATCGGCCGCGTGGACCAGTCCGTCGGCATCACGCTCGGCGCCGGCGTCGGCCTCGGCGTAGGCACCCTGCTGGCGTACGGCACCGACGACCAGAAGGACAGGTGGCTGCCGGACCTCGTCGCGGGCCGCCGCCTGGGGGCCTTCGGCCTCACCGAACCGGGCGCGGGCAGCGACGCCAACGCCATGTCCACCACCGCCGAGCTCGTGGACGGCGAGTGGGTCATCAACGGCGCCAAGCAGTTCATCACCAACTCCGGCACGCCCGTCACCAGCGTCTGCACCGTCGCGGCGCGTACGGGCACCCTGCCCGACGGCCGGCCCGAGCTCAGCGCGATCATCGTGCCCACCGACACCCCGGGGTTCGTCGTCGAGCCCCTGCACGACAAGATGAGCTGGCGCGCCTGTGACACCCACGCGCTGCGCTTCGAGAACGTCCGCGTCCCCGAGGCGAACCTGCTGGGCGAGCGGGGCAACGGCTTCAAGCAGCTCATGACCTGCCTCAACGGGGGTCGGGTCGCCGTCGCGGCGCTGGCCACGGGCTGCATCCAGGCGATGCTGGACCTGGCCGTGGAGCACGCCGGCGTGCGCCCCACGTTCGGTGGTCCGATCGGCCGCAAGCAGGGCGTCGCGTTCCAGATCGCCGACGTCGAGGTCATGCTCCAGGCGAGTCGCGCGCTGACCTTTCGTGCCGCCGCGCTGAAGGACGAGGGAGCACCGCTCGACGAGTTCCGGCGGGCATCGTCCGTCGCCAAGCTCTACGCCACGGAGTCCGCCGTGACGGCCACGCGCATCGCGGCGCAGGTGTTCGGCGGGTACGGCGTCATGGAGGACGGGCCCATCGCCCGCTTCTACCGGGACGCCAAGGTGCTGGAGATCGGCGAGGGTACCTCGGAGCTCCAGCGCATGCTCATCGCGCGCGGCCTGGGCCTCCCGGTCGAGTAACCCCCCCGCTGAGTTCGGGATCCTCGCCCTTCTGGCACACGAAAAAGGGCGAAGATCCCGCACTCAGCGGGCCGGGGCCGCCAGGGCCTGGGTGGCCATCGTCGTCAAGAGGGCGTGCATGGTGGCGCGGTTGATGCGGGCGCTGTGCGGGGTCGAGTTCAGGAGGCCGAAGGCGGCCTGGACCGCCGCGCGGGCCTCCGCGGCGCCGAGGTCGGGCCGCAGCGGCCGCAGGGCGTCGGTCCAGACGTCGATGTAGGCCAGCTGGTGCTTGCGCACCTGGGCCCGCGCCTCGGTGCCGAGCACGTCCCACTCGCGCTCCTGGATCACGATGAGGGCGGGGTTGTCGAGTGCGAAGTCGGTGTGCCTCGCCACCAGCGCGTGCAGTGCGGCCTCGGGTGAGCCCGCGGCCGACAGCAGGTCGCGGGCGCCGGCGAGGAGCTGGTCCGAGGCGTGCAGCAGGCACTGGCCGAGGATGTCCTCCTTGCCCGCGAAGTGCTTGTAGAGGGCGGGGCCGGAGACGCCGACGGCGGCACCGATGTCGCCCATGGAGACGCCGTGGAAGCCGCGAGCCGCGAAGAGGTCGGCTGCCGTGTCCAGGATCTGCTGCCTGCGCGGGGTCACGAGATGCAGTCTAGGGAGGTGAGCGGCACGAGCTCGGAGAGTTCCACGATGCGGTTAACGAACGTTAACCCACGGGCTATGCTGCGGCACATGACCACCGACACGGGTGTTGGACGGGACCAGGGCGCGGATCTGCGCACCCTCACCGCGCAGCTGCGCGAGCGGCTGGCGCGGGCGCGTGAGGGCGGCTCGCCTGCCGCGCGCGAGAAGCACACGGCACGCGGCAAGCTGCTGGCTCGCGACCGCGTCGACCGGCTGCTCGACCCGGGCAGCGCGTTCCTCGAGATCGGTGCGCTGGCCGCGTACGGCATGTACGGGGGCGAGTGGGCCGTGCCCAGCGCGGGCATCGTCACCGGGATCGGCCGGGTGGCGGGGCGCGAGTGCGTGATCGTGGCCAACGACGCGACCGTCAAGGGCGGTACGTACTACCCGATGACGGTGAAGAAGCACCTGCGCGCGCAGCAGGTCGCGGCGGAGAACAACCTCCCGTGCGTCTACCTGGTGGACTCGGGCGGCGCGTACCTGCCGATGCAGGACGAGGTGTTCCCCGACCGGGAGCACTTCGGCCGCATCTTCTACAACCAGGCGAATCTCTCCGCGCGGGGCATCCCGCAGGTTGCGGCGGTCATGGGCTCGTGCACCGCGGGCGGCGCGTACGTTCCGGCGATGAGCGACGAGGCGGTGATCGTGCGCGACGAGGGCACCATCTTCCTGGGCGGGCCGCCGCTGGTGCAGGCCGCCACGGGCGAGGTGGTCACGGCCGAGGAGCTGGGCGGCGGGCTGGTGCACACCACGACGTCGGGCGTCGCGGACCACCTGGCCGACGACGACGCCCATGCCCTGCGCATCGTCCGCGAGATCATCTCGACCACCACGGCGGCCACCGCGACGCGTCTGCCCAGCCTGGCCCGGGACGTGCCCGAGGAGCCGGAGCTGGACCCCGCGGGCCTCTACGACGTGCCCTCCGACCCGCGTACCCCGTACGACGTACGCGACGTGATCCGGCGGGTCGTCGACGGCTCCCAGCTCACCGAGTTCAAGGCCCGGTACGGCGAGACGCTGGTGTGCGGGTTCGCGCGCATCGACGGGTACCAGGTGGGCATCGTGGCGAACAACGGCATCCTGTTCTCGGAGTCGGCGCTCAAGGGCGCACACTTCGTGCAGCTGTGCGACCAGCGGCGCATCCCGCTGGTGTTCCTGCAGAACATCGCTGGTTTCATGGTCGGCAAGGAGTACGAGCACCGGGGCATCGCCAAGGACGGCGCCAAGCTGGTCACCGCCGTGTCGTGCACCTCGGTGCCGCGGTTCACCGTGGTGCTCGGGGGCTCGTTCGGTGCCGGCAACTACGGCATGAGCGGCCGGGCCTACGACCCCCGGTTCCTGTGGATGTGGCCCGGCGCACGCATCTCCGTCATGGGTGGCGAGCAGGCGGCGTCGGTGCTGGCGACGGTGCAGCGTGACCTGGCGCCCGAGGACGTCGAGGCGTTCAAGGAGCCGGTCCGCGCCCAGTACGAGGCGCAGGGCAACCCCTACTACGCGACGGCCCGCCTCTGGGACGACGGCGTGATCGACCCTGCCGACACCCGCCGTGTGCTCGCGCTCGGCCTGGCCGCCGCCGCGAACGCCCCGATCGCCGAGCCGTCCTACGGCATCTTCCGGATGTGAGGCACCAGTGATTTCTACGCTCCTCATCGCCAATCGCGGCGAGATCGCGCTGCGGATCATCCGGACCGCGCGACGCCTCGGCCTCCGCACGGTCGCCGTCTACTCCGACGCCGACGTCGGCGCGCCGCACACCCGGGCCGCCGACATCGCCGTGCGGATCGGCCCGACCCCGGCCGCGGAGTCGTACCTGTCGGCCCCCGCGCTGCTCGCCGCCGCGAAGGAGACAGGGGCCGACGCCGTCCACCCCGGCTACGGGTTCCTGTCCGAGCAGGCCGACTTCGCGCGCGCCGTCGTCGGCGCCGGGCTGACCTGGGTGGGGCCGCCGCCCGGCGCCATGGATGCCATGGGCCGCAAGGACACGGCGCGCGAGCTCGCCGAGAAGGCGGGCGTCCCGGTGCTCTCGGGCGCCGGCGGGTTCCCGCTGCTGGTCAAGGCCGCCGCCGGCGGGGGCGGCAAGGGCATGCGGATCGTGCGCGGCCCGGACGAGCTGGACGCCGCCCTCGCCGCCGCCCGGCGCGAGGCCGCCGCCGCGTTCGGCGACGACACGGTGCTGCTGGAGCGCTACGTGGAGCGCGGCCGGCACATCGAGGTGCAGGTCCTCGCCGACGAGCACGGCACCGTCCTGCACCTGCACGAGCGCGACTGCTCCGCCCAGCGCCGGCACCAGAAGGTGCTGGAGGAGGCGCCGGCCCCCGACCTCGATCCGGCCCTGCGCGAGCGGCTGCACGGCTGGGCCGTGGACCTGGCGCGGGAGGTTGGTTACGCCGGGGTGGGGACCGCGGAGTTCCTGGTGGACGTCGGGGTCTCGACAGGATCGACCAGCGGAGGCGGCTCGACCAGCGGCGCCTGGTTTCTCGAGATGAACACCCGCCTCCAGGTCGAGCACCCCGTGACCGAGGAGGTGGTGCGGGTGCGCGGCGAGCGGCTCGACCTCGTCGAGCAGCAGCTCCGCGTCGCGGCGGGCGAGGAGCTCGGCTTCACGCAGGACGACGTCGCCGTCGTCGGCCACGCGATCGAGGCGCGGGTCTATGCCGAGGACGCGTACGGGGGGTTCCTGCCGCAGGCGGGGACCGCGACGCGGGTGCGGTGGCCGGCCGGCGTCGGCGTGCGGGTCGAGGCCGGGATCGAGGACGGCTCCGTGGTCCCGGCCGCGTACGACCCCATGGTGGGCAAGGTCGTCGCGTCCGGCCCCGACCGCGAGGCCGCACGGCGCGGGCTCGTGGACGCGCTCGACGCGACGGTGATCGGTGGCCTGGTCACCAACACGGGGTTCGTCCGCGAGCTGGCGGACTCGGCGGCGTTCCGCGACGGCGAGGTGCACACCGCGTGGCTGGACCAGAACCCCCTGCCCCGGCCGGATCCGGGCCCTGCCCTGGTGGCAGCGGCCTGGTCGGTCGCGGCGGCCGCGGGTGCCGACGGCCGCGACGGGTGGCGGCTCGGCGGCCCGCCCGCCGACACCTGGGTCGAGCTCGACGACGAGGTGCTCCGCGTGAGCACCACCCGGGGCGAGGTGCGTCGCGACGGCGAGCCGCCGACGTCGTGCCGGGCCGTGGGGGACGGTCTGCTCGCGCTGGACGGTGTGGCGGCGCGGTTCGCGGTCGACGTCCGTCCCCGGTGGGTGGAGGTGAGCACGCGGGGGCACAGCTTCCGGTTCGAGCGACCGGGCGCGTCGCGCCCCGCGCGCGCCGAGCTGTCCGACGGCGTGGTGCAGGCCGTGATGCCCGGTTCGCTGGCTCGCGTCGAGGTGCGCGACGGTGACCTGGTCACCGCCGGGCAGGCCCTCGGCGTGCTGGAGGCGATGAAGATGGAGGTGGCGCTCGTGGCACCGGCGGACGGTGTGGTGCGGGTGCGTGCCGCGGCAGGGGACCAGGTCGCCGCGCGGCAGGTGCTCTTCGAGATGGAGCCCGATCCGGAGAAGGAGAGCGATGCCTGAACAGCTCCGCGGCCCCCAGGTGGTGCCCGACCCGAGCCTGCCCGACCGTGTGACGATCTACGAGGTGGGGCCGCGCGACGGGCTGCAGAACGAGAAGGCGGTGATCCCCACCGCGGTCAAGGTCGACCTGATCGAGCGCCTGCTCGACGCGGGCCTGCCGTACGTGGAGGCCACGAGCCTGGTGCACCCGCGCTGGGTGCCGCAGCTCGCCGACGCCGCGGAGGTGCTCGCCGCGCTGGTGGACCGCATCGGCGACCGCGCCCGCGACCTGCCCGTGCTGGTGCCGAACGAACGGGGCCTGGAGCGGGCCTACGACCTGGGTCTGCGCCACATCGCCGTGTTCGCCAGCGCCACCGACACCTTCGCGCGGCGCAACCTCAACCGGTCCCTGGACGAGCAGTGGGCGATGTTCGAGCCCGTCATGACACGGGCCCGCGCAGCCGGGATGCGGGTGCGCGCGTACGTGTCGATGTGCTTCGGCGACCCGTGGGAGGGCGACGTGCCGATCGACCAGGTGGTCGCGGCGGGCAAGCGGCTCATGGACCTCGGGGCGGAGCAGCTCTCGCTCGGCGACACCATCGGCGTCGGCACGCCCGGGCACGTCGTCGCGCTCCTGGACGCGCTGAACGCGGCGGGCCTGCCCGACGACGTCCTGGCGCTGCACGCGCACGACACCTACGGGCAGGCGCTCGGCAACGTGGCCGCGGCGCTGCGGCACGGCGTGACCACGTTCGACACGTCGGCGGGCGGTCTCGGCGGGTGCCCGTACGCGGAGTCGGCCACGGGGAACCTCGCCACGGAGGACCTGCTCTGGATGCTGGACGGGCTCGGGATCACCACGGGGGTGTCGATGCCGCGCCTGGTGCAGGCCGGCACCTGGCTCGAGGGGCACCTGGGGCGCCCGTCGCCGAGCCGGGTGCTGCAGGCGCTGCGGGGTGGTACCGGCTAACTCGCCGTCTCGACCACGTCGCGGACGTAGAACTTGTACCAGAGCCGCACGGGTGTGCCCGGGCCCTTGCCCACCGCCATGTTGGGCTTGATCGCCGTGGACACCTCGCCGGCCGCACCGTTGTAGTTGTCCCTGGCACGCGTCTCGTTGACGTCGGCGGTCTCGGCCCACTGGGCGGTCTCGGCCCAGCGGGCGACCTGGGCGGCGTCGACACCGAGGAGCGGCGCGTCCGCGACCATGCGGTCGGCGGCGGCCTGCCCGTCCTGCTCGGTCCAGAACAGGTCCACCTGGTCCACGTAACCGTGCCGGGTGGTCACCGTCATCTCCTCGGTGCCCCCCGTCCAGGTGCCGGACGGCAGGGTGAGGCTCACCGTCGCGTCCTCGGGCACGGCGACGACGACCATGTCGTCCGACGGCAGCCCCAGCGTCTCGGCCTCGAGCGGCCGGGTCAGGTCCCACTGCATGCTGTTCCCCTCGTCGAACACCTGGGCGCCCGCGTCGTCCTTGTCGTCGCCCACACGGACGGTGCAGCCCGCCGTCACCACCAGGGCGACGACGGCGCACGCCGCGGCGATCACGTGTCGTAGTGGCACCTGTCGTGGTAGCACCCGGCCACCTTGCCACGCCGTCGCGACCGGGCGTCGTCGTGACACGGGCTCACTGGTCGGCATCGACGCCCCAGTCGGTCGCCAGCCGGTCCACGATGCGCCCGAGCCGGTCCGGGTTGGTCAGCCGGTACTCGCCGATGCGGTCGGAGACGTCGGTGCGCAGGATCTCCTCGACCCGGCCCGGGTCGTTCGCGAGCAGCTCCTGGTAGGCGGGCAGCGTGTCGGCCGTGATGTAGTCCCAGCGCTGGCCGGTGTCCGCGATGTTCCCGTCCGGCAGCGGCGTGGTGACCGTGACCGAGCCCTGGAGCGGGTTGTCGGCGGAGATCCCGGTGAACGGGATGCCCACGCGCTCGGGCCCGGGTGTCTCGACGGTGACGCTCAGCGGGTCGTACTCCGCGAACGTCCCCGCGCCGGGGATCGACGCCTCGCCCACGACGGTCATCATGTAGGTCATGGCCTCGCCCGTCACCGGCCGGTCCCGCATGGCGCCGTAGTCGTCGGCGATGATGTCCTGCTGCTCGCGCCGCAGCATCTCGACGTTGCCCTCGGTGACACGCGTGGGGTCGCCTGACGCGATGTCCGCCCAGGCGTCGTACGCCGACTCGTCGATCGACCCGGACTCGTACAGCCGCTCGATCTCGGCCATGCCGCCGTGCTCGTAGGCGGCGTGCATCGAGGCCTGGTCACGGAAGATCTCCTGCTGCATCGACAGGAAGGTCGTCTCGTAGAAGCGCAGCTCGTCGTCGGTCATGCCCGCGACCTGCTCGATCAGGACACCCTGGGGGAGCCCGCCGGGCAGGTGCTGCAGCACCTCGCCGCCCACCTCGACGCCCTGCGCGACGTCGCGCATCAGGGCCAGGTCGAGGAACCCGGCGGCGAACGACGGCCCGATCATCGCGGCCATGCCGGCCCACTGCAGGTCGGGGTTGTCCAGGTAGAGCTGGGCGTAGTACTCGTACACCGCCTCGATGTTGGCGCGGTTGGCCTCCGCGCCGCGGCTGGGGTCCCAGGACCGGTAGTCGATGCCCGCGTCCTGGGCCGCCTGCCGCGTCCAGTGCGCGTTGGCGACCAGGCGGGCGTCCGGACCCGGGTACAGGCCCTGTGCCTCCATCGCCGCGAGCAGGTCGGCGATCTGCTGGTCGCTCGCGGTCTTGAGCCACTCCTGGCGCTCCGGGTCCGAGAGCTCGGTGTACTCGTCCGGCGTGAGGGTGGGGACGGTGGGCGCCGTCGGCACGCCGCCGCCGGGGCCGCCCGGTGCGGAGGTGCCCACCGGGCCGCCGCCGCCCGCTCCGCCGAGCCCCGCGTCCTCGCTGGTCTCGTCCTGGGCGTCGGCGTTCCGGTCGAGCGCGTCACCCGCCTGCGTCAGCGTGTCGATGGCCGCGGAGATGCCGGCGCGGTGCGTGGCCGTCCACTCCGCGCGGAACTCCTCGGCGTTCGGGCCGAACCAGGCCAGGTCGTCGATCAGCCCGTCCACCTGTGTGCGGGCTGTCTCGAGGGTCTGCGTCTGGTCGCGCACGGTGGTCGCGAGAGTGCGCAGCTGGGCCGTGTCGGCGCCCCATACCTCGCCCATCGGTACCCCGCTCCTGCCGGTCGGTCGCCGGCCGGTGGTCCGGGGCGGCGAGGGGCCGGACAGCCCGGCACAGGTGGACCGTAACCGGATCGGACCGGGGCGTCCATGGGGAGATCTGCCCGCCCCGGGTCCGCCCGGTGACCTGCCCGGATGTGACGTGCGCGACGTCGAGGTTCCCCGGCGGGGTATCCGGCGTAGTGTCTGGGACGTGACTCTGAAGATCGGGTACAAGGCGTCCGCCGAGCAGTTCGGGCCGCGCGAGCTGGTTGAGCTCGCAGTACGTGCCGAGGAGGTGGGACTGGACAGCGCCATGGTCTCCGACCACTTCCTGCCGTGGCGGCACGAGGGGGGGCACGCACCGTCGGCGCTGGCCTGGCTGGCGGCCGCGGGGGAGCGCACGTCGCGGATCCAGCTCGGCACGAGCGTGCTGACCCCCACGTTCCGGTACAACCCCGCCGTGATCGCGCAGCAGTTCGCCACGCTGGCGCTGCTCACCGAGAACCGGATCATCCTCGGCGTCGGCACGGGCGAGGCGCTCAACGAGACGGCGGTCTCGGGCCGTGAGTGGCCGGAGTTCAAGGAGCGGTTCGCGCGGCTGCGCGAGGCCGTCCAGCTCATGCGGGCCCTCTGGACCGAGGACAGCGTGGACTTCAAGGGCGACTACTACGAGCTGGTCGGCGCCAACATCTACGACCGGCCGGAGAATCCGGTGCCGGTCTACGTCGCGGCGGGCGGCCCGGTCGTGGCCCGGTACGCGGGGCGCGCGGGCGACGGCTTCATCTGCACCTCCGGCAAGGGCATGGACCTGTACACGGAGAAGCTGCTGCCCGCGGTCGCCGAGGGCGCGGCCAAGGCGGAGCGCGACGTGGCGCAGGTCGACAAGATGATCGAGATCAAGATCTCCTACGACCGCGACGCCGACACGGCGCTGGAGAACACGCGGTTCTGGGCGCCGCTGTCACTCACGCCCGAGCAGAAGCACAGCGTCAACTCGGCCACCGAGATGGAGCGGCTGGCCGACGAGCTGCCGATCGACCAGGTGGCCAAGCGCTGGATCGTCGCGTCCGACCCCGAGCAGGCGGTCGAGATGATCAAGCCCTACGTCGACGCAGGCCTGAACCACCTCGTGGTGCACGGCCCCGGCCACGACCAGGAGCGGTTCCTCACGCAGTTCAGCGAGGACGTGCTGCCGCGGCTCAAGGCGCTGTGACCGTCACCGTCACGGCGTGACGAGCCCCGTCTCGTACGCCAGGATCACCAGCGCCGCGCGGTCCCTGGCACCGAGCTTGGCCAGCAGCCGGCTCACGTAGGTGCGTGCGGTGGCCGGGCTGAGGTAGAGCGCGCGGGCGATCTCGTCGTTCGTGAGCCCTCGGCCCAGCTGCTGCAGCACCTCCGTCTCGCGTTCGGTGAGACCCTCGAGCCGGCGGTCGTCGCGCGGCGCGGCGCCCGACGCGACCGCCCGCAGCACCGTGGCGGTGACGCCTGGGTCGAGCAGCGCCTCGCCCGCCGCGACCACCCGGACGGCGCGGCGCAGCTCGGCCGGGGCGACGTCCTTGAGCAGGTACCCGGCCGCGCCCGACCGGATCGCCTCGAAGACGTGCTCGTCCTCGTCGAACGTGGTCAGGATCAGCACCCGCACCCCCGCCAGGGCGGGGTCCGCGACGATCTCGCGGGTCGCGGCCAGCCCGTCCAGGCGTGGCATGCGGATGTCCATGAGCACGACGTCGGGGCGCAGCTCCCGCACGCGGCCCACGCCGGCGCGCCCGTCGGCCGCCTCCCCGACGACGGCGATGTCGCCGTCGCTCTCGGCCAGAGCACGCAGACCCGCGCGCACCAGCTCCTGGTCGTCCACCAGCACCACGCGGATCATGGCGTCCCGTCCCCCTCGTTCGTGTCGCTCACGTCGGCTGCTCCGCAAGCCGTAGCGGCAGGTCCGCCTCCACCACGAACCCGCCGGCGGACCCGTCACCCACGCACAGGCTGCCGCCGAGCAGGGTGGCCCGCTCGCGCATCCCCGAGATGCCGGAGCCGGGTTCGATGTCCGGCCCGGCACCCCGGCCGTCGTCGGCCACACGGAGGGCGAGACGGCCACCGTCGACCCGCACGGAGAGCGTGACCCGGGTGGCCGCGGCGTGCCGCAGCACGTTGGTGAGGGCCTCCTGGACGATCCGGTAGGCCGCGGCGTCGATGGCGCCGTCGAGCGTTCCCGGCGGCACGTCGTGCGCGACCTCCACGGTCAGGCCCGCCGCGCGTGCCGACGCCGCGAGGGTGCCGACCCCCGCGAGGCCGGTCGGCCCGTGCGTGCCCCCGACCGGCCCGCGCAGCACCCGCACGGTGGAGCGCAGCTCGCGCAGCGTGTCCGACGTCGCCTGTCGCACGTGCCCCAGCGCGCCCCGGGCCGCGTCGTCGTCCCGGCCCACCGCCTCGGCAGCCACGCCCGAGTGCAGGGCGATGACGGACAGGTTGTGGCCCACGACGTCGTGCAGGTCGCGGGCGATGCGCAGCCGCTCCGCCTGGAGCCGCTGCTCGGCGGCGTGCGCCTCGTGCACCCGCGCCTCCCGCGACAGCCGGACCGCGACACCCAGCGCGATCGCCGCCGCGGCCAGCGCCACGTTCGTGACCAGGTCGTACGGCGTCAGGTACTCCTCCTCGTCACCCGTCACCCGGTAGTACGTCGCGACCGCCACCAGCACGGCGCCCCCGCCGACCGCCCAGCCCGTGCGGCGCATCTCCGCGGCCGAGTACAGGGCCGCGATGGCGGGCAGCGCCATGCCGATGGGCGCGAACTGGAACGTGTAGTAGACGAACACACCGAGCACCGTGACCACGACCATCGTGCGCGGCAGCCGGCGCCGCAGGAGCACCAGCGCACCGAAGCCCGCCGCGAACAGGTACGCGCCCGGACCGGCGTGTCGTGCGGTGTCGGGGTCCGCGGCGATGACGACGGATACGACGAGGGCCATGGCGATCGCCAGGACGACGTCGGTGACCCGCGGGTCGACCGCTCGCCGGGCCGGGCTCTGCTCGGTGGCTTGCTCGGTGATCTGCTCGGTGATGTGCTCGGGCACACCGCCACCCTACGGACGCGCCGCCCCTGAGGCATCAGCCCGTAGGCTCAGGGTCGTGTCGCCCGGGGGCGACACCAGGAGACGATCCCGGGCCGATGTGGGCGACAGGCCCCGGCAGGCACCGTCGGGGCATGACCTCACCACACCTCCCCGCACGGCCCGCCCCCGAACCGGCGCCCGCCGTCGCCGTCCCATGGACCCTCGTGGCGGGACTGTCCACGATGGTCCTGCTCTGGCCGATCACCGGCCTGACCGGCGTGCTCGGCACCGGGGCGCCGCGCGCGATGACGATCGTCGGCGTCACCGCCGTCGTCTGGATCGGCGTCGTCGGGCTGGGCCAGGTGCCCCGGCCCGTGCTCACCCTCACCCTGACCGGCCTCGCGTCCGGTCTGGTGATCACCGCGATCGGCCTGCTGGTCCCGGTGCTCTCGGACTTCGGCCCCGGCGGCGGCCCGGCGTGGACCATCGTGCCCGCGCTGGCCTTCGACACCCTCTGGGGCGCCGTGGCGGGCGTGCTGGCCGCGGGCGTGCAGCGACTGCGGGGATCGGGCCGATGAGGCGCGTCGGTGGTCCGGCGCACCTGGCGCCGAGGCTCGCCGTCGGGCTCGCGCTCGGCCTTGCGCTCGCGGGCTGCGGCGCGATCCCCGGGTCGGTCACCCCGGTGGACGAGCCGGAGTTCTCGCACGAGCTCGCGATCCCGCCGCTCGCGCCGTCGCGTGTCGTGGACGGCATCCGCGTGTTCTCGCTCACCGCGCAGGAGGGCACCACCGAGTTCCGGCCCGGCGTCCAGACGCGCACCTGGGGGTTCGACGGCGACTACCTGGGGCCGACCCTGCGCGCCGAACGCGGCGAACGGGTCGCCGTCGAGGTGACCAACGAGCTGGCCGAGCCGACCAGCGTGCACTGGCACGGTATGCACCTGCCCGCCGCGATGGACGGTGGCCCGCACCAGGAGGTCGAGCCGGGCGCGACCTGGCGCCCCACCTGGCGGATCGACCAGCCGGCCGCGACGCTCTGGTACCACCCGCACCCGCACGGAGCCACGGAGAAGCACGTGTACCGCGGCCTGGCGGGCATGTTCCTCCTGGACGACGACGCCTCCCGCGCCGCCGACCTGCCGCAGGAGTACGGCGTGGACGACGTCCCGGTCATCGTGCAGGACAAGATCCTCGACGACGACGGGCAGCTGCAGCTGTCGGACAACGGCAGCGAGCCCGGCACACTCGGCGGGACGGTCCTGGCGAACGGGACCGTGGGCGCGTACCACGAGGTGACCACCGAACGCGTGCGGCTGCGCCTGCTCAACGGGTCGACCGCGCGCACCTACCAGCTCGGCTTCGAGGACCGCGAGATGGATCTCGTGGCGACCGACGGCGGCCTGCTGGACGCCCCGGTCCGGCTCGAGCAGGTGCGGCTGGCGCCGGGCGAGCGGGCCGAGGTCGTCGTGCGGCTCGAGCCGGGGGAGACCACACGTCTGCACTCGTTCGAGGCCGATCTGGGTGGCGTCGTCGTCCCGTTCGCGATGGGCGGCAACGACGCGTTCGACGTGCTGGAGCTGCGGGCGGCGGACCGGCTCGCGCCGTCGCCCGAGCCCGCCTGGGCGCCGTCGGTGCACACGACCGCGGACGCGCTGCACGAGGACGACGCGACCGTGACGCGTACGTTCGAGCTCGACGACCGGCGCATCAACGGGCGCCTCATGAACATGGGCCGCGTCGACGAGGCCGTGACGGTGGGCGACACCGAGGTGTGGGAGGTGCGCAGCATCGTGCCCATGCCGCACAGCTTCCATGTGCACGACGTCCAGTTCCGCGTCCTCTCGGTCGACGGCGACCCGCCGCCCCCGGAGCTCGCCGGGCCCAAGGACACGGTCTACCTGGAGCCTCAGCGCACCTACCGCCTGCTCATGCGGTTCGAGGACTACACCGACGCGGACATGCCGTACATGTTCCACTGCCACATGCTGCTGCACGAGGACGCCGGGATGATGGGGCAGTTCGTGGTGGTGGCGCCCGGGGAGAGACCAGGGGTGGTGCCGCACGGTGGGCATGGGCCGGACGACGGCGGCGGGGGCGCCACGGGCGGCGGTGCGGACGGCGGTGCGGACGGTCATGAGGGGCATCACTGAAGCTGTGGCACGCTCTCGGGGTGACTCTTTCACTGCCCCACCGCACCACGCACGTCCTGCTCGACCTCGACGGCACCCTCACCGACTCCGCCCCCGGCATCGTCGCGTCCCTGCGCACCGGCTTCGCGAACGCCGGGTTCGCGGTGCCGTCCGACGACGTCCTCCGGTCCTTCGTCGGGCCACCCCTGGGGGCGAGCATGGGCCGGGTCGGCCTGACCGGCGCCGACGCGGCTGCCGCCATCGCCGCGTACCGCGAGGACTTCGAGGCGAACGGCATGTTCGACAACTCCGTGATCCCCGGCGTCCCGGAGGCGCTCGCCGAGCTGCGCGCGGCCGGGCTGACGCTTCTGGTCGCCACGGCGAAGCCCGAGAACTACGCGCTGCAGATCGTGGAGCACTTCGGGCTCGAGGGATACCTGGACGGTGGGCTCGCGGGGGTGCACGGGGCGGACCCGGAGGCCGTCGGTGAGGTGGCGGGCAAGGAGGTGGTGGTCGAGCGCGCGCTGGCGCACGCGGTCGCCCTCGGCGCCGACGCAGGCCAGTTGGTCATGGTGGGCGACCGCGAGCACGACGTGCACGCGGCCGCCCACCACGGTGTGCCGACGATCGGGGTGACCTGGGGTTACGCCGAGCCAGGCGAGCTGGAGGCCGCCGGCGCGGCCGCGATCGCCACGACTCCCGCCGAGCTGCGCAAGCTGCTCGCGAACTGAGGCTGCTCACCGGCTGAGGCCACGACGGCGAACGCTCCCGCGTGGGGGCGGCTCGCGGTCGGTCAGGACGCCTGCAGGGCGGTGTCGAAGACGTCCCGGACGCGCTCGTCGAGCACCACGAAGCGGATGTCCGTCGGGCTCGCCTCGGGGTGGCCGGCAAGCCAGGAACGACAGGTGAGCACGGCGATGCGGGCGACGTCGGTCATCGGCCAGCCGTAGGCGCCCGCGCTCACCGCCGGAAAAGCGAGCGACCGCACGTCGAGCTCGGCGGCGACGTCGAGCGACCGCGCGAAGCAGGACGCGAGCAGGGCCGGATCGTCCTGGCCGCGGTGCAGATCGGGCCCGACCGTGTGGATCACCCAGGACGACGGCAGGTCGAACGCCGGCGTGGCGACGGCATCGCCGACGGCCAGGCCGTCGCGGTGCGTGGTCGCGCGCAATCGGCGGCACGCCTCGAGCAGGCGGGGACCGGCCGCGGCGTGGATGGCCCCGTCGACCCCGCCGCCGCCGAGCAGCGTGGAGTTCGCGGCGTTGACGACGGCGTCCGTGGTGGCCCGGGTGAGGTCGCCGGTCTCGACGGACATGCTCATGTGTGCGCCTCCTGGGTGCCTGCGGCCTGCGTGGGACGTTCCATCCAGCTGTATCCGTCGTCGACGGGACGCCAGCCGAACTGCTCGTAGAGGCCGCGGGCGTCCGCGGTCGCGAGCAGGGTGCGCCGCAGGTTGAGCGGCTCGATGTCGGCGACCACACCCGCGACCAGGAGCTTGCCGATCCCTTGACCGCGTAGGTCCGGGTCGACGATGACGTCGGCCAGCCACGCGAACGTCGCGCCGTCGGTCACGACCCGTGCGAATGCCACCTGCTCACCCGTGGCACTGCGGTAGACACCGTAGGGCCGGGAGCCCGCGATGGCGGCGTCCATCACGTCTCGGGGGCGGTCCTTTGCCCAGTAGGTGTGCCGTGAGACGAGCTCGTGCACGCGGGTCGCGTCGATCCGGGCGGGGTCGGTGGAGAACTCGTAGGTCGGGTCGTTCATGGGCTGCAGTCAACCACCGGACACTGACACCCGCCTCGGATCACGACGTCGGCGGACGGCTCGGTCGGTGGTGCCCGGCACCGCGTTCTGCGGACAGCAGATCAGCGAGCGGATGTCAGGGGTCCGGTCTAGAGTCGAACAAACGTCCGCAGAGATGATGGACCAAACATTGCTTTCAGGGGGTGAGCGCGTCATGAGAACCGGACGGAACTACGTGGTCACGGCCCTCGCCACCCTGGACGACGACGTGGTGGCCGATCCTCCTCCGATGGTGGAGCCTGACACCCCGGTCGGCTGGCCGGAACCGCCGGACATGGCGGTCGATGCGGGGCCTGACTGGCCACCGTCCGTTGTGCCGGTCGTGCTGTGGCCGGTCGAGATCCTCCAGCGGGCGCTGTCGGGCGCGCCGGGCGCGCGACTGGCCCGGGTGGTCGCCGAGGCGACCGACCGCCCGACGGAGCTCGACCCCGACCTGCCGGCCGAGCTGCCTGACGACGCACTCGCGGATCTCGCTGCCGCGTGCGGGCGCCTGCAGTCCTGGGCCGCCGGACTCCAGGCCCGGGTCGTGGCCGAGCGCGCCGCCCGGGAGTCGAACCCGCTCGCGCACCGCTCCCTGGTCGGGCAGGTCACCGGGGAGCTCGTGGTGACCGAGGCCGAGGCCACGGAGATCGTGGTCCGGGCCGAGGCGGGGGCCCAGCACCCTGACGTGATCACGGCGCTGGTCCACGGACGCATCGACGTGCGCAAGGCACACACCCTCCTGCGGTCGGCGGCGCAGCTCACGGAGGCCGAACGCGCGGAGGCGATCAGCAGATTCCTGCCGCAGGCGCCGCGGCGGACATGGCGGTGGCTGCAGGCCCGCATGCTCGCGTTCGCGAAGTCGCGCCACGGCGCCGCCGAGACCGCGAAGGCGGCGGCGGAGCGGAGGTGCGTGCAGCTGGACCGGGCCGAGAACGACATGGGTTGGCTCTCGGCCTACCTCCCCGCCGTGGACGCGGCGGCTGTCTGGGGCGTCGTGGACGACATGGCTCACCAGCTGCGCCGCGTGACCGGCGAGGACCGCTCCCTGGGGCAGCTGCGCGCGGACTGCCTGACCGGCATCGTCACCGGACGCCTGCTCCCGGCCGACCGGTTCACCGACGACGATGGCGCGACGACCGGTGGTTCGACGACCGGTGGTTCGACGACCGGTAGTTCGGTGGTGAGTGGTTCGGCGACCAGCGGTTCGGCGGACGGGGTCGACGTCCGGGAACCCGGCCCCTGCGACGGCGCGGCGGACGGACCGAGCACGCACGTGTGCACCTGCGGCGGTCGTGCGCCGGTCGTCCACCAGGTGGTGCAGGAGGCAGTGCAGCTGGTGCGGGTCACCCCGACCCGCCCGGTGGTGCGGGTGACCGTCCCGGCAAGCGTGCTGCTCGGAGTGGATGACGCACCCGGTGACCTGGCCGGTTTCGGGCCGATCCCGGCCGAGACCGCCCGACTGCTCGCCCAGGACGCGACCTGGCAGCGGCTGGTCACAGACCCCCTGACCGGGATCCTGACCGACTACTCGACCACCACCTACCAGCCCGGCAAGGTGCTGCGGGCCGCGGTGCAGGCTCGTGACGAGACCTGCGCCTTCATGACCTGCGACGCCCCGGCGACGTGGGACGACCTGGATCACATCGTCCCGTTCGACCACGACCCGAACCACGACCCGAACCGCGGCGGCCCGGCACCCGGCTCACCCGGCCAGACGCGCGCGCAGAATCTTCAGGCTCTGTGCCGTCGGCACCATCTGCTCAAGACGCACGCCGGCTGGGGTGTCGTGCGTGATCCGGCAACAGGGATCACCACCTGGACCAGCCCGACCGGCCGCGCCCACGCGCGCCCGCCCACGGTGCTGGACACCCATGTCGAGCTCGACCAGGTCGACCCCGACACCAGCTACGACCTCACCCACCGGGTCCTGACCGGACGCCGCCTGCCCCGGGTCTACCGCGACGGCGCTCCAGAAGACGCCGGTCCAGGAGATTTCGGACCGGGAGATCGCGGACCAGAAAGCTCGGCCGTGGGAAGTCTCGCACCCGGAGACCCCGCACCCAGGACCGCTCGGGGCGAACCCGACCACCGCGGCGACCCACCGCCCTTCTGAACGGGTCGCCGAAACGCAACCACCTACCCCGCATACCGCCGGCAGTACTCCCGCAGCGGACCCGCCGGCACCACGTCCAGCAGCTCTCGATACCGGCCGGCCGCCTCGTCGGCCCGGCCGGTGCGCCGGGCGAGATCGGCCAGGGCGAGGCTCGCGTCGCGGGCTGCGTACGGCGGCCCGTCGGCGACCAGGTCCTCGAGCTCGCGTTCGATCGGGCCGAGGTCGCCGCCATCGCGCATCGTGAGCCGGCCGAGCACCACGAGTCGTGCCACGCGTGTCGCCGGGGACGGCCAGACCTGCAGCAACGCGCCGTAGAGCTGCGCGAGCCGTGGCCAGTCGGTCGTCTCGGCGTCGGGTGCCGTGGCGTGCACGCCGGAGATCGCGGCCTCCAGCGCGAACCGTCCGGGGAGCTCGGGCCCCGCCAGCCGGGTGATCGCGGCCGTGGCGTCGTCCAGGCCGGCGGCGAGCAGGCGGCGGTCCCAGGAGGCGCGGTCCACCTCGTCCAGGGGGAGCGCCACCCCGTCGCGCACCCGGCCGGGCCGTCGGGCCAGGCCGAGGCGGCACACCGCGCGCAGACCGGCCACCTCGGGTTCGTCCGGGTACTGCGCGGCGAGGGCCTCGGCGAGCATCAGGGCATCGCGCGCCGGGTCCTGCGTGGCGTCGGCCGGTTCCGGCTCGTCCCGCTGACCCACGGTGAGGAGCCCGGCGACGCAGGCGAGCACCACGGGCAGCCGTGCGGCACGCGCCGGGGCGTCGGGCACGGCGAACTCGCCGCGGGCGCGGGCCAGCGCCGCCTTGGCGCGGGTGAGCCGTGCGGCGGCGGTGGCCTCCGCCACGCCGAGGTGCAGGGCGATCTGCCGGATCGTGAGCCCGCAGACCACCCGCATCGCGAGTACCAGCTGCGCGCCGGGCGCGATCGCGTCGTCGCAGGCGACGAAGAGCAGCGCGAGACGATCGTCCAGGTCGTCGCCCGGTGCGGCCGGTACGTCCACGGGGGCCACCTCCGGGCGGACGAGCTGCGGCTGGATCCGGGTGAGCACCGCCTGTCGGCGTACCGCGTCGAGCCAGGACCGGCGTCCTACCTGGACGCACCAGCCGACCAGGTCGTCGATCACGCCGTCCGGCTGCGCGGCGGCGCGCGCGAACGCCTCCGCGGCGTACTCCTCGCCGGTATCGAGGCTGCGCGTGGCCACGGCGAGCGACCGCACCACCTGGGGCCAGGCGGTGCGGAACGCCGCGGGGTCGATCGTCACTCAGGAACCGAAACGCATGACCTTGCGCCACTCGACCACGTTGCCGCTCGGGACGAGCGCCGCGATCTTGCGGGCCGTCGCTTCGTCGCACTCGACCACGTAGTAGCCGGTGATCACCTCGTTGGTGTCCGGGAACGGGGCGTCGGTGTAGACCGGGTCGCCCCCCTCGGTGCGGCGGGTGACCCAACCGCCGTACCGGGCGTTCTGCAGGGCGTTGCTGCCGGTGATCTTGACGCCGAGGTCGGCCACGGCCTGCTGGAAGCGCTCGTGGGTCGCCATGTCCTCGGAGAGGTCCTGGCGGGTCTGGTCCTGCAGGTTCTCCGGAAGGTAGGCGTCCGAGTCCCAGTCGTTCTCGCGGATCAGGAAGATCCAGGTGTCAGTCATGTCGAGCTCCTCTTTCGGCGATAGTGACACGCCTTGGACGAGCGAGCGACGTCGTGATCGACACCTCCCGGAGAACTACTCCCGCGAGGTCACCCGATCACCGCGACAGGCGCCGCGATCGGCGTGCCGGACCCGTCCCGGCGCTGGTCCACCTCGGGCAGCTCGACCGGCTGGCCGCCGGCGCCGAGAGCCCGCGGGGGAGTGGCGCCCACCCAGGCCAGGATGAGGCCGTCCTCACCCTTGAGCAGCCGCTGCGACCGCACACCGCCGGTCGCGCGGCCCTTGCCCGGGTACAGCGCGAACGGCGTGACCTTGCCCGCGCCCGCCTCGACGCCGGGCAGCGAGTCGGCGGCACCGGCGATCGTGACGACGGTGGCGTCGACCCCGGCCGGGACCGCGCCGAAGAACACCACCTTGCGGTCCGCGCCGAGCTTGATGCCGGCCATGCCACCCGCCGCGCGGCCCTGCGGCCGGACGGCGGAGGCCGGGAAGTGCAGCAGCGACGAGTCGTCGGCCACGAAGACCAGCTCGTCGTCGTCCGACACGATCGCGGCACCGACCACACTGTCACCGTCGCGGAGCGCGATGACCGGCCACTCGTCACCCTTCGCCGGGGCGTCCGACGGCGCGATGCGCTTGACGATGCCCTGCGCCGTGCCGACGGCGATCGTGGGGGCGTCGGTGCCGAGCGCGGTCACCGCCTGGACGGTCTCACCGGGCTCCAGCTCCACGAGCTCGCTGACCGGGATGCCGCCGGACAGCGACGGTGCGCCGTCGGTCGGGGGCAGCGACGGCAGGTCCAGCACCGAGATGCGCAGCATCCGGCCCGCCGACGTGACCAGGCCCACCTGGCCGCGCGTGGTGGCGGCGGTGTCGCCCCGCAGGGCGTCGTGCGCGGCTCGGTTGCCCTCGCGGGGCACGGGAACGTCGTCGGGGAGGCGCGCCAGCAGGCCGGTCGCGGACAGCACCACGCGCGTGGGGAGGTCCTTGATCTGCAGGTCGATGGGTTCGACGACCCGCTTGCGCCCGTTCGCGGGGGCCACGGCCACCGAGCCGACGGATCCGCCGGCGGCATCGAGCAGCACGGTGCGACGCGGCGTGCCGTAGGTCTTGGCCACCTCGCCCATCTCGGTGCTGACCACGCGGCGCAGCAGCTTCTCGTCACCGAGGATCTGCTCCAGCTCGGCGATCTCGCGGCGCAGCTCCTCGGCCTCCTTCTCCAGCTCGATACGCGAGAACTTGGTGAGGCGGCGCAGCTGCAGGTCCAGGATGTATGACGCCTGCGGCTCGGACAGCTCGAAGATCTCGCGCAGCCGGTCGCGGGCGATGCCGGCGTCGTCGGACGACCGGATCACCTGGATGACCTCGTCGATGTCGACGATCGCGACCAGCAGGCCGTCCACGAGGTGCAGCCGCTCGAGGCGCTTGTCCAGGCGGTGCTGCGAACGCCGGCGCACCACGCGGATGCGGTGGTCCACCCACACGCGCAGCATCTCGACCAGGCCGAGCGTGCGCGGCTGGCCCTCGACGAGGGCCACGTTGTTGATGCCGAACGAGTCCTCGAGGGGCGTGACGCGGTACAGCTGCTCCAGCACGGCGTCCGGGTCGAAACCTGTCTTGACCTCGATGACCAGGCGCAGCCCGTGCGTGCGGTCGGTGAGGTCCTGCACGTTGGTGACGCCCTGGATGCGCTTGGCCTTGACGCCGTCGGCGATCTTCTCGATCACCTTCTCGGGGCCGACCAGGTACGGCAGCTCCGTGACGACGATGCCCTTGCGGCGCGGCGTCACGTTCTCGATCCGGGCGGTCGCCCGCGTGCGGAAGGTGCCACGGCCGGTGCGGTACGCGTCGCGCACGCCCTCCAGGCCCACGATCTTGCCGCCCGTGGGCAGGTCGGGCCCGGGCACGAACCGCTGCAGGTCCTCGAGCGTGGCCTCGGGGTTCTTGATCAGGTGCTGCGCGGCCGAGACCACCTCGACCAGGTTGTGCGGGGCCATGTTGGTGGCCATTCCGACGGCGATGCCGGACGCGCCGTTGACCAGCAGGTTCGGGATCGCCGAGGGCAGCACCTCGGGCTGGGTGAGCTTGTTGTCGTAGTTCGGCACGAAGTCCACGACGTTCTCGTCGAGCCCCGTGGTCATCGCCATCGACGGCGCCGCCAGGCGAGCCTCCGTGTACCGGGGGGCCGCGGGGCCGTCGTCGAGCGAGCCGAAGTTGCCGTGGCCGTCCACGAGCGGCAGGCGCAGCGAGAAGTCCTGTGCGAGCCGCACCAGGGCGTCGTAGATCGGGGCGTCACCGTGCGGGTGGAGCTTTCCCATCACCTCGCCCACCACGCGCGACGACTTCACGTGCGCGCGGTCGGGACGCAGGCCCATGTCCGACATCATGTAGAGGATGCGTCGCTGCACCGGCTTGAGGCCGTCACGTGCGTCCGGGAGGGCCCGCGAGTAGATGACGGAGTAGGCGTACTCGAGGAACGAGGCCTCCATCTCCGAGGCGACGTCGATGTCCACGACCTTCTCGTGGATCTCGCTCTCGTCGAGCGGCTGCGACGGCTTGCGCGCCATGGTTCGTGGGGCTCCTGGACTCTGGGGCTGGACGGGGACAGGCAAACCGTACCTCGCCCCACCGACACACCCGGCCCCACACACCGATGGCTCTTCACCGACGTCTCACCAGGTCATCGCGGAGCCGTGTGCACAGACCTCGTCCCACCTGGCAGTATTCAGGTATGCCCGAATTGCCGCTGGTCAGCAGGTCGACGACCCTCCCGGGCTGGCTGGCCCGGATCGGGCTCGCCTACGGCGTCGTCGGGCTCAGCGTGGTGCCTGTCCTGGTGCTCGGTGCCCTCGTGACGTGGTGGATGCAGTCCTGGCAGTGCGCCCAGCAGGAGTGGGGCTGCCTCGAGGAGGGCATCACCATGTGGGCGGGCCTGGCGGTGCTCGCCGCGGTGCTCCACATCGTCGTGGCCATGCGGCTCGGCCTGGGTGTGGTGCACGGCCTCGTGGTCGTGGCGGTCGCGGCGGTGTCCGCGAACGTGGCGCCCGCGCTGGGCGCGTGGCTCCTGCTCGCGGCCGGGCCCGCCGTGGCGGCGATCCTCACCGCGTCCGGCCCCAACCGCCGGCAGCGGCTGGTCCTGGTCGGGTTCGCCGTGATGCTGCTCGTCGGCATGGTGCTGGTGCGCTGACGCGCCCTCACGGGGCAGGTCGTTAGCCTTGGACGCGTGGACCAGCCAGAACGGGCCGACCGACGGGTGGGCACGGTGCGCCTGCCGTACTCGACCGGATACCCGGTCGAGTGGGAGGCCGACGTGGTGCTGCGCGACGGGTCCACCACGCACGTCCGTCCCATCCGCCCCGACGACGCGGCGGCGCTCCAGCGCTTCCAGATGGCGCAGTCGGAGAGGTCCACCTATCTCCGGTTCTTCGCGGCGCTGGAGCGCATCCCCGACCGCCTGCTGATCCAGCTCGTCACGGTGGACCACGTGGGCCGCGCGGCCCTGGTGGCCGTCCGGCCCGGCACGGAGCACGCCGAGGACATCGTCGGCGTGGCGCGCTACGACGTGATCGACGGCCGGCCCGGCCGCCGTACCGCCGAGGTCGCGTTCAACATCGCCGACGCGGTGCAGGGCAAGGGCCTCGGTTCCGTCCTGCTCGAGCACATCGCCGCCGCCGCGCGCGAACGGGGCGTGCACCGGTTCGTCGCCGAGGTGCTGCCCCAGAACCGCGCGATGCTGGGCGTCTTCCGGGAGGCCGGCTACGCGGTCGAGCAGCACCTGGACGACGGCGTGGTCACGGTCTCGGTGGACCTCGACCTGACCGACCGGTCCCGTGAGGTCATGGCGGACCGCGAGCACCGCGCCGAGGCCCGCTCCATGCAGGCGCTGCTGTCGGCGCGCCGGGTGCTCCTCGTGGGCCCGGCCACGGGCGGCACGGTGGACGAGCTGCTCGCCGCGCGCGTCCGCGAGGCCCACGCGGCGGACCCCGGCGACACCGAGCTGCGGGTGCTCGGCGACGACGTGACCTGGTCCGGGCTCGGCGAGGTCGATCTCGCCGTCGTGGCCGCGCCGCCGGACGAGGTGATCGACGCCGTCCGACGCCTGCGTGGCACGGGTGCGCGCGGCGTCGTCGTGCTGTCGGCGGGCTGGGCCGAGGCGGGGCCGGACGGCGTGGCCCGCCGCCGTGAGCTGCTGCGCACCGCACACGCCGAGGGCCTGCGGGTGGTGGGTCCGGCGAGCTACGGCCTGCTCACCAACGTGCCCGGAGCCCGCCTGCGCGCGAGTCTCGCGCTCACGGCCCCCCGGCCCGGTCGCGTGGGTCTGTTCAGCCAGAGCTCGCCCGTGGCCGTGACGGCCTCCGAGACGGTCAAACGCCGCGGGCTGGGCCTGTCCACCCTCGTGTCGGCGGGACACCGGGCCGACGTGTCGGGCAACGACGTCATGCAGTACTGGCAGGACGACCCGCACACCGACGTGGTCTGCCTCTACCTGGAGACGCTCGGCAACCCCCGCAAGTTCTCCCGTATCGCGCGCCGCCTGGCGCAGGTCAAGCCCGTGATCGTGGTCGTCGCGGGCCGGCACGGCCGCGTCGTGCCGCCCGGGCACGCCGTGCGCACCACGCGCGCGCCGCGCCGCATGCTCGACGAGGTGCTGCGGCAGTCCGGCGTGATCCGCGCCGAGAACACGCACCAGCTCATGGACGTCGCGCAGGTCCTGGCCCACCAGCCGCTGCCGGCCGGCGGCCGCGTGGGCATCCTCGCGAGCTCGCCGTCGCTGGCGGCACTCGTGGCCGACGCCGCGGCCGCGGCGGGCCTCACGGTCGTCGGGCCCCCGGACCCGCTGTCCGCGGGCGCGCCCGACGACGAGATCGCAGCCGCCGTCGACGCCCTCTACGCCCCGGGTGCGTGCGACGCCGTGGTGGTGGTCTCCGTACCCGTGGTGCTGCCGCGCACCGACGCGATCGCGCGAGCGGTGGCGCGGGCCGCGGCGCGTACCGGCCGCACCACCGTGGTCAGCGCGCTGGGCCTGCACGGCATGCCCGACGAGCTCGCGTCCGGCGACGTGCGGATCCCGGCGTTCTCCACACCCGAGGATGCCGTCTGGGCGCTCGGTGAGGTGGTGCGCTACGCACAATGGCGCACCCAGGACCACGGCACGCCGGTACGTCCGCCGCTCCGCGAGGGGATGTCGGACGGCGCCGCGCGCGCCCAGGCCCGCACCCTGGTCGAGGGGCTGCTCGGGCAGCACCCCGGGGGCCTGACGCTGGACCAGGCGGCGGCCGCCGAGCTGCTGGCCTGCTACGGCCTGACCCTGTGGGGTTCGCGGACGGTGCGGTCGGCCGCAGAGGCGGTGGCCGCCGCGGAGGAGCTGGGCTGGCCGGTCGCGCTCAAGATCGCGTCGCCCGCTCTGCGGCACCGCGCCGACCTGGGCGGCGTCCGGCTCGACATCGCGGACGCCGAGGACCTGACCGAGGACGCCGAGCGCATGCTCGCCGCGGCGTCCGCCCTGCTGCCCGCCCCCGACCCGGTCCTGGAGGTGCAGGCCATGGCGCCGGCCGGCGTGGCGTGCGTGGTCCGGTCGGTCGAGGACGAGCTCTTCGGACCGGTGGTGTCCTTCGGGCTGGCGGGCGACGCCGTCGACCTGCTCGACGACGTGAGCCACGGCGTGCCGCCCCTGACCGACGTGGACGTGGCGCGCATGGTGCGTGGCGTGCGGGCGGCCCCGCGCCTGTTCGGGTACCAGGGAGCGCCCGCGGCCGACGTCGGGGCGCTGGAGGACGTGCTGGCGCGGGTCTCGGTCATGGCCGAGGACCTGCCGGAGCTGGCGTCGCTGGAGCTGTATCCCGTGGCGGTCGCCGAGCACGGTGCGTCGGTGCTGCACGCGTCGATCCGGCTGCGGACCGCCGAACGCCGCACCGACGCGCCCAGACGGGCGCTGCCGGGCTAACGGCGGGCGGCCGGGTCGTGGGAGGATTCCCCCGTGCCCCATGCCCCTACCGATGCCCGTGACGACCTGACCGCCCACCTGCACCGGGCCGGCTACTACCCGGAGCTCGTCGCGGACGTGCTCTCCGTTGCACTGGCCGACGAGGAGGTCGTCTCCTACCTCGTCCAGGCCGAGACCACCTTCGACTCGGAGGTACGCCGCCACCTGACGGTCCTCGTGCTGACGCCGACCCGCCTGGTCACCGCGCACGTCGACGACCACGCGGGGGAGGACCCGGCCCGGCCCGGCTCGGCGTCCGCCACCACCGAGGTGGTCCCGGTGCGCGAGATCCGTTCCGTGGCGCTCACGCACGTGATCGCCGACCCGGAGCGCTACCCGGGTGGCGGCGCGACCCGCGAGGTGACGCTCGCGGTGGGCTGGGGCGCGGTGTCCCGCGTCGACCTGGAGCCCGCTACCTGCGTGGACCCGAGCTGCACGGCGGACCACGGTCTGACCGGGCAGGTCACACCCGACGACGTGGTGGTCCGCGTGTCCGGCGAGGCCGAGGGCAACGACGCGGTCCGCTCCGCCGTCGAGTTCGCCCGGGCCCTGTCCCGGGCCACGTCCGCTCCCCAGTGACGACGGCGAACCTCCCGGCGGGCCTGGTCGCGCCGTCCTACGACACGGCGAGCCTGGCCGCGGTGCTGCCTGCCGCCGCGGGCGCACTCGGCCACGAGCTCACCACCGCGACCGGCCTCACCGCGGCGGGCTGCCGCACCGCCCTCGGCCTGCCCGACGCCGACCGCGTGGTCGTCGTGCTCGTGGACGGGCTGGGCATCCGCAACCTCGCGGAGCGCGGCGGGCACGCGCCGTTCCTGCGCGGGCTGCTCCGGGAGCGGGACGAGGAGGCCGCCACGCTCACCTCCAGCTTCCCGTCCACCACGGCGGCCGGCCTGAGCATCCTCGGCACGGGCACCGCCCCGGGCCGGACCGGGATGCTCGGGTACACGCAGCGCAACCCGGCGACCGGCCGGCTCGCGTCCCTGGTGCAGTGGCGCGAGCTCGGCGACCCCGCCGACGTGCAGCGTGAGCCCACCGTCTTCGAGACGCTCGGCGCAGCAGGCGTCCAGGTCACGGCCCCCGGGCCGGGCAAGTTCGCCGGCTCCGGCATGACGCAGGCGGCCCTGCGCGGCCCGGCCTACGTGGCCGCAGAGACCTTCGAGCAGCGCGTGGACGCGACCGTCGCCGCCCTGCGGCGGCCCGGCCCGCCGCAGCGCCTGGTCTACCTGTACCAGGGCGACGTCGACAAGACGGGCCACGGCTACGGCTGGGACTCCTGGCAGTGGGGCGACGCCCTGGAGGCGACCGACCGCGAGCTGGGGCGCCTGGTCCGCAGCGTGCCGCGCGGCACCCTTGTGCTGGTCACGGCCGACCACGGCCAGATCACCGCCGACCTGACCACCCAGTGGGACGTCGCCTCCGACCCGGAGCTGCGGCCCGGTGTCGCGATGGTCGGCGGCGAGCCGCGCGCTCTGCACGTCTACGCGGACCCGGGCGCCGACCCCGCCGACATCGCGCGGCGGTGGGCCGGGCGCCTGGGCGACCACGCCGTCGTCGTGCGCCGGGAGCAGGCTGTCGCCGACGGCTGGTTCGGACCCGTGGCGGGGCACGTGCTGCCCGCGGTCGGTGACGTGGTGGTCGCGATGACCGGCGCCGCCACCGTCGTCGACTCCCGGGTGCACTCCGCCGCCGCACGGGCGCTGCCCGGTGTGCACGGTTCCCTGACCCCGCACGAGATGCTCGTGCCCCTTCTCCCGGCCGTCTCGTAGAAAGCTGACCCATGGCCGAGCTCGTCTTCTTCTCCGGAACCATGGACTCCGGGAAGTCCACCCTCGCCCTGCAGACGGACCACAACTTCCGTGCCCGGGGCCGCGAGGGACTCATCTTCAGCCGGGGCGACCGTGCCGGTGAGGCCCGGGTCTCCAGCCGGCTCGGGCTCGTGGTGTCCGCGCACGAGGTGACCGACCACACCGACTTCTGGGCGGAGATCAGCGGCCGCCGCGCGAGCGGCGAGGCCGTCGACTACCTCGTGTGCGACGAGGCGCAGTTCTACTCGCCCGAGCAGGTGGAGCAGCTCGCGCGGCTCGTCGACGAGATGGAGATCGACATCTTCGCGTTCGGCATCACCACCGACTTCCGCACCCGGCTCTTCCCGGGCTCGGCCCGGCTCATCGAGCTCGCCGACCGCATCGAGGTGCTCCAGGTGCAGTCGCTGTGCTGGTGCGGTGCGCGCGCCACGCTCAACGCACGCACCGTCGACGGTGTCATGGTCACCGAGGGCGAGCAGGTGGTGATCGGCGACGTCGGGGCGAACGAGATGCCGGCCGAGGTCGCGTACGAGGTGCTCTGCCGCCGCCACCACATGCGCCGCATGACGGCGCTCACGGCGCGGCGCCGGTCGGCCCACGAGTCGCTCTGGGGCTAGGCCTCAGACCTCCGGGCGCGACCCGAACACGATCTCGTCCCAGCTCGGCACCTGCGCGCGCGACTTGCGGCCGCGCTTGGCGGCCGGCCGTTTGGGCGGCGCCGGCTCTGCCGGGGGGCGCTCGGGTACCTTCTCGGGCTCGGGCGGGTCCTCGGCGACCGGGGCCGGTGCGGGCTCGGGGTCCGGTTCCCGGTCCGGGCCGTCCTCGGGCGTGGGACCCACGCCCGGCGCGGAGATCTCCCACCTGCTCGGCCCCTCCCACTCCAGGTCGGCGGGGGAGTCGGGCACCGTGACCGCGGGCACGCGCGGGCGGGACCCGCCGCGGCGCGCGCCGATGTCCACGACGGCGGCGGACGGCTCCGCTGCCGGCTCGGGCACGGCGTCCGGCGACGCGTCGCGTCCGTCCAGGTCGTCGAGCTCCATGAGGTCCGGCAGGTCGGCGTCCGGGGCGGAGCGACGTGCGGGCCGCTGGCCCCGCCGCTCCGACAGGTTGTCGAGCAGCAGGTCGGTGTCGTCCGGCGCGGGCGCCGCGGGGCGCTGGTTGCTCCGGTGCGGCGGCAGGGTGGACACCCCGGCGAGCACCGGGCCGCCGTCGTCCTCCGGCAGGCCGAGCCAGCGTGCCTCGTCGTCGAGCGCGGTGACGAAGCCGCCGCGGGGCTCCAGGGACCAGCGCGCGACCCGCGGGCGCTCGGCGGCCTCGAACTCGACCTGCACGATCCACGGGTGGTTGCCCTCCCGCGTCGCGGTCCACCGGGCGTCGTCAGGCCGCACACCGCGTGAGCGCAGCCGCTCGTCGGCGACCTCGCCGAGCGTGGTGGCGTCGTCGTCGTCGGTCAGCACGGCCTTGGCCCGCACCCGGGCGATCGAGTGCTCACGCTCGGAGAGCACCGCGTACTCGAAGCGCCGCACGTGGTCGAGCGGCAGGCCCGAGGCCTCCGCGAGCTCCTCGCAGGTCTCGCCCGCGCGCAGGCGTGCCTGGATCTCCCGGGGGCGCAGCGTCGACGCCTCCTGGGCGCGGATCGACTCGAGTCGCGGGCGGTCCCCGCGGATGGCGGCACGCAGGGCATCGGTGATGGGCAGGGTGCTCTGGGCGCCGTCGCGCGCAGCAAGGACGAGTCGTTCACCGTCCTCGTGCAGCCGTACCAGCTCCAGCTCGTCCATGCCAGTCCTCCCGGGGTAGTCCTGTGGGCCGAGCCTGCCACCGCGGGGCCGTGGCGCGGCGCAGGCTCGTCGGTGTGCCGCGGGATAGTGGCCCGCGGGGGTGTACGGCAGGATGGGGGGCGTGAGCTCACCCGCACCGCTGCCCGACGGCGTCACCGTCACCGCACTCCGCGATCTCGCCGTCCGTCTCGCGACCGCGGCCGGTGCCCTGGTCCGTGAGGGTAGACCCGACCGCGTGGTGGTGGCGGACACCAAGTCGAGCGACGTGGACCCCGTGACGGTCATGGACCGTGCCTCCGAGGAGCTGCTGCGCGCGATGATCGCCGCGGAGCGCCCCGACGACGCGATCATGGGCGAGGAGGGTGACGACCTGGCCGGCACGAGCGGCCTCACCTGGGTGCTCGACCCGATCGACGGCACGGTGAACTACCTGTACGGGGTGGCGTCGTGGGCCGTGTCGGTGGCCGTGGTCGCCGGCCCGCCCGAGCCCGGCGCGTGGACCGTGCTGGCCGGGTGCGTGCACAGCGTGGGTGACGGGCGCACGTGGTCGGCGGGCCTGGGTGAGGGTGCCACGCGCGACGGCGAGCCGATCCACGTGGGTTCCGCGGCGTCCCTGAGCACCTCCCTGGTCGGCACGGGCTTCGGGTACGACGCCGACCGCCGGGCGGACCAGGGCCGTGTGCTCGCCCAGGTGCTGCCCCGGATCCGGGACATCCGGCGACTGGGCTCGGCCGCGATCGACCTGTGCCTGCTCGCGGACGGTTCGCTCGACCTGTACTACGAGCGCGGGCTGAACCCGTGGGACATGGCCGCCGGCATGGTGGTGGCGACCGAGGCGGGTGCCGCGGTGACCGGTCTGCGCGGTGCGCGCGCGAGCCGGACGATGACCGTGGCGGGCACGCCGGAGCGCGTCGCGGAGCTCGTCGAGATCCTCGAGGCGGCGGACGCGGACGGCGTCGGGACGCCCCGGATCGGGTGAAGTTTTTTCTGACACGGGCCCGCGACGAGGGTCACCGCTGATCCGGGCGAAAACGCTGTTTGCATAGTGTTGACGCAGGTCAGAGCGTGCGTGACCGGGGTTACACCGGCAGATGTAGCGCGCCTGACAGAAATGGTGCACAATCCGTGGGCCGACTCGGGAACAAATCCGGGGTCGTATGCATTATCAGCGCGTACACCCGCAACGAACGCCGTTCGACGGCGCGTGCGGTGCCCGGCCGGGGTGGCGTCGAACCCCCGGATGACCCGAAACCTCGCGGCGCGACCACCTACCCGACGGAGAACACCACATGGCAACTGACTACGACGCCCCACGCAAGACCGATGAGGATGTCGAGCAGGATTCGATCCAGGAGCTGCAGGCACGTCGTTCGGACAAGTCCTCGGGCGTTGTGGACGAGGACGAGACCGAAGCGGCCGAGGGTTTCGAGCTCCCGGGCGCCGATCTGTCCGGCGAGGAGCTCGCTGTCCGTGTGCTGCCGCGTCAGGCGGACGAGTTCACGTGCTCCAGCTGCTTCCTCGTGCACCACCGCAGCCAGCTGGCCTACGAGAAGGCCGGCCAGATGATCTGCACGGAGTGCGCCGCCTGATCCACCCAGGCTTTCGGCACTGACGACACGACCGGGCTGTCATGCGATGCGTGGCAGCCTTCGTCGTGTCCGGGCTCAGCCCGCCAGCGCCTGCACGAGCAGCTCGGGGCGCCGCGTGGAGACGAGCCAGTACGGGGTGGGGTCGGCCGGGTCGTCGAGCGTGACCCGGACCCCGGTCCGGGCCCACGCGCGCAGGCACACGTACGCCCGGGCGTCGAGCCCGGGGCCCAGCTCGTGCCGCATGGACGCGACGTCCAGCGCCTCGGCCGGCCCGAGCAGGGACACGGGGATGCGGGCGCTCCCGGCACGCAGCACGCCGTCCGACACCTCCACGACGGGTGACGTCACCGCCAGGGCGACCACCGACCCCACGCACACCAGAGCGCCCGTGACGATCGCCGCCGTGCTGCTCACGGGCCACAGGGCGATCGCCGCGATGGCGCCCAGACCGACCGTGCCGAGCCAGCCGCCGGGACCAGGCAGGAGTCGCTCGTGGAAGGTGAGGGTGGTCGCCGTCATGGGGACATCATTCCAGCCGTGCGAGGTGCCCGGGCGCACACCCGGCCACTCTTGCGGCGGTATGCCCCGAGGTGGCGTACTCTTCCCGCGTGCCCACCCCCGTGCCGACCGACGACGGCAGCACTGTCGACGTGCTGATCCACCTCCTCGACGACGTTCCCGTCCCCTCCTACGCGCATCCCGGTGACGCCGGCGCCGACCTGGTCACCACGGTCGACGTCGAGATCCCGCCGCAGGGCAGGGTGACGGTGCCCACGGGGGTCTCGATAGCGCTCCCGGACGGGTACGCGGCGTTCGTGCATCCCCGGTCGGGCCTGGCGGCCAAGCATGGCGTGACGATCGTGAACGCTCCCGGCACCGTGGACGCGGGCTACCGCGGCGAGATCAAGGTCACGCTGCTCAACACCGATGTGGCCGAGGCCGTGAAGCTGGTGCGTGGCGACCGTGTGGCGCAGCTCGTGATCCAGAAGGTCGAGCGGGCGCGGTTTCTGCCCGCCGAGACCCTGCCGGGCTCGCACCGGGGCAGCGGTGGCTTCGGCTCCAGCGGCGGTTTCGCGGGGCGCTGAACTTCCGTACCGGCCGCGCCCCCGGACGGGTCTAGGCTGTCGGTAACGAGTGGATAACGCTGTGGTGTCGCGCGAACACGTGCGCACACAGCCGACGAACGACGTAAGGAGCGTGGCTGTGGGTCTGTTCAGCCGACGAGGCACGGCGAATGAGCCCGCCCCGGTCGAGTGGGCGTCGGTGGAGGCCGAGCAGCAGAAGCGGCAGCACGGACCGTTCGACCGGTCGCAGGTGAACGAGATGGGCCCCCGGGTCGACCTCGGTGCCATCTGGCTGCCGGTGATGCCGGGCCTCGAGCTCCGCATGGAGATCGACAAGAAGACGCAGAAGGTCACGGGGGTGACGGCCGCGCTGGAGGGGTCGAACCTTCAGATCCAGGCCTTCGCCGCGCCTCGCACCGAGGGCATCTGGGACGAGATCAGGCACGAGATCGCACAGTCCGTGAGCGGGCAGGGCGGCATCGTGGACGACGTGCCCGGCGTGTTCGGGCGCGAGCTGCTGGTCCGGATGCCGGTGAAGGGCCCGGACGGGCAGGCCGGCCAGCGGCCGGCCCGGTTCATCGGGGTCGACGGCCCGCGCTGGTTCATCCGTGGTGTGCTCGCGGGCAAGGCGGCGCTGGACGCCGAGGCGGCCAAGGCGCTGGAGTCCGTCTTCGCCAACATCGTGGTGGTCCGGGACCAGAGCCCGCGACCGCCGCGCGACCTGCTGCCCCTGGCGCTGCCGAAGTCGGCGCGCAAGGACGGCGCACAGCCCGTCGCGCCCGAGGAGGGCCCGGCGGACGCCGTACCGCAGGTGTCGGACTTCAACCCGCTGCGCCGCGGCCCCGAGATCACCCAGATCGGCTGACGAGGTGAACCGCTGATGTCGCTCCGTTCGTCGCTCGCGTCGCGCCTCGCGCAGACGCTGGCGTCCAACGAGGAGGTCCGCGACACCGAGGAGCGGGCAGACGCCTCGCGCAACGTGGGGTGCTCGGCCGTTTCCTCGGTGCCGGTCCGCAGCCGGGGCAAGGTCGCCGGAGTGCTGCGCTCCGTGGTGCTGCGCCCCCGGGAGGGGGTGCCGGCACTGGAGGCCGAGCTGTTCGACGGCTCCGGGGCGCTGGACCTCGTGTGGCTCGGACGGCGGACCATCGACGGCATCGAGCCGGGCCGCCGCATCCGCGTTGAGGGCATGGTGTGCGAGATCGACGGGCGTCGCGCCATGTTCAACCCGCGTTACGAGCTCCGGCCGCGGCCGGAGGAATGACCCGGCACCGGTCGGGTGGATCAGCACGCCGTGGAGCACGGCAGAATGAGCCCCATGAGTGAACCAGCACGTCCCGACGTGCCCCCGCAGCCCGCGGACACCCCTGCCGGCCCCGCGACCCCTGCGCGCGGCATGCGCGCCCTGGCCGGGGAGGAGTTCTCCGCCGCCCAGGCGATCGGCGGTGTGCGCGGCCTCGTCGAGGCGGTGCTGCCCGGCCTGGTGTTCGTGGTCGCCTTCGCGATCTTCACGGACCTGATGATCCCGCTCATCGCGTCCGTGGTCGCCGCCCTGGTGCTCGTGGTCGCGCGGCTGGTCCAGGGCACGCCCGTCACGCAGGCCCTGAGCGGCCTGCTCGGCATCGCGATCGGCGTGGTGTGGGCCTGGACCTCCGGCGAGGCGGAGAACTACTACGCCGGGGGCCTGCTGCTCAACGCCGGGTACCTCGTGGTGCTGCTCGGCACCATCGTGGCGCGCCGGCCCGCCGTCGGCTACGTGGTGGAGGCGCTCCGTGCGGGGATCACGCCCGAGGCCGTGAAGGCCGAGGCGAGCAACAACGCGGAGGCCGGCACGTCGCCGTTCGCGGCCCTCACGGCCTGGCGGACCGACCCGGCCAAGATGCGCGCCTACATGATCGCCACCTGGCTCTGGGTCGGTCTGTTCGCCCTGCGCCTGGCCGTCAAGACGCCGCTGTACTACGCGGGAGACATCGGGTGGCTCGGCACGTTCCATCTGCTGCTCGGCGTGCCGCTGTGGGCGCTCGTGCTGTACCTGACCTGGTACGTGGTGCGCGGTCTGCCCCGGACGGCTCCCGTGCAGGACCAGCAGGACCAGCAGGACCAGCAGGACTGACCGGTCATCGGCGCCTCCACAGGAGCGCGACCGCGACGGCCCCCGCGGCGCAGGGCAGCGCCTGGGACCAGCCGAGCACCGGCGCGAGGCCGACGTCGCCCGAGGTGTCGGTGACGGTCAGGGCCGCCGCTGCCCAGCAGACGGCCGCGACGAACGCGACGGTGGCAACCCACGGCGCCCACGTGCGTCCGGTGCGCGCGGCCCACAGGACGACCAGCCAGGTCACCGCACCGAGCACACCCCCGACGGTGAGGATGGCCAGGTACGCGGACACGGCGGTGCCGACCTGTTCGGCGCCGTAGCCGGGATAGGAAGCGCCCACGTGCCGGGCCAGGTACCGCGTCGTGGCCTGGTCGACGAACGGGTGGACGGTCGCGACGACCGTCAGGGTGAGTCCGGCCCACAGCGCCGAGAGGGTCGCGCGCCGGGACGTCGTCGCATGCTGCGTGAGGGTGGTCTGAGACATGTCGGTGACTCCTGTCGCCATTTCTGAGGGTGACTGTCAGAACGACTGTGACTCTCCACTGTGGGGGAAGTCAAGGCCATTCTGAGAGTCACTGTCAGATTTGGTACGCTCGCGCCATGTCCGGGCTCCGTGAACAGTGGCGACGTACGGCGATGCGCACCATCCAGGAGCGGGCGCTCGACCTGTTCGACGAGCGTGGCTTCGGTGCCGTCACGATCGAGGAGATCGCCGCGGCCGCCGAGGTGTCGCCGTCGTCGGTCTACCGTTACTTCGGCACCAAGGAGGCGCTGATCGTCGCCGACGAGTTCGACTCGATGAGTTCCGAGGCGCTGGACTCGTTCCTGGATCCCGCCGATCCCGTGACCAGCCTCGTCGAGGCGGTACGGCGCTACGAGTCGCCGACGCGGGCCGAGGGGCCGTGGCGCAGGGTGCGCTACTTCTTCACCGAGCCGTCGGTCCGTTCCGCCGTGCTGGCCACGCTCGACCGCGCGGCCGGGCGGATCGCGCCGCTGCTCGTGGCCGACGGTGGCCTGAACCCGGCCCAGGCCCGCGTCGCCGCGCACGCGATCGCGTTCGGCTACTTCGCCGCGCTCGAGACCTGGTACGACGACGGCGGGACGGGCCCGATCGCCCGGTACGTGGAGGACGGGCTCGCGCCCCTGCGCTCGATCTGGGCCGACTAGCCCTTCGGTACGAGCAGCTTCTGGAGGGCGTCGGTGTCGGCGTCCGCCCCGGCGACCAGCAACAGCTCGTCGCCTGCCTCCAGGGTGTCGTCCGAGCTCGGCACCAGCGGGCGGCCGTCGCGCACGATCGTCGAGAGCGTGACGTCGGCGGGCCACACCACCCGGCCCACCCGCGTGCCGGCCACCCGGGAGTCGGCCGGGAGCGTGAGCTCCAGCAGGTCCGCGTGGGACTGGCGGAAGCTGAAGATCCGCACCAGGTCGCCCACGGCGACGGCCTCCTCGACCATCGAGGTCATGATGCGCGGCGTCGAGACGGCCACGTCCACACCCCACGACTGGTCGAACATCCACTCGTTCTTCGGGTTGTTCACGCGGGCCACGGTGCGCGGCACCCCGAACTCGGTCTTGGCCAGCAGCGAGAAGACCAGGTTGACCTTGTCGTCGCCGGTGGCGCCCACCACGACGTCGGCCTGCTCCATCTCGGACTTCTCCAGGGCGGGCAGCTCGCACGCGTCCGCGAGCAGCCACTCCGCCTCGGGCACCTGCGAGACCCGCATCGCGGCGGGGTTCTTGTCGATCAGGGTGACCTCGTGGTCGTGGCTGAGCAGCTCGCGTGCGATCGAGCGCCCCACGGAGCCGGCCCCGGCGATGACGACGCGCATCAGTCCTCCTCGGCGGCCGGGGCCGCGGTCAGGATCCGCTCCACCTCGGCCACGCTGTCAGCCGTCATGAGCAGGTGCAGCACGTCGTTCTCCTGGAGCACGACGTCGGGCGTGGGCAGTACTGCCGAGGTGTAGCGCGTCACGAACGCGACGCGCGCCCCCGTCGCGGCCTCGACGTTGAGCACGGGCCGGCCCACCCAGCGGCGGTGGTAGTCGATCTGCGCGAGCCGCACCGTACCGGTCGGGTCGCGGTACTCGTCGGTGGAACCCAGCGGGAGCATGCGGCGCAGCACCTGCTCGGCGGTCCACCGCACGGTCGCGACCGTGGGGATGCCCAGGCGCTGGTAGATCTCCGCGCGGTGCGGGTCGTAGATGCGAGCCACCACGTTGTCCACGCCGTAGGTCTCGCGCACCACGCGGGCCGACAGGATGTTGGAGTTGTCGCCGTCGGACACCGCCGCGAACGCGTACGTGTCCTCGATCCCCGCCTGCACCAGCGTGTCGCGGTCGAAGCCGACGCCGGTCACCTTCTTGCCGGAGAAGTCCGCGGGCAGGCGCCGGAACGCGTCCGGGTTCTGGTCGATGACGGCGACGGAGTGCCCGCGGCCCTCGATCGCCTGCGCGAGGCTGGACCCCACGCGGCCGCAGCCCATGATCACGAAGTGCACGGACGGAACGCTACCCCGCCGGTGCGCCGCCGCCCATCCACGGGCATAGAGTCATCCAACGTGACGGACATCGTCGATGCGGCCAAGCGACTCCTGGTCGGCCGCCCTCAGCGCAGCGAGAGCCTGGGCCGCACCCTGCTGCCCAAGCGGATCGCCCTGCCGGTGTTCGCCTCGGACGCCCTGTCGTCGGTCGCGTACGCACCGGACGAGATACTCCTGACCCTCTCGCTGGCCGGCCTCGCCGCCCTGACCTTCTCGCCGTGGGTCGGCCTGGTCGTGGTCGTCGTGCTGCTCATCGTGGTCGCGTCGTACCGCCAGAACGTGCGCGCCTACCCGTCCGGCGGCGGCGACTACGAGGTCGCCACCACCAACCTGGGCCCGACCGCGGGCATCGGCGTCGCGTCCGCGCTGCTCGTCGACTACGTGCTCACGGTGGCGGTGTCGATCTCGTCGGCGGCCCACTACGCGTCGGCGGCGATCCCCGCGCTGCGGGACCACGAGGTGGCCGCGGCGGTGATCGCCGTGGTGCTGATCACCCTGCTCAACCTGCGCGGCGTCCGGGAGTCGGGCACCGCGTTCGCCATCCCGGTCTACTGCTACATGGCGGTCGTCGGGGCACTCGTGGTCACCGGCGCCTTCCGCTACTTCTCCGGAACGCTGCCCAAGGCGCAGAGCGCCGAGTTCGAGCTCGTGGGGGACGCGGCCTTCGACCAGGGGCTGGTCGGCATCGCGGGTGCCTTCCTGCTGGCCCGGGCCTTCGCGTCCGGCTGCGCGGCCCTGACGGGGGTCGAGGCGATCAGCAACGGCGTGCCGTCCTTCCGCAAGCCCAAGTCTCGTAACGCGGCGACCACGCTGCTGCTGCTCGGCGCCATCTCGGCCACGATGATCGTCTCGATCCTGCTGCTGGCGCAGGCCACCGGTGTCCGCTTCGCCGAGGACCCGCACGGCCAGCTCCTGTCGAACGGACAGCCGGTCTCGACCGACTACGTGCAGATCCCCGTCATCGGCCAGCTCGCCGAGGCCGTGTTCTCCGGGTTCCCGCCCGCCTTCTACGCCGTGTCGGCCGTCACGGGCCTGATCCTGGTGCTCGCCGCGAACACCGCGTTCAACGGGTTCCCGGTGCTCGGCTCGATCCTGGGGCGCGACGGTTACCTGCCGCGCCAGCTGCACACCCGCGGCGACCGGCTGGCCTTCTCCAACGGCATCGTGACGCTCGCCGTCGCGGCGATCGTCCTGATCATCGTGTTCGACGCCTCCGCGACGCGCCTGATCCAGCTCTACATCGTCGGCGTGTTCGTGTCGTTCACGCTCTCCCAGCTGGGCATGCTGCGGCACTGGACGCGCGAGCTGCGCACCGAGCCCAACCCCGTGGTCCGCAGCCACATGAAGCGCTCGCGGGTGGTCAACGGCGTCGGGTTCGGCCTCACCGGCCTGGTGCTGCTCATCGTGCTGGTCACCAAGTTCACCCACGGCGCCTGGATCACCCTCCTGGCCATGGGCGTGCTGTTCCTCCTGATGCGCGGCATCCGCAAGCACTACGACCGCGTGCGTGACGAGCTCGCGCTCGACGACGTCTCGGCGGCCCGCGCGCTGCCGAGCCGCGTCCACGCCGTGGTGCTGGTCTCCAAGGTGCACAAGCCCACCATGCGGGCGCTCGCGTACGCGCGCGCCGCGCGGCCCAACGTGATCGAGGCCGTCACGGTCGGCGTCGACCGGGAGGACATCGAGGGTCTGGTCGCGGAGTGGGAGGCCCTCGACCTGCCCGTGCCGCTGCGCATCCTCGACTCGCCGTACCGCGAGATCACGCGGCCCGTGCTCAAGTACGTGCGCTCGGTGCGCCGTGAGTCGCCGCGTGACCTGGTGATCGTCTACATCCCCGAGTACGTGGTGGGCCACTGGTGGGAGCAGCTGCTCCACAACCAGTCGGCGCTTCGGCTCAAGGGGCGGCTCCTGTTCACGCCCGGGGTCGTGGTGGCATCGGTGCCCTGGCAGCTCGCCTCCTCGCGGGGCCACACCGGCCTCGAGGACGACGCCTTCCTGCAGGGCAGGCGGGTCTGACCGGTCGGGCAGGGGATACTGGGCACATGCCCCGCAACCCCGACCGCCGCACCGCGCCCGCAGACCCCTCCTCGGGCGGCCGTCCGCGCCGCCGTCCGCAGCGCTCACCGCGGCCGGGTCGCGAACGCCGCGTGAGCGACGCCCCGGCCCCCGAGGTGGGCACGGAGATCGAGCTGGAGGTCGGCCCCGTTGCGCACGGCGGCCATTGCGTGGCCCGCCTGGACGGCCGCGTCGTGTTCGTGCGGCACACGCTCCCGGGCGAGCGTGTGCGCGCACGCGTCACCGAGGGCGGCCAGAGCTTCTGGCGCGCCGACGCCATCGAGGTCCTGGAGGCGTCGCCCGACCGGGTCGAGCCGGCCTGGCCCGCCGCAGGCGCCGACGGCGCGGGTGGCGGCGAGCTCTCGCACGTCGCGATGCCCGCGCAGCGCCACTGGAAGAAGACCGTTCTCGTCGAGCAGCTGCAACGTCTCGCGCGCATCGACCCCGAGTGGCTGGACCGCGAGGTCACGGTCGAGGCGGCACCCGGCGACGACGAGCGCCGCGGCCTGCACTACCGCACCCGGATCGAGCTGGTGGCCGACGCCGAGGGCCACGCCGGCCAGCGGGCGCACCGCGGGCACCGCGTGGTTCCGTTGAAGAAGATGCCGCTCGCCACCCCGGAGCTCATGGACTTCGCCGTGGCGGAGGACGTCTTCACGCGCAGCTGGACGCCCGGCGCCCAGCTCAAGCTGGTCGCGCCGTCCGAGGGCGACCCGGTCCTGCTCGTCGACGGCGAGCCGTGGCGTCGCGGCAAGCCCGACGGCCGGCCCAACGCCCGCCGCTCCGTGACCGAGGTCGTGACCGGACCCTGGGGCACGCACCGCTACCGCGTGGCCGCGGGCGGGTTCTGGCAGGTGCACCGCGCGGCGCCCGCCCTCCTGACGGGCGCGGTGCTGGACGCAACCGGCGCGACCGCGGGCGAGCTGTCCGGCGCCACCGTGCTCGACCTGTACTCCGGCGCCGGCCTGTTCACGCTCCCGCTCGCGGACGCCGTCGGGCCGCAGGGGCGGGTCGTGGCGATCGAGGGAGACGCCCAGGCCTCCAAGGACGCCCGCCGCAACGCCCACGCGTACAGCCAGGTGACGCTCGAGACCGGCGCCGTGGACCAGGTGCTCCGCGAGGGTGCCGCACCTACCGCCGACGTCGTGGTGCTCGACCCGCCGCGCACCGGCGCCGGCCGTGCCGTGGTCGACGCCGTCGCCGCCCGCGCCCCGCGCCGCATCGTCTACGTGGCCTGCGACCCGGCGGCGCTCGCGCGTGACGTCGGCTACCTGGCGGCGCACGGCTACACCCTCACCGGTGTGCGCGGCTTCGACCTCTTTCCGCACACCCACCACGTCGAGGCGGTCGCCGTGCTGGACCGGCCGCAGTGACCCGGCAGCGTTGATCCTTCAGCGGGTTAAAGGGGACTCATCGGGGCACATAGGATTCGCTCCGTGAAGCGTTGGCTGAGGAGTGGCGGGATCGTCGCGGCCGTGGTGGTGGCGTTCGCCGTGGCGATAGTGGTGGGCATGATCGCGGGCACGGGAGGTGTCGCGATCGGGGGCGGCCCGGGGGAGGTGGCGCCGACGACGACGCGGTCGCCGGCGCCTGAACCCACGGCGACCCCGACCCCGACGCCGACACCCACGAAGTCCGCGCGGCAGCCCGTCGCGCTGTTCGTCGGCGACTCGTACACGGTCGGCCAGGGCGCGTCGTCGTCGGACAACCGGTGGAGCACGCTGGTCGCCCAGGAGATGGGCTGGACCGAGCGCAACGTCGCCCAGGGCGGTACCGGCTACGTGAGCCGGAGCGCCACCGTGCCCAAGCTCTCCTACGGCGAGCAGTTGCGGGCGGCGCCCGGCGAGGGTGTGGACGTGGTGGTGATCGCGGGCGGTCAGAACGACTTCCCCGAGCTGCGAGAGAACCCGCAGCGGGTGTTCGGCGCCGTCGCGCGCGCCTACGACCTGGCGCACCGGCGCTTCCCGGACGCTCAGATCATCGCGGTCGGGCCGTCCACGCCGTGGGAGATCGGGCTGGAGGCGCGCGCGCTCGACAGCGCGGTGCGGGCCGCGGCCGAGCGGCAGGGGGCCACGTACGTCTCGCTGATCGACCCGGACGTGGTGCCGGACCGGTTCGTGCACGAGGACGGCATCCACGTCACGGACCGTGGCTACGCGGCGATCGCGCACCGGGTGGTCGCGCAGATATCTTGACGTCAAGATAAATGCGTTATGCTGGGCGAAGCAGCCCGGCTTAGGCTGGGTGAAGCCCCCCTGGAACCCATGCGAAGGCTCCTTCGCGCGATGACCGCGCCTGTGAGAGCCGACGCACCGTCAGCCCCGCAGAAGGAGCCAGAGTGAGCACCGTGGACACGTTCGGATCAAAGGGAACGCTGGAGGTCTCCGGCAAGTCCTACGAGATCTTCCGGCTCAGCGCGGTCGAGGGGGTCGAGCGACTCCCGTACTCGCTGAAGATCCTCGCCGAGAACCTGCTGCGCACCGAGGACGGCGCGAACATCACCGCCGACCACGTGCGCGCCGTCGCGTCGTGGGACCCGGACGCACAGCCCGACACCGAGATCCAGTTCACGCCGGCGCGCGTGATCATGCAGGACTTCACCGGTGTGCCGTGCGTCGTGGACCTCGCCACCATGCGTGAGGCCGTCGCCGCGCTCGGCGGCGACGCGACCCGGATCAATCCGCTGGCCCCCGCCGAGATGGTCATCGACCACTCCGTGCAGATCGACGTCGCCGGCCGCGCGGACGCGTTCCAGCGCAACGTCGAGTTCGAGTACCAGCGCAACCACGAGCGCTACCAGTTCCTGCGCTGGGGCCAGACGGCGTTCGACGACTTCAAGGTCGTCCCGCCGGGTACCGGCATCGTGCACCAGGTCAACATCGAGTACCTGGCTCGCACCGTGATGACCCGTGAGGTCTCCGTGGACGGGGAGGCACCTGTGCTGCGCGCCTACCCCGACACCTGCGTCGGCACCGACTCGCACACCACGATGGTCAACGGCCTGGGCGTGCTGGGCTGGGGCGTCGGGGGCATCGAGGCCGAGGCCGCGATGCTCGGCCAGCCCGTCTCGATGCTCATCCCGCGCGTGGTCGGCTTCAAGCTCAGCGGCTCGATCCCGCCCGCGGTGACCGCCACCGACGTGGTGCTCACGATCACGCAGATGCTGCGCCAGCACGGTGTGGTCGGCAAGTTCGTCGAGTTCTACGGCGAGGGTGTGGCCCAGGTCCCGCTCGCCAACCGCGCCACCATCGGCAACATGTCCCCGGAGTTCGGCTCGACGGCCGCGATCTTCCCGATCGACTCCGTCACGACCGACTACCTGCGCCTGACGGGCCGCTCCGACGAGCAGGTCGCACTCGTGGAGGCGTACTCCAAGGAGCAGGGTCTCTGGCTCGACGCCGACACCCCCGAGCCCGTGTTCTCGGAGTACCTCGAGCTCGACCTGTCGACGGTCGTCCCGTCGATCGCCGGCCCGAAGCGCCCGCAGGACCGCATCGAGCTCACGAACGCCAAGTCGGCGTTCCTGCACGACCTGCCCAACTACGCGCCCGACTTCGCCGACGTGGACGAGGCCGGCCGGGAGTCGTTCCCCGCGTCGGACTCCCCGGCGCCGGCGGCCAACGGCCGCAAGCACGTGCACGTGGCCGACAGCCAGGGCAAGGAGTTCGAGCTGTTCCACGGCGCCGTGGCGATCGCGTCGATCACGTCGTGCACCAACACCTCGAACCCCTCGGTCATGATGGCGGCCGCGCTGCTGGCCAAGAACGCCGTCGAGAAGGGGCTGACCGCCAAGCCGTGGGTCAAGACCTCGATGGCCCCGGGCTCGCAGGTCGTCACCAACTACTACGAGAAGGCCGGCATGTGGCCGTACCTCGAGAAGCTGGGCTTCCACCTGGTCGGCTACGGCTGCGCCACGTGCATCGGTAACTCCGGCCCGCTCGACGAGAAGGTCTCGGAGGCCGTCAACGAGCACGACCTGTCCGTCGTCTCGGTGCTCTCGGGCAACCGCAACTTCGAGGGCCGCATCAACCCGGACGTCAAGATGAACTACCTGGCGTCGCCGCCGCTGGTCATCGCGTACGCCCTGGCCGGCACCATGGAGTTCGACTTCGAGACCGACCCGCTGGGTCGCGACGAGGCCGGCCAGCCGGTGTTCCTGCGCGACATCTGGCCCGCCGCGGAGGAGGTCGAGCAGACCATCGCCAACTCCATCGACCGCAAGATGTTCGAGTCGGACTACGCCGACGTCTTCAAGGGCGACGAGCGCTGGGCCGCGCTGGAGACCCCCGAGGGCGACACGTTCGCCTGGGACCCCGAGTCCACCTACGTGCGCAAGCCCCCGTACTTCGAGGGCATGGGCATGACGCCGGAGCCGGTCACCGACTTCACGGGTGCTCGCGTGCTCGCCAAGCTGGGCGACTCGGTCACGACCGACCACATCAGCCCGGCCGGCTCCATCAAGCCGGACAGCCCGGCGGGCGTCTACCTCGCCGAGCACGGTGTGGGCCGCCGCGACTTCAACTCGTACGGTTCCCGCCGCGGTAACCACGAGGTCATGATCCGCGGCACGTTCGCGAACATCCGCCTGCGCAACCAGCTGCTGAACGACGTCGAGGGTGGCTACACCTTCAACTTCGTGAAGAACGCCCAGGACACGATCTACGACGCCGCGCAGGACTACGCCGCGGCCGGCACCCCGCTCGTGGTGCTCGGCGGCAAGGAGTACGGCTCCGGCTCGTCGCGTGACTGGGCTGCCAAGGGCACCGCCCTGCTGGGCGTCAAGGCCGTCATCACCGAGAGCTTCGAGCGCATCCACCGCTCGAACCTCATCGGCATGGGTGTGCTGCCGCTGCAGTTCCCGGCCGGTCAGAACGCCGAGACCCTGGGCCTGGACGGCACGGAGGTCTTCGACGTCACGGGGGTCACCGCGCTGAACGAGGGCGTCACGCCCGAGACCGTCAAGGTCACCGCGACCAAGGGTGACGGTTCCACGGTCGAGTTCGACGCCGTGGTCCGGATCGACACCCCGGGTGAGGCCGACTACTACCGCAACGGCGGCATCCTGCAGTACGTGCTCCGCTCGCTCGTCGCCTGACCCAGAACGGCAAAGAAGGTCTCGACGGGCTCGACCACCGGTGGTCGAGCCCGTCGAGACCTTTTGTGCGTCGGGGCTTACCGCCCGACGTTCGACTTCTTGGCGGCGTTCACCAGCTGGGCGCCCTGCTTCGTGGTGATGACACCGTCGTTGCTGAGCTTGCCCGTGATCTGTCGGACGTGGCTGACGAAAGCGCTGTGGCTGACCCACGGCCCGTCCGCGTCGATCAGGTCGGCGACGGTGCACCCGTTACCGGTGTCGACGTTGGCCACCTTGCTGTCCACGTCCCCGATGATCACCGTGGCGCGCTCGTCGGAGACCGGGCACGCGTCGATCGCGCCCCGCGTGACGGAGAACCGGAGGGTTCCCGTCCGCGTGACGTTGCCGGCGTTGTCGGTGGCCCGGTACCGCAGCTCGTGCGCGCCGCCCTCGGTGATGTCGAACTCGCCCCGGTACTCGCGGAACGCGGTGTCGGTGAGCGCGTACTCGACGAACGCCACCCCGGACTCGTCGTCCCGGGCGTTGATCGAGACGGTCGCCTTGCCGAGGTAGACACCGAACTCATCCTGGTCCCCGTCGACCTGGGCCGACGCGATGGGCGGTGTCCTGTCCGGCGGGTCCGCACCGCCCACGACCACGAGGTCCACGGAGCCGGGTTCCGAGGTGTTGCCGGCGTTGTCCGTGGCCCGGTACGTCAGCGTGTGCGCACCCGTGACGTCGACCACCACGGGGTCCGTGTAGTCCACGTAGCCCGCGCCGTCCAGGTCGTACTCGACGCCGGCCACGCCCGTGCCCGCGTCCTCGGCCAGGATCTGCACCGTCGCCGAGGCGACGTAGGCGCCGTCGTCGTCCTGCTCGCCGGTGACCTCGGCGGTCACCTCGGGTGGCGTGGTGTCCTCCGTGGACGGTTCGACCACGGTGAACGTGGCCGAACCGGGCTCGGAGACGTTGCCCGCGTTGTCCGTGGCCCGGTAGGCCACGGTGTGCTCACCCGGCGTGTCGACGACGACCGGGTCGGTGTAGGCGGAGTAGCCGGCACCGTCGAGGTCGTACTCGATGCCCGCCACGCCCGAACCTGCGTCCAGGGCCGTGAGGTCCACGGTCGCCGAACCGACGTAGGCGCCGTCGCCGTCGAGCTCTCCGGTCACCTCGGCGGTGACCGTGGGTGCCGTCGTGTCCTCCCCGTCGGCGGACACCACCGTCACGTCCACCGTGCCGGGTTCCGAGGTGTTGCCGGCGTTGTCGGTGGCGCGGTGCTCCAGCGTGTACGTGCCCGGCTCGTCGAGCACCACCGGCTCGTCGTACGGGGTGTACTCGCCCCCGTCGAGCGCGTACTCGACGGATGCGACTCCCGAGCTGTCGTCCTCGGCCGCGAGGTTCACGGTGGCCGAGCCGATGTAGGCGCCGTCGGCGTCCTGCTGTCCGGTGACCTGCGCCGTGACGACCGGCGCGGTGGTGTCCTCGCCGCCGCCCTCGGTGACCACGAGCTCACCGACCATCGTGCTGTGGCCGGGGATGGCGCAGAAGTACCGGTACGTGCCCGGGGTCAGCTCGACCTCGGCCTCGTAGCGCCCGTTGTTGGCATCGAAGGGGTTGGCCAGGATGTCCAGGGTGACGTCGTGGTTGTACCCGGGCGTGCTGGTGTCGAACGTCAGCGTGTGCGACATGCCGATGTTGTTGCCCGTCGCGGCGCTGTTCTCGAAGACGATCGTCGTGGCCCCGGCGGTGGCCGTGGCGGGCGCCGAGGCGTACTCCGTGACGCTGGCGTCGCCGGTCCAGGTCAGCACCTGGTCCGCCTGGACGGCGGGCCCGTCGGTCGAGGTGATGTCGCCGCGGTACTCCACGGCGGTGGCCCCGGTCGAGGCCAGCGGCAGCACCACGAGGGCACTGACCGCGGCCCCGGCCACGAGCCGGGACAGCCGGTGTCTGAACATGGGGACGCCTCTCTTCTCGGCGGGCGCGGTCACAGGTCCGCCACCCGGATGTTGCGGAACTCCGTGGCGTCGGCGTCGCTGTGGTTCTGCAGGCCGATGAAGCCCTCGAGGAACTGCCGCAGGTCGGTCGGCGGGTCGCCGGCGCGCGAGGACTCCTTGCCCGGCGAGTTCTCGAACTCGTTGATCACCACGCCGTTACGGATGATCGTGTACTGCTGGCCGACCACCTGGATCTCGTACGCGTTCCACTCGCCCTTGGGGGTCACCCCCGCCTCGTCCAGGCCGTTCGGGTCGAAGTTGTACACCGACCCGGTCTTCTGGGGCTCGCCGGAGTCACCGTCGTAGATCTGGATCTCGTGGCCGCAGTAGATCGCCACCCAGGCCTCGTCGTCGGTGCCCTGGCCGCACTCGGGACGCTCGTCCCGCGGCACCCGCGGGTCGGGGAACCGGGTGAAGACACCGCTGTTGGCGTGCCCGTCGCCCGGTGCGACGTCCTTGAACTCCAGCTTCAGCGAGAAGTCCGCGAGCTCCTCCCCGGGGTACCAGAGCATGCCGAGCCCGCCCTGGGCCAGGATCGACCCGTCGGGGCGGAGGTCGAAGTGGCCGCCCGGCGCCTGCCGCCAGTCGGCGAGGGACTCCGCCGTGCCGTCGAAGAGCCACCGGTACCCGGTGTGGGCGTTCGTGCCGATGCCCGACTCCGTGGCGGTCTTGATCAGCGCCTTCTTCTCCTTCTGGGTGATCACCTTGTCGGCCCGGAGCTGCTCCACGACCCCGGTCACGTGGTTCACGAACCGGCCGTTGGTGTCCCACTCGGCCTCGTCGCGGATGAGGTCGTTGATGGTGCAGCCGCCCAGGTCGTCGTTGGTGACGCCGCTGTCGTCGTCACCGAACCAGACCGTGTCGCGGTCGTCCGGGATGGTGCACTCGGTGGTGACCGGCACGTCGAGAGTCGTCGTCTCGCCGTCGGCGTAGGTCACCGTGAGCGTCGCCTCGTAGCTGCCGACGCGGGCGTAGGTGTGCCGCGGGTTCGCCTCGGTCGAGGTGGTCCCGTCGCCGAAGTCCCAGGCGTAGGAGACGCCGCCCGAGCGGTCACCCGTGAAGGCGACGGTCAGCGGGTCGCTCTGCACGCTGGCGCCGGAACCGGCCGGGACCGGCGTCGCCGGGCCGCCCGTGTAGCTGATCCGGACCAGCTTCTGGTTCTCGTGCAGGGTGAAGAACCCGCTGCCGTAGTCGAGCAGGTAGAGGGCGCCGTCCGGGCCGAACTTGGCGTCCATCCAGCTCTGCACCTGCGCGTTCCCGTTGCCGCCCTGCACGATCCGGCGCAGGTCCTCGGCGAAGACCGGGGGACCGGCCTCCTCGACGGTGTCCGGGTTCACCGTCACCGCGATGCGGTTGTTCGAGTTGGACTGGTCACCGATGAACCACTTGTTGTCCCAGTACGCGGGCCAGGCGGCGCCGCTGTCGGTGTCCACCTCGGACCGGTGGTAGGTCGGGCCGTCCATGATGGCCTGGCCGCCGCCACGCAGGTACGGCATGGTGTAGGTCGCCTCGGAGTCCACGTAGGACGGGATGCCGCTGTCCAGCTCCGGGAAGACCGGACCGCCGCCGCTGGGCGAGTACCAGATCATGTTGTCGCGCACCGGCGGGAGGTCCACCAGACCCGTGTTGCGCGGCGACGTGTTCTTCGGGTGGTCGCAGTCGTACCAGCCGGTCAGCACCGTGGCGTCCTCGTTGCTGCGGTCGCGGTAGGGCTGCCGGTTGCCCATGCAGTACGGCCAGCCCTGGTTGCCCGCCGAGGTGATGATCGTGGCCGTCTCGTACTTGGCCGGGCCGAGCTCCGGGTCGGGCTGACCCGCGTCCGGACCCACCCACGCGGCGGTGAGCCAGTCGTTCTTCTTGTCGTACGCCAGGCGCGAGATGTTGCGGACACCCATGACGTAGATCTCCGGGCGCGTCTTGTCACCCGGGTCGTCCGCCTCCGGGAACAGGTTGCCCTCGGGGATGGTGATGGTGCCGTCCGGCTCCGGGTGGATGCGCAGGATCTTGCCGTTCAGATCGTTCGTGTTGCCCGCGGTGCGCCGCGCGTCCTGGAACGAGATCCCCGCGTACTCCTCGGTCCAGTTGTTGCCGGAGTAGCCGTCCGAACCACCGGAGGAGTTGCTGTCGCCGGAACCGATGTAGAGGTTGCCGTCGTTGTCGAAGTCCATGCCGCCGCCCGCGTGGCAGCAGCTGTGGATCTGCGTCTCCCACTCCAGCAGGTCCTTGCGGGTGGACTGGTCGATCGTGTCCGCCTCGGCGTCGTACGTGAAGCGCGAGACGGTGCGCATACCGACCCGGCGCTCGACGTCGATCGACTCGTGCGGCATCCAGTAGAGGTAGATCCACTGGTTCTCGTCGAAGTTCGGGTCCAGGGTGATGCCCAGCAGACCCTCCTCGTTCTTGACGAGCTCGCTGCCGCTACCACGGTTACCCATGACGTCGAGCGTGGTCAGCAGCTTCGTGGTCGCCGACTCCGGGTCCCAGCGGTGCACCGTGCCGCAGCCGAGGCCCACGTCCGGGTCCTCCCACGGCACGACCGGACCGGACGGGCAGGCCGCCTTGCCGATGTAGAAGACGCCGCCGTCGGGCGCGACCGTGAGGCCGTGCGGCTCTCCGATCTGGTCCAGGGTGCCCGCGGCGTTCTTCGCCGTCAGACGCTCCGACTCGTAGTTCGACGCGATGGTCGCCTGGCAGTCGCCGCGCACCATGCCGGTCGACCAGAGCAGGCCGCCCAGCAGGTGGTCACGGAACTCGTCCTCCGCGTAGCTCGCGGTGGTGCCACCCATGCCGGTGTAGAACGAACGGCCGCCGTCGTAGTCGCGGCACCACGAGATGGGGTGGAACGCACCGTTGGCGCCCTCGCCTGGCTCGTAGTCCCACTCCTGGACCTGCGCGACCGTGTGCACGTCACCGATCGGGTTCGGCGCCCAGTTGAGCCAGCGGTCCGAACGGGTCCAGTTCAGGGGGAGCCCGTCGTTGGCCGGGTGCGTGCGGTCGAGGACGTTCACCGTCGCCTCCTGCACCGGGACGACGGGGTCGGGCTCCTCGTCGCCGGAGGCGTCGAAGAGCTGGATCTCGGCCAGCTGGGTGAGGTCGTCACCCGCGTTGCCCGTGATGTCGAGCCGGTAGTGCTGGTAGGCCGTCTCGTTCTCGAAGCGGTAGTCCTGCGCCGAGAAACGGTCCGGGAAGTCCTGGTCCGCCTGTGCGTCCAGGTCCGTCCAGGTCTCGCCGTCGGTGGAACCCTGCAGCGTCCAGTCCTGCGGGTCGCGGCCGTCGAAGTCGTTGGCCGACGTCAGCGCGTACCGGGTCGCGACGACCGGCTCCTCCATCTCCAGGTCGATCACCGCCGTCGGCTCGAACGCGAGCCACTTGGTGTTCGAGTCGCCGTCGATCAGGTTCTCGGCGTCCTCGTTCGGCGGGTTGTCGGCGCTCGCGGTGATGCTCGCGACGGCCAGCGGGTCCGGCAGGTTGCCGGCCGGCCGGGTGCCGATCAGGCCTGTGAACCACTGCGAGCGGTCCTGCGCCCGCGCGGCGTCGCGCACGCCGAGGAACCCGCCGCCGGCCTGCACGTAGGCCTTGAGGGCGTCCTCCTGGGCGGTGCTGAGCTCGGTGCCCTCGGCGGACAGGAAGACCACGCCACGGTACTCGGCGAGGTTCTTGGCCGTGAAGACCTTCGGGTCGCTGGCCGTGTGCACGGTGAACCCGTGCTCGGCGCCGAGCTGCCGGATCGTGTTGGTGGCCACGCCGACGGGGTCGACCTGCTTGTCGGGTGCGCCGTGGAACACGAGCACGGTGACGTCGGCGGCGTCCTGCGTCGCGGTGCGGGCCGCGGCCACCGGGGTCGTGGTGGCGGCCGCGTTGCGCTGGGCCTGTGCCGGGACCGTCGCCAGCCCGACGACGAGTGCCGCGCCGGCGACTGCCGCGAGCGCGCTGCGCGCCGTCCTGCGTGGGGCGTCGGCCCCGAGGATCCTGCGTCTTCCTGTCCGTTCCATCGCTGCTCCTTTGCGCGTGATCAGTGGGTCCGGCGGTCAGTGGCCCGCGTGGGCCGCCCCGTCGTCGGCGGCGTCGCTCGTGGCGTGGCCGCCGTGCTGGTGGAACCGGTCGATCGCCTCCTGTGCCCCGTCGGGCATCGAGCCGTCGGCGTTGCGGACCAGGAACACCCCGGCCATGCCGCCGTCGGAGTGGAACTGGACGTGGCAGTGGTACATCCAGGCACCTGCGCCGACCGACTGGCCGGCCTTGACCTGGAACCCGAACGAGTCGCCGGGGTTGAGGTCCCGTGTGTCGATCACCTGGCTCGGGTCGTCCGGGCCGGTCAGGTACCCGGTCCGGTTGTTCGCCCAGCGGTGGGCGTGCAGGTGGAACGTGTGGAGCTGGTCGCCGTGCCCGATCGCGACGAACTCCACGCGCTCGCCGAGGTTGGCCTCGAACATCGGGGTGTCCGGCGCCACCTTGTTGTTGATGGTCATGTCGTTGAACGCGACGGTGTAGGTGCGGTCGGGCAGGATGTCGCCCTTGCGCCGCACGACCAGGCCGCCGTAGAGGCCCGCCCGCAGACCGGCGGTGCCGTGCTCGCCGTCCATCGCGTGGTCGTGGTAGTGCCAGTAGCCGGCGGTGCCGGGCAGCCAGTGGCCGTCGTCGAGCTGGGTCTGCACGTGGCTGCGCCACGTGTACGTGCGGGTCTCGCCGGGCTCGTTGAACGAGTCGTTGAACGGGCTGCCGTCCGACTCGGTGGCGTAGTCGACACCATGCGGGTGGATCGACAGCCGCTTGTCGGTGTTGTTCACCAGCTCGATCTGCAGTGTGTCCCCCTCCCACATCTCCAGCAGGGGGCCGGGGATGGTGGCCTTGCCGGGGGCCAGGCCGTAGCCGTACAGGCCGCCGGGGAGCGGCTCGGCGTAGATGGTGATGTTCCGGGTGGTGCCGAGCGGTCTGATCGGCCCGGTCCCGACGGCGGCGGCGGTGTCGGCGCCGAGCGTCAGCGCCGCCGTTGGGGCCATCAGGCCGGCGAGGGTGCCGGTCAGGATCGTGCGGCGGGACACGCCGGCGAGCGGGGATCGGGTGTCAGGGCTGTTCTCAGGCATGCGTCTCCGTTCGACACCGTCGGGCAGGCCTGCGGGCCGCCCCGACGAGACAGGGATCAGGAGGGAGGGCTCAGGTGTGCAGGACTCGCGGCGGTGCCGTGGTTGACAGCGGTGTCACGAAGGTGGACCACATCGTCGTTCCCTCCAAGGACGTCGGCTCGCGACCGTCACCAGCGACGGCCACGCCCTCATGACCCATGTGGCCACCCGGGTCGGGAGGTACCCGTGTCGGAAAGACCCCGGCTGGCTCACATGCGTGGTGTGCACCACAAAGTGGCGTTGTGAACCTATGGCGACTTCTGCCGAGTGTCAAGCAAAAGATGAAGGAAGGACGTCAGACTTCTGCAAACGATGTGCGCCCGTCACGGCGGGGGCAGCAGCACCCACACCGCGGTGGCGAGCAGCACCGCGCCCGTGAGCAGGCCGGTCAGGGGGTGGGCGAGTGCCGCTGGCGGCCGGGGCCCGCGCGACCGGGTGGCGGGGCGCAGCAGCCAGCCGAGCGGCCACGCCAGCAGGGCGACCAGGAACGCCGCCACGGCGCCGAGGTAGAGGGCCGGCACGTCGAGGGTGTCGGCGATCACCACCACCTGGATCGCGGTCGAGACCGCGACGACGGTCGGGATGAGGTGGAGCCGCGACTTGCCGTCCGTGACGCCCGCCTTGTCCTCGTCCTTGGCGGCGGCCACCGCCCTGCGGTACCTGCTCGCGACGGCACCCGTCGTCAGACGGGTCAACAGCCCGTGGGCAAGGAGCGCCGCGACGTAGATGCTCACCACCCGCCCGGTGACCACTGTGCCGTCGGACCAGCTCCGCGCGGCGACCAGCGCCGCGAGGGCCACCGCGACGGCCGCCACCGCGACGCCCGCGACGGGCAGCAGCCGTGCCCAGGGCCCGGAGTGCCGCACCGTCCAGATGAACCAGAGTGCCGCCAGGATGCTGGTGGTCGCCGCCGCGAGGGCGTGGTCGCTCGTGTAGCCCATCTGCCACCCCTTGCCTGGGCCCGCGCCCGGTCAGCGTGTCTGGAATCGTGTCCCGAGGTGGTGCCAGAATCGGGATGAATCGGGCGCTAGCCTAGGGCGTCTTCGCAGGTCAGGGAAGGTTTCCAGTATTCGATCTGGTGATGTCAGAGGATGTTCACGCCGGGTTCACCGCGCGGGCAGAGATGTGGTCGACGATCGCGGCGCGTGCCTCGGCGCCGTCGAGCACCCGGTTGTGGCTGTCGGGCGTGATGACGAGGCGGCTGCCGGGGTGTGCCTCGTGCAGGGCGCGCGACACGGCGGGTGGCACCTCGCGGTCGCGGTCGCCGTGCACGAACAGCGCGGGCGTCGGCACGGGGTGCCGCAGCAGGTCGAACCGGTCGGCGGGGTCCGGCTCGTGCGGGAAGATCCGGGAGGCCACCTGCGCGGAGTGCCGGGCGTGCAGGGCGGGCGGCAGGTCGACGGCGTCGACGAAGCTCTGGTTCAGCGCGTCGAAGGACGGCGCGGTCGCGATCGCCGTGAAGGTCGCCGCCCGCAGGCCCTCCGCCAGCGCCACGCCCGCCGCGAGCGCGCCGAACGAGTGCCCGACGACGCCGGCGAACCGCCCGGCGGACTCCTGGATCCGGCGGATGATCGCCAGGTGGTCGAGGATCGTCGTGTAGCGGCCGGTGGACTCGCCGTGGGCCAGGGCGTCGTAGGAGAGCACGCGGTGGCCTCGGGCCTCGAGGTCCTCGACGAGCCGGGCGAACCGCGAGGCGCGCGACCGCCAGCCGTGCACCAGCAGCACCGGTGGTCCGGCGGGGTCGCCCCACGCGTAGGTCACCGCCTGCTCGCCCGCGATCCGCAGGGCGCCGCGCCGTGCGCGCTCGTGGGTGGCGCGGTCGGCGTCGCGCACCGGGGAGGGTGGGCCGACGGTGCGGAACGCCCGCAGCGAGGCGGCCAGGGCGAGGGGTGGCGCGACGTGTCCCGTGACCCGGAAGGCGGTGCGGACGGCGGGGTGGATGCGTGGCATGAGGGCTCCTGGGAGGCGCGGGCACCGAGAAATCTGGACGACCGTACGGATACTAACCGAACGGTCGTACACTTTCCATCATGACCACGGGGACGGACGGACGACGCCTGCGCGGCGACCGCACACGCCGCACGGTGCTGGACACCGCGGTGCAGGAGGCGTCCGTGCGCGGGCTCGACGCTCTGTCGTTCGGCGGCCTCGCCGAGTCCGCGCCAGTCAACAAGAGTGCCATCGCCGGGCTGTTCGGGTCCAAGGAGAACCTGCAGCTCGCCGCCGTCGACCGGGCGCTGGAGATCTACACCGAGCACGTGGTCGTGCCGGCCCGTACCGCGGGGCGCGGTCTGGCCCGGCTGTGGGCACTGGTGCTGGCCTGGACCGACTACTCGCGGGCGCGGGTGTTCCGGGGCGGGTGCTTCTTCCGCACCGTCGAGGTCGAGTTCGACATGCGTGAGGGCCCGGTGCGGGACGCCGTGGTCGCCGCGCAGCGGTCCTGGGATTCCTACCTGGTGTACCAGGCAGGGCTCGGGGTGGACGCCGGCGAGCTCGCCGCGGGCACCGACCCGCACCAGGTCGCATTCGAGATCGGCGCGCTCCTGAACGCCGCGAACGACCGCTCGCTGCTGCTCGGTGACGACGGCGTGTACGACCGCGCGCTGGCCGCGGCACGCGCCCTGCTGGTGGGGCACGGGGCGGACCCGGCGGTGCTCGTCCGGGACGACCTGCCCCGATGAGCGGGGGCACCCGTGGGCGGGGTTAGGGTCGGGCGGTGAGCTCCTCCGCATCCGCACGCAAGCAGCTGGTCGCCCTCGCCGAGCAGGGCTTCGAGGGGCCCTGGCGGCACGCGCGCGGCGACTTCTCGGACGCGGCGCGCCCGGCCTCGGTCCTGGTGCTGTTCGGCGTGCTCGACGGCCTCGCCGCCACCCGCGACGACCACGACCTGGCGGTCCCCGCGGAGCTCGACGTACTGCTGCTGGCGCGGGCCGCGACACTGCGCAGCCACGCCGGGCAGGTCGCCTTCCCGGGCGGTCGTGCGGAGGACGGCGAGGACGCCGTGACCGCAGCCCTGCGCGAGGCCGTCGAGGAGACCGGGCTGGACCCGGCCGGCGTGGAGGTGCTCGGTACTTTCGACGAGCTGCCCATGCCCGCCAGCAACCACGTGGTCACGCCCGTGCTCGGCTGGTGGGCCCGGCCCACGCCGGTGCGCGTGGTCGACACCGCCGAGTCCGCGCACGTGTTCCGCGCGCCCGTGGCCGACCTGCTGGACCCCGCCAACCGGTTCACCACGGTGCTGCGCCGGGGCAACCAGACCTGGCGCGGCCCGGCCTTCCACGTGCACGACGGCGACGTGACGCACCTCGTGTGGGGCTTCACCGCCGGGATCCTCGACGCGATGTTCGACCAGCTCGGCTGGACCGAGGACTGGGACCGCACCAAGGAGCTCGGCATCTCATGACACGCACCACCACAGCCCGGAGGACCCGATGACCGACGTGACCCGCGACGCGATCCGCGCCGCCGACGCCCTGATCCGCCCGCACGTGCGACGCACGCCGGTCCTGGACGTCGACCTGGCGGACTTCGGCCGCCCGGCGCACCCCGTGTCGCTCAAGCTCGAGTGCCTGCAGCACTCGGGCTCGTTCAAGGCGCGCGGTGCGTTCACCAACCTGCTCACCCGGGACGTGCCCGACGCCGGTGTGGTCGCCGCCTCGGGCGGCAACCACGGCGCCGCCGTCGCCTATGCCGCCGCCCGCCTCGGCATCCCCGCCACGATCTTCGTGCCGAGCGTCACCTCGCCGGCCAAGGCCGACCGCATCCGCGGCTACGGCGCGAAGCTCGTCGTCGGTGGCGACCGGTACGCCGACGCGCTCGCCGCGAGCGAGGAGTTCGTGGCCGGTACGGGCGCGCTGACGGTGCACGCCTACGACCAGGCCGAGACGCTGATCGGGCAGGGCACGCTCGGGCTGGAGATCGCCCAGGACCTGCCCGACGTCGACACGCTGCTCGTCGCCGTGGGCGGCGGCGGGCTCGTCGGCGGCATCTCCGCCTGGTTCCGCGGCGACGTGAAGGTCGTCGCCGTCGAGCCCGAGGGTGCCCCGACGCTGCACCTCGCGCTCGCCGCCGGCGAGCCCGTGGACGCGCCCACCGAGGGCATCGCCGCCGACTCGCTCGCCCCGAAGCAGGTGGGGCGGCTGATGTTCCCGCTCGCCCAGCAGTTCGTCGCCGAGTCGGTGCTGGTCACCGACGACGCCATCGCGTCGGCCCAGCAGTCCCTGTGGGACACCGCGCGCGTGGTGGCCGAGCCGGGCGGCGCGACGGCGCTGGCCGCCGTGCTGTCCGGCAGCTATGTGCCGGAGCCGGGGGAGCGGGTGGCGGTGCTCGTCTGCGGGGCGAACACCACCGCCGTGCGCTTCTGAGGGCTCAGTCCTCGTCCTGGTCGTCCTGGTCCGGGCCCGCGACCAGCAGGTCGATGTGCACGCCGAGCAGGGTGCCGTCGGCGGCGTGCGTCGTGACGACCGGGTAGAAGCCGTCGCCCCAGCCCGAGTGGCTGAGCACCACGTTCTCGCCGGCCTCGGCCAGCGGCATGGTGATGTTCGCGTTGCCGGCCCGGTAGTGGTCGGCGCTGTCCATGAGCTCGAACCACGAGGTGGGCTCGCCCGAGTCGAACAGCGTGTCGTACCAGTCGGTCGACTCGTCCTCCGGCGGCATGCACCGGGTCAGCGCCTCGGCATCCGCGAACCCGACCGTGCCGGCGTCGACACCCACGCCGTAGTGCTCGCCGTCGGCCGCCGGCTCGGCGTCCTCCGGGGTGACGCCCCGCACCTCGGCGACCGGGCCGCCGTCCGACACCACGAGCGAGAGGTACGCCTCCCGCGGGTGGGAACCGTCGCGTTCCTCGGAGACGTCGGCGACGGTGACGTACGCCGGGTAGGAGCCCGGCGGGACGCTGACGACCAAGCCCTCGCCGAGGTTCACGTAGGGGTCGGACGCCTCGAGGCGCCCCGACGGGACGTGCAGCAGCCCGAGGGGATGAACGGTCTGGGGATGCGCCGTGCCCTCGGGGGTGCCGTCGAGCAGGGCGAAGAAGGGCTGGTCGTAGGTCATGCGAGGAACGTAGCGGGAGCCACCCACACTCAGCCGAACAGCTGCGCCACGGCGTGCTCGCCCACGCCGACCATGATCGGGTGCGTGTCCGGGTACGAGAAGCAGATGGTCGTGTACAGCAGGGCCCAGCCCTGGGCCCGGCGCCACATGCCGGTGTCCCAGCCGCGCCCGCCGCGCGCGTGCGCGTCGACCACCCGGCGGAACCGGTCCCGGCCCTCGGCGTCGAAGGTCAGCCACATCGCGCCGAGGTCCGACGCCGGGTCGCCGGTGGTCACGTCCCCGAAGTCGATGACCGCCGCCAGCCGGCCGCCGTCGGCCACGAGGTTGGCCGGGTGCGGGTCGCCGTGCAGCCACACGGGCACGCCGTCGTACTCCGGTGCCGCGACGGCGTCGGCCCACAGGGCGCGGGCGCGGGCATGCAGGCGCCGGGGCAGCAGGGGCAGCCGGTCCTCGAACGTCGCCTCGCGCTCGCCGATCGGGATGCCGCGGAACCTGTTCCCGGGGGCGTCCTCCGGCGCCGGCTGGTGCAGCGCCACGAACACGCGCGCCAGGTGCTCGGCCCACGGCGTGCGTTCCGCGGCGGGGACGGAGGCCGCGGGCACGCCCTCGGCCCACCGCACGACACCCCACGGCCACGGGTAGCCGAGCGCCGGACTCGGCGCACCGACCCGCACGGGGTCCGGGACCGGGACCGGCAGCCGCGGGGCGAGCAGGGGGAGGACGTCGTGCTCGTTGCGCATGAGCTGCGCGCCGAGCTCACGCCGGGGCAGGCGCAGGGCCAGGTGGTCCCCGAGCCGGACCATCACGTTGTCCCAGCCGTTCGCGACCAGCCTGAGCGGCAGGTCGGCGAGGTCGGGATGCTGCTCCTCCAGGAGCGCTCGGGAGAGGTCGACGGTCACGTCGAGGTCGGCGGCGACCACGGCGGCCTCCTTGGTCCTGTGCACGGTGCGGGCAGGTGGTCAACGGTACCGGGGTGCCCATACTGGACCATGGCCACCACATGGCCACCACATGGACCGACAAGGAGCGCGTCACGGGCGAGCCGCCGCGCCGGGAACGATCGGGCAGCCGCTCGCGTTGACACCAGGCCCGACCACGAGGAGACCAGGTGCCGCCACGCCAGACCGAGCAGTCCCCAGCCCAGGAGCACGCCCAGCAGCTCGCCGAGCAGAGGTACGTCGACGTCCTGTACACCCGGCTCGACGAGGAGACCGCCCGCGTCCGGGCGGACCTCGCCGCCGCGGTGCGCGGCGCGTCGACCGACCCCGAGGAGGCGTTCACGCGCGAGGTGCGCGTCGCCATGCTGAACCGCCGGGCGCACACGCTGGGTTCGGCCGAGCACCATATCTGCTTCGGCCGGATCGACCGCGCCGACGGCACGTCGCTGCACATCGGCCGCACCGGACTGAGCGACGGTGACGACCAGCTCCTGGTCGACTGGCGGGCCGACGCCGCCCGGCCGTTCTACGCCGCGACCGCCGCCCACCCGATGGGCCTGCACCGCCGCCGGCACCTGAGCCTGGCGGACCGGCGCGTCACCCGGGTCAGTGACGAGATCCTGGACGGTGCCGAGCCGGGCCCGGACGACGTGGTCGGCGACGGTCCGCTCCTGGAGGCGATCGGCGCCCGGCGCACCGGGCGCATGCGGGACGTCGTGTCCACGCTGCAGGCCGAGCAGGACGCCGTCATCCGCTCCGCGCACCGCGGCGTCACCGTCGTGGAGGGCGGCCCGGGCACCGGCAAGACGGTGGTCGCGCTGCACCGCGCCGCCTACGTCCTGGCGGGCTTCGAGGAGGCACGGGCCGACGGCGTGCTCGTGCTCGGCCCCAACTCGCGGTTCCTCGACTACATCGCCGAGGTGCTGCCGTCCCTCGGCGAGAACGACGTGGCGATGAGCACCGCGGACCGCCTCGTCGCCGACGCCCTGGGGCTGAGCGAGCCGGCTGCCGCGGGGCACGACCTGCGGCGTGCGGCGGGCGACCCGGGCATGGCCGAGGAACTGGCCGAGGTCGTACGGCGGTACCAGGCGCCGGACGGCACGCTGACCGTGCTGGTCGACGGCGACCCCGCCACGCTGGACGAGCACGCCCTCGCCGAGGCGCGCTCGACCGCGGCCGGCGCCGGGCTGCCGCACAACCAGGCCCGGGCGCTGTTCAAGGACCTCGTGGTGGATTTCGTGTCGGACGAGGTACAGGCCCGAGCGCGTGTCCTGCTCGCCAAGCTGGACGAGGACATCGAGGTGCTCACGGGCGGCGTGAACGTGGACAAGGCTGCGGCGAAGGACCTGGAGCGCCTGGGTTTCGGCCCGGACGAGGGCGGCGCCTTCGGGCACGCCGCCGCGGTGGCCGAGCTGGACCCGGGTGCGCTGCGGGCCGAGCTCGCGGACGACCTCGCCCTGGAACGGGCTGTCGAGGCGGCGTGGCCGCGGCTCGAGGCGGCCGACGTCGTGCTGGACCTGCTGGACCTGCACCCGCAGCTCGCGGTGCCCGAGGGCGCGCCCTGGACCGCTGCGCACCTCCCGCTGCTCGACGAGGCCGAGCACCTGCTGAACGGTCCGCCGGCCCGGACCTACGGGCACGTGGTGGTCGACGAGGCGCAGGAGCTGACGCCGATGCAGTGGCGTTCGGTGCTGCGCCGCTGCCCGGGCCGGTCCATGACCGTGGTCGGCGACCTGGCACAGGCGGGCCCGGCGACCGGCGCGACGTCCTGGGCGGACGCGCTGGGCGGCGACCTGGCCAGGCGCGCGGACGTGCGCACGTTGACGGTCTGCTACCGCACCACCGCCGAGATCCTGGCGGAGGCGGCGCCCCTGCTGGCCCGGATCGCCCCGCACCAGACGCCCAGCCGCGCGGTGCGGAACGGCGAGGTGCCGCGTCGCCGGGCGGCCGGAGGTGACCTGGCGGCGGCCGTGGTCGAGGAGGTCGCCAGGGAGCTGAAGCACGGTGACCTCGTCGCCGTGGTGGCTGCCGACGACGCCGCGCCCGCGCTGGCCGACGCCCTGGACGGTGCCGTACGCGTGGTGCCCGTCTCCCAGGTGCGCGGGCTGGAGTTCGACGCCGTGGTGGTCGCCGACCCCGACGGGATCCGGACCGCCCGGCCGGGCGGGGAGCGCGACCTCTACGTGGCGCTGACCCGCCCGACTCGGCGGCTGGTGATCGTGGACTGACGGGGCGGGCTCACCAGCTCGTCGGGACCGGCATGCCCTCCTGGTAGCCGGCCGCCGACTGGATGCCCACCACGGCGCGGTCCGAGAACTCGGCCAGGGACCGTGCGCCCGCGTACGTGCACGAGGACCGCAGGCCCGACGTGATCTCGTCCAGCAGGTCCTCGACGCCCGGGCGGGCCGGGTCCAGGTACATCTTGCCGGTGGAGATGCCCTCCTCGTAGAGGGCCTTGCGCGCCCGGGCGAACGCCGTACCCGCGCCGGAGTTGCGGGCCGCGACCGCCCGGGCCGACGCCATGCCGAACGAGTCCTTGTAGAGGCGGCCCGTGCCGTCGTCCTTCAGGTCACCGGGTGATTCGTGGGTGCCGGCGAACCAGGATCCGACCATCACCTGCGACGCGCCCGCGGCCAGCGCCAGGGCGACGTCGCGGGGGTGGCGCACGCCGCCGTCGGCCCAGACGTGCTTGCCGAGCTCGCGCGCCGCGGTCGCGCACTCCAGGACCGCCGAGAACTGCGGGCGTCCCACTCCGGTCTGCATGCGCGTGGTGCACATCGCGCCCGGGCCGACGCCCACCTTGAGGATGTCGGCGCCCGCGGAGACCAGGTCGCGCACGCCGTCGGCGGTGACCACGTTCCCCGCGACCACCGGCACCGTCGGGTCCACCGACCGCACGGCGTCCAGGGCCGCGAGCATCTTGGTCTGGTGGCCGTGCGCGGTGTCGACCACCAGCACGTCCACGCCTGCGGCGAGCAGGTCCTTGGCCTTGGCGGCGACGTCGCCGTTGATACCGACGGCCGCCCCGATCCGCAGCGAGCCCGACGCGTCGAGCGCGGGGGAGTAGATCGACGAGCGCAGCGCGCCCTTGCGGGTCAGCACGCCGGCGAGGCGGCCGTCGCGCACCACGGGCGCCAGGTCCAGGCGTTCGGCGTGCAGCACGTCGAACGCGGCCTCCAGGCCACCCGGCCCGTCCAGGAGCGCGGCGTCCAGCACGCGCGGCTCGGCGGACATCACCTCCGAGACGCGGGTGAACCGGTCGACGTCGGTGCAGTCCGACTCGGTGACGACGCCGACCGGGCGGTCGTGCTCGACCACGACGGCCGCCCCGTGAGCGCGCTTGCCCAGCAGGTTCAGCACGCTGTGCACGGTGTCGTGCGGCGAGACCACGACCGGCGTCTCGATGACCGGGTCCTTGGCCTTCACGTCGGCGACCACGCCCGCCACGACGTCGGCCGGCACGTCCTGGGGGATGATCGCGATGCCGCCGCGCCGCGCGACGGTCTCGGCCATGCGGCGACCCGCCACGGCCGTCATGTTGGCGACGACCACGGGGATCGTGGTGCCGGTGCCGTCGTCGGGCGCGAGGTCGACGTCGAACCGCGACGTGACGTCCGAACGCGACGGGACGAGGAAGACGTCGCCGTAGGTGAGGTCTGTGGCCGGTGCCTGCTGAGGGAGGAATCGCACGTTCACCAAGGGTAAAGAGTTCTTCTGCCCTTGCCTATGAGTACCGACACATCGTTGTGGAGGTATGGGAGACAGGCGAGGGAGGCAGCCGTCCCGTGGCACAGTGGAGAGGTCGGTGCCCTTTAGAGTGGGGCCCCGATTCCCCCGCCGGGGACACGACGAAAGGACGCGCATGGGCCTGCTGAGCGACATCCGGTCGCCCGAGGACGTCCGGGCGATGACGCCCGGTCAGATGCCGGAGCTCGCCGAGGAGATCCGGAGATTCCTCGTGGAGAGCGTCTCGCGCACGGGTGGTCACCTCGGGCCCAACCTCGGCGTCGTGGAGCTCACGATCGCGATGCACCGCGTCTTCGACTCGCCGCGCGACTCCATCGTCTTCGACACCGGCCACCAGGCCTACGTGCACAAGCTGCTCACCGGCCGTCAGGACTTCTCCGAGCTGCGCAAGCGCGGCGGCATGTCCGGGTACCCGAGCCGCGCCGAGTCCGAGCACGACGTCGTGGAGAACTCGCACGCCTCGACCGCGCTGTCCTGGGCCGACGGCATCGCCAAGGCCAACCAGGTACGCGGCAAGGACGACCACGTGGTCGCCGTCATCGGCGACGGCGCCCTCACGGGCGGTATGGCCTGGGAGGCGCTGAACAACATCGCCGAGAGCCGGGACCGCAAGCTCGTCGTGGTCGTCAACGACAACGGCCGGTCCTACTCGCCGACCATCGGCGGCCTCGCGAACCACCTCGACACCCTGCGCACCACCAGCGGGTACGAGGCGTTCCTCAGCTGGGGCACCCGCGCTCTGCACCGCTCCGGCCCGCCCGGACGCTTCGCGTGGCGCTGGCTGCACGGCCTGAAGAAGGGGCTCAAGGACGTCGTCGCGCCCCAGGGCATGTTCGAGGACCTCGGCATCAAGTACATCGGCCCCGTCGACGGGCACGACACCGAGGCGCTCGAGCGGGCGCTCGGCCGCGCCAAGGCGTTCGGCCGCCCCGTGATCGTTCACGCCATCACCGAGAAGGGCCGCGGGTACAAGCCCGCCGAGGAGGACATCGCCGACCGGTTCCACGCCGTCGGCGTGATCCACCCCGAGACCGGACTGCCCGTCGCGCCCAGCCGGTTCGGCTGGACCAAGGTCTTCGCCGACGAGATCGTGCAGATCGGCCGCCGCCGGCCCGACGTCGTGGCGATCACCGCGGCGATGCTGCACCCCGTGGGGCTTGCGCCGTTCCAGGAGCAGTTCCCGGAGCGCACCTTCGACGTCGGCATCGCCGAGCAGCACGCCGTGACGTCTGCCGCCGGCATGGCCTTCGCCGGGCTGCACCCCGTCGTCGCCGTGTACGCGACGTTCCTCAACCGCGCCTTCGACCAGGTGCTGATGGACGTCGCCCTGCACAAGGCAGGCGTCACCTTCGTGCTGGACCGCGCGGGTGTCACCGGCGAGGACGGCGCCAGCCACAACGGCATGTGGGACATGGCGATGCTGCGCATCGTCCCCGGCCTGCGCCTCGCGGCACCCCGTGACGAGGCGACGCTGCGCGACGCCCTGCGCACCGCGGTGGACGTCGACGACGCACCCACCGTGGTCCGCTACCCCAAGGGCGCCGTGGGTGAGGCCATCCCGGCCGTCGAGGAGCTCGACGGCGTGGACGTCGTGGGGCGGTTCGGAGCGGGGTCGAGCGGCGGGGCGGGCCGGCGCGTGCTCGTGGTCGGCGTCGGCTCGATGACCGGCTGCGCCATGGAGGCCGGTGAGGCGCTCGCGGCGCACGGGCTCGAGGTCACGGTCGCGTCGCCCACCTGGGTGCTGCCCGTCCCCGAGAACCTGGTCAAGCTGTGCGGCGAGCACGACCTGGTCGTCACGGTGGAGGACGGCGTGGTGGACGGCGGTGTGGGCGACATGCTGGCGCAGCGTGCGGGCGAGCAGGGCATCGGGACACCCCAGGTGCACATCGGCCTGCCGGTCGAGTTCCTCGACCACGCGAGCCGTGACCACATCGTCCGCGCTCAGCGGATGACGGCCGCCGACGTCACGCGCGACGCCCTGGCAGCGCTCGGCCGGCTCTGAGGGGCGAGCTGGTCCGGACCCTGTGAGACTTCCCTGGTGAATGGCACAGATACAGTGACAAAGCGGACAGTCGGCGTCGAGGAAGAACTGATGCTGGTCGGGCACGACGGGGCTCCCATCGCGCGCGCCCAGGACGTGCTCGGCAGCGCGGAACCGGGTGACGGGCCGCTGGAGCACGAGTTCATGGAGGAGCAGATCGAGACGGCGACCCCGCCGCGCACGACGCTGGAGGAGATCGCCGCCGCGATCCGGGAGGGCCGGGCCGGCGCCCAGGCCGCGGCCGAGCGCCACGACGCTCGTGTCGCCGCGCTCGCGACCTCTCCCATGGCGTTCGACGGCACGACGGTCGGCAAGCTGCGCTACCTCACGGCCCGCGCCGCGTTCGGGCTGACCGCCCGGGAGCAGCTCACGAGCGGCTGCCACGTGCACGTCGGCGTGGCCGACGACGTCGAGGGCGTCGCGGTGCTCGACCGCATCGGCCCCTGGCTGGCGCCGCTGCTCGCACTGTCCGCGAACTCGCCGTACTGGATGGGCGACGACTCGGGGTACGCGAGCTTCCGTTCGCAGGTCTGGTCGCGCTGGCCCACGGCCGGCCCGACGCGGGCGTTCGGCACGCCCGAGGCCTACCACGCGGCCGTGCAGGGCCTGGTCGACACGGGCACGATCCTGGACCAGGGGATGGTCTACTTCGACGCGCGCCTGTCGGCGCGGTACCCCACCGTGGAGATCCGGGTGGCCGACGTCTGCCTGTCCCCGGACACCGCGACCCTGCTGGCCGCGCTGGCCCGCGGGCTCGTGGAGACGGCGGCGCGGGCTGCCGACGCTCCCGCGCCCGACGTGCCGGTCGAGATCCTGCGCACCGCCTTCTGGCGTGCGGGGCGGTCGGGGATCTCCGGGGACCTGGTGGACCCGCGGACCTGGCGGCCGGCGCCCGCGCACGACGTCGTCGGGGCGCTCGTGGCGCACGTCCGCGACGCGCTGCGCGACATGGGTGACCTCGAGACCGTCACCGACCTGCTCGGCGCCCTCTGGGCAGGGGGCGACGGCGCGTCGCGCCAGCGCGGCTGGGCGGCCGAGGCAGGCGGCGACCTCGGCGCGGTCGCACTGCGTGCCGCAGACGCGACGCTCAGCTGACCGGTGCCGGGCCGTCGTGCTCACGCGTAGCTGCCGGCGATGTCCCTCGTCGGCCTGCGAGGTTCCTTGACGAGGACCGCCGTGTCGCACCCGGATGGCCGAGGCGCACGGCAGGGCGAGCCCGTCGCGGCGCAGTGTCGGGGCGGGCTGTGTCCGCACGACGGGCTTTCCGCGGCCCGTCCGTCACGTATCCGGTTGCCCTGACCCGGCCGCGTCTGCGACGTTGCTCCGCATGGAACCTGCCCCTGTCTTCCCGCCGTTCGGCCTCCGGGTCACCAGCGGCGACCTCGAGCTGCGCCTGCCCGACGACGAGGTGCTCGCGCGCCTGGCCGACGTGGCGCTGGCCGGCGTGCACGCGCCCGACGCACGGCCGTTCCAGCGGGAGTGGAACCTGGGCGATCCCGCCCGGGTGCGGATCGACCTGCTGCAGTTCCACTGGAAGCGGCGCGCCGCGATGACCGCAGAGAGCTGGGCGCTGGAGCTGGCCGTGTTCCGCGACGGCGTGCTCGTCGGTGTGCAGGGCGCGAACGCCACGGGGTTCCCGCTGCTCCGCACCGCGGAGACGGAGTCCTGGCTGGGGCTGGAGCATCAGGGCCAGGGCATCGGCAAGCGGATGCGGCTGATGATGCTGCACCTCCTGTTCGAGGGCTTCGGTGCGGTGGAGGCGACGACCGGCGCGTTCTCCGACAATTCCCGGTCGAACGGGCTGACCCGGTCGCTCGGGTACACGGCGAACGGGCAGGTGCGGCACGACCGCCAGGGCGAGGCGGTCACGGAGTACCGCTACCGCATGCCGCGTGAGACGTGGGACGCGCGTCCGGAGGCGCAGCGCCCCGACGTCACGCTGGAGGGCGTGGCCCCGGTCCGGGCGATGCTGGGGATGGACGGTCCGGAGAAGGCCCCTCAGCCGTAGATGGTCTCGGCGTACCGCGGGCCGTAGTGCGCCTCGACCTCGTCGAGGGTCTGGTCCTGGCGTTCCAGGGTGTGCGCGATGACCGCGCGGCGCGGCACCGACTCCAGCTCCCAGGTGGCGGGGTCCCAGGTCCTGGACCGCAGGAACGCCTTGGAGCAGTGGTGGAACACCTCGTCGATGTCGACCTCGAGCGCGAGCACCGGCAGGTTGCGGCGCACCTGGAGCTCGGCCAGGTAGGGGGCGTCGCGCACGACGCGGGCCGAGCCGTTGACGCGCAGTGTGTCGCCGCGGCCCGGGATCACGAAGATCAGGCCGACGTGCGGGTTGGTGAGCACGTTCAGGAACCCGTCGGTGCGCCGGTTGCCGGGCCGCTCCGGGATCGCGATGGTGCGGTCGTCCAGGACGCGCACCAGCGAGCCGGCCGGGTCACCCTTGGGGGAGACGTCGAGGTTGCCCTGCGCGTCCGACGTCGCGACCAGGCACAGCGGTGAGGCCGCGAGCCACTGCCGGTCCAGGTCGTGCAACGCGGGGCGGGTCTTGTTCGCCGCGGGGCCGAGCGGCGGCGGGATGATCTCGCGGAGCTCCTCGACGGTCGTGACCGGGGTGCCGCCGAACCGGGACTGTTCGTGAGTCATGCCCCCAACATAGACCCGGGGTAAATGGGGCATGTCAGACCATCCGGGTACGCTCGCAGCGCCATGACCGAGCAGACGACGACCCTCCCCAGCCCAGCAGACGCACCCGTCGGCCCGCCCCGACCGTGGAAGACCCGAACGGCACGCCGTGTGGTGGAGCAGGCACAGCACCTGCTCGACGACGCCGGGCTGCTCACCACGGCCGACCTCGCCCTGCGCGAGCGGGTCCGCGACGCCTACACCGCGACCCGCGAGGTACGCGTCCACGCCGTCCTGCGCACGGTCGGCGTCACGGCCCTGGAGGAGCGGCGCAAGAAGCTGCGCGTCGCCGTGCTCGAGAAGGCCGGGTACAAGCACGTCACGCAGGTGCTGGTCGCGGGCACCGACCGTCTCGTCGAGGCGGGCATCGGTGCGGGCACCGCCAAGCTCGCCACGTCCGCGGCCCGCGAGCTCGCGGACGAGACCGACGCCGACCTGCGGTTCCGCATCGACGTCGACCCGGACGACCCCTATGCCACGGTGCTGGTCCAGTCCCTGTACGCCTTCGGGCTCGCGACCGACGCGCGGCACCGGCATCTCGACGAGGCGCGCCGCGTGACCGACGTCGTACCCGGGCAGCTCGAGCCCGCGGCGCTCGCGACCAGCGTCTGGCGTCGCCTCGTCGCGCCCGCCGACCGCCGGGCCGCTGCCTTCCGGGCGGTCACGGCGCTCGCCGGACAGCTGGCCGACGCGCGGCTGACGGCCGACGCGCAGGCGGTGCGCACCGCCGTCGGGCAACCGCCGGAGGGTACCGAGGTGTGGGCGGACTTCGAGGCGCGGTCCGCGGAGTACTACGGCCTGCTGTCGCAGGTCGTGGACCTCGGCGACGACCACGAGGCGGCCGAGGGCGGTCTGCCCGCCGACGTCGTGCGCCGGGTCGAGGCACAGCCCTTGGACCGCACCCTCCTGCGCGCCAACCTGCGTGGCTACCAGCAGTTCGGTGCCAGGTACGCGCTGGTGCAGCGGCGCACGATCCTCGGTGACGAGATGGGGCTGGGCAAGACGATGCAGTCCATCGCCGTGGCCGCGCACCTCGTGGCGACCGGCGGTACGCACGTGCTCGTGGTGTGCCCGGCGAGCGTGGTCACCAACTGGAAGCGCGAGGTCGAGCAGCACTCCGACCTGAGGGCCGTGGTGATGCACGGCACCGACCGGGACCGGGCTGCGGCGACCTGGCTCGAGGGCGGCGGCGTCGCGGTCACGACGTTCGAGGTGCTGGGGCGGCTCGACCTGCCGTACGACCTGCGGCCCGCGCTCCTGGTCGTCGACGAGGCGCACTACGTGAAGAACCCCGAGACCCTCCGCGGGCGCGAGGTGCGGCGCTGGGCCGACCGGGCCGACCGGGTCCTGTTCCTGTCGGGCACCCCGATGGAGAACAAGGTCGCCGAGTTCAAGAACATGGTGGGCTACCTCCAGCCCGAGGTCGCCGACCAGCTCGACCCCAACGCGGGCCTGTCCGGCGCGAAGGCGTTCCGGCGGATCGTCGCGCCGGCCTACCTGCGCCGCAACCAGGAGGACGTGCTCACGGAGCTGCCCGAGATGGTGCAGGTCGAGGAGTGGGAGCAGTTCGGCCCCGTCGACGGCGCCGCCTACCGCGACGCCGTGCTCGACGGAAACTTCATGGCGATGCGCCGGGCCGCGTTCGCGGTGAGCGACGCCGCCGACTCGGCCAAGCTCGAGCGGCTGCGGGAGCTCGTCACCGAGGCGGTCGACGGCGGCCGCCGCATCATCGTCTTCTCCTACTTCCTGTCGGTCCTGGAGCAGGTGATGGACCTGCTCGGTGACCTGGCGGTGGGTCCCCTGACCGGTGCGGTGCCCGTACCCGACCGGCAGGCCATGGTCGACGCCCTGTCCGCGCCCGACGGCCCGTCCGTGCTGGTCAGCCAGATCACGGCCGGGGGAGTGGGCCTCAACGTGCAGGCCGCCAGCGTCGTCATCTTCTGCGAGCCGCAGGTCAAGCCCACCATCGAGGCGCAGGCCGTGGCACGGGCGCACCGCATGGGGCAGACACGCACGGTCCAGGTGCACCGGCTCCTCGTCGAGCAGTCCGTGGACCAGCGGATGATGGAGATCCTCGGCTCCAAGTCGGCGCTCTTCGAGGAGTTCGCCCGGCAGTCCGAGATCACCGACGCCTCGCCGTCCGCGGTGGACGTGGCCGCGCCGAGCGAGACCTCGCTGTCGCGGACCATCCTCGCCGAGGAGCAGGAACGGCTGCGCGACACGGCGTGAACGCTCCACCACGAGTCGGCCGTCGACGACCTGTTTGGGTGTGATAACCGGTTCGATGCGGATTGGGGTTCACTGACGTCGTGCCCACGCTGCTGTCACACCCCGGTGCGGCGAACAGGCTCGCCGTGTCCCCCGGACGCCTGCTCGCACCCGCTCGGCGCACCGTGCCGTTCGTCGGCCGGACCGCCGAGAAGTCGGCGCTCGTGAGCTGGTGCGACACCTCCGAACCCGTATCGGTCCGGCTGGTCAGCGGGACGCGCGGCGTCGGCAAGTCCCGCCTGGCCCGGGAGGTCGCGCACGCCGTCGCGCAGGCCGGCTGGACCTGCCTCGACGTGCCCGACGGCGCCGAGCCGGCCGCCCTTGCCGCCATCCCCGACGGTGCACCGGCCCTGCTGGTCCTCGACGACGCCGACACGCGCGGACCGGCGCTCGCGGACCTGCTCCGGGCGGCCGCACGGGGCCGCAACGGCACGCTCCGCATCCTGCTGGTCGCCCGCGACGTCGGCCCGTGGTTCGACCGCCTGACGTCGACCGACCTCGCGGTGCGGGCCTTGCTCGAACCCGCCCGGGTCTCGGAGGCGCTCACCACCGAGGTGCTGCCCGGACAGGTGGACGCGCGACTGGTCGCGGCGTTCGTTGAGCTGTACGCACAGGCCCTGGGCGTCGCCGTGCCGCACGTCGCCGTCGCCTCGCTGCCCGGGGGCGCCCGGATGCTGGACCTGCAGGCAGCGGCTCTCTGCGCCGTCCTGCGTGCGCAGGCAGCACCGCCGGAGGGAGTCCTGCCCGTGGACCTGCACGACACGCTCGACGAGCTGCTCGGCCACGAACGCTGGGTGTGGTTCCGCCTCGCCGAGCGGGCCGGCCTGCTCGGCGAGGCAGGGTTCCAGGCCGACGCCATGGACACGCTCGTGGCCGCGGCGACCCTGACGGGCGTACGTACGCCGGACGCGGCAGGCAACCTCGTGCGGCGCGTGTCCGCCGTCGTGCCCGGTGTGTGCCCCGGCGCCGAGGACGCCGTCGGCCGTTGGCTCGTCGAGCTCGACCCCCACCGCACGCTGCCCGCGCGGCTCGTGGACCCGCACCTGCTCGCGGAGCTCACCGGCACCCCCGAGCTGCTCGGCGCATGCCTGCGGGAGGCGAACGCGCCGTCGGCCCGGCGGGCGGCCCTGCGCATGACCCGCATCGTCGCGGAGCGGCTCGAGGAGGACTCCGCCGACCAGGGGCCCGCGCTGGACCAGCTGGGCGCGGCGCTCGCCGCGCTTCCGGACGAGCACGACGCGCTGCGTTCGGTCTCCGGCCTGCTCCCGTACCCGTCCCTCGCGCTCGGCGAGGTCCGCACGGAGATCGCGCTGCGCACGCTCGCCGTGGTGCCGGACGACGCCGCCCTGCGGGCCGAGGCCCTGCGTGACGCCGGGTCGGCGCTCACCGAGGTGGGCCGTGCCGCCGACGCCGAGCGGTACCAGCGCGCGGCGGTCACCCTGCTGCGCGGGCTGGCCGAGGAGGACCCGCACCGGTTCCGACCGCGGCTGGCCGCCGTGCTCGCGAACCTGGGGGCCACCTGCTCCGACCAGGGCAGGCCGCGGGATGCGCTGCGCTGCGAGGAGGAGGCGGTGAGCCTGCTCCGCCTCGTCGCAGAGGCCCACCCGGGCGTGGTCACGCTTGACCTGACCATGGCGGTCTCCAACTTGGCCGTGACCTTTGCGGAGCTGGGCAAGCCGCTGGCGGCGCTCGGGCCGAGCCGTGAGGCCGCACGGCTCTGGCGGGAGCTGGCGGGGGAGAACCCGGGGCGGTTCACGTGGGCGCTGGCCCTGTCCCTGATGAACGTGGCGCGCCGGCTGCTGGAGCTGGACCGCGCCGAGGAGGCGCTGGTCCCGGCCACGGAGTCGCTGGACCTCCGTCGCCGTCTCGCCGCCGCCGACCCGGACGAGCACCTCTCCGCGCTGGGTGACTCGTTGCAGGTCATGGGCACCGTGGCGGCGGCGCGAGGCAGGGCCGAGCAGGCCCTGCCGTACCTCGAGGAGGCCGTCGCCGTCCGTCGTCGCACCGCCGAGGAGAACCCGGGCCGCTACCTGTCGGACCTCGCGCACTCGCTGCGCGCCCTGGGCACCCAGCTGTCCGACGCCGGCCGGCGTGCCGAAGGCTGTGCGCTGCAGCAGGAGGCCGTCGAGGTGCTGCGGCGGCTCGTGGCCGAGAACCCCGGCCGGTTCGCGCCCGAGCTGGCCGAGGCGCTGTCCGCCCTCGGAGTCACCCTCTCCCGGCTGGACCTGCCCCAGGACGCGCTCAACGCGGAGCGCGAGGCCACCCGCACGTGGCGAGGCCTGGTGGGCTCCGACCCGCACCGGCACCGTCCCGGGCTGGCGAGGTCGCTCACCAACGTGAGCTCGATCTTCGCGGTGCTCAGGCTCGGCGACGAGGCGGTGGCGCCCGCGGGGGAGGCTGTCTCGCTGCTCCGCGAGCTCGCCGCGGAGAACCCGGCGAGGTACCGGCCGCGACTTGCGGAGGCGCTGCGCGCGCTGGCGCTCGCCCTCCACGACCAGGAGCGGTTCGGCGAGGCGCAGCGGGCGCGGGCGGAGGCGGAGGAGCTGGGTGGGATGCTCGCTCGTCAGTCCCGGCGACGCCCAAGAATTGCAAATTCGTTGTCCGAAAAGAACTAGACGTTACCAAGAAGTTGCCTTAGCCTGGCGCCCCGGGTGCCAGGTCTCGTGCGTTGCAAAAGTGCTGGGGTGGTCCATGTGGATTGGGCGCGCAGGGGCCTCCTGGTTGTGGCTCTCGGTGTCGCGTCCAACCTTGCTCTCACCTTCGTGCCTGGCATCGTGCCCGACCAGGCCGCACGGGTCATCGCCTACTGCATGACCGCGGTGGTGGTCGTGGTGGCGCCGCTCTGGGTGTATCGCGAACTGGTCGAGTCGTCGCGGCGCCTGGAGGAGGAAACGCGCCGTATGCGGGGTATCGAAGGCGTCGGTGGCGATCACAGTCGAGAACTCGACGTTCAAGAGGTCTGGGGTTCGGCCGAGGACCGTCTCGTCTGTTTCGGCGTAGGCCTCACCGGCGTGACCGGGGACGTGGACCACATCGTCGAAGCAGTCCGCCGGGGAGTGCGGATCGACTTCGTGATGGTGGATCCGCACTGGCTGCGGACCCAGCGGCGCGTTCACGAGATCATGAACGAGTTCTACGACGAGTACGTCTTCGTCGCCCGCGTCGAGCGGGCGTACGCCACGCTTCGATCGCTGGCGGACGGGCTCGAGGAGGAGGGTCTTGAGGGTTCGGTGCACGTCCACACCTATCGAGCCTGGGTGCAGCACAGTGCGACGATCGCGGATCCCTGGTCCGCCCAGCCCAAGGGCTACGTGGAGTTTCACGTCTACCGACGAAGGCAGGCGTGGATCCGTCTCGTTGCATCCGGCTTCCAGGGGCCCCGAGGCAATCTTCCGTACGTGTCACATCTGCTGCGGGAGATGGACAGGTTGCTCGGGTATCGGCTCGAAGCCCTGTGACGTCTCAGATCTGTGGAAACATCCAGGGATGTCTTCGGAGCGAATCGCGTTGGTCAGTGATATCCACGGCAACCTCACCGCGCTGGACGCGGTGCTTGCCGACATCGAGTCCCGTGGCATAACCCGGGTCGTCAACCTCGGTGACTTCGTAGGGAAGGGTCCTCGAGGCAGCGCGGTCGTGGACCGGTGCGCCAGAGCCTGCGAGGTCAATGTCCGAGGTAACTGGGACGACTTTCTGCCGGACCTGGCGGACGAGTCGGCCCCTGAGCTGGTCTGGTGGCGTGAGGAGCTGCGTCAGGACCAGCGTGACTGGCTCAAGGCCCTGCCATTGAGCCACGACCTGCTGATCAGTGGACGACGCGTCAGGCTCTTCCACGCCTCCGCGACGAGCCCGCACGTGCGGGTGCGCGCGGACCACACGGCGGACGACTTCGACGCGATGTTCGCCAACACACCGATGACCGGCGACGGGCCGCAACCTTCGGTCGTCGGCTATGGGGACATCCATGAGGTCTTCGTGGAGGTGCACGGTGGCCGCACGTTGCTCAACGTCGGCAGCGTGGGCAACCCGCTGGACGAGCCGGTCCCGAGCTACATGGTGCTGGAAGGCAGGGTCGACGACCCGGAGCCGGCACCGTTCGGGATACAGGTCGTGCGGGTTCCGTACGACATCGAGGCGGAGATCTCGGTGGCAGATGACCTCGGCATGCCGGCCCTGCAGCCCTATGCGGTCGAGCTGCGCACGGCGGTCTACCGCGGTCGGCAGGCTGGTGCTCGCGTCTGACGGCCACCGCGCCGTCGACAGGGCTCTTGTCAGCCGATCCGGGTGACCACGATGTCGGACCAGAGCTGCTCGGGTCGCCCGGGATCGGCCGTGACGTGCTCTTCGAGTTCCCATGTCGTCCCGGTCTGATGCATGACCGAGTGCTCGATGAGGTTCCGGAAGGTCTGGCGGGTGTAGTTGTTCCGCCATCGCTCGTCGCTGAGCGGGCGCCCCGGTGCGGGGTGCTGGCCGTCACCCTTGCGACGCAGACCCTGGGAATGGACGGTCTCGAGGGTCGTCGAGATGATCGCCGAACCGTGCGGTGCCACGTGCGAGAGAATCCCGTCCGCCACTGCCCGGTCCAGTGGAGCAGGGAACAGGTGGACGAACGCCGTCGCCACGACGAGGTCGAACTCCCGGTCGGTGGGACACCAGTCGCAGAAGTCGTGGCAGATGAACTGCGGGTGGGCATCGAGGCCGATCTTGGTGGCCGCCGTGCGCGCCGCACTGATCATCTGGTGGCTGATATCGACGCCTGTTACGACATGCCCCTGCTTGGCCAGGTAGATGGAGTTGGTGCCGATGCCGCACCCGATGTCGAGGGTGCGCAGACCTGGCCGGATGCCGATCTCCACGAGCCTCGGCCAGAGCCATACGTCGTTGCCCACGAGTCGCTGCGCGGCGCGCGCCTGGTAGTGCGACACCTGGCTGCCGTAGACCGCTTCGGCCATCTGGGAGACTTCGCGGTCGTGTCTGGTTCGTCGGATCGGCTCGACAGGCATGGCTGCTCCTGACCGTTCATCGTGCGGGTTGTCGCCGGGAACGAGCAGAACCGAGCTGTCCGGGGAATGCGTTCTAGTTATGCCTGAATGTCCAGGGCGAGTTGAAAGGATCTTGCCGTGTGAGATCGGCAAAGGGCAACCCTGGCGAGGTATCTCACTGTGGGCGGGCGCCACGCGACGAGGCTGGACGATCCCTCGGACCCGTCGGCGTTCGAGGGCCTCACCTGGTCTTTCTCTCGTCAGAGGGCGATTTCAGGAGTTCGTGCCGCAGCCGGGACCGGGGTTTTCGAAACACGGGATCTGCACAAGCGGTGGTTCGTTCCAGGTCGGCTGGCGCCCGCCTGTCAAGCAGGGTGAAAGTTCGTTACCGAGCCCTTGCCAGGAACGGGCGCCCACGCACGCTCTCGGTGTGGAAAGAAATCGCCAAGAATCGCCGTCGAGATCACATAGTCCGGTTTGTCGGCGCCCGCCAAGGAAGCCGACTTACTGGAAATGTGGAGTCATGTAGAAAAGAATCTTCGATCAATTTCGCAACTCGCACCGATTCGACTGGACTACGGGCGCCGGGAGGAGCAAGACTGGATGTGTGAACGAGATCACATTGGAAGCAGAAGTCACCCGACCGCACCAGGACCTGACGACGCTCGAAGCCGCGCGCCTGCTGGGAGTGTCGAAGCTGCACGTCATCGACCTTCTCGAAGCAGGTGAGATCGACTACCACATGGTCGGTACCGACCTGATGTTCAACGCAGCGGAGATCGCGTCCTACAAGTCGGACCGCGAGCACCGCGACTCGGAGTCCCTCGTATCCGCATGACCCCCGCGCGGCGGTCGGCGCCCTGGCGCTTCCGCTGACGCAGTGCGTGCGGCCCGCGAACCTGCGGCGCCACGCACCCTGACGCCTGAGCGCACGTTCATCACCTGCGAACGTGCGCTCTTGTCGTCCCCGGGTAGGAGCCGACCACGGGCTCAGGCCCAGGCCAGCGGCTCCAGGTCGCGCGGCCCGTCGGCCACGAGCCCGGCCAGCGTGCCCGACGGCACGGGCCGCCCGCCCCACGCGTCGACGCCGACGTTGATCTGCCGCCCGTGCTGGCGCCAGGTGTTGTGCACGTGGCCGTGCACCACCCAGCCGCCCCGGTCCTCAGGCCGGTACTCGACGAAACGGTCCGCACCGTGCGAGTCGCCCTCGAACGGGAAGTGGGACAGCGCCACCCTCTGGTCTCCGAGGACCACGGGTTCGGGCCGGTCCTGGATGTCCGCGAAGCCGGCGGCCAGGTAGCGTTCCCGCGCGGCCGCCCGGCGCCGCTCGCGGGACTCCGGGTCACCGGTCCGCAGGGCGTGCTCGCCCTCCCAGCAGCGGTCGTGGTTCCCGGGGACCAGGATCTTGTGCCCCGCGAGCCGCCCGATGTGCGCGAGCGCCGCGTCAAGAGCGCCGAGCGCGACGTCGCCCAGTACCCAGACGACGTCGTCGTCGGTGACGGTCTCGTTCCAGAGCTCGACCAGGCGGGCGTTCATCGTCGGGACGTCGGGAAACGGCCGATCGCAGTACCGGATGATGTTCGCATGTCCGAGATGCAGGTCGGACGTGAAGTACGTAGTCATGTCGGTACGCATTCAACCGGCTTCCGCGCCCCCGGGAAAGCGGAATGGGGGCGCGGATGCATCCCACCTACTCGGGTTCGGTGGTGTAGCCGCAGGAGACGAAGTCGGTCGTGAAGCTCTGCTTCTCCACGGGTGCGCCGCCCCGCCAGCCCTCCACGTTCCCGGCGCGGTCGCGCGTGGCCGTGAGGTAGTCGCCCGCGGGAAGCGTGACGCTCGCGCTCGGCTTCGTCAGCGAGTAGCCCTCGCACTGGGGCAGCTCGTCCTCCGCGTAGCGCACGCAGCCCTCGCACGGGTCGACCGAGAGCACACCCGTCGCGGGGCCCGTGAAGACCATCTCCCACGGGTCCGGGCTGTAGCTGTAGATCGTCACCGTGACCGTCCCCTCCGGCTCGGTACGGCCCGGCAGTGCGACGTCGATCTTCGGGTCCACCCGGGCGATCCCGGCCGCGATCCTGACCCGCTCCGCGTAGTCGGCCTCCTTGGCGCGCGGGTAGGTGTCGAGCAGGGCATCGAGGTTCTGGAGCGCCCCCGTGTACTGCTCACCCTCGAACTGCTGTACGCCGCACCGGAGCAGCCCGGCCGGGACCTGCTTGCGAGTCTTGTCCGCGAGGGCGTTGATCGTGCCGGAGTCGACCTCGGCCAGGAACGACGTGGACGCGACGACCTTGCTGGTGTCGGCGCAGCCGCCCTTGCCGGTCAGCTTCTTCAGGAGGCCGTCCCGCCAGGAGGTCAGCTCGCCGGGCAGGTCCTGGGCGGGTTGGCTCGCCGGGTGGTCTGCCAGCAGCTCGTCGAGCACGGTGCGTGCGTCGCCGAGGGCGCCGCGCTCCGTGGCGCTCAGACCGCAGTCGTGCAGTGCGCCCGGCAGTTCCTCCTGGGCGACGGCCCGCAGCGGTCCTGCCGTCTCCGGCTCCGCGAAGTGCCGCACGGCGGGGACGGAGTCGCAGAGGTCGTCCCCCTTGGCCTGTGCGTACAGGTCGTCGACGAGGCCCGGTACCCGCTCGGCGGCCCGGGTGCCCGGGTGCTCGGCAGCGGTCCGGACGTAGGTCGCGTACGCCGCGTCGTACCCGTCCCTGAACGGTGCGAACTGTCTGCTCGCCGCCTGCAGGCTCTCCTCGGCCTGGTCCAGGTCGTGGGCGAGGTGCCGCTCGAGCACCTCGTGCTGCGTCACCACGTAGGAGACCCCGAGCAGCGGCACCACGGCGAGCGTCGCCCACGCGACCCGGTGGGCGGCACGCGGTGACCAGAGGGTGCGGCGCGCCGTCTCGCGCCGCGCTCGGCGCCGGGCGAGGTGGGCCGCGTCGAGCGCGAACAGGGACAGCGCGCCTACGTAGCCCACCGCCCACCACGCGGAGATCGGCTCGCGCCCGATCGGCAGGGCGGCCCAGGCGAGGACGCCGGTGGCGGCCAGGGCGACCACCAGGCGCAGCCAGGCTCGCAGGTGCAGGTAGCCCAGACCCAACCCGCTCAGGTTGAGCAGCGCGGCGGTCAGGGGCCGGGCCGACGGCGGGCGGGCGTCGTCGGTGACGCCGTCCGGCTCCGGCTCGTCGGGCGGTGTGCCGGTCACCTCGGGCGTCCCGGGGGTGTCGGCGCTCCTTCCGGCGACCTCCGCGACGGTGCGGTCCGCGACGGCGTCCTCCGGCTCGCCGGACGGGGTCCCCGACGGCGCGGTATCAGTGCTCATGAGCCGCGATGCTAGGGCCGAAAAAGACCCGAAACGGTCGAAACCGCCCAGTGAGGCCGGGTGAAACGGCCCGATGAGTCCGAACTGTAATGAGCCGCGGTGTCGGCCATGATCGGCAGGTGGACCTCGCCGTCGATCTCAGTCACCGCACCGGACGCACCGATGCCATCTACCGGGCCCTGCACACCGCCCTGACCACGGGCCGCGTCCCGGCGGGGGAGCGGCTGCCGTCGACCCGCGACCTCGCGCGCGACCTCGGCGTCTCGCGTGCGAGCGTCGCGACCGCCTACGAGCGACTCGTCGCGGAGGGGTTCCTGGAGACCCGGCCCGGCGCCGGGACGTTCGCCACCGCGGCGGCGAGCGACACCCCGCCCGCGCGGCGACGACGCCAGGGGGCGTTGCGTCCGCGGGCGGGCTGGCGCTGGAACGCGCACCCCTCGAGCGGCGACGTCCCTGCGCCGGCGCACGACTTCCGGGTGGGTATCCCGGACGCGAGCCTGTTCCCGTTCGACACCTGGCGGAGGCTGCTGGCCGCGGAGTCGCGCGCGGGCGGCCCCGCCGCGGGTGCCTACAACGGTCCGGCCGGCCTGCCGCGGTTCCGGGCGGCGGTCGCCCGCTATGTGGCGGGGTCCCGCGGGGTCCGGGCCGAGCCCGACGACGTGATCGCCACCACCGGCGCGCAGCAGGCCCTCGACCTGGTGGCGCGCGTACTGCTCGCGCCGGGCGACGTCGTGGCCATGGAGGACCCGGGCTACCCCGAGGCGCGCGAGCTGTTCGCCCTCCACGGCGCGCGCGTGGTGCCCGTACCCGTCGACGCCGACGGGCTGGTCGTCGACCAGATCCCCGCCCAGGCCCGCCTGGTCTACACCACGCCGTCGCACCAGTTCCCCCTGGGGATGCCCCTGTCGCTGACCCGGCGGCGAGCCCTCCTGGCGCACGCCGCACGGCACGGGGCCGCGGTGGTCGAGGACGACTACGACAGTGAGTTCCGCCGCGTCCGCCGTCCGCTGGAGTCGTTGCAGGCGCTGGACCGCGACGGTCGCGTGGTCTACGTGGGCACGTTCTCCAAGTCGCTGCTGCCGGGCCTGCGCGTCGGCTACCTGGTGGCGCCGTCGTCCCTGCACGATGCCCTCCTCGCGGCGCGGCAGCTCACCGACGGCCACGGCGCCGTGCACGTCCAGGCGGCGCTCGCCCGCTTCATCGACGACGGCATCCTCGCCCGGCACGTGCGCCAGGCGTCCGCCCGGTACGCCGAGCGGCACGAGATCCTGCTGGACGCGCTGGCGGGCCTCCCGGTCGAGCCCGTGCCCTCCGCCGCGGGCCTGCACGTGGCGGCCTACCTGTCCGCCGACGCGCCGCTGGGCTCGCAGGAGCTCGTGGCCCGTGCCCGACGGCGGTCGGTCGCCCTCGACTCCCTCGCTGCCTACGCGGTGGGTCCCCACCGCGACGGGGTGGTGCTCGGCATCGGCAGCGCCCTCACGAGCACCGTCCGGCCAGGGGTTCGGGTGCTGGCGCGTCTGCTGGCGGCGGATCCGCCGTGACCTCGGTGACCGCCGGGGCGAGCCGGGCCCGGCGCTGCCGCCACGTGGCCCAGGCCAGGCCGCCCAGGGCGGCCAGCACCGGCCCGGTCATGTGCGGGCCGGTCATCACCAGCAGCCCGAGTGCGGCCACCAGGGACACGCCCGCGCACCACCAGGCCGGCCCGCGCCGGGGCAGGAGTCGCAGCGCCGCGGCCGTCCCCACCACGTAGAGCAGGGAGAACGTGGCGGTCGCCATGAGCAGGATCGTGTCGGTGGACTGCTGCAGGGCGGCGAGCAGCGCCGTCGTGCCCAGGGCGACGACCGTGATGAGCACGAGGGACCGGCGGGGCGTGCGTCCCGGTGCGGACGCCAGCCGGCCCGGGAGGGCGCCGTCGCGGGCGAGCGCCGCGCCCATCCGGCTGCCGCCCGCGAAGTAGACGTTGATGGCGCCGACGGTCAGCAGCACGGCCAGTACGGTGGTGACCGGCCGGGCGCCCTCACCGAACCCGAGCACCAGCAGGTCCGAGAGCGGCGCAGGTCCGGGTGCCGGGCCGAGCACGGCCACCGTCGCGAACGCGACGCCGAGGTACAGCACCCCGACGGCGGCCACCGCGACCGCCGTGGCCCGCGGGATGTCCCGGGCGGGGTCGCGGTACTCGGCCGACAACGAGCCCAGGATCTCCCACCCGGCGAAGGCCCAGACCAGCAGCGCTGCGGCCGATCCCACGGCGCCCCAGCCGTGCGGCGCGAACGGCGTCAGGTGCGCGAGCTGGACGTGCGGCAGTGCGACGACGACCGCCACGGCGAGCAGCAGCGCCACCACACCCGCGATGACCAGCTGGGCCGTGCCGGACACCCGCAGGTCGAACCAGTTCATGACCGCGCACACCGCGATGATCGCGACGGTGGTCGCCAGCGCCGTCCCCGTGCCGCCCCCGGTCGCGTCCGCCACGTAGGCACCGGCGAAACCCGCGGCCGCGGGGGCGCCCACGGGGATCGTCGCGTAGAACGCCCAGCCCACCATCGTGGACGCCCGCTCGCCGAACGCCAGCCGGGCGTACGTGGCCACGCCGCCACCGTCGGGATGCCGGGCGCCCAGGGCGGCGAACGTCGTGGCGAGCGGGACCGACAGGAGCACGAGCGCCGCCCACGCGACCAGCGAAGCGGGTCCGGCCACGCCCGCCGCGAGGGCGGGCAGGGAGATGACGCCGGTGCCGAGCATGGCGCCGAGGGTGAGCGCTGCGCCCTGAGGGACGCTGAGTCCGTTCTGCATGGACCTGACACTAGGGGCCGGGTGGCCCGGCGAACGGGCCGATATGCCCCCGGTCGTTCAGGCCGGTTCGGACCGGGCTGCATCGTGGGACGGCCGAAGCCCGCCGGGAGGAAGTCCCGACGGGCTTCGGCTCGGTACAGGTCCGCTCAGGCGGGCACGTTGGCCACGCCGTCGGGCAGGAACCGCCTGCCCAGGACCTTCTCGCTGTAGCCGGTGCGGTCCAGGTACGGCGTGATGCCGCCGGTGTGGAAGCCCCAGCCGGCACCGAGGATCATCGCGAGGTCGATCTGCTGCGGGCCGGGCACGACGCCCTCGTCCAGCATGAGGCCGATCTCGGTGGTCAGTGCCGTGAGCACCGCGTCGAGCACGCCGTCGGCGTCCAGCACGGTCTGGCCGCGCCGGGCGGGCGCACCCGGCTCGAGGGCCTCGCCGAAGTACGCCTGCACGGCCGGGTCGACCGGCTTGGGCAGGCCCTTGGCCGGGGCGTCCAGCACCACGCGTACCCCCTCCTCGACGATCCGGGCCAGGCCGGGGGACGTCGGGATGCGGTCGCCGAGGTCCTCGCGGAGCGAGGTCAGCACGTGGTGCGCGACCGCGGGGCCGACCAGGTCGGTCAGCGCGAAGGTGGGCATCGGGAAGCCGAGGGGGGCGAGCGCCCGGTCCGCCACCTCGACCGGGGTGCCGGCCTCGATCGCGTCCAGGACCTGGCCCATCACGAGCAGCAGCAGGCGGTTCACGATGAAACCGGGGCGGTCGGCGGACATGATCGCCGTCTTGCGCAGCTTCTTGGTGATGGCGAACGCCGTGGCCAGCGCCTCGTCGGACGTGTGCTCGGCGTTGATCACCTCGACCAGCGGCATCTGGGCCACCGGGTTGAAGAAGTGGATGCCGACCACGCGCTCGGGGTGGGACAGGTCCGCCGCCATCTCCGTGACCGACAGCGCGGAGGTGTTCGTCGCCAGCACCGTCTCGGGCGAGATGATGCCCTCGAGCTCGGCGAAGACCTTCTTCTTGAGACCCATGACCTCGGTGACGGCCTCGATCACGAAGTCGCACGAGGCGAACTCGCCGATGTCCGTGGTGCCGGACACCGAGGCGACGATGCGGGCGGCGGCGTCGGGGGACAGCCGCCCGCGGGAGGTCAGCTTCTCCGCCGTCTCGCGCACGAAGGCCAGGCCCTTGTCCACGCGCTCCTGGTCCAGGTCGCGCATGACGACCGGTACACCGAGCCGCTGCGCGAAGAGGAACGCCATCTGCGCGGCCATCAGGCCCGCACCCACGACGCCGACCCGCGTGACGGGGCGCGCGAGCTTCGGGTCGGGGGCGCCCTGGGGCTTCTTGCCGCCGCCCACGAGGTTGAAGGCGTAGATGCTGGCGCGCATCTCGTCGGACATGATCAGGTCGGCCAGCGCCTGGTCCTCCGCGGCGAACGCGTCGGCCTTGGTGGCGTTGCGTGCCCCGGCGATCAGCTCCAGCGCGCGGTGCGGCGCGGGACGTGAGGTGCCCACGACGGCGTCGAGCTGCGCCTTGGCGGCGGCGACGACGCCGTCCCACACGGGCTGGGGGTCGAGCTCGCGCCGGGTCACCTCGATCTCGCCGGTGACCACCTTGGCGGCCCAGATGATCGACTGCTCCAGGAAGTCGGCGGCCTCGAACAGCTCGTCGACCAGGCCGATCCTGAGGGCCTCGGCGGGCTTGTACGGCTTGTTCGCCGCGGGGCGGGTGAGGATGACCTCGATGGCCTTCTCGACGCCGACCAGGCGCGGGACCAGGTAGGCGCCGCCCCAGCCGGGGACGAGGCCGATGCCGGTCTCGGGCAGGCCGAGCGCCGCGGCGTCGGACGCCACGGTGCGGTAGTCGCAGTTGAGCGCCACCTCGAGGCCGCCGCCCAGTGCCAGGCCGTTCACGAACGCGAAGGTCGGCACGCCGGTGGTCGCCCGCAGGTCGGAGAGGATCGAGTACGCGGCGTGGCCCATGCGGCCCAGCTCGACCGCCTCGTCGTGGCCGCCCACGGACGTGATGCCCTTGAGGTCGGCGCCCGCGGCGACGAAGTACGGCTTGCCGGTCACGCCGACCGCGGCGATCTCGCCGGCCTCGGCGCGGCCGCGGACGACCTCGAGCGCGGCCTTCAGCTCGGCCATACCGGCCGGCCCGAAGGTGTTCGGCTTGGTGTGGTCCAGGCCGTTGTCCAGCGTGACCAGGGCGAGCACACCGGCGTCGCCGGGCATGCGCACGTCACGGACCAGGGCATGGGTGACGCGCTCGGAGGGCGTGGTGGAGGTTTCGGGCACGGGTCAGTTCTCCTCGTCCGTGTGGCCGGAGTAGTCGGCGTGGTGCGGGTTCTCCCAGATGACGCTGCCGCCCTGGCCCAGGCCCACGCACATGGCGGTGAGGCCGTACCGGACCTCGGGGTGCTGCTCGAACTGCCGGGCGAGCTGCGTCATGAGGCGCACACCCGAGCTGGCCAGGGGGTGGCCCATGGCGATCGCGCCGCCGTAGGGGTTGACGCGCGGGTCGTCGTCGGCGATGCCGTAGTGGTCCAGGAACGAGAGCACCTGCACCGCAAAGGCCTCGTTCAGCTCGAACAGGCCGATGTCGTCGATCGTCAGGCCCGCGGACCTCAGCGCCTTGTCGGTGGAGGGCACGGGGCCGTAGCCCATGATCTCCGGGGGCACACCGGCGTAGCCGTAGGACACCAGGCGCATCTTGGCCGGCAGGCCCAGCTCGGCGGCGACGGAGCCCGAGGCGAGGATGGCACCGGTCGCGCCGTCGGTCAGCGGGGACGACGTCGCGGGCGTGACCCGGCCGCCCGGGCGGAACGGCGTCTTGAGGCCCTGGATGGACTCGAAGGTGGTCTCGGGGCGGGGCAGCTCGTCGACCGTGGCCAGGCCCCAGCCCTGCTCGGACGAGCGGACGGCGACGGGCACCAGGTCCGGGTCGATGTTGCCGTTGGCCAGCGCCTTGGCGTACTTGGCCTGCGACTCGACCGCGAACCGGTCGGCGCGCTCCTTGGTCAGCTGCGGGAACTTGTCGTGCAGGTTCTCGGCGGTCACGCCCATGTTCAGCGCCTGCGGGTCCACGAGCTTCTCGGCCACGAAGCGGGGGTTGACGTCGGCGTCGAAGCCCATCGGGTGGCGGCCCATGTGCTCCACGCCGCCCGCGATGACCACGTCGGCGGCGCCCATCGCGATGCCCGCCGCCGTGGTGGTGGCTGCCGTCATGGCACCCGCGCACATGCGGTCGATGGCGTAGCCCGGTACGGACTGGGGGAGGCCGGCGAGCATGCCCACGGTGCGTCCGAGCGTGAGGCCCTGGTCGCCCTGCTGCGTGGTGGCGGCGATCGCCACCTCGTCGATCCGCTCCGGGGGGAGCTGCGGGTGGCGCCGCAGCAGCTCGCGCACCACCTTCACGATCAGGTCGTCGGCACGCGTCTCTGCGTAGATGCCGTCGGGCTTGGCCTTGCCGAAGGGGGTACGGGCGCCGTCGACGAAGACGACGTCACGTACGCCGCGGCGGGCACGCGGTGTTTCCGGGGCTGCGGTCATCAGCAGAACTCCTGGGGTTTTCGGGACGGCGGCGTCCATGAGCGACGCCGCTGGATCGAGATACACGCTACCGCGAGTACCGGTAAAAAGCACGTACCGGCTGAGACCGGGTCCGCGACGACCTGAAACGGAGTCTCGCCCGCGTGACGGCGCTTCCCGCCGCCACCCCAGAAACACCTTCGAGACCTAGGCTGCTCCGCTTTGAGGGGCCTCAAAGCGGAGCAACCTAGGTCTCGAAGGGGAGAGTGGGCCCGGCGGGGTCAGCCGTTGCCGCGGAGCTTGCGGACGACCTTCTTGGCCGTCGGCAGGGCCGTGTTCCAGGTGTTGTACCAGCGTGAGAACGGGACGTCGATCGACCCGACGAGCTCGTCCGTGTGCTGCGCGAAGCTCTTCTTGAAGTCGCTGATGCCGTCGTTGAGCAGGCCGTTCATGTCGTACCGCACGAGCCCCGCCTGACGCGCGAGCTCGATGGCGTGCCACTTCACGGGAGCGTTGGCGCGCGCTTTGCGGCCGACGTCGTTGATGCCGCCGTACAGCTCGAACGACGTCGAGGCCGACGAGACGCACCACACGAAGGCGCACGGGACGCCGTCGGCGAACGCGGCGACCAGCACCGAGTGCTCACCCAGCTTGTTGTGGATGTCGAGGTAGTACTGGTCGGCGTGCAGCGCGAAGCCGGCCCGGTCCGCGGTCTCCTTGTAGACGGCGAGCACGGCGCGCACCTCGTCCTCGGTCACGACCCTCCGGACCTCGACACCGCGCCCGCCCTTGCGGACGTCGGAGCGGGTGGTACGGCTCATCGCCGCCTGCAGCTCGTCCGGCTGCTGCGTCAGGTCGAGGATCAGGGTGCTCGGGATCAGGATGTGGTTGGGCGCCCACCGCCGCCCGGCGAGGTCCAGCTGCGTGCCCGCGGGCCAGTCCGGCTCGATGGTGATGCCCACGCCGCCCACGTTCTCGCGCGCCCACTCGACCACCGTGTTGGTCACGGCGTTGCGGGTCGCGGTGTCACCGACCCCGAAGACCGCCTGCGCCGTCTCGCCGTCGTGGTGCGCGACGACGGGGCCGCGGGGCACGTACGACAGGGCCCGGAACTGGGCCGGCAGCGGCCGCACGAGCAGCTGTGCGAGCCCCACGGTGGTGCCGTCCTCGGTCACGCGCAGGCGGTGTGCACGCCAGCTTCCGGCCGCCTTCACCTCACCCCATCCCCACAGCTGGAGCGGGTGTCCGCCCAGCGCCAGGACCTCGTGGTCCCAGGTCGAAGGTTCGGTGACGACGTCGACGGCGAGCGTGATGGGCTCCGACAGGGCTGGCATGGGGACGACTCTACTGGGACCGGCCCGGCGAGTTCACACCGGCTCTCGCGCCGCCTCGGCGAACGCCCGCTCCAGGGGTTCGGCGAGCAGCCCGACCTGCCAGGCGCGCGCTCCGCGGCCCCGCAGGAACTCGGCGATACCGGCGGCGTCGGCGGGGGAGGGCGGTGTCCAGCACAGGCGGCGCAGGGCGTCGGGCTGCAGCAGGTTCTCCACCGGCACGCTGAGCTCCTCGGACAGCGCGGTCACGAGCTCGCGGGCCGTCGAGAGGCGGCGGGCCGCCGCGGCGTCGCGGTCGCCCCACGTGCGTGGCGGCGGTGGCCCGTCGGTGCGCGGCCCGCGGACGGACGGCAGCTCGGCATCGGGCAGGGCCCGGGCCTCGTCGATCGCTTTCTGCCAGTACGCGGCACGGCGCTTGGTGCCCTTCCCCGCGAACTCGGGCAGCAGCACGAGCTGCCCGGCGTTGCGGGGCATCGCCCGGGCCGCCGCCACGATGGCGCGGTCGGGCAGCACCCGGCCCGGCGAGATGTCCCGGGCGCGGGCGCTCGCGTCGCGGGCGAGCCACATGGCCCGCACGGCGGCCACCTGGCGGGGGTTGCGCAGCACGTGCATGCCGGAGGTCCGGCGCCACGGGTCGACACGCGGCGCGGGCGGCGGCGCGGTGCGCACGGCCTCGAACTCCTGCGCGGCCCACTCGGACTTGCCGGCCTCCTCGAGGCGTTCGGCCAGGCGGTCCCGCAGCTCGACCAGCACCTCGACGTCGAGCGCGGCGTACCGCAGCCAGTCCTCGGGCAGGGGGCGCGTGGACCAGTCCACCGCCGAGTGCTCCTTCGCCAGCCCGAGCCCCAGCACCTCGGCCACGACGGCGGCCAGGCCCACGCGCTCCATGCCGAGCAGGCGGGCGGCGAGCTCCGTGTCGAAGACCCGCGCGGGGCGTAGACCGTGCTCGGCGAACCCGGGCAGGTCCTGCGAGGCGGCGTGCAGCACGAACTCGGTGTCGCCGAGGGCCTCGCCCAGGGGTGCGAGGTCGGGTACGCCGACGGGGTCGATCAGGGCCGTCCCCGCGCCCGCGCGCCGTAGCTGCACGAGGTAGGTCGCCTGCCCGTACCGGTACCCGGAGGCGCGCTCGGCATCGGCCGCGACCGGCCCGGAACCGGCCGCGAACGCCTCGACGACACGCGCGAACGCGCCCTCCGTCGCCACCACGTCGGGCAGCCCGTCGGCGGGCTCGGTCAGCGGCGTGACGGGTGCCGGCACGGGCGTCGATGTCTCCGCAGGGACTCCTCGCTCCGTGGTGGTCATGGACCTACCGTATGGCGTTGCCTGGATCGGTCGGTAACACGCCTGGTGAGCGCGGCCACGCCCTCCGGCAGCGGAGGCACCCCCGCCGCCATCGTCAGCAGCGCCGCCCAGGCGCGCAGGTGGGTGCCGAGCTGCGTGTCCAGCGGCGTCCACGACGCGCGGATCTCGAGGTCCACCGCGTTCGGCGTGCCGTCCAGGGCCCCGTAGCTCTGGGACAGCACCCGCGTGACGGTGCCGCCGTCGGCGGTGGTGTCCGTGCCCGGCGCCAGTCCCGCGGACTCGAGGCACTCGCCCACCCAGGACCAGGCGACGTCGGCCAGCAGGGGGTCGGCGGCCATCTCGGGCTCCAGCGTGGCCCGCACCAGGGTCACCACGCGGAACGTGCCGTGCCACGCCTCCTGGCCGGCCGGGTCGTGCAGCACCACGAAGCGGCCGGTCGCCAACGGCTCCTCGGTGTGGTCGTGGTCCGCGTCGTCGCGGTCCGGCCGTGCGGGCGGACCACCGGGCAGCACATCACCCGCCAGCGCCACGCTGAAGGGGGCCACGCGGCGCGGGGCCGGGATCTCGGTCAGGCGCACCTCGGCACGCAAGGCCTGTCGCCGCAGGTCGGCGAGGGCTGTCGCGAAGTCGACGGGTACGCCGGTGGGCGGGCCGCTGGTCACCACTTCACGGTACGTCCGGGACGCCGCCTCCGGGTGGAGGCGCGCGGCCGAGCTCGGATCGTGACCTGCGTCGCCGTCCGTTCGCGGGCACTACTAGGCTGCAGGTGGGTCACGGCGCGCTCGCGCGTGCCGGCCCGTTCCCACGTCAAAGGAGCAAGAACGTGTCAGGCACAGCACAGATCGGCGTCACCGGGCTGGCGGTGATGGGTCGCAACCTCGCGCGGAACTTCGCACGTCACGGCTACACGGTGGCGGTCCACAACCGCTCGTACGCGAAGACGGAGTCGCTGGTCGCGGAGCACGGCAGCGACGGCGAGTTCATCCCGAGCGAGTCGATGGCCGACTTCGTCGCGTCGCTCGAGCGGCCGCGCAAGGTGGTCATCATGGTCAAGGCCGGCGGCCCGACCGACGCCGTCATCGACGAGCTGGTGCCCCTCCTGGAGGAGGGCGACATCGTGGTGGACGCCGGCAACGCGCACTTCCCGGACACCATCCGGCGCGAGGCCGCGCTCAAGGAGCACGGGCTGCACTTCGTGGGCACCGGCGTCTCCGGCGGCGAGGAGGGTGCGCTGAACGGCCCGTCGATCATGCCGGGCGGCACGCGGGAGGCGTACGAGTCGCTCGGGCCGATCCTGGAGGACATCTCCGCGAAGGTGGACGGCGTGCCGTGCGCCACGTACGTGGGCTCCGACGGCGCCGGGCACTTCGTCAAGATGGTGCACAACGGCATCGAGTACGCCGACATGCAGCTCATCGCCGAGGCGTACGACCTGCTGCGCCAGGGCCTGGGTGCCTCGGCGGCGGAGATCGGCGAGATCTTCGCGCAGTGGAACACCGGTGACCTGGAGTCGTTCCTCATCGAGATCACCGCCGACGTGCTCCAGCATGTCGACGCCGAAACCGGCAAGGCCTTCGTGGACATCGTCCTGGACCAGGCCGAGCAGAAGGGCACCGGCCGCTGGACCGTGCAGAACGGCCTGGACCTGGGCGTGCCCATCACCGGCATCGCCGAGGCGACGTTCGCGCGCGCCCTGTCCGGCTCCGTGCCGCAGCGCACCGCGGGCCGCGCGGCGCTCCCTGCCCACGCCCAGGAGTGGGACGTCAAGGACCGGGACGCGTTCATCGAGGACGTCCGCCAGGCCCTCTACGCCTCCAAGGTGGTCGCCTACTCGCAGGGCTTCGACCAGATCGCCGCGGCCGCCACGGAGTACGGCTGGGACATCGACCGCGGCGCCATGGCCCGCATCTGGCGCGGGGGCTGCATCATCCGCGCCCGCTTCCTGAACCGCATCACCGAGGCGTACGAGCGCGACGCGGACCTGCCGCTGCTGCTCGCCGACGAGTACTTCACCGACGCCGTCGCGAGCGGCCTGCCCGCCTGGCGCCGCGTCGTGGCCGGTGCGGCCCAGAACGGCGTGCCGACGCCCGCGTTCTCCTCCTCGCTCGCGTACTACGACGGCGTCCGCGCCGAGCGGCTCCCGGCCGCCCTGGTGCAGGCGCAGCGCGACTTCTTCGGTGCGCACACCTACAAGCGCGTCGACCGCGAGGGCACGTTCCACACCGAGTGGTCCGGCGACCGCACGGAGGCCAGCGCGTGACGGGTCTCCCCGCGGAGCAGGGGCCGGTGGGCGGCGAGCAGCCCGCACCGGAGATGCTGGTGGTGGGGGTCGGCGGCGACGTCGGCATGTATGCCCTGGTGCGAGCGTTCCACGAGCAGTACCGCACGCCCGCCGTGGTGCTGTCCAAGGTCGCCACCCGTGCCATGCAGGACTCGGCGATCGTCGAGAACGTGGTGGTGCCGGGCATCGACGAGGTGGACGTTTTCCTCGCGACGCTCGAGGGCATCGCCCAGCAGCACCGGGACAAGGTGCTGGTGCTGCTGACGAACGCGGACTGGCACGTGCGCACCGTGATCCTCAACCGGGAGCGGCTGGAGGCGGCGGGCTACGTGCTGCCCTACCCGTCCCTGCCGGTCCTGGAGCAGGTCAGCAGCAAGGAGGGCTTCGCGGAGGTCTGCGACCAGCTCGGCATCCCCACGCCGCGCACGGTCGCCGTCGACGTCGCCAAGCTCGTGGCGGACGGCGGCCGGGCCGCCGTCCCGGCGCTCGCGGTGGACCTGCAGTACCCCGTGGTCGGCAAGCCGTCCAACAGCGCCGAGTGGTACTACGTGGACTTCCCCGGCAAGGCGAAGATCCACCACATCGACTCCCGCGAGGAGCTCGACGTGATCCTGGGCCACCTCGCCGATGCGAACTACCCGGGTACGTTCCTGGTGCAGGAGTTCATCCCGGGAGACGAGACGCAGATGCGGTCTCTGACCGCGTACCGCGACTCGTCGGGCGCGGTCACGCTGCTGGCCACCGGCCGTGTGCTCCTGGAGGAGCACACGCCGGGCACGCTCGGCATCCCCGCGGCCATCCTGGTGGAGCCGTACGACGACGCCATGGACGCCGCCACCCGGTTCCTCGACGCGACCGGCTACGTGGGGTTCGCCAACTTCGACTACAAGCTGGACCCGCGCACGGGGCAGCACGTGTACTTCGAGGTGAACCCCCGCATCGGGCGGAACAACTACTACGTCACGGCGGGCGGGGCCAACGTGGCCCGCGTGCTCGTCGAGGACGCGGTGCTGCACCGGCCGATCCGCGCGGTGCGCGCCGTGCGGGACGTGCTCTACACGGTGGTGCCGTTCGGCCTGCTGTCCAAGTACGTGCTGGACCCGGAGCTCAAGGCCCGGATCAAGGCGCTCAAGGCGAGCGGCGGTGTGGTCAACCCGCTCAAGTACGACGCCGACTCCGGCCTCAAGCGGCGGCTGATCGTCGAGGCGATCACCCAGAACTACCGCCGCAAGTACGCGCAGTACTACCCGGAGCCCACGGCCACGGGCTACTGACCCACCCACCCCCCCCCGACGTGTCAGAAGCTCAGGTCACTCCAGTGACCTGAGCTTCTGACACGTCGGGGGGTGGTGCCCGCATGGGGAGTTCTATCCATGGGGTTCGGGGGAGTGTGCCGAGACACTGTGCG
>Ga0233375_1000009_pt1 | contig 161313 bp, 141 predicted proteins | sample ElkDunMinimDraft_10_FD_191539 | JGI IMG/M metagenome (GOLD analysis project Ga0233375, IMG submission 191539) | Fecal eukaryotic communites from dung pellets of Tule Elk in California, USA - Elk Dung E16 | ecosystem: Host-associated > Mammals > Digestive system > Large intestine > Fecal...
CACCACGTTCTTCAGGGTGTCGGCGGCGGTCCAGGGCCGGTCGGAGCGCGGGAACTTCTCGTTCGCGACCGCGACGAGCGTGGCGATGGTCGGGGTGTCGGGCGTGTCCTCGACGTGGGCCGCGGGGGCGTCGTCGTACGGGATGGCCTCGGGAACGGGCGTGACCACGGCCTCGACGTTGGCGGCGTAGCCGCCGGGCGAGCGTACGAAGGTGTCCTCGCCGATCGGGGACGGGCTCAGGAACTCCTCGGAGCGGGAGCCACCCATGGCGCCGGACATGGCGGAGACGATCACGTACTCCAGGCCGAGGCGCGTGAAGATCTTCTCGTACGCCTCGCGGTGCTTCTGGTAGCTGACCTCGAGGCCCTCGTCCTTGACGTCGAACGAGTACGAGTCCTTCATGATGAACTCGCGCCCGCGGATCAGGCCGGCGCGGGGCCGTGCCTCGTCGCGGTACTTGGTCTGGATCTGGAACAGCGTGACGGGGAGGTCCTTGTACGACGAGTACAGGTCCTTGACCAGGAGTGCGAACATCTCCTCGTGCGTGGGCGCCAGGAGGTAGTCCGCATCCTTGCGGTCCTTGAGGCGGAACAGCCCGGGTCCGTACTCGGTCCAGCGGCCGGTGGCCTCGTAGGGCTCGCGCGGCAGCAGCGCCGGGAAGTGCACCTCCTGGCCGCCGATCGCGACCATCTCCTCGCGGACGATCGCCTCGATCTTGGCCAGCACCCGCAGACCGAGCGGCAGCCACGAGTAGATGCCCGGGGCGGCGCGGCGGATGTATCCGGCGCGGACCAGGAGCTTGTGGCTGGCGACCTCGGCCTCGGCCGGGTCCTCGCGCAGGGTACGGACGAAGAGGGACGACATACGCAGTACGTCGCCCTGAGTGAGGCGTGCGGAAGACATGGGGCACAGCCTATCCGCGCGAGCCGCCGCGGCTCGCCGGAAATAAGGGGCGGGCCGGCGGGCGGATGCTGAGCTAGCTGACGCCGAACCGCAGGTTGCGCGGGCGTCGGGACGCGGTGGCGCGGTGTGGCGCGGTGCGGCGGTGCGGTGTGGCGGCGCGGCGGTGCGGCGGTGCGGCGGTGCGGCGGTGCGGCGGTGCGGCCGAACCGCAGGTTGCGCGTCCATCTGGTCCCGGCCGCGCGCCGAACCGCACGTTGACCGTCCACCTGGTCCCGGCCGCGCGCCGAACCGCACGTTGACCGTCCATTCGGTCCCGGCCGCGCGTCGAACCGCAAGTCAACGGTCCATTCGGGTGCCGAACCGCAAACCACGTGCCCATCCGGCTCCTACGGACGCGCAACCTTCGGTTCGACGACCCGCCGGACGTGCAACCTGCGGTTCGGCGCCCGGCCGCAGCCAGGTGGACGTGCAACCTGCGGTTCGGCGCTCCATCCCACGAGGCGCTGGTCCATCCCACTGCGGCCGGGCGCCGAACCGCACATTGACCGTCCATTCGGTCCCGGCCGCGCGTCGAACCGCAAGTCAAGGGTCCATTCGGGTGCCGAACCGCAAAGCACGTGTCCATCCGGCTCCTACGGACGCGCAACCTTCGGTTCGACGACCCGCCGGACGTGCAACCTGCGGTTCGGCGCGTGATAGCCGCCAGGCCAGCCCCGCACCACCCACCACCCACCACCCACCACCCACCACCAGGATCCGAGACCGCATGCCTTGCCGCCCGCAGGCAACCGTCGGAGGATGAGCCCATGCCGGAGCTGCCCGAGGTCGCCGCGCTCGCCGACTTCCTGCGCGCCCGGGCCTCGGGGCGCACCATCGCCGGCGTCGAGGTGGGCTCGATCGCCGCGCTCAAGACGTTCGACCCGCCGACCGACGCGCTCAGGGGGGGCAAGGTGACCGACGTCGCGCGGCACGGCAAGTGGCTGGACGTGGCGGTCGCACCGGGCCCGGGCTCGCACGACGCCCCGCTTCACCTGCTCTTCCACCTGTCGCGGGGCGGCTGGGTGCGCTGGTCCGACGAGCTGTCCACGAAGCCGGTCCGCCCCTCCCTGGGCGGCTCGGGCCGGGGCGCGGTCCTGGCGCTGCGGGTGCGGCTCGACGACGGCTCCGGCTTCGACCTGACCGAGGCCGGCACGCGGAAACGCCTCGCGGTGCACGTGGTGCGCGACCCCGCCGAGATCGAGATGATCGCCTCCCTGGGTGTGGAGCCGTTCGCACCGGAGTTCACCGTCGACGTGCTGGCCGACCTGTTGTCCGCCAAGAACCAGCAGGTCAAGGGGCTGCTGAGGGATCAGCGCGCCATCGCGGGCATCGGTAACGCCTACAGCGACGAGATCCTGCACGCGGGCCGGTTCAGCCCCTACAAGCTGACCCGGACGTTCACACCCGAGGAGACCGCTCGGCTGCACGCGGCCATCGGTGAGGTGCTCACGGGGGCCATCGCGGCGGCGTCGGGCAAACCGGCCAAGGAGCTCAAGGACGCCAAACGGGCCGGCATGCGCGTGCACGGCCGCACGGGCCTGCCGTGCCCGGGGTGGAACGGGATCCCTTGCGGCGACGTCGTGCACGAGGTGTCCTTCGCCGACCGGTCCATGCAGTACTGCCCCACGTGCCAGACCGGCGGCAAGCCGCTCGCAGACCGCAGGATGTCGAGGCTGCTGCGGTGAGCACCGTCCTCTACTGGCGGCGCACCGACGTCGAGGGCCTGGAACGTCTGGAGCTGACGGCGGGGGCTGACGGTGTGACGGTGTCGGGCACGGTCGTCTGCCTGGAGGACGGCGGGTTCCGCCTTGACCACACGTGGTCGCTCGACGCCGGGTGGCGCACCCGCTGGGTGGACGTCGAGGTGCACGGGCGGCGGACGAGGGGCACGCTACGCCTGGAGCGCACCGAGAACGGCTGGCTGGTCGACGGCGCGCCGCGGCCCGACCTGGACGACGCCGAGGAGCCCGACCTGTCCGTCACGCCCTTCTGCAACACCCTGCCGGTCCGCCGGATGCACGCCGGTGCGAGCCTGACGCTGGACACCGCGTACATCGACGGGCCCGCGCTCACCGTGGCACCGTCCCGGCAGCGCTACGAGCCGGTCGCCCCTGGGCGGGTGCGCTACGTCGACCTGGGGCTGTTCCACGGGTTCGAGGCGGAGCTGACGGTCGACGACAAGGGCCTGGTGGTCAGCTACGAGCACCTGTTCGAGCGGGTCGAGCCCGCTCCCTGAGGGCGCGGCACCGCGCACGACGGCACCGCGCACGACGGCACCGCACAACGGCACCGCGCAACGGCTCAGGCACGACAGCTCAGGCACGACGACCGAGGTACAACCGCTCAGAACAGCACCGTGGCGAACGTGCCCACCTGCTCGAACCCCACCCGGCGGTAGGCGGCGACCGCCCGCTCGTTGTAGGCGTTCACGTACAGCGACACCACCGGCGCGACCGACGCGCGCGTCGCGGCGACCACGGCGGCCATGCCCGACTCGGACCAGCCACGGCCCCGGAAGGCCGGCTCGACCCACACACCCTGCACCTGGGCGACGCCGCCCGCGACCGCGCCGAGCTCGGCCTTGAACGCGACGGCGGGGCTGCCGCCGGCGTCGGACACCAGGCGCACGAACGAACGGCCCTCCTGGATGAGCGAACGCACCCGCTCCGCGTAGGCGGAGCCGCCCGACGCGACCGGCGAGTAGCCGACCTCCTCCGTGAACATGCGCACGCACGCGGGCAGCACGAGGCCCAGCTCGGCGGGCACGGAGCGGCGCACCGTGGGGTCGGGCTCCAGCGCAGGCGCTGAACCAATGGCCATGGAGGGCTGATCGGCCCGCACGTCACGTGCTGATGGCCAGTGCGGCGCGAGGTGGTCCCAGAGCGTCAGCGCTGCCCACTGATCCCCCACGATCGACGACGACCGGCGGCCGTGCACCCGCGCCACCTCGGCGAAGGCGGCGACGGCCTGCGCACGCCGGTCGGGGTCGGTGATGGGCACGACCGGCACCAGGTTCGCGCCGGCCCAGCACACCGCTTCCAGCGGACCGGCGTCCGGGAAGCCCCACGCCTGGCCCGCAGCGGCGCCGAAACCGGCGCGCGCCGCGATCTCCAGGCGTGCCGTGGCGAGCACCGACGCGACGGGGTCGACCGCACAGACCGCGAGCGCCTGCGCGAGGTCCGCGCGCGTCAGGGCGCGCGCCACGTCACGTCGGTTCCGGCGGGGCAGCGTGTCGCGTTCGTCCGGTTGGAGCGGCTCGTCAGGGCGCGCCCCGGCCGGAACCGGGGTACGCCAGCGAGCCATGCTCTGCTCCGTTCGAATCAGATCCTCAGCCGACCGAGACGACCGGCGAACCGGCCTGTGCATCATTCTCCGGCGAAGGCATCCCATCCGCGATCCGCATCGCCTCTTCGATGAGGGTCTCGACGATCATCGCCTCGGGGACGGTCTTGATGACCTCGCCCTTGACGAAGATCTGGCCCTTGCCGTTGCCGGAGGCGACGCCGAGGTCGGCCTCACGCGCCTCGCCCGGGCCGTTCACGACGCAGCCCATGACGGCGACGCGCAGCGGGACGGTCATGCCCTCGAGGCCTGCGGTGACCTTCTCGGCGAGCGTGTAGACGTCCACCTGGGCGCGGCCGCAGGACGGGCAGGACACGATCTCGAGCTTGCGCGGGCGCAGGTTGAGCGACTGCAGGATCTGGTTGCCGACCTTGACCTCCTCGACCGGCGGGGCCGAGAGGGAGACGCGGATCGTGTCGCCGATGCCCTTGCTGAGCAGGGCGCCGAACGCGGTGGCCGACTTGATGGTGCCCTGGAACGCCGGGCCGGCCTCGGTGACGCCGAGGTGCAGCGGCCAGTCGCCGCGCTCGGCGAGGAGCTCGTAGGCGCGGACCATGATCACCGGGTCGTTGTGCTTCACGGAGATCTTGAAGTCGTGGAAGTCGTGCTCCTCGAAGAGGCTCGCCTCCCACACGGCGGACTCGACCAGGGCCTCGGGCGTCGCCTTGCCGTACTTGGCGAGCAGGCGCTTGTCGAGCGAGCCGGCGTTGACGCCGATGCGGAGCGAGACGCCGGCGTCCTTCGCGGCGCGGGCGATCTCCTTGACCTGGTCGTCGAACTTGCGGATGTTGCCCGGGTTGACGCGGACGGCGGCGCACCCGGCGTCGATCGCCTGGAAGACGTACTTGGGCTGGAAGTGGATGTCCGCGATCACGGGGATCTGGGACTTCTTCGCGATGATCGGCAGCGCCTCGGCGTCGTCGGAGGTCGGGACGGCGACGCGAACGATGTCGCAGCCTGCCGTCGTCAGCTCCGCGATCTGCTGGAGGGTCGCGTTGATGTCGGTGGTGGGCGTGGTGGTCATGGACTGCACGCTGACGGGAGCGTCACCACCCACCTCCACCTTGCCGACCTTGATCTTTCGAGTCTTACGGCGGGGTGCGAGGACCGGCGGGGGTGCTGCTGGCATGCCGAGGCTGATTGCGGTCACAGAGTCAGTATCCACTCTTCGGAAGGGTCAAAAAGCACATCGTGCCCGGCGTCACGTGATCCGCACCGGATCCACCAGGTCCGCGACGATGAGCACACCGCCCACCCCCAGCAGGATGAGGAACACCACATAGGCCACAGGAGTCATGCGGGCGACGTCGGCCGGGCCGGGCAGGACCGCTGCCCCGCGGATGCGGGCGACCGTCCGCTTGCCGCCCTCGTAGAGGGCGTTGACCAGGTGCCCGCCGTCGAGCGGCAGGAGCGGGATCATGTTGAAGGCGAACAGGGCGATGTTGAGGCTCGCGAGCAGACTCAGGTAGATCATCACACGGTCGAGGATCGCCTCGTCCAGGGCCATGATCTCGCCACTCATGCGGGCGACGCCGACCACCGACTGGACCGAGTCCTGGGCGCGCTCCTCGGACGTGAACGCCTGGGTGGCGGCGTCGGCCACACGGACCGGGAGGGTCGCGACCATGGTCGCGGTCTGCCAGGTCGTGTCGCCCACGGCGGGCAGGACGTCCGACAGCGGCTGCTTCTCGCGCACCTGGAGCGGCGAGAAGCCGACGAAGCCGCCGGACGTGACCACGGGCTCGTCGTCCTCCCCCACCACGAAGGCGCCCTGCTCGTCCACGACCGGACGGTCGGCCACGGCGGGGGTCACCTGGAGTGTCACCCGCTCGCCGTCGCGCAGCACCTCGATGGACGCCGGACGTCCGGCGGAGTCGTTGATCAGCCCGACGAGCTGCTGCCAGCCGTGCACCTCGGTTCCGCCGAAGGCGACCACCTCGTCACCCGGCTGCAACCCGGCCGCGACCGCCGGCGCGGCCGGGCGCCCCTCGCAGTCGTCACCCGTGGCGGCGGAGGTGGCCGACGCCGGGACGCACTCCGAGAGCTGCGCCACGGTCGTGGAGGTGACCATGACGCCATAGCCCGTGAGGATCACGGCCATCAGGACGGTGGCGATCACGAGGTTCATGAACGGCCCGCCGAACATCACGATCAGCTTCTTGGGCGTGGAGAGGTTGTAGAAGGCACGGTGCTCCTCACCGGGGCGCACCTCCGCGACGGAGGCGTCGCGCGCGTCGGCCACGAGCTCGCCCCAGAAGCCGGTACGACGCCGTGTGCCCTCCGGGGCGGGCGGCATCATGCCGATCAGCCGCACGAACCCGCCGAGCGGGATCGCCTTGATGCCGTACTCCGTCTCTCCCTTGGTCCGCGACCAGAGGGTGGGCCCGAAACCCACGAAGTACTGGCTCACGCGCACGCCGAACTTCTTGGCCGGGATCATGTGCCCCAGCTCGTGCAGCCCGACGGAGACGATGACGCCCAGCAGCAGGACGAGCACACCAACAATGTGCGGAACGATGCTCACAACACCGAGCGTACGGCACCCTTCTGACAGCCCGGAAGGCGACGGACGCCTCCCCGCGCAACGGCCACCCGACCTTCACCGCCTTTCGAATTCTTGGTGTTTCATTGAAACTTTGGTTACTGGTCCTTAACCTGACGCCATGCCGGTTATACCCCTCCCTGAGCCGCGGGAGCCGCACGCCCACGGACCGGCGTCGCTCGCGGAGAGCCTCACCTCGATGTTCCAGACCGAGGCGTGGCCCGGCGCGGACGGCGACTCCCGGGTGGCCCGGCAGCTGCGCGAGATCGGCGTGGACGTCAGTGCGGTCTGGGCGGCGTCCCGCTGGAACATGGGTGAGGACGGGGAGGCGCCGAACCGGCGCCATCCGCTGCCCGGCGACCCGCGAGGGCCACAGACCGCCGCGGCCCTGACGTCTGTGGTGTCGCGACCGCGCGCCGCCGCCCTGCTGGGCGTCTACCTGTGGTCCCAGGCGAGCGACGCGCTGCAGTACACGTTCCGGCACGGCCGGATCATCGTTCCGCTGCGCGCCTTCGTCGAGACCTGGGCCGCGTGCCGCGACGACGCGCCGGACGACGTGTGCCGCGCCGAGGGCGACGCCGTGGCCGTGCTGCTGCGCACCCTGATCACCCAGATGCACACCTCGGCGGCACGCAGCGCGGGCGACCTGGCCCGGCTCTCCGACGCCGCCGCCCAGGCGGGCGAACGGTGCGTCGACCTGCTCCGGGCCGCCCGCGCGATACCGGACCCGACGTCCGCCTTCCGCCTGACGCTCGTGCCGCAGGCCGTGACCCGCATCCGGTACTTCCGTGCGCTGGCCGAGGCCGCGGCGGCAGCCGACGAGGCCATGGCCGGCCGTCCGGACCGGCTGGGACCCGCGCTCGCCGGGCTGGAGGCCGCAGAGCAGGACCGGCACCTCAACTACATCCTGGCCAGCGAGCTGCGCTCCTACCGGATGCACCTGACGGAGCTGTACCGCAACCTCGACTCGACCTGGCTCACGCTCGACCGGCTGCGGACGGTCTACGTCTACCCGTTCGGCCTGCGCGACGTGGGCCCCGCGGCCGCCGTGGCGGCGATCCGCGCCCTCGCCGACCGTGACGTGCAGCCCGAGCTGCTCGGCGTGCAGGCCCTGGCGGTCCGCGGCCGGCTCAAGATGGACGACGTCTGGGCGAGCGTCGACCGCGCCGCACGCCCGTACGGCGGCGTGTCGGTGTCCATGCCGAACGTGCGGCTGGAGCAGCCCGACGGGTCCTACATCGCCGAGCTGTCGTGCGACGTCCGGTTCACGGAGTTCGGCAACCACTACGTGCGGTTCCGGTACTCGGCCCGGGACCAGTCGCCGCAGCAGGTCCGCGACGCGCGGTTCCGTCTGTCCAACCTGCACGCCGACATCCGGGTGCGGTGGGTCCCACCGGACGGCGCGCCCGTCGACGTCGACCACGGCGACGGGCTTCCGCCGGAGCGCCTGTTCGACCTGGCGGACCTGCTCCAGCGCGCCACGACGGACCTGGTGCGCGAGGGTACCGAGATCGCCCAGGGGCGGGCCCACGTGGTGACCGCTGTCTACGAAGCCAGCCGGGGTCAGGGCCCGGCCGCGCCCCGGGCCCGGCGCACGCCCGTGAACATGGGCGACGAGCTGCTCGCGGCGTTCGGCTCCCAGGTGCTGCTGCAGCCCGTCTCCTACGGCACCGCCACGCTGTGCGACTGGACCCTGCGCCAGCGCAACCCCGTGCTGCTGGAAGGTGTGCGGCACCTGGGCGACGTGGTGGCGGTCGCCACCAACTCCACCACCGTGGCACTGGTCGGCACCGCGCACTTCAAGATCTCGCAGTACGGCTCGCTCGCCGAGTTCGTCGCGAGCCTCAACGGCCTGTTCAGCGCGTGGAACGCCACCCTGGCCGACCACCTGCAGATCGTCGCGACCATGCTCGCCGACCACGACGTGAACAACGGCGCCGACCTCGCCGAGCGCAAGGAGCGGCTCACGCGCGAGCAGCTGCGCCTGCACGAGTTCGCGTCCGAGGTGCGCACCACGCTGACGACCATCACCTCGCCCACGTTCCTCGCCTCGGCGCTGGAGTCCAGGATGCTGCACCAGCTGCTGCAGGCGGCGCACTTCGAGCAGCAGGCGACGGTGGTCACCGAGCGTCTGCGCGAACTGCTCCAGGAGCCGATCGCCGCACGCCTCGCCGCCCTCGAACGCCTGCACGGCGACCGGGAGCGGGAGGCGGAGGCCAGGCGCGAGCGCAGCCGGCGTCGGCTCATGGACGGCACGCTGTCCGCCATCACCGTCTTCGCCGGCGTCTACGCGCTGATCGGCACGGTGCAGGTCGCGCTGGACGCCGAGCTGATCGGGCCGCTCCAGGCCGTTGGGGCGACGGCGCTGGTGACGGTGGGCGCGCTGGTGACGGGGGTGGCGGTCTTCAACTGGACGCGGGGGCGGTGAGAGGCCCCCGGCTCTCCGCCGACCCAGCGATCCGGCCCAGATTCCGGGTGTTTTCCGGGCCTGATCGCTGGGTCGGCGGAGAGCACCGGGTCCGCGGAGAGCACCGGGTCCGCGGAGAGCACCGGGTCCGCGGGGAGCACCGGGTCCGCGGGGAGCGTCAGGCCGCCGCGCGTTCCGTCGCCGGTCGGCGGCGCAGGGGTGCGTGCAGCACGGCGGGCGGGTCGTAGGCCATGTCGAGGCGGCCGACGTCGGTGCCGGGCGGCACGATGGCGTCGATGCGGTCGAGGATCTCGTCGCTCAGGCTGACCTCGGCGCCCGCGAGCGCGCTGTCGAGGTGCTCCATGGTGCGCGGGCCGATGATCGCGGCGGTCACCCCCGGGTGCGCGACGGCGAACGCCATCGCCAGGTGGTTCAGCGGCACCCCCGCGTCCTGGGCGACGGGGGCGAGCTGCTCGACCACGTCGAGGCGCCGCTCGTCGCGCAGGTGCGCGAAGCCGGCCGCGGCGCGGTGGGTGTCGTTGCTCCCGCCCTTGCGGTAGCGGCCGGTGAGCAGGCCACCCGCGAGCGGGCTCCAGACGAGGGTGCCCATGCCGTACTGCTGGGCGACCGGCAGCACGTCGCGCTCGATGCCGCGGTTCAGGATGGAGTACGGCGGCTGCTCGGTGCGGAACCGCTCCAGACCGCGCCGTTCCGCGACCCACTGCGCCTCGACGATGTCGGCGGCGGGCATGGTGGACGAGCCGATGGCCCGGACCTTGCCGGAGTTGATGAGATACGTCAGGGCCGAGAGCGTGTCCTCGACGTCGGTCTCGGGGTCGGGGCGGTGGATCTGGTAGAGGTCGATGTGGTCGGTACCCAGGCGGCGCAGCGAGTTCTCCACCTCGGCGATGATCCAGCGGCGGGAGTTGCCGCGGTGGTTGGGGTCGTCGCTCATGGGCAGGTGCACCTTGGTGGCCAGCACGACGTCGTCGCGCCGCCCCTTGAGCGCCTTGCCCACGATCTCCTCGGACTCGCCGCGCGAGTAGGCGTCGGCGGTGTCGATGAGGTTGATGCCCGCGTCGAGGGCCTTGTGGATGATCCTGACCGACTCGTCGTGGTCGGCGTTCCCGACCGCGCCGAACATCATCGCGCCGAGTGCGTACGGGCTGACCTTGATACCGGTACGGCCGAGGGTGCGGTACTGCATGCGGTCCTCCTGGGGAAGCAGATCTGGTGGGCGCCGCGCCGATGCCGTATTCTTGGCGTAAGCGGAACGGTCTTCCAGAACTATATGGAAAGACGTTCCGGATAGCAAGGGATGGAGTGAAGTGACCCAGAACACAGCCCCGCGAGCGCTGCGCGCGGACGCCCGGCGCAACGTCGACGCACTGCTCGACGCCGCCAAGGCGGCCTTCGCGTCGTCGGGCGTGGACGCGCCCGCCAAGGAGATCGCGGACCTCGCCGGGGTCGGCGTGGGCACGCTGTACCGGCACTTCCCCAAGCGGTCGGACCTGGTCAAGGCCGTGTTCCAGCACGAGGTCGACGCGTGTGCGGACGCAGCCCCGGTGCTCGCTGCGCAGCACGAACCGGTGGTGGCCCTGGAGAAGTGGCTCCACCGCTACACCGAGTTCCTCGCCACCAAGCGCGGGCTCGCGTCCGCCCTGCACTCGGGTGACTCGGCGTTCGACGCCCTCCCGGGATACTTTCTCGGCCGCCTCGGTCCCGCCCTCGGCTCCCTGCTCGACGCCGCCGTCGCCGCCGGTGAGATCCGCGACGTCGCGAGCCCCAAGGACCTGCTGTACGCCGTGTCCAAGCTGTCCCTGCCGATGGGCGACGAGGAGCCGGACCACGGCCGCCGCATGATCGACCTCCTCGTGGACGGGCTGCAGCACCGGGCCCGCTGAACCCGCACGCCACCACGCCCCTGGCCCGCCGTCCGCACGGCGAACCAGGGGCGTCCTGCTGCGCGGAGGGTTTCGAGCGCCCCACCACCCCGTCTAGGGTGGGAGCGATGGCGCGGGGCGCCGGGCAGCAGCCCGGCTGAGATGCACCCGTGGAACCTGATCTAGGTAGTGCTAGCGAAGGGAACGCCTCATGGGCACAGTCCTGCCCGACGCCGTCGCGTCGGTCGTCTCCGCGGTGCGCGACACCGCCCCCCTGGTCCACTGCGTCACCAACGTGGTGGTCACCAACTTCACCGCCAACATGCTCCTCGCCGCCGGTGCGGCACCGGCCATGGTCACCGACCCCGAGGAGGCGCCCGTCATGGCGGGCGCGGCCGGCAGTCTGCTCGTCAACCTCGGCACCGTCGACGCCGACCAGGCCGCCGGCATGCGCGCCGCCGTCGACGGCGCCACGGCCGCCGGCGTGCCCTGGGTGCTCGACCCGGTCGCGATCGGCGTGCTGCCGCTGCGCACCCGCATCGCGACCGAGCTGCTCGCGCGCGGCCCCGCCGTCGTACGGGGCAACGCGTCCGAGATCCAAGCCCTCGCGGGCGGCACGGGCGGGCGCGGTGTCGACTCCCTTGACACGCCCGACGACGTGCGGGGCACCGCGCTCGACCTCGCCCGGTCGTCCGGTGCCGTGATCGCCGTCAGCGGCGCGTCCGACCTGATCACCGACGGCACCCGAGTGGTCCGGGTCGACGCCGGAACCCCGCTGCTGACCCGGGTCACCGGGGTGGGCTGCTCGCTGGGCGCCCTGGTCGCGGCCTGCGCCGCCGTGACGCCCGACCGGCTGCTCGCCGCGACCGCCGCGACCGCCTGGCTGTGCGCGGCGGCCGACCGCACCACGTCACCGGCGCCAGGCAGCTTCGCCGTCGAGCTGGTCGACCGGATCTTCGACATCGACCCCGAGGCCGTGGGCTACGGGGCCGACCTCGTGGACCAGAGCCCTGCCGAGGGCGGCCCCGAGCCCACGCGAGCCGGCTCATGACCGCCCGGACCCGCTTCGACCCGTCCCTCTACCTCGTCACGGACACGCGGCAGTGCGGCGGCCCGGACGGTGTCGTCGCCACCGTACGTGCCGCGGTCACGGGCGGCGTCACCGCGGTCCAGCTGCGCGATCCCCGAGCGACGACGCGCGAGCTCGTGGACCTGGGCCACGCGCTGGTAGAGCTGCTGCGACCCCTGGGAGTGCCGCTGATCGTCGACGACCGCGTCGACGTGGCGCTCGCGATCGACGCCGACGGCGTCCACGTGGGTCAGCAGGACCTGGACCCGGTCTCCGCGCGGCGGCTGCTGGGGCCCGGGCGGCACCTCGGGCTGAGCGTGGGCACCCCCGAGCAGGCGCGGACGGCCGGTGACCTGCCCGCCGGCACCGTCGACCTGCTCGGTGTCGGGCCGGTGCGGCCCACCCTGTCCAAGGCCGACGCGCGTCCAGCAATCGGGTTCGACGGGCTCGCCGCCGTGATCGCGGCCACGGACCTGCCGTGCGTGGCGATCGGCGGCCTGGGCGCCGCCGACGTCCCCGCCCTGCACGCCGCCGGAGCGGCCGGCAGCGCCGTGGTCTCCGCGGTGTGCGGCAGGCCCGAACCCGGCGAGTCAGCCCGGCAGATCACCGAAGCCTGGGCCGAGGCGCGGGCGGGCAGACCTGCGGCCGAGCAGGCGGGCGGATCCGCGGCCGAGCGGGCGCGGGCGACGGACGGGCCTGCCTCGTGAGCGCCGACACCGCGCCGCGACCGCCGGGCCACCCCGTGGTGGCGCTGTCGATCGCCGGGTCCGACCCGTCCGGCGGCGCGGGGATCCAGGCAGACCTCAAGACCTTCGCGGCGCTGGGTGGGTACGGCTGCGCGGTCGTCACGGGCCTGACGGCGCAGTCCACGACCGGGGTGACGCGCGTGCTGCCCGTACCCGGGGAGATGGTGACGGCGCAGCTCGAGACGCTGTTCGCCGATGTCGGGGTGGACACGATCAAGATCGGCATGACCACGGATGCCGACGTCGCCCGGGCGATCGCCGGGGCGCTGCGCGCCCTGCGGCACGCGGGGCGGGAGCCGTTCGTGGTGCTCGACCCGGTCATGGTCGCGACGTCGGGCGACCGCCTTCTCGCGCCCGACGCCGAGGCCGTGCTGCGCGACGAGCTGCTGCCCCTGGCCGACCTGGTGACGCCCAACCTGCCGGAGGCCGCCGTGCTGCTCGGCACCGCCCCGGCGCACGACACCGCCGAGGCCGCAGACCAGGCGCGTGCGCTGCGAGGGCTCGGGCCGCGGTTCGTGCTGGTCAAGGGTGGGCACCTGGGTGGTGCCGAGTCGATCGACCACCTCGCCGGGCCGGGGCTCGGCATCGACGTCAGCTCGCGCTCCGGACCGGCAACAGACGAGGTCACCGCACTGACCGCACCGCGGATCCCCACGCGGAACACGCACGGCACGGGCTGCACGCTGAGCTCCGCGTGCGCCGTCCTCCGGCCCGCCCACGACGGCTGGGAACCCACGGTGCGCGCCGCCAAGGACTACCTGACGGGAGCCCTGCGCGCCGCGGACGACCTGGTCATCGGCGGGACGGGCACCGCACCGCCCCCGTGGCACGGCCACGGTCCGCTGGACCACGCCCACGCCACCCGCACCCTGGGCTGACGGCCCGGTCGGCCGCCCCCTCCCCTTCGAGGCCGCCCTTCGAGACCATCCTCCCCTTCGAGACCTAGGTTGCTTCGCTTTGAGGCGGCTGAAAGCGAAGCAACCTAGGTCTCGAAGGGGAGGGCGGCGACGTCAGGCCGACTTGAGGATCTCCGCCGCGCGGGACCGGGCCCAGGCGTCGGCCTCCAGGACGCCCTCGACCGACGCCGCGTCGCCGGCCCCCGTCGTCGCGTGCGCCTCCACCACGGCGGCCACGGTGTCGACGATGTCGAGGAACCCGATGGCCCCGTCGTGGAACGCGTCCACGCACACCTCGTTGGCGGCGTTGTAGACGGCCGGGTACGTGCCACCGGCCTCACCGACCTGGCGGGCGAGGCGGACGGCGGGGAAGGCGTCGTCGTCGAGGGGGGCGAACTCCCAGGTGGCGACTTGCGTCCAGTCGATCGGCACGTCCACGTCCGGCAGGCGGTCGGGCCAGGACAGGCCGAGTGCGATCGGCACGAGCATCCGCGGCGGCCCGGCCTGCGCGATGGTCGAGCCGTCGGCGAACTCGACCATCGAGTGGATCATCTGCTGCGGGTGCACCACCACGTCGATCGCGCTGAACGGCAGGTCGAACAGCAGATGCGCCTCGATGACCTCGAGCCCCTTGTTCACCAGGGTCGCCGAGTTCGTGGTGACCACGCGACCCATCGAGAAGTTGGGGTGACGCAGCGCCTGCTCGGGCGTGACGTCCCGCAGCTCCGCACGCGAACGCCCGCGGAAGGGCCCGCCGCTGGCGGTCACGACGAGCCGGCGCACCTCGGACGCCGCCCCCGAGCGCAGCGACTGCGCGATGGCGGAGTGCTCCGAGTCGACGGGGACGATCTGGCCCTCGTGCCGCACCGCGGCCTGGACGAGCGCGCCGCCGACCACCAGTGACTCCTTGTTCGCGAGCGCCAGCGTGGACCCTGCGGCCAGCGCGGCGAGCGTGGGGCGCAGGCCGACGGACCCGGTGATGCCGTTGAGTACCACGTCACTCCCCCGGCCGGCCAGGTCGGTCGCGGCGTCGGGCCCGGCGAGCACCTCGACGCCGTCGGCCCCGGCGTCGCGGAGCAGGTTCAGCAGGGCGGGGCGCGCGGCGGCGTCGGCCACGGCCACGGCGCCCACCCGGAGCGCCGCCGCCTGCCGGGCGAGCAGGGGCAGGTCCGAACCACCGGCGGACAGCGCGTCCACCCGGAAGCGGTCGGGGTTGCGCCCGATCACGTCGATGGCCTGCGTGCCGATGGATCCGGTGGAACCGAGAAGGGTGACGCTTCGCATGGTGCCCATCCTGTCAGCCTCCGGTACCTGTCCGGCGCGGTCAGCCCTCGGCGGGCTGCTCGGTACGCCCGCGGCCGAACACCCGCCGGCCGCGGACCACACCGCGGGGTCCGGTAGGGGTTCGCCGGGGCCTCCCAGCCGGCGTCGTCGGTGAGCGGTACCACGTGCAGGCCGAAGTCCGCCAGGATCACGGGGATGGCGCGGATGGCGGCGCGGTCCGCCGTCACGCGCGCCCTGGTCGCTACCGACGAGGGTCTGGTCGCGTGCGAGATGTGCCCGGGCCACTGGGCAGCACGCCGCGACTCGGGTCGGCGTGGGCGGAACCGGGCCGGATCGCCGTCGCCGACGACGGGAGCCAGATCGCCGTGGCGCCCCGCGACTTCTCGCTCCGGGTGGCCGACCTGCGCGCGGCGGCCGCCGGCCGGACCGACGTCTGGACCGTGCGCGGCAGCAGCGTGGACCAGGTGCACCTGATCGGCGCGCGCAGCAGCGCCGAGGACACGTCGCTGCCCGAGCAGCTCGTCACCCTCGGCCTGGACTCCACGGTGCGGTTGCGCGCCGTCACGGGGGCGGGAGCCCACGCCGGACGACATGCCGGAGGGCGTCACCCTCCCGGACGCGCCGGCCTGTCCCTGAGCCGGACCGGTCGTCGAGACCGGTCGGCCCCTGCCGGCCGAGCGCGTCGAGACGCGCTCGGCCGGTGGCGAGGGCTCAGGACTCGAGGCGCCTGGCCTCGTTCTCGGTCTCGTCCGCCTCCTCGTCGCGGCCCTCCTTGCGGAGCGCGCCCGCGAGCGAGCGCATCGAGACGACGGCGTCGCTCTTGACGAGGTCGGACGACGTGCCGCGCAGCCTGCCCCACAGGCCCATCGCCTCCTCGGCGACCTCCAGCACCTGCGAGCGCTCCTTGCCGCCGAGCGTCGACGTCGTGAACGTCTCCAGCGCGTGCTCGAGGACCTCACGCTGCTTGCCCGGGTCGTCGTCGTCCAGGCTCTTGAACAGCTGGACCGCCTCCCCCATGAGCTTCGTGGCGGGCTTGTCCTGCTCCTTCGCCGCGGCCTGGCTGCCGAACGACAGCAGCGCCACGGCGAGGCGCGACACGGTGCTGCCGGCCTCGCCGGGCAGCTTCTCCGCGCCCGACACCACCAGGTCGTGCAGCCTCGCCGCGGTCCGCGTCTCGAGGTTCTCCTCGCGCTCCGGTACCTCGGCCGGCTGCGGTGCCTCGACCTGCTCCGGGGCGGTCTCCCGCTCCGCGACGTCCGGCGTCACGTCCGACGATACGTGCGGCGTCGTGTCGGGCGTCGCCTCGGGCGTCGTCTCCCCTGCTGCGGTGACCTGCGCCGCCTGTGCCTCCTGAGGCAGTGCGTCCGTGCTCACTCGTTCCTCCTGTCCACGGTGCGATGAAACTACCAGAACGCACGTTCAGTCCCGGTCTGCACCAGCAGTCCCGGTATGTCCCACGCAGGGCGGACGGCGGCGTGAGTACCCGGCAGGCGCCCGCACGCAGTACCGTCAGCCGCCATGGAGAACTGGTCCCGCGCCGCGTCCCGCGCCCTCCTCGCGGAGGCGCGCACGCTGCACACGCTGGGCGCGGACGCGCTGACCGAACGGGGCGCCGCGCCCGAACGCGTGCGGGTCGCCTACCGCGCGGTCCGCGACGCCCGCGTGCTCGCCGACCTCGCCGAGGTACCGGTCGACCGGATCCGTGAGGTCAGCACCGGGCGCCTGCGGGTCGGGCCGGTCGAGGCCGCGGGGTTCCGCACGGTCGCCCAGCTGCTGGGGGCCACGACGCAGGAGCTCGACGGGATCCCCGGCGTCGGGCCCAAGACGGCCCGTCTGCTGCGCGACGCCGCCCAGCAGATCTTCGACGCGGTCGACTCCGCGCTCACCTTCCGGATCGAGCACGACCCCGCGGACCCGCTGACGACCGACCTGGTGCGCGCCCTGCACGCCCACGAGCAGGTGGCTCGGTTCTTCGACGCCTGGGGTGAGCGGATCGACGTCGACGTGCCGCAGCTGGCCCGCCTGGCCGAGGTGGGCGCCCTGCGCACGACCCTCGTCCGGCGACTGTTCGCCGGCCGCGCGCGCACCGCGGCGGCCGACGCCGCCCTGACCCGCCTGCGGGAGACGGTCGAGAGCCTCGGGGCCTCGGGCGTCGCCGACGCCCTGCGCCGGCTCGACGCCGCGCTGATCGGAACCTCGGCCGCGGAGGTCTGGCGCGACTACGAGGCCCGCGCCGCCGGCTACTACGCGGCGCTGGGCGAACTCGTGGACCTCGGCATCGACGTCGAGGCCGCCGAGGGCTACCTGCCCGAGGAGATCGTGGACCAGGTCACGGCCCAGGACCTGGACACGTCGCTCCTGACCGTCTCCCTGCGGGGCTACCAGGCATTCGGCGCCCGGTTCGCCCTGGTCCAGCGCCGCACCATCCTGGGCGACGAGATGGGCCTGGGCAAGACCGTCCAGGCGATCGCCGCGATGGCACACCTCGCCGCCCGCGGACGCCGGCACTTCCTGGTGATCTGCCCCGCGAGCGTCGCGGCGAACTGGGCTCGCGAGGTCGCCGCCCACTCCCGGCTGAGCGTGCGGGTGCTGCAGGGTGACGACCGCGACGCGGGCATCCGCGACTGGGTGGCCGACGGCGGCGTCGGCATCGTCACCTTTCCCCAGCTCGGGCACCTGCGCGCCGCCGGGATGCCCCGGCCCGCGCTGCTCGTGGTGGACGAGGCGCACTACGTGAAGAACCCGGCGGCGCAGCGGTCGGAACGGACGGGCGCCTGGACGCGCACCGCCGAGCGGGTGCTGTTCATGACGGGCACGCCCATGGAGAACACCGTGGACGAGTTCCGCAGCCTCGTGGACTACCTCAAGCCCGACGTCGCGGAGGGCATCGATCCCGCGGCAGGCCTGGCGGGCGCCGCCGCGTTCCGCCGCTCGGTGGCCACCGTGTACCTGCGGCGCAACCAGGAGGACGTGCTCACCGAGCTGCCCGAGCTGGTCCAGGTGGACGAGTGGGAGCGGTTCGGCAAGCACGACGGTGCCGCCTACCGCCGGGCCGTGCTCAAGCGTTCGTTCGCGGACATGCGCCGGGCCGCGTTCGTGCAGGCCCCCGAGCCGACGGCCAAGCTGGTGCGGCTCCGCGAGATCGTCGCCGAGGCGATGGACAACAACCGCAAGGTGGTCGTGTTCTCGTTCTTCCGCGACGTGATCGAGACGGTGCTGGCCGAGCTGGGCCCCCTCGCCGTCGGGCCCATCACCGGTTCGGTGCCCGCCCCGCGGCGGCAGGAGCTGGTCGACGAGTTCACGCGGTCGCCGGAACCGAAGGTGCTGGTGAGCCAGATCGAGGCGGGCGGCGTAGGGCTCAACATCCAGGCGGCCTCGGTGGTGATCCTGTGCGAGCCGCAGGTCAAGCCCACGGTCGAGGCACAGGCCATCGCGCGGGCACACCGGATGGGCCAGGTCCGCACGGTGCAGGTGCACCGCCTGCTCGTGGAGAACAGCGTGGACGAGCGGCTCCTGGAGATCCTGGGCACCAAGGCGGAGCTGTTCGCGGAGTACGCCGGACGATCCACGGTGGCTGTCGCTCCCGGGGCGAGCGACGTGGCCGACGCCGAGCTCGCGCGGCGCATCGTCGAGGAGGAGCGCGCCCGGCTGGGCGAACCGGCGGCCTAGCGAAAAGTTTCGGCCTTTTCCTCGCAGACCTGCTCCCGGCCTGCTGAGATGAACCCATGACCACCACAGCCCTCACCAGGGGACCCGTCCAGGCCTCGGAGCGCTCCCCCGCGCCAGACCTCGCACGTGGCTTCATGCTCCTGCTGATCGCCGTCGCGAACACGCCGTTCTACCTGTGGGGCCGCGAGATGAGCGCGAGCGCATCCCACCCGGTGGACGGTTCAGGTATCGACAAGGTCGTCGACTTCCTCATCATCACCGTCGTGGACCTGCGGACCTATCCGATGTTCGCGTTCCTGTTCGGCTACGGCATGATGCAGCTCTACAACCGCCAGATCTCCTCCGGCACTCCGGAGGCCGCGGCCCGCAAGCTCCTGCAGAAGCGCAACTGGCTGCTGCTGGCGTTCGGGTTCGTGCACGCGGCGCTGCTCTGGATGGGTGACGTGCTGGGCGCGTACGGGCTCGCCGGCCTGCTCATGGTGTGGCTCTTCTTCCAGGCCAAGGACGTCACCCTCATCGTGTGGACGTGGGTGTTGTGCGGGCTGCTGACGATCGGCACGGCGTTCGCCGTGGTCGGCGGATGGTTCTTGGCCCAGCTGCCCGCGGACCACCCGGAGGCGCGGAGCGTGGCCGCCGACTTCGCCCCTGACACGGCCTCGATGGCACAGACGTCCTATCTCGACTCCATCACCGAGCGCCTCACCTACTGGTCCCTCGGTACGGTGTTCCAGGGCGTGCTCGTGCTGGTGGTCCCGATGATGCTGCTGCTCGCGTTCTGGGCGGGTAGGCGCCGCATCTTGGAGAACCCGGGTGAGCACCTCCCGCTGCTGCGGCGCGTGGCCGTCGTCGGCATCACGATCGGGTGGCTCGGACCGCTGCCCTCCGCGTTCGACCACGTGGGACTCATCGACGTACCGGACCACGCCGCCGTGGTCTTCTACCCGGTGCAGTTCCTCACCGGGTTCTTCGGCGGCCTCGGCTACGTCGCCCTGTTCGGCCTGCTGGGTCATCGGGTCGCGCAGCGCCGCACGGGGGCGCCGTCGCGCGACCTGCTGGCCGCGGACGGGCGGCTCGCGGGTGCCGTCCAGGCCGTCGGCAAACGTTCGTTGACCAGCTACCTGCTGCAGTCGGTGCTGTGCGCGCCGATCCTCGCGGCATGGGGCCTCGGGCTGGGCCAGCACCTCACCTCGGCGACCATGCTGGTGTTCGCCGTGGCGGTCTGGGCGCTCACCGTCGCTTTCGCCGTGTGGCAGGAGCGCACCGGCCGACGCGGACCGGCCGAGGTGCTGCTGCGCCGGCTGGCCTACGGCCGGCCGGGCCAGGCGCCCCCTCGGTCGCCGGCCGTCACAGGCTAGGCGGGGAAGGAGTCGACCGCGTCGTCCTCACCGTCGCCGTCGATGTCCACGGAGATCGTCTGCACTCCCGCGGCGTTCTCCAGGATCACGTCGGGGTGCCCGTCACCGTCGGTGTCGTGCAGCTCGACGTCGGGCACACCGTCGCCGTCGTAGTCCTCGTACTGGGCGTCCACCACGCCGTCGCCATCGGTGTCGACGACCTCGACATCCGGGACTCCGTCACCGTCGAGGTCGTACTTGCCGGGCTTGTCGGCCAGGAACTCGGACACGTGGTTCTCCTTGCTCGTCTACTTGCTCTTCTACCTGATCGTCCACCTGATCGTGCGTACTCCCGATCATGCCCCACCCGGGCCGGTGCGCGGGATATCGCGAGCCACCGCGCGGCCCTCCGAAATTTCACCCCTTTCCCCTCGCGGGTGAAATAGTGTGAGCCCTAGATTCAGCACATGCAGATCCCGGTACGCACGACCCGCCGCGCCGCGCTCCTCTCCGCCACCGCCTGTGCCCTCGTGATCGCGTCGGGGGCGGTCGTCGCCACCGGCGCCGACGCGGCCCCGAGCCGTGCCACGTCGGCCTGGCCCGTGGACCTCGCCACCCTCACCGCCGACGACGCCGGCGTACGGCACTCGGATGGGGCGCTGCGCCTCGATCCGTCCGGCGGTGCCGGGTCGGCGGCCGACGCCGGTACCGCCGACGCCGCCCGCGCCGCCGGCACCGCCGGGCACCAGGAGGCGGCGGGCCAGCTGGTCGCCGAACCGGTGGTCCTCGACTCCCCCGTGAGCGTCGTCGCGGCCGACGTCGACGCCACCGCGCCGGCCGGCACGTCCGTGCTGGTCGACGTGCGCGGCCGCCTCGCCGACCAGGGCCCCGACTCCTGGACCGAGTGGGTCCCGGCAGGTTCCCGCCTGCCCGCACCGTCGGCCACGGTCCAGGCCCGCGTCACGCTCCTCGGCGCACCGGACGCCGGCCCGGCCGTGCGCGCGGTGACCCTCACCTCCGAGGCCGGGCGGTCGCGCTCGCTCCAGGAGGCCGAGGCAGCGGACGAGGCGCGGGCCCCGACGGCAGGCGAGCGCACCTACCGCGTCTTCGCGACGCGGGAGGGCCTGGTGGGCGGGACCACCGCGAACGGGCACGTCATCACCAGCCGGGACCACTTCGTGGCGCTCCCGTCGCGCCGCGGCCTGTCGGCCAAGGGCTCGGGAAGCTACTCGGTGCGGGTCTGCGCGCCGAGCACCGGACGCTGCGCGTACGCGCCGGTGTGGGATGTCGGGCCGTGGAACACCACCGACGACTACTGGAACCCGTCCGGCACGCGCCAGTCGTGGGCGGACCTGCCGCAGGGCAGGCCCGAGGCGCAGGCTGCCTACCAGGACGGCTACAACGGCGGACTCGACGGATTCGGCCGCCGCGTCGCCAACCCCGCCGGTATCGACCTGGGTGACGGCACGTTCTGGGACGCCGTCGGGCTGACCGACAACGCCTGGACCAACGTGACCTACCTGTGGACCGGCAGCGGGCCTCGGGGCGTCGTCCGTACCAGCGGGGGGCCGCTCACCGTCCGGTCCGGGCCGGGCACGGGCGCCGCCGCCGTCGGCCAGGCAGGCAACTACGCGAACGTCGTGATCGAGTGCACCGCCACCGGCACCACCGTGACCGGCACGTACGGCACGAGCAACGTGTGGAACCGGATCGGGCCGCGCAACTGGGTCTCCGACGCCTACGTGAACACGGGTTCGTCGGCGCCGGTGGCGTCGGCCTGCTGACCGTCCCCGTGTCGCAGGGGTCACGTGCGGCGGGTGACCAGCGCCAGGCCCACCGTCGCGACACCGACCACGACGGCCGCCAGCGGCGGCACTGCCGCCACCCCCGGGCCCGCCACGACGAACGATGCGAGCGCCGCCCCGACGGCGATCCCGCCGTTGAACAGCACCGGAATCAGCGCCCCCGCGAACGAGCGCCGCTCCGGCCCCGCCAGCCGCAGGATCAGCGTCTGGGCAAAGGGTGGCATGCCTCCGGAGACGATGCCCCACACGACGACCACGGCGATCCCGACGGCAGGGCTGACGGCCGCCGCACCGAGGCCCAGCACGGCCAGCGCCGTCGCGGCCACGCTCACCACGAGCGCGGGGGCGCTCCGCTCGCCGAGCCGGCCCGCCAGGACGACGCCCGCCGCCGAGGAGAGCCCGAACACCAGCAGCAGCGAGCTCATCCCGCCCGGCAGGACCTGCGAGGGCACCTCCGTGAGTCGCGTGATGTAGGTGTACGCACCGTAGTGACCCACGAGCACCAGCGCGACGAGACCGGTCAGCGTGAGCAGCCGGCGCATACCGCGCTCGTTCCTGAGGCCGCCCGTGGCGGCGCGCCCGACGCCTTCCGCCGTCGTGCCCGTGGGCGCCGCCGTCGTGCCCCAGGGCGCCGCCGGGCGGGCGACCACCAGCCGGACCCCCACCGCACCGAGCAGTCCCAGCACCGCCAGCGCCCAGAACGCGGAGCGCCAGCCCGCGGCGTCCGCGACGAGCCGGGCCAAAGGCGTGCCCACGACCATCCCGAGGGTCGCGCCGCCCAGGACGACGGCGACGGCGCGCCCCAGCAGGCGGTCCGGGACCAGGTCGGCGACGTGCGCGTTCGTGGTGGCCCACAGCAGCCCGACGGCGGCGGCACCGAGCAGCCGGGCTCCCACCGCCACCTGGTACGTCGGGGCGAGTGCCGTCAGGGCCGACGAGACGGACAGGACGGCCAGGCCACCGGCGATGACGGCGCGGCGGTCCCAGCGACGGGTCAGCCGGACCAGCGGAAAGCTGAGCACCACGACCACGGCGGCCCACACCGAGACCAGCAGGCCGGTGCTCGACTCGGCGACACCGAGCCCGGCACTCATCTGCTCCAGTACCGCTGTCGGCAGCATCTCCGCGGTGACCATGAGGAGCGTGCCGGCGCCGAGCACCAGGAGCGAGGGCCACGGCAGCATGCCGTCGGGGCGGTCCTCCGGGGGCGTGCCGCCGGCCCGCGGACCCGGGGTAAAAGCTGTTGTCTCCATGCCCGCAACGCTAGAGTTTGACACTGGTGTCAATGTCAAGAACGTGCTCGGAGGCCCTCGTGAAGATCGGTGAGCTCGCCGCGCGGACGGGCGTGACCACCCGTCTCATCAGGTACTACGAGCAGCAGGAGCTGCTCGAGGCGGAGCGCGCGCCCAACGGCTACCGCACCTACACCGAGGACCACGTGGAGCGGGTGTCACGCGTGGCCGGCCTGGTGCAGGCAGGGATCCCGACCCGGTTGGTGAAGGTGCTGCTCGACGCCGAGGACGCCGCCGCCCGGGCGGAACCGACCTGCCCGCGCGAGGTCGCCGAGCAGCTCGCCGCCGAGCTCGCGGGTGTGCAGGCGCGCATCGACTGCCTGACCCGGAGCCGGGACGCGATCCGCGACTTTCTCACGGCCACCCGGCACGAGGTGCTGCTGCGGGAGGAACGCGAGCCGGCGCCCGCCGTCTGACGATCGGTCGCTGTGCCGAGGTAGAACTGTGGCGAAGTAGAACTCAGGCGAGGTAGAACTCAGGCGAGGTAGAACTGTGGCGAGGTAGAACTGGGGCCGGAGCACTGATCAGTGCTCCGGCCCCAGTTCTACCTCGCCACAGTTCTACCTCGGCAGGGGGTTACTCGACCCCGAGCAGGACCTCCACCGCACGGCTCAGGAACGCGTCCACCGAGGCCTCGTCGTAGGCGTCCGCGCCCCGGGCACGGCCGAACGTGGCCGACCGGATGTCGCCCGCCGTCAGCGGCTCCTGGCGGTCGAAGTACCCGATGAGGCGGTCGCACAGATCGTCGACGTCGTCCTTGTCGTAGCCCTGCGAACCGCGGTCGGCCGGCGCGAACTTCTCGCCGTCGGGCCGGCCCAGGCGGCCGTACAGCGAACGCGCGCGCTCCGCGAGCGCGTTCATCCACGCCTGCTGACCGTGCGCCGCCGCGTACTCGGCACGCTGCCGGGCGATGAACGCCGCCTCGAGCCGGTCGAGCGCCGCGTCGACCTCGTGCGTGTTGTAGCCGCCACGGGTCAGGTCGAACGTGGATGCCTGAATGTCGGCACTGGTCAGCCGGTCCGCGGTGCGTCCCTCGTACGCCTGGCGGGCGTGCTCGAAGAACTCGTCCACCTCGTCCTTGTCGTACCCGGTGCGCAGGGCGGGAACGCTGTTGAACATCCCACTCACTCGTCGTCCTCCTCAGCCGCAAGCTGCCCGCAGGCCCCGTCGATATCGCTCCCGCGGGTATCACGGATCGTGGTCGGGATCCCGTGACCGCGCAATCGTGCCACAAACTCGTCCTCGACCTCGCGGTCGCTCGCGGTCCAGATCGAACCCGGGGTCGGGTTGAGCGGGATCGGGTTGACGTGCACCCAGCCGCGGCCGCGCGCGTTGAGCTTCTCGCCCAGGAGGTCGGCGCGCCACGCGTGGTCGTTCATGTCCTTGATCAGCGCGTACTCGATGGACACGCGGCGGCCGGTCACCTCGAAGTAGTTACGCGCGGTGTCCAGCGTCTCGTCGACGCTCCAGCGCGTGTTGATCGGCACCAGCTCGGAACGCAGGTCGTCGTCGGGGGCGTGCAGCGACAGCGCGAGCGTCACCGGGATGCCCTCCTTGGTGAGCTTCTGCATGGCCGGGACCAGGCCCACGGTGGAGACCGTGATGTTGCGGGCCGACATGCCGAAGCCCTCCGGCTGCGGCGCCACGAGCGTACGCACGGTCTCGATCACGGCCTTGTAGTTGGCGAGCGGCTCGCCCATGCCCATGAACACCAGGTTGTTCAGCCGCGTGGCGCCACCGGGGATCTCGCCCTCGGCCAGCGACCGGAACGCGGCGCGGACCTGCTCGAGGATCTCCGCCGTCGACAGGTTGCGGGTCAGGCCGAGCTGGCCCGTGGCGCAGAACGGGCAGGCCATGCCGCAGCCCGCCTGGCTGGACACGCAGAGCGTGGTGCGCTGCGGGTAGCGCATGAGGACCGACTCGACCTTGGCCTCGTCGAACAGGTGCCACAGCGTCTTGACCGTGGTGCCGCCGTCGGCCTCGAGCTTGCGGGTGGGCCGCATCAGCTCGGGGAACATGGTGGTGGCCAGCTCGTCGCGCGACTTCGCCGGAAGATCGGTCATCCGGGCGGGGTCGCTCGTGAAGTGCGTGAAGTAGTGCGTGGCGAGCTGCTTGGCGCGGAACGCCGGCTCCCCCGCCTCGACGACGGAGGCGACGCGCTCCTCCGGGGTGAGGTCGGCGAAGTGGCGCGGCGGCTTGCCGCGGCGCCGGGGCGCCATCTGCAGCGGGATGGCCGGGGTCTCGTCCGAGGGCCGGACGGTCGGCTGGGCGAGGGGAGTTTTCATCAGGCAACCACCGAGAGCACAAGATAGACGAAGGGCGCTGTGATCAGCAGGGAGTCGAGCCGGTCCAGCACGCCCCCGTGCCCCGGGAGCAATGAGCCCATGTCCTTCAATTCTAGGTCACGCTTGAGCAGAGACTCCGCGAGATCGCCCACCGTCGCGGTGACGGCGGTCATGATTCCGAGCGCGACGCCGAGCACCGGGCTCTCGCCCAGGCCGTACACCGCGCCGAGCACACCCACGGCGGTGGCCAGCACGATCGAGCCGGCAAGACCCTCCCACGACTTCTTGGGGCTGACCGTCGGCGCCAGCGGGTGCCTGCCGAGCAGTACGCCCGCGATGTATCCGCCGGTGTCGTTGGCGACCGCCAGGAGCACGAACAGCACCACCCGGATCTCGCCGTCGGGCTGCGCCAGCATGAGGACCACGAAACCCGCCAGGAACGGCAGGTAGGCGGCGGCGAAGACGGAGGCGGCAGAGTCACGGACGGCGCTCAGGCCGGAGCCGTCGAGCGCACGCCAGACCACCGTCGCGGCGACCGTCAGCACGAAGGCGACGAACAGCGCCTCCGCGCCCCCGCGGTACGCCGAGACGATCATGCCGGCGGCCCCCACGAAGAGGGGCACCACCGGCAGGCGGAGGGCACGGCGCGCGAACGCCTGCCGCAGCTCCCACAGCCCCGCCCACATCAGGAGCACGACGAGGAGCACGAACGGCTCGGGCCGCCAGTACAGGGACGCGCCGACGACGCCGAGCAGGCCGACGCCGACCAGGATGGCCGCGGGCAGGTTGCGCCCGGCACGCGACGTCTTCGGGGCCGACGACGCCGCCACGGGCTCGGACGCGGGCTCAGTATTCACTGCGGAGTGCGCATTGTCTCGTTCTGATCCGTCTCGAGGTGGTGCGGGCATCAGACCTCGAGCAGCTCGCTCTCCTTGCTGGAGAGCAGCTGGTCGATCATGTCGACGTGGCTCTTGGTGAGCTTGTCCAGCTCCTTCTCCGCGCGCGTGACCTCGTCCTCGCCGGCCTCGCCGTCCTTGACGATGCGGTCCAGTTCCTCCTTGGCCTTGCGCCGGATGTTGCGCACCGAGACGCGCGAGTCCTCCGCCTTCGACTTGGCGAGCTTCACGTAGTCGCGGCGCCGCTCCTCCGTGAGGGAGGGCAGCACGATGCGCACCACGTTGCCGTCGGTCGCCGGGTTCACACCCAGGTCGGAGTCACGCAGCGCCTTCTCGACGGCGGGCAGCGAGCCCTTGTCGAACGGCGCGACCATCACGGTGCGGGCGTCCGGGATGTTGAACGACGCGAGCTGCTGCAGGGGCGTCGGCGCACCGTAGTAGTCGACGGTGATCTTGCTGAACATCCCCGCGTTGGCGCGACCGGTGCGGATACCCGCGAAGTCCTCCTTGGCGACCTCGACCGCCTTCTCCATCTTTTCCTCGGCTTCGAGGAGGGTTTCGTCGATCACCACTGCTCCTTCATTCGTCTACGGGTGGTGCCGGGGCCACTCTACGGACACTTTGCCCGGCTTCCGAAAGGTTCGCTCGTTACCCGGGGCTGCCGGGACACGCGGACGATCCGCGTGGGTGATCAGCGTGCGGTGATCAGCGTGCCGATCGGCTCGCCGGCCAGCGCGCGGGTCACGTTGCCCTCGCCCTCCATGCCGAAGACCCGCATCTGGACGTCGTTGTCGCGGCACATGGCCAGCGCCGTGTCGTCCATGACGCCGAGCCGGTTCACGAGGGCGTCGGTGTATGTCAGGTGGTCGAGCTTCTTCGCGTCGGGGTTGCGGCGCGGGTCGGAGTCGTAGACGCCGTCGACGCCGTTCTTGCCCATGACCACCTGCTCGCAGGCCGTCTCCAGGGCGCGCTGCACCGCCACGGTGTCGGTCGAGAAGTACGGCATGCCGGCACCCGCGCCGAAGATCACGACGCGCCCCTTCTCCAGGTGCCTGATCGCGCGCAGCGGGATGTACGGCTCCGCGACCTGGCCCATCGTGATGGCGGTCTGCACGCGCGTCTTGACGCCCGCCTGCTCCAGGAAGTCCTGCAGCGCCAGGCAGTTCATGACCGTGCCGAGCATGCCCATGTAGTCCGCGCGGGCTCGGTCCATGCCGGCCACGCTCAGCTCGGCCCCGCGGAAGAAGTTCCCGCCGCCCACGACGATGGCGACCTGGATCCCGTCGCGCACCGCCACACCGATCTCCTTGGCCATGCGCCGGACGACGTCGGCATCAAGCCCCACGCTGCCGCCGCCGAACGCCTCGCCCGACAGCTTCAGGAGCACTCGCCGGGCAGGCTTGCCCTCCGAGTCCACCGCGAAGTTCTGGGTCGCCTCGTCACTCACTGGTCCGTCACCCTTCGGTCGTCACTACCGGGACACTGGTCCACCCGGAATACTGCCCGACCGGCGGGCAGCCCACCTCTGCGCGGTGCGGAGGTGTCCGGGCCGACCTCGAGACCCCTGGTACGACGTGGAGCCAGGACGGCTCTACACCCCACCAGAAGTATCGAAGTCTCACCGGGCCCCTGCGAGCGCCCGGCGTGCGGTTCGGCTCCCGAGAGATCCGGCCCGCGTATGCGTCGGCCCGGCCCGCGCCGAAGCGCGGACCGGGCCGATCAAGCTGCGTCAGGAACCGACGCGGAAACGCACGAACGCCTTGAGGGAACCGTTCACGGCGGCGATGTGCTTGCCGACCGTGGTCTTCGGGTCCTTCGCCAGCGGCTGGTCCACGAGCACGACCTCCTTGAAGAAGCCGTTCAGGCGACCCTCGACGATCTTGGGCAGCGCCGCCTCCGGCTTGCCCTCGTTCTTGGAGGTCTCCAGAGCGATGGCACGCTCCTTCTCGACGACGTCCGCCGGGACGTCCTCACGCGTGAGGTACTTCGGGGCCATCGCCGCGACGTGCTGCGCGATGTCCTTGGCGACGGCCTCGCCGGCCTCGTCGGTGACGACGAGGACACCGATCGACGGCGGCAGGTCCTTGGCCGTCTTGTGCAGGTAGGTCGTGACCTTGGGGCCCTCGACGCGCGCGACGCGGCGCAGGACGATCTTCTCGCCCAGCGTCGCACCCTGCGCGGCGATGAGGTCGGCGACGGTGCCCTCGGCGGACGGCGCGGCGACGGCTGCCACCTCGTCCGAGGCACCGGCAGCCGCGGCCGCCTCGAGAACGGCCTCGGCGAGCGAGATGAACTTCTCGTTCTTCACGACGAAGTCGGTCTCGGCGTTCAGCTCGATCATCGTGGCGACCTGGCCGGCCGCCGTGTCCTCGACCTTGACGGCCACGAGGCCCTCGGAGGCCGTGTTGCCCTCGCGCTTGGCGGCACGGGCGAGGCCCTTGGTGCGGATGATCTCGACAGCCTTCTCGGCGTCGCCGTCGGCGGCGTCGAGGGCCTTCTTGACGTCGAGCATGCCGGCGCCGGTCCGCTCACGCAGCGCCTTGATGTCAGCGGCGGTGTAGTTCGCCATTGTTCTGGTCCTCCGTGCAGTCGTGTTGTTCGTGGGAGGTCGTTCGACCCGAGGAGCGGGGCGCTGACCGGGTCCGCGGACGGACCCGGTCAGCGCGACGCATCACTTCTCGGTGTCGGCCTCGGGAGCGGCCTCGGCGGGCTCGGCGACCTCGGGGGCAGCGGCCTCGGCGGGCTCGGCGACCTCGGGGGCGGCGGCCGGAGCGGCCTCGGCAGCCTCAGCGGCGGCGACGACCTCGGCCGGAGCGGCCGGGGTGGCAGCGTCGGCGGCGGCAGCAGCGGCGGCCTCGACGGTGCCCTCGCCCGTGGCGGCGGGGGTCTCGACGGAGCCCTCGGTGCCGGCCAGGAGCTCGCGCTCCCACTCGGCGAGGGGCTCGGCAGCGGCCTCGGCCTCGGTGCCCGTCTTGCTACCACCGGAGTGGCGCTGCATGAGGCCCTCGGCGGCGGCGTCCGCGATCACGCGGGTGAGCAGCGTGACGGAGCGGATCGCGTCGTCGTTGCCCGGGATCGCGTAGTCGACCATGTCGGGGTCGCAGTTGGTGTCGAGGATCGCGACGACGGGGATGCCCAGCTTGCGGGCCTCGTCCACCGCGAGGTGCTCCTTGTTGGTGTCGACGATCCACACGGCCGAGGGAACCTTGGCCATGTCGCGGATACCGCCGAGCGTGCGGGCGAGCTTGTCCTTCTCGCGGCGCAGGACCAGGAGCTCCTTCTTCGTGAGGCCCGAGGCGGCCACGTCGTCGAAGTCGATCTCCTCGAGCTCCTTGAGGCGCTGGAGGCGCTTGTGCACGGTGGTGAAGTTCGTGAGCATGCCGCCGAGCCAGCGGTGGTTCACGTAGGGCATCCCGACGCGGGCGGCCTGCTCGGCCACCGGCTCCTGTGCCTGCTTCTTGGTGCCGACGAAGAGGATCGAGCCACCGTGGGCGACCGTCTCCTTGACGAAGTCGTAGGCGCTGTCGATGAAGTGCAGCGACTGCTGCAGGTCGACGATGTAGATGCCGTTGCGCTCCGTGAAGATGAAGCGCTTCATCTTCGGGTTCCAACGGCGGGTCTGGTGTCCGAAGTGGACACCACTCTCGAGGAGCTGGCGCATGGACACGACGGCCATGACACGTCCTTTCGGTGCGGTCCGAGATCGACTCGGGCACTCCGCACGCATTTCAGGCGACGCCGGGAGCATGCCCGGGCCGCGGTTCGGTTGGATCGGCACCTCGGTGACTCGGTGCCCCTGGCGCCACCCCGTGCCCGACGCCGACCCTCAGGGCCGGACCGCTGCCGGACGCGACATGATGTGGCGCGCGTTGTCGACCGGGTGATCTCCCGTGAGCGGGCCGCCAGCCGAAGCCGTCGGTCTGCTCGATCGGGGGTACATGCCGGTCGCGGGTTGAAGTCTACCCGAACAGCCTTCGCACCGAGGACCCTGGCGCGGTACGAGCACTGTGACGTCGCGCGCGCTGGTGGCGTTGCGGATCCGGGGCGGTCGGCGCGATCCGCCGGGGCGGTCGGGAGACGCTGGTCGTGAGGGCTGGAGACGCTCCTCGTGACCCTCCTCGGGGAGGGCGAGGGACCGTTCTCGTGGTGGTCGAGAGACCCTCCTCGTGGCGGCTGGGGCCAGCGAGCGTGACCACAGGAACAGTATGAGAGCTCTTGTGCACAGGCAGCGTTCCGACTTCGGCCTGGGGCATCGGTCCCGAGTCATGCTCGCGACATGACAGCTCAGCCGCAGCGCTTCCCGTGGTCGTTCTTCTCGTTGTCCTTCTTCTCGGGGTCCTTCTCCCGGGGGGCCTTCTCCCGGCGGTCCTCTCGGTCGCGCCGTCGGCGCGCCGTACCGGCGCTGGGGATCCTGCTCGCCATGGCGGTCCTGCTCGTCACGTCCGCGGCGGGTGCGCCTGCGGCCGTGCTGCGTTCCGGACCGGATGTCCCGGCTCGGACGGCGGCCGCGCCGCGTTCCGGACCAGACGTCCCAGCCCGGACGGACATCGGTACCAGGACCACGGCGATGGACAGCGCGACAGGTTACGTGCCACCCGTCGCGGGCGTGGACCCGCCGTCGGGCGTGGGGCGACGGTTCGACCCACCGGAGGAAGACTGGGGTGCCGGCCACCGCGGTGTGGACCTGCTGGCGCCGGAAGGCTCGCGGGTGATGTCCCCGGGGCCAGGGGTGGTGACCTTCACCGGGCAGGTCGCACGACGGGGCGTCATGGTGGTCGCCCACCCGGATGGCCTGCGCACGAGCCTTGAACCGGTCGCTGCGTCGGTTGCGGTAGGGACGGTCGTCGCGGCGGGTACGCCGATCGGTGTGGTTGAGGGTGCCGGGGTCGCTGGTGACTCAGGGGGCGAGGGCTCAGGAGGCGAGGGCGCGGACAGCGGATCTGGTGCCAGCCACTGCGCGCCGCGGTCCTGCGTGCACTGGGGTGTACGGCGCGGCGAGCGTTACATCGACCCGCTGTCGCTGCTGGACCGGCCGCCGATCGTCCTGCTGCCCGACCACTGACCGGCCCGGGCGGCGGCGCTGCGCCCCGGCCACTCGCTCAGCAGCCGCCGAGCCGCAAGTTGCCCGTCCCGGAGCCCGGCCGAACACGCACACCCTGCGGTTCGGCCCGGCGACCCCCGCCGAACCGCAAGCTGGCGGTCCTCTCTATCGTCGAACCGAACCTTGCGAGTCCAATCGCAGTCGAATGGACGTGTGTCTTGCGGCTCGACGGCGTGGATCAGTGGCAAATTGCGGTTCGGCGCGCACGAGTCGCCTGATCGACGAGCAACTTGCGGTTCGGCGCTGCCAGACATCACCAGCAACGAGCAACTTGCGGTTCGCGTGGCTCGTGGGTGCCGCCGTCTCCTCCGGTGGTCGCACAGCGCGCCGGTGCAGTGCGCGCGGACGCGACTGCCAGGACGCGAGCGAGCGCAATCGTCAGGCGCGCGGGAACGCCTGGGCATAGACGCTGCGCAGCCGCTCGGCGTCCACGTGGGTGTAGCGCTGGGTGGTCGCGAGGTTGGCGTGGCCCAGCACCTCCTGCACGGCGCGCAGGTCGGAGCCACCCTGCAACAGGTGCGTCGCGGCGGAGTGCCGCAGCGCGTGCGGCGCCACGTCGTCCACCCCGGCCTGGGCGGCGAGGCGGTGCACCGCCTCGCGCACCTGGCGCTGACCCCAGCGACCACCGCGCTCCCCCACGAGCAGGGCGTCACCGGTCGTCGCCGTGACCAGCGCGGGCCGCCCGTGGGCGAGCCAGGCCTCCACGGAGCGTGCTGCCGGGATGCCGAACGGCACCACGCGCTCCTTGCCGCCCTTGCCGAGCACTCGCACAAGGCGGTCCCGGGAGTCCACATGCCCCACGTCGACCGACACCAGCTCGCCCACGCGGATCCCCGCGCCGTACAGCAGCTCCGCCGCGACCCAGGAGCGCAAGGCCGAGGGGCGGGTCGCGTCGTCGGCCTCCTCCGCCGCCGCACGGGCGCCGTCGAGCAGCCGGCCCGCCGCATCGACGTCGAGCACGGTCGGCAGGGTGCGCGGCACCTTGGGGCTCGCCAGACGCGCCGACGGGTCCACGGGTACCAGCCCCGTGCGGTGCGCCCAGCGCAGGAACGCGCGCGCGGAGGCACCCCGGCGGGCAAGCGTGGAACGCGCGAGGCCGCGGTCCGACTGGGACGCGAGCCAGCCGCGCAGGAGCGTGAGGTCGATGGCGACGAGCCGCGTGGCGCCGTGCCGCATCGCGTACCGCAGAAGGTCGGTCACGTCGGCCACGTAGGCGCGCCGGGTGTGGGCGGAGTGCCCGCGCTGCGCGTCGAGGTAGCTGGCGAACCGGGAGACGGCGTCGGACATGGGCTCGGGCAGCCGAGGCAAGCCGGACAGGTCGGTAAGGTCCACGTTTGCCAGTGTGCAACCCTCACGCCACGGGGTGAAGAAGGCGCGCCGCCGATCCGAGCCGTCCCCGCCGCCCCCTCTCCCTTTCGAGACCGACGCTGCTTCGCTTTCAAGGGGTCGAAAGCGAAGCAGCGTCGGTCTCGAAAGGGGGAGGGGGCGGCGGCTCTGCCAGAATGACCGCTCCGACGAGCACAGGAGGTCGCGACGATGCGCGCTGTACAGGTGACCGAGTTCGGCGGCCCCGAGGTGCTCCGGACGGCAGACCTCCCAGAGCCGACGGCGGGGCCGGGCGAGGTGCTGATCGATGTCACCCGGATCGGCGTGAACTACGCGGACACCCACCAGGTCGAGAACTCCTACGTGGCATCCACCACCCTGCCGCTCGTGCCGGGCGGTGAGGTCGTGGGACGCACGCAGGACGGCCGGCGGGTCGTCGCGCTGCTGAGCGGCGGGGGCGGGTACGCCGAACGTGCGGTGGCCCCCGAGGCGACGACCTTTCCCGTGCCCGACGACGTCGACGACCTCACCGCGCTGTCCATGCTGGTACAGGGCACGACGGCCTGGGTCATGCTGCGCAAGAACGCCCATCTCGAACCGGGTGAGTCGGTCGTCGTCCACGCGGCGGCCGGTGGCGTCGGCACGATCGCCGTCCAGCTCGCCAAGGTCTGGGGCGCCGGACGGGTCATCGCGACCGCCAGCAGCGACGAGAAGCGCGCCCTGGCCCGCGAGCTCGGTGCCGACGTGGCCGTGGACTCCCGATCCGACGACATGACCGCGACCCTGACGGAGGCCAACGGGCGCCGCGTCGACATCGTGCTGGACATGGTGGGCGGCACCACCACGGACCAGAGCATCGCAGCCCTCGCCCCCTTCGGGCGGCTCGTGTTCTACGGCATGGCGGGGCGTGAGCAGCCCCGGCCCGTACAGCTGCGGAACCTGCTGGCCCACAGCACCACGGTCGCGGGCATGTGGCTCCCCCACGTGTTCCGGCTGCCGGGCGACCTCTACGGAAGTGCACTGGCCGAGCTGTTCGAGCTCGCGGGTTCGGGCCGGATCCGCGCCGTCGCGGGCGGTGAGTACGCCCTGGGCGACGCCCGCGCCGCACACGAGGCCCTACGGTCGCGCGGCACGGTCGGCAAGCTCCTGCTCGACCCCACCCGCTGAGGCCAGACTCGCCCTGTCCGGCCCCACGGCCGACACACCCTGGGCCGACACACCCTGGGCCGGCGCGCCGAGCCCCGGCGCGCCGCCCGTTCAGCACCTGCGCCAGCCTCCGTCCCGCTGCTCGGCCAGCCCCATGAGCTCCAGCAGCCCGAGCGCTCCGGTCGTGTCCGCGAGCGCCAGGCCCGCGGCGCGGGCGATCGAGCGCTCGTGCGCGGGTTTGCGCACGGGCAGGGCGTCGAGCACGGCCCTGCCCGCGGCGTCGAGGTCGTCGCCGGGCCGGGTCTCGCCCCGGCGCTGCGGGGCGGTCTCCCCCGCGTCGCCGACCAGCTCGGCCGCCTCGGCCGCGTCCGTGACGCAGACCGCCGCACCCCGGCGCAGCAGCTCGTGGCAGCCCGCGGATGCCATCGACGTGACCGGTCCGGGGACGGCGCCGAGCGGCCGCAGGAGCGCGGCCGCGTGGTTGGCCGTGGACAGCGCGCCGGAGCGGACCGATGCCTCGATCACCACCGTCCCCGAGGTCAGCGCGGCTATGAGCCGGTTGCGCTGGAGGAACCGTTGCTTGCCGGGCACGGACCCTGGCGGGACCTCGGCGACCACGGCGCCCTGCTCGGCGGTCCGCCGTAGCAGGTCGGTGTTGCTCGCGGGGTAGAGCCGGTCCACGCCGCCCGCGAGGAACGCGACGGTCGACGCGCCCGACACCAACGCGCCGCGGTGCGCCTCAGCGTCGATGCCGTTGGCACCGCCCGAGACCACGGTGAAGCCGCGGTCGGCCAGCCCGCACGCCAGCACCCGCGTCACCCGGACGCCGTAGTCGGTGCAGGCCCGCGAGCCCACCAGGGACACCGAGCGCCGGGCCAGCCGAGCGAGGTCGGGGTCGCCGCGCACCCACAGGGACAGCGGCGCGGCGGTCCCCAGGGCGGCGAACGTCGTCGGCCAACGGGGGTCGTCGGGTGTCAGGAACGTGCCGCCGAACCGGCGGAGCACCGTCAGCTCACCCTCGGGGTCGAGGCGCTCGAGCCGGGGTACCCAGCGCCGTACGGCGGCCACGACCAGCCCTGCCGCCCGTGGGCCGCCGAAGGCTGGCCCTTCGGCCGGCGGGCCGAGCAGCCGCCCGGGTGCGTCGGCCCGGCCGCGCGGGTTCACGACCACACCCCGGAGGCCGACCTCGCCGGACCGCCCGTCACTCGGCGACCCGGCACCCGCAGACCCGCCGCCGAGCCGCCGGAGCACGGCGCCCGCCAGATCAGGGTCGCGCGCGGCGTCGAGCAGCCAGTCGAGCGCTCCGGCCGGCCCGAGGTTCCCCACCAGGGCGCCGGCCACGGGATCCCCGGGCTCGGCGATCCTGCTCCACGCCGCCCGGGCGAGCACAGGGTCGGCTGCGTCGAACCGGAGGCTGGTACGGGGCAGGTCGAAGAGTGGCTCACCCATGCTCGCCTCCCGTGCGCAGCAGCAGCGCGTTCCCGACGTCGGACACGGTCGGGGCCGTGCGGCCGGCGAGGTCGGCGATGGTCCAGGCCATCCGCAGTACCCGGTCGACGCCGCGGAGGCTGAGCCGGCCGTCCGTCATCGCTCTCTCGATGGGTGACAGCAGGCCGGGGTGCGGTTTGAGCAGGTCCCGCAGGAACCGCCCGGGCATCTCGGCGTTGGTCGACCAGGGGGTGTCGGCCAGGCGGGCGCGCGCGGCCTCCCGGGCCACCAGCACCCGGGCAGCCACCGACGACGTCGCCTCGGAGGCACCCTCCAGCCGCTCGACCCGGTCGACGGGCTGCACCTCGACCTGGACGTCGACCCGGTCCAGCAGAGGGCCGGACAGCCGTGCGAAGTACCGGCGCCGCGCGGTCGGCGAGCAGCTGCATTCCAGCCCCTTGCCTACCGCCAGGCCGCAGGGGCAGGGGTTGGCCGCCAGCACGAGCTGGAACCGGGCCGGGTACCGCGCCGCGCCACCTGACCGGTGGATCACGAGCTCGCCCTGCTCCAGCGGTTGCCGCAGTGTCTCCAGCACCTTGCTACCGAACTCGGGAGCCTCGTCGAGGAAGAGCACCCCGCGGTGCGCGCGGGACACGGCGCCGGGCCGCGGTATGCCCGACCCTCCGCCCACCACAGCGGCCTGGGTGGCCGTGTGGTGCGGGTCCTCGAACGGCGGACGACGCATCAGGCCCTGCCCCGGGTCGAACGTGCCCGCCACGGAGTGCACGGCCGTGACCTCGACCGCCTCCCGGTCGGTCAGGTCGGGCAGGATCCCCGGCAGACGGGAGGCGAGCATGGTCTTGCCCGCACCCGGCGGCCCGACCAGCAGCAGGTGGTGCCCGCCGGCGGCCGCCACCTCCAGCGCCGCGCGGGGCCGCGCCTGTCCCATCACGTCGGCCAGGTCACCGGGCAGCCGCGCGGACACCGCAGACCGGGCGGGCCGGACGGTCACCACCTCGCGGACCAGCTCGGGCGGGCCGCCATGGAGCGCCACCACCTCGGCCAGGCTCGCGGCACCCACCACCCGGGCGCCCGGCACCAGCCGCGCCTCGTCGAGATCGCCGGCCGCCACCACGACGTCCGGGAACCCCGCACCCACCGCCGCCGCGACCGACGGCAGCACGCCGCGCACCGGCTGGAGCCGTCCGTCGAGCCCGAGCTCGCCCAGGTGGACCACACGGTCCAGCCCGTCCCGGCTCAGCCCAGCGGACGACGGCCCCTCGGCCCCGGCCAGCACCGCCACCGCGATGGCCAGGTCGTACGCGCTGCCCTGCTTGCGCAGCGACGCGGGCGACAGGTTTACCGTGATCTTGCGTACGGGCCACGGCAGACCCGTGGAGGTCACTGCCGCACGGACCCGGTCCCGTGACTCGCTCAGGGCGGTGTCCGGCAGCCCGACCAGCGTGAACCCTGGCACCGACGCGGCGAGGTGCGCCTGCACCTCCACCACGTGCCCCTGCATCCCGACGAGCGACACCGCCCGCGTGGTCGCGATGCCCATCAGGCCACCGACTCGATGTGCTCGACGACGGCGGGCCCCCGCCGCTGCAGGGTCACCGCCACCACGTCGATCCGGATCGCGCCGAACCGAGCGCGCCGGTCCGGCGCCACCGGCACCGCGACGACCCGGTCCCGGAACGCGGTGAGCCACTGCCCCGTCAGGCGCTTGATCCGGGCCAGCTTGCGCGGTGTGACCGCCTCGGCGGGGTGCCCGTACCCGTGGCCCGACCGGGTCTTCACCTCGACCACCACGAGCACGTCGCCGTCCAGCGCGACGATGTCGAGCTCGCCGTCCTTGCCGCGCCAGTTGGTGTCGAGCACCTCCCAGCCGCGTTCCGCCACGTGCCGTAGCGCCACCCGCTCGCCGTACCGGCCCACGCCGTCCTTCTTCGCCATCGCGTCCACCTCCGTGACCTACCTTGGTCACGGAACCGGTGTGCCCGACGGTGCCGCTGGCTCACCTGTGCACAGATCGACGATCCACAGGCCTGTCGTCGTGCTCGAACCGTTGAGGCTCCGTCACGACGGTCCGTGCCCCTGCCCGACGACTTTCGCAGCCTGGCCCGGTCAGCCCTCCGGGACGGTGTCCACCCAGTCCACCGACGCGGCGCGGAACCGCTGCACCCGGGCGGCCACCTCGGCCGGCGCGACCACCTCGCCGTCGGCGAAGTACACGTAGTCGACCTGCTCGCGGTAGTCACGCGGCGTCTCGCCGGGGACCAGGCCCCCGGCGATGAACCAGTGGTTGAAGCTGATCGACATCAGCGTCTCCGGGTAGTACTCGTCGCCGTGGTCGGCCACCTCGACGCCGTCCAGGTAGTAGACCGCCCGGCCGTCGGCGACCTGGACCACGAGGTCGTGCCACCCGTCCAGGCTCCGGGAGACGGTGCTGTGCACGTTGTCCGCGACCCACGGGTCCGGCTGGTAGGTCTCCCAGGAGGTCATGAACAGCGTCGGGCCGCTCTCACCCCATCCGCCGTTCGGCAGGTACTCGAAGTCCAGCTCGCCGTAGTCCGGGTCGAGCGGTGCGTCCAGGGGCGTGATCGTGAAGAAGGCCTGGACCGCCTGGTCCCCGTCCGGACCGCTCACCGGGGCGTCGGAGAAACGCACCCGGGCGGCGTAGGTGCCCTCGCCGAACTTGCGCCGGTGCGAGACCTCCGACTGCACGGTGGCGCCGGAGGCACCCTCGGTGAACGCCTTCAGCTCCATCACCTGGCCGCCGTCGGAGGCGGGGAACGAGACGTGGTCCCTCGACCACACCGCGCCCGGGACCCCCGGACCGCCCCCTCCGGTGCGGACTGTCCAGCTCCGCTCGGCGAGGCGCGGGTCACCGGGGCCGCTGTAGCTGAAGTCGTCGAACAGCTCGGCCGTCGACGCGGCCCCCGCCGGGACCACCGTCCCGGCGAGCAGCACGGCCGCGGCGGACGTCGCCACGAGGATCACGGGGGTGCGCATCTCTGCCTCCATCGGTCATCAGCTCTACCGATGGCGAGGCTGCCCGCGCCGCGACCACGCGGTCAAGGATCCGGCCGGATGGTGGGTGAACCCCTTACCCACCCACGTCGGATCCACGCCCACCGGGTCAGGCGAACGGCGTCAGAGCGCCAGCTCCGCCTTGGACAGCTCCTCGACGTTCACGTCCTTGAACGTCACGACCCGCACCGACTTCACGAAGCGGGCGGAGCGGTAGACGTCCCATACCCAGGCGTCCGCGAGCCGCAGCTCGAAGTAGACCTCCCCCGCGGCGGACCGCACCTGCAGGTCCACCTGGTTGGCCAGGTAGAACCGGCGTTCGGTCTCCACCACGTAGGAGAACAGGCCCACCACGTCGCGGTACTCACGATAGAGCGCGAGCTCCATCTCCGTCTCGTAGTTCTCGAGGTCTTCGGCGCTCACGACGACATCATCCCACCGACGCCGCAGTTCCGGGCAGGTTCCAGGATCTGCGGTGCTGCGGGGTCGGTCCGTGCAGCCCGAGGGCGTCCATGTGCGCCTTCGCGCTGTACCCCTTGTTCTGGTCCCACGCGTACTCGGGGTGGCGCTGCGCCAGCTCCACGAGGATCGCGTCGCGCTCCACCTTGGCCAGCACGCTCGCGGCGGCCACCGAGGTGCACGTCATGTCGGCCTTGATCATCGTGCGCACGGCGGGCTCCAGCGCCCCGTCGTCCAGGGCGTCCGCGGCCGCGAACAGGTCGAGCGCGGGTGCGGACAGCCAGTTGTGCTTGCCGTCCAGCACCACGACGTCGATGTCGCCGCACGTCTGCCGCACCTGCGCGAGCGCCCGGCGTCCGGCCAGCCGCAGCGCTGCGATGATGCCGACCTCGTCGATCTCCGCGGGCCCGGCGTGGCCCACACCCCAGGCCACCGCCCAGCGCCGCACGGCGGGCGCGATGGCCTCGCGTGCGGCGGGCGTCAGCAGCTTCGAGTCGGCAATCCCCTTGGGCCCGGTGCGGGTGGCGGCGTCGACCACCACGACACCCACGCTGACGGGGCCCGCAAGGGCCCCGCGGCCCACCTCGTCCATGCCCGCCACGAGGCGGGCACCCGACGCGAGAAGTGCCCGCTCGTTCCGCAGCGTCGGTACCGTGCGCACGGTCTACTTCCCCGCGGGAGCCGCGTCGGGAACCGCTTCGAAGACGTCGGCGGGGCGGCTGAGCCAGTTCAGGCGGTCCAGCGGCCACACGGTGGCGAACGCCGTGCCGACCACGTTGTCGACGGGCACGAACCCGCCACCGGGCTTGCCACGGTTGTAGCGCGAGTCCTGCGAGTCCTGGCGGTTGTCGCCCATCACCCACAGCATGTCCTTGGGCACCGTGACCTCGAACTGGTCCTGGCTCGGGATCGACCCCGGCTTGATGTACGACGTCTCGTCGATGGGCGTGCCGTTGACCGACACACGCCCCTCGGCGTCGCAGCACACGACCTTGTCACCGGGTAGGCCGATCAGTCGCTTGATGAGGTGGTCGCCGGTGTCCTGCGGAAGCAGGCCCACGGTGGTCAGGAACGAGACCAGGGCGTCGCCGACCGGCCCACGCTCCGGCGGCACGTACGGCGGCAGCCAGTCGCCCGGGTCCACGAAGACGACGATGTCCCCGTGCTCCAGGTCGAACGGTCCGGGCGTCAGGCGTGAGGCCATGACCCGGTCGCCCTCCGTCAGCGTGTCCTCCATGGACGCGCTCGGGATGTAGAACGGCTGCACCAGGAGCGTCTTGATCAGCCAGGACAGGACCAGCGCGCTGACGACGATGATCCCGATCTCCTTGAGCATCGCGAGCAGGCCCGACTGCTGCCGCCGCGGCTCACGCCCGTGCGCTGCCTCGTTCCGGCGATGGGCCCCGCTGTGCTCCCACGGGTCTGCTGCGCTCACGGGTGTCCCATCGATAGGGGTGGGCGGCGCCACCCGGTCAGAACTCGTCACGAGGGTAACTCTGTCACCTCGGGGCGCCCGCTGCGAAATGGTCTCGCAGGCGCTCACCTGCCCCGTCCGGTTTCACCACAGACGCAGGTCAGGTACGACGTCGGCCGCCGCCCTCGAGACCGAGGACGGCGGCCGGCGCCGGTCGTGCACAGCAGTGCTTGCGCGTGTCAGACGTCGCGCTTCTCGCGGATCTTCGCCTTCTTGCCGCGCAGCTCGCGCAGGTAGTAGAGCTTCGCGCGGCGGACGGCACCACGGGTGACGACCTCGATGGACTCGATGGTCGGCGCGTGCAGCGGGAACTTGCGCTCCACGCCCACACCGAAGCTGACCTTGCGGACGGCGAACGTCTCGCCGATCCCGCCGCCGTGGCGGGAGATGACGACGCCCTGGAACGCCTGGACACGAGAGCGGTTGCCCTCGACGACCTTGACGTTGACCTTGACCGTGTCGCCGGCGCGGAACTCCGGGATGTCGGACCGCAGCGAGGCGGTGTCGATCATGTCGAGCTTCTGCATTGTTCTCTCCGGGCCTGCCACAGGTCAGGCGCGAATATCGTGGGCCCTGCGTCAGCCGGACAGGCCGACGGGGTCCCGGAAGGGTGCGGATGCTGGTGCGGCTTGACCCGGTCAGGGACGGTTGCCCGTCCCGGTCGTCCCCTGTGGCAGAGACCTGACCGGCGACGCACCAACGGGTAATTCTGCCACACGAACGGCCGGACCGAGCGCCGGAGCAGGTGTGACGTCAGGCGGACGGCGCGGACCGGCCCAGACCGCCGTCGTCCGCGCCGGGCACCCAGCCGAGCCGAGCGAGCAGGGCCAGGTCGTGCTTGTCCAGGCTCGCGACGTCCAGCGCCTCGATCATGTCGGGTCGCAGCCGCGCCGTGCGCTCCAGCGCGCGGTCCCGGCGCCAGCGCTCGATCTTCGCGTGGTGCCCCGACAGCAGCACCTCGGGGATCTCGAGATCGGCCCACGACGGTGGCTTGGTGTAGACCGGGTACTCCAGCAGACCTGCGGCCCCGTGCGACTCCTCGACCAGGGACTCCGGGTTACCGACCATGCCGGGGATCAGACGGGCCACGGCCTCGATCATGACCAGCGAGGCGACTTCGCCGCCGTTGAGCACGTAGTCGCCGATCGACAGCTCGTGCACCGTGACGCCCGCGGCGCGGTAGTGCTCCGCGACGCGCGCGTCGATGCCCTCGTACCGGCCGCACGCGAACACGATCTGCTCGGCGGTCGCCAGCTGCTCGGCGTGCCGCTGCGTGAACACCTCGCCCGACGGCGTCGGCACGATCAGGTGGGCACCTGCCGCGCCGGTGTCCAGGACCTCGTCGATCGCCAGGCCCCAGATGTCGGGCCGCATGACCATGCCCGCACCCCCGCCGAACGGGGTGTCGTCGACGGTGCGGTGCCGGTCGGTGGTCCAGTCCCGCAGGTCGTGCACCCGCAGGTCCAGCAGGCCCCGCTGACGCGCCTTGCCCACGAGCGACAGGTCGAGCACGGACAGGTAGTCCGGGAAGATCGAGACGACGTCGACGCGCACGTCAGTCGTCGTCCCGGTCGACGCTGTCGACCACCGCGGCGTCCGCGTCACGCGCCAGCAGCCCGCCGGGCGGGGTCAGCACCACGCGACCGCCCGCGACGTCGACCACGGGCACGATCGCCATGACGAACGGGACCAGCGTGCGGGTCGTGCCACCGTCGGGCAGGGTCTCCTCGATCAGCAGAGCCTCGTGGGCCGGCTGGTACTCCAGGGTGACGACCTTGCCCACCACCGTGCCGTCGGCGAGCTCGACACGCAGGCCCTCGAGCTCGTGCGGGTACCAGGCGTCCTCCTCGTCGGAGGCGTCCGCCTCGACGACGAGCTCGGTGCCCCGCAGCTCCTCGGCCGCGGTACGGCTGGTGACCTCGGCGAACGTGACCAGCCACCGGCCCTGGTGCTCCCGTGCGCCCGTCACCGTCAGCGGGCCGACGGCCGCCGGGACGGTCTCGAGCCGTTCGCCGACCGCGAGCCGGGTCCCCGGGTCGTCCGTGCGGACGTCCAGGGCGACCTCGCCCTTGAGTCCGTGCGCCTTGGCGACGCGGGCGACGGTGAGCTGCATGTCTCTCCTCGAAGAATGAATGAGCAAGGCCCGGTCCGCGTTCGGACCGGGCCTCGTCGTCGTGCTGAGCGGGCGAACGCTCAGCGCCGGTCGACGTCCACGACGTCGACCCGCACCGGGCCCTCAGTGGCGAGCGCACCGATCACGGTGCGCAGCGCGCGAGCCGTGCGACCACCGCGACCGATGACTCGGCCCAGGTCGTCGGGATGCACTCGGACCTCGAGCAGGTCACCACGGCGCAGCGTCTTCGCGGAGACGCGAACGTCCTCCGGGTTGTCCACGATGCCGCGCACCAGGTGCTCGAGGGCCTCCGAGAGCATCAGGCCTCGTCGCCCTCGGCCGGCGCAGCCGGAGCCTCGGCGGCGGCGGCAGCAGCCTTCTCGGCAGCCTTGGCCTTGGCCTTCTCGGCATCGGCGTTGACGGCCTCGATCGCGGAAGCCGTGTCGGCCTTCTCGCCCTTGACCTTCAGGGTGCCCTCGGCACCCGGCAGGCCCTTGAACTTCTGCCAGTCACCGGTCACCTTGAGCAGAGCGGCGACCTGCTCGGTCGGCTGTGCGCCGACACCGAGCCAGTACTGTGCGCGCTCCGACTTGATCTCGATGAGCGACGGCTCCTCGGTCGGGTGGTACTTGCCGATCTCCTCGATCGCACGGCCGTCGCGCTTGACGCGCGAGTCCATGACGACGACACGGTAGTACGGGGCCCGGATCTTGCCGAGGCGCTTGAGACGAATCTTGACAGCCACGAAGTGGACTCTCCTGGTTTCTGATGGGATGGCCCGAGCACCGCGACGTGGGGTGAAGCAGTGTGTGGGACCGAGACGCAGCCTGGCCGGGTGAGAGGGGCCCGGGCACGCCGAGTACCTGCATATTGTGCCAGACGGCGAGACCCCCCACCAACCGCGTGTGCGTCACACCCCCTGACGTGTCAGAACCTCAGGTCACGCGGGTGACCTGAGGTTCTGACACGTCAGGGGGTGGCGGGGTAGACCGCGCCGCGGAGAACGACCGCCGTCGGGTGCCGCAGCACCTCGATGTCCTCGCGCGGGTCCGCCGGATACACCACGAAGTCGGCGCTGGCACCCTCTACGACGGCGCCGAAGCCCAGGTAGTCCCGGGCCCGCCAGGAGGCCATGGCCACGACCTCCGCCGCCGGGATGCCGGCCGCCACGAGCTCCGCGCACTCGTCGGCGATCCGGCCGTGCGAGATGGTCCCGCCCGCGTCCGTGCCGACCAGCAGCTGGACCCCCGCCTCGTGCAGGTCGCGCACCTGCTGGTAACGGTTCTCGAACATCCGCCGCATCCGCTCCGCGTACACGGGGTACTTGCCGTCGGCCTGCGCCGCGATGCTCTCGAACTGTCCCACCTGGAGCAGCGTGGGCGTCACGGCCACGCCGCGCTCGGCGGCGACGGCCATGTGCTCGGCGGTCATTCCGGTGCCGTGCTCGATGCAGTCGACGCCGGCCGCCAGCAGCCCGTCGACGGTCTCGGTGGCGAACGAGTGCACCGTGACGCGGGCCGCCTCGGCGTGCGCCACGGCGACTGCCTCGGCGAGCAGGTCGTCGGACCACAGGGGCCGCAGGTCGCCGGCGGGGCCGAGGTCGCGGTCGATCCAGTCGCCCACCAGCTTGACCCAGCCGTCGCCGCGGCGCGCCTGCGTGCGCACCGCCTCCGGCAGCAGCTCGGGCGGTTCGAGCTCGATCCCGTAGTTGCGCAGGTACCGCTTGGGTCGGGCGAGGTGCGAGCCGGCGCGGAGCAGGTGCGGCAGGTCGCTGCGCCGGTGCACCCACGCGGTATCGAGCGGGGAGCCCGCGTCCCGGATGAGCAGCACTCCCGCGTCGCGGTCGGCCACCGCCTGCTTCTCGGCCTCCTCGGGCGGCACGGCGCCGTCCGCGGCGAGCCCGATGTGGCAGTGGACGTCGACCAGGCCCGGCAGGGCCCAGCCCTCCAGCACCTGCATGTTCGTGCCCTGCGCCGACGGGCGGGTGAGGCTGACCCGTCCCCCGCGGACCCAGATCTCCTCGGCCTCGCGGCGGTCACCCAGCAGGATGCGTCCACGGATCGCCGCGGTCGGACCTTCCAGCGCAGACATCCGGCTCCTTCGCCTCTCCCCGATTCACACTGTGGACACACCCTGCCGCACCACCGTCGGCCCGCCCGGGGGCGGGTACGGCCGGACGGCGTCAGCGGCCCAAGAACTTCTCCAGCCCCGGCGGCAGCTCGATGCTGCTGAGGTCGGGCGCCTCGTCCTTCTTCGGGGCGACGCCGAAGGCGGAACCGGCGGGCGCGGACGGCGTCGCGGCGGGGCCGCCGCCGAGCGCGCGCTGCATGGCTTCCTTCTCCTGCTGGGCCCGCTTGGCCGGGTTACCGGACTTACCCTTCTTGCCCTTCTTGGGCGGCGGCGTCTTGCCCCGCGACTTCTTGCCCATGCCCATGCCGGGGCCGCCGGGCATGGCGGGCATCCCGCCCGGGCCCATGCCGCCGCCCTTGGCCATCTGCCGCATCATCTTCTGCGCGTTCTCGAAGCGCTCGAGGAGCTGGTTGATGGCGGTGGTGGTGGTACCCGAACCCTTGGCGATCCGGGCGCGGCGCGAGCCGTTGATGATCTTCGGGTTCTCGCGCTCGGCGGGCGTCATCGAGTGGATGATCGCCTCGATGCGGCCCACCTCGCGCTCGTCGAACTGGTCGAGCTGGTCGCGCATCTGGGCCATGCCCGGCAGCATGCCGAGCATCTTCTTCATCGAGCCCATGTTCTTCAGCTGCTGCATCTGCACCAGGAAGTCGGCGAGCGTGAAGTCCTGGCCGCTGGCGAGCTTGCCCGCCATCTTCTCGGCCTGCTCGGCGTCGAACGCCTTCTCGGCCTGCTCGATCAGGGTGAGCACGTCACCCATGTCGAGGATGCGGCTCGCCATGCGGTCGGGGTGGAAGACCTCGAAGTCCGTGAGCTTCTCGCCCGTGGACGCGAACATGATGGGCCGGCCGGTCACCTTGGCGACCGAGAGCGCGGCACCACCGCGCGCGTCGCCGTCCAGCTTGGAGAGCACCACGCCCGTGAAGTCGACGCCCTCGGCGAACGCCTTGGCGGTGTTCACCGCGTCCTGGCCGATCATCGCGTCGATGACGAACAGGACCTCGTCCGGGTTCACCGCCGCGCGGATGTCCGAGGCCTGCTGCATGAGCACCTGGTCGATGCCGAGCCGGCCCGCGGTGTCCACGATCACGACATCGTGCTGACGCTCCTTGGCGTACGCCACACCGTCCCGGGCCACGCCGACCGGGTCACCGATCAGCGGCGCGTCGGCCGCGGGGTCGTCCGCCTCGGACGTGTTCCCCGGGCGGGCCGCGAACACCGGCACGCCGGCGCGCTCCGCCACGACGGACAGCTGCGTCACGGCGTTCGGGCGCTGGAGGTCGGCGGCGACCAGCACGGGCGTGTGGCCCTGCCCCTTGAGCGCATGCGCGAGCTTGCCGGCCAGCGTCGTCTTACCGGCACCCTGCAGACCGGCGAGCATGATCACCGTGGGCGGCGTCTTGGCGAGCGTGAGCGGTCGCGTGGCGCCGCCGAGGATGTCGACGAGCTCCTCGTTGACGATCTTGACGACCTGCTGGGCGGGGTTCAGCGCACCGGAGACCTCCGACGACAGCGCACGCTCGCGCACCGCGGCGGTGAACTCGCGCACCACGGGCACCGCGACGTCGGCGTCGAGGAGGGCGCGGCGGATCTCCCGCACGGTCGCGTCGATGTCCGCCTCGGAGAGACGGCCCCGCGTGCGCAGGTTCTTGAACGTCGAGGTAAGCCGGTCGGACAGGGAATTGAACACAGGCACAGCCTAATCGAGATGGGTGGCCCGCCGTTCATCCGGGCAGCAGTGCGCGGGCCCGTCCGGTGAGCCCGTCCACGAGCCGCGACCGCCAGTCGGTCCACGCCTTGGGCCCGAGCGACGTCGTGTCCGCCTCCGTCAGCGCACGCAGCACCTCGAGCAGGTCGCGCCGGTGGTCCACGGCCTCCAGCAGCGCCGTCAGGGTGGCCGGGTCCCCCGGATCGGCCCGGGTGGCCAGGTCCGCGAGGGTGAGGTGGTGGCGCACGAGCCGCGTGACGTCGTCGACCACCTCCGGCGCGAAGCCCGCCCGCGTCAGGATGCCGGGCACGCGCCGGGTGCCCTCGACGGAGTGGTCCTCCGCGCCACGCACCTTGCCGATGTCGTGCAGCAGCGCGGACAGCAGCAGCAGGTCACCGGCGTCGGTCGCCGTCCGCTCCCCGGACGAGGTCCGCGGCACGGTCGAGGAACGCGATCCGGTCGAGGAACGCGACCCCGGGCCCGACGGACCCGGCAACCCGCGCCGCAGCCGGGAGGCCACCGCCGCCGTCTCGACGAGGTGCCGGTCCACCGTGTGCCGGTGGATCGCCGCGCGCTGAGGCCGGTTGCGCACGTCGGCCCACTCCGGGAACCACGAGGTGACCACCCCGGCGAGGTCGAGCGCCTCCCAGACCGGGATCTGCGCCGGCCCTGCGGCGAGCAGGGCGAGGAGGCTCTCCCGTGCGGCCGGCGGCCACGGCTCGGGCAGCGGCGGGCACTGCTCCAGGCTCCGGATGGTCACGGGTGAGAGCACCAGCCCGGTCCGGGCCGCGGTCGCCGCGGCACGCAGGGGCAGCAGAGGGTCGAAGGCCGGCTGCGCGCCGACACCGAGCACCAGCTCGCCGTCGTGCTCCACCAGGCCGTCGCCCACGGACCGCAGGCGTGGCGGCGTGCGCCGCCCGCGTACCCAGAGCGGCTTGCCCACGCCCACCGGCCGGGACAGCGCCTGCCGCGCGTGGCGCACGGTCATGTCGAGCGCATAGGAGATGACCCGGCCCGATTCCGCGAGGCTCGCCAGCAGCTCGTCGCCGTCGTCGTACCCGGTGCGCTCGGCGACCTCCTCGAGGTCGGCCAGCAGCAGCCGGCTCGTCCGCCGCCGCGTGACCACCTGCAGGGTGTCGCGCACGTCGAGCAGGTGCGTGTAGGCGGTGTCGACCGCGCCGTGCGGGCGGTCGGTGAGCCAGGTCGCGGCAAGCGCGGACAGCAGCACGGCGTCCCGCATGCCGCCGCGCGCCTCCTTGAGGTCGGGCTCGATGAGGTAGGCGAGCTCGCCAGCGCGCTGCGCGCGGTCCCGCGTGGACGAGATCAGCTCGGGCAGACGGCGGCGCGCGGCGGCGCGCCAGTCCGTCAGCACGGCCGACGCCGCCCGGTGGACGACGACGGCGTCACCCGCCACCGCCCGGACGCTCAGCCAGCCGATCACCGCCGGGAGGTCGCTCGCCGCGACCTGCCGGGACTGGCTCAGCGACCGCACGGCGTGGTCGATGTCGACGCCCGAGTCCCACAGCGGGTACCAGAGCCGCTCGGCCACCTGTCGGAGCTCGTCGGCGCCGTGGGTGCGACCGTCGTGCACCAGCACGAGGTCGAGGTCGCTCAGCGGGCCGAGCTCGCCACGGCCCAGGCTTCCCACGGCGGCCAGCGCGATGCCCGACGGCGCCACGTCCCTGGTCGCCTCCGCGAAGAGATCACCCAGGCGCTCGGTGACCCGCTGCCCGACGGCGGACCGCCGGGCGAGCCCGGAACGGCCGGGACCGGTCAGCTCGGTGGCGATGGTGAGGAGCTCGTCACGGAGGCCCCGCACCCCTGCTGCGGGATGCGGGGCCTCCGGCTGCTCCCGGGCGCCCTCGGACACCGGGTCACTGCTCATGCGTCGTCGTGAGCTCCCGGTCAGAGGGCGGCGTCGCCGTGCTCGCCGGTGCGCACGCGGGCCACGTCGTCGACCGACACGACCCACACCTTGCCGTCACCGATCTTGCCGGTCTGGGCCGCGCCGACGATCGCGTCGGTCACAGCGGTGACGTCGGCGTCCGTGACGAGCACCTCGATACGGACCTTGGGCACCAGGTCCACGGTGTACTCGGCACCGCGGTAGACCTCGGTGTGCCCCTTCTGCCGACCGTAGCCGCTGGCCTCGCTCACGGTCATACCGCGAACGCCGGCTCCCTCCAACGCCGACTTCACGTCGTCGAGACGGTGGGGCTGGATGACACCCGTGACGAGCTTCATGCGCGTATCTCCTTCAGGGTTCGATGCTGCACCGTGGTCACGGTCAGCGCACCTCGGTGATCGTAGAGCCGGAGTTCTCGTACGCGGTCTCGCCGTGGACGGCGAGGTCGATACCGCTGACCTCGGCCTCCTCGGAGATGCGCCAGCCGAAGGGCTTGATCGCGAGGGCGAGCACGAGGGTGACGACACCGGAGAAGATCACGGCGATGACCGCGATGATCACCTGGACCGCGAGCTGGTTGAAGCCGCCGCCGTAGAACAGGCCGGTGTCGGTGCCGAGGAAGCCGATCGCGATGGTGCCCCAGAGGCCTGCCACGAGGTGGACGCCCACGACGTCGAGCGAGTCGTCGTACCCGAACTTGTACTTGAGGCCGACCGCGAAGGCGGACAGCGCACCCGCGATCACACCGAGAACGATGGAGCCCACGGGGCTCAGCGCGCCGGCGGCCGGGGTGATGGCCACCAGGCCCGCGACGACGCCGGACGCGGCACCGAGGGAGGTCGCCGAACCGTCGCGCAGCTTCTCCACGACCAGCCAGCCGAGGATGGCGGCGGCGGTCGCGGCGGTCGTGTTGACCCAGGCGAGGCCCGCGAAGCCGTCAGCCGTGAAGGCGGAGCCGCCGTTGAAGCCGAACCAGCCGAACCACAGGAGGGCCGCGCCCAGCATGACGAGCGGGAGGTTGTGGGGGCGCATCGGCTCCGAGCCGAAGCCCTTGCGCTTGCCGATCACCAGGGCGAGGACGAGCGCGGCCGCACCGGCGTTGATGTGCACCACGGTGCCACCCGCGAAGTCGATCGGCGCCGCGATGCTCGCGAAGGGACCGTCGCCGGAGAGCAGGCCGCCGCCCCAGACCATGTGCGCCATCGGGAAGTAGGCCAGCGTGACCCACAGCGCGACGAAGACGAGCCACGCCCCGAACTTCACGCGGTCAGCGATGGCACCCGAGATGAGTGCGACGGTGATGATCGCGAACGTCGCCTGGAATCCGACACCGACGATTCCGGGGACACCGAAGTCGTCGATCAGGAATTCACCTGCGTCGTCGTAGATCGCGCCGGAGAGACCGAACTGGTCGAGGGGGTTGCCGAAGATTCCGCCGATGTCGGCGCCGTACGACATCGACCAGCCCCACAGCACGTAGATGACGCCCGTGACGGCAATAGCGCCGAACGACATCATCATCATGTTCAGCACGGACTTGCCGCGGACCATCCCACCGTAAAAGAGGGCGAGCCCGGGGGTCATCAGGAGCACGAGGGATGCTGCGGTCAGCATCCACGCTGTGGCTCCGGTGTCCAGTTCCATAAGACGATCCTCTCTTGGCCAGCTTCGGGAGTGCTGGGCTCGCAACACATTTGCGAAAGTCCGTTTCGCTTGACACACGCCGAGGTTACGGACACGTGACGCAGGCCGAGAGAGTGTAAACGTCTGGTTTCGCGGGCAGGATGGGCGAAATTTCTTACCCAACCGTGACATCCTCGTCATTGCGCGGCGATAAGCCTGTAACGCAATGGTCACACGGGCCGTTTCCCACATTCTGGACAGCCGGAGCGCAGCTATTGAATATGACCTATTGTGTACGCCGCTGATACACAGAGGCCGCCATTGGCGGATGCGCGAGGTCTGCCGACGGCGGCCGACGCCGACCGCATTACCGCTTTCTCAGCCGAGGATTCCGTCCACGAACTCGTCGACGTCGAACGGCGCGAGGTCGTCGGGACCCTCGCCCAGGCCGATGAGCTTGACGGGCACCCCGAGCTCGCGCTGGACCTGGACCACGATGCCGCCCTTGGCGGTGCCGTCCAGCTTGGTCAGCACGATGCCCGTGACCCCGGCGACCTCTGCGAAGACGCGCGCCTGCGAGAGACCGTTCTGCCCGGTGGTCGCGTCCAGCACCAGCAGCACCTCGCTCGGGGCGGCGACCTTGCTGGAGACGCGCACGATCTTGCCGAGCTCGTCCATGAGGCCGGCCTTGTTCTGCAGGCGACCCGCGGTATCCACGAGGACGACGTCGATCTTCTCGTCCCGTCCACGCGCGACCGCCTCGAAGGCGACCGACGCGGGGTCGGCGCCCTCGCGGTCCGAGCGCACGGTCGGCACACCCACCCGGTTGCCCCACGTGGTGAGCTGGTCGGCGGCCGCCGCCCGGAACGTGTCGGCGGCGCCGAGCACGACGCTGCGGCCGTCGGCCACGAGCACCCGGGCCAGCTTGCCGACCGTCGTCGTCTTGCCGGTGCCGTTCACGCCCACCACGAGGGTGACGGCGGGCAGGTGCGTGCCGTCCTCGGCGGTGGTCGGTTCGGTCCGGAGCGTCCGGTCCAGCGTGGGGTCCAGGAGCGTCACGAGCTCGGAGCGCAGCAGGTCGCGCACAGCCGCCGGCTCGCGCACGCCGAGTACCCGGACCTTGGTACGGAGCGCGTCCAGCAGCTCGGTGGTGGGGCCCGCGCCGACGTCCGCGAGGAGCAGCTCCTCCTCGATCTCGTCCCAGTCGTCCTCGGTCAGCGAGTCCCTGGACAGGACGGACAGCAGGCGGGCACCCAGCGGGGAGCCAGAGCGGGCGAGCCGGTCTCGGAGCCGCACCAGGCGACCGGCGGTCGGGGCTGGGGTCTCGACGGTGGGGGCCGGGGTCTCGACGGTTGCCGCGGGAGTGGCCTCCGGTGTCGGCCCGGGCTCCGTGGTCGTTCCCGGCCCGGCCGCTACCTCCGGCTCGGTGTCCGGTCGCGCCGTGGTCTCCCGCTCGGCGGTCGCCGGGCCGCCACCCTGGTTCTGGGTGCGCTTCCGGCGCCGGGTGGCCACGAGGCCGGCGATACCTCCGCCACCAGCAAGGACGACGAGGGCGGAGATGATCTCGATCCAGGGAAGCTCGTTCACGCCCCAGATTCTTTCATCCCGCGGACCGCGGGCCTAGCTGGGGGTGCCGAACCGCAAGGTACGAGTCCCATTCGGGTCGCTCAGCGCGCCGAACCGCAAGGTACGGGTCGGTCGTCGTGCCGAGCCGCAGTCTGAACGTCCATATCAGACCGATGGACGCTCAACCTGCGGCTGAGCAACCGGATGGACGTCCATGTTGCGGTTCGGCGCGCTCAGCCACCCCAATGGACGTCCAGGTTGCGGTTCGGCACGCTCAGCCACCCCAATGGACGTCCAGGTTGCGGTTCGGCACGCTCAGCCACCCCGACAGACGTCCATGTTGCGGTTCGGCGCGCTCAGCCACCCCGACAGACGTCCATGTTGCGGTTCGGCGCGAGCCAGCCGACAGCAGCCAGCCAGCAGCCGACAGCCTCAGATCAGCAGCAGGCCGCCTGGACCCCACCACACCTACCCGACGGACACCTGGCCGACGGACACCTATCCGAACGACACCAAGCCCGCGGATACCTAGCTCGCGGCCTGGGCCGGGCCCTGCTCCGCCGTCGGCGGCTCCTGCGCGATCTTCTGCACGCTGCGCACCGGGCGGACGGCACGGAGCTGGCCGGGTACCAGGTTGGCGGGCTTGAGCGGCACCGTGCCGAGCGGCACATGGAGCGTCTTCTGCGCCTGGTCGCGTGCGCGGTTCAGGACGTCGGTCAGTTCCTCGGCGTCCACGTAGCCGGGCTTGGACTCGATGGTCGCGGCGAAGAACTCCGACATACCCATGTCCACCGGCTTGGTGTCGGGCTTGAGCATGGGCGGCTTGCCGACCCACACGGACGGGGCACCCACGGCATGGGTCGCGACGGCGGAGGCGCCCAACCGGCGTCCGTCCTTGTGCCGCCTGGCGTCACCACGCAGGTGCGCGACGCCGGAGCGGAACCACTGCAGGAACGAGAACTCCTCGGTTCTGTTCGAGGGCGCGTCCATCTGGCTGGCCACGACGAAGACACCCACCGCCAGGACCAGGCACACCACGAGCAGAATGACCGACCACCACATGCGCCTATTGTGTCGCGTCTTGTCCGCCCGCGCCCCGTAGAGCGACACGACACGCCGGACGACACGCCCGAACTCGGCAGGAGAAATCGCTCACACCTGGAGGTTCGTCACCCTAGGGCGCGAAAAATCACCCTCTGGGCCGACGGCGTGGCGCCCGGTCAGGCGGTCACGCTCTCCCGGTCCCCCATGCGCTGGCTGATCAGCGTCGTGACACCGTCGCCCCGCATGGTCACGCCGTAGAGTGCGTCCGCGACCTCCATGGTGCGCTTCTGGTGCGTGATCACGATGAGCTGGCTGTCCTTCTGCAGCTCCTTGAAGATCTCGATCAGACGCCCCAGGTTCACGTCGTCGAGCGCGGCCTCGACCTCGTCCATGATGTAGAACGGGCTGGGCCGGGCCTTGAAGATCGACACCAGGAACGCCACCGCCGCCAGGGACCGCTCGCCGCCCGAGAGCAGCGAGAGCCGCTTGACCTTCTTGCCCGCCGGCCGGGCCTCGACCTCGATGCCGGTGGTCAGCAGGTTCTCCGGCTCGGTGAGGGTCAGCTTGCCCTCGCCGCCCGGGAACAGCCGCGGGAAGATCTCGAGGAACTTGGCCGCCGTGTCCTGGAACGCCTCGGCGAAAACCTGCTGCACCCGCTCGTCGATGTCGTCGACGATCTGCAGCAGGTCCTCGCGGGACTTCTTCAGGTCGGCGAGCTGGTCCACCAGGAACTGGTGGCGCTCCTCCAGGGCCGCGAACTCCTCCAGCGCCAGCGGGTTGACGGCGCCGATGCGGGACAGGGCACGCTCGGCCTTGGCCAGCCGCACCTCCTGCTCCTCGCGGACGTACGGAACCATCCGGTCCGGCTTCGGCTCGCTGGAGGTTTCCTCGTCCGAGGCGGCCGCGACCTCGCCGTCCACGGGTGCCTCCTCCGGCTCGGCGCCCGCGGCGGCGACGATCACCGCGGTGGCCGCCGGGTCGTCCGGGCGCAGACCGGCCTCGTGCAGGGCGCGGGTGCGCGCGATGAGCGCGTCCTCGCGCGCCGCCGCACCGCGTGGCAGCGCCGGGTCGCCCTCGTAGCGGATCGGGTTGCCCTCGTCGTCGCGCTCCACCACGGCGCGCCGCCTGCGTCCGCGCACCGCCGCGTCACCCTCGTAGACCGGGACCAGCTGATGCGGGCCGAACTCCTCCATGAGCACGTCCGGGTCCATACCCAGCTCGTCGGTCGCCCGCGTCTGGAGCTGCTCCAGACGCAGCATCTGCTGCGCCCGGGCGACCTCGTCACGGTGCGCGACGTCCGTGAGCTCACGCAGCTGACCCGTGAGGGACTCCACGCTCCCCCGCACGGCCACCAGCTGTTCCGACCCCGCGGCACGAGCCTCCTCGGCGGCCGCCTTCTCCGCCGTCGCGCGGTCGAGCGACCGGCCGATCGCCTCGAGCGCCACCGCCACGGCCTGCTGGACCTGTACCGCACGCGCGGCGTCCCGGCGCCGGAGCTCCTCGCGCTCGGCGGCCCGCGCACGAGCCACACGCTCCTGCTCGGCGGCGGCGGCCAACGACTGCGCCCGGCCCGACACGGCGCGCGCCCGCTCCTCGGCCGTCCGCAGCGCGAGCCGGGCCTCGGTCTCACGTGCCCGCGCCGCGGTGGCCGCCGCGGCGGCGGTGTCCCGCTGGGCCTGCACGTCGTCGATCGAGCCCTCGCCCTCGTCGGGCTCCTCCTCCGCGATGGTCATGCGCTCGACGAGCGCCTCGAGCTCGATCTCGTCCTCCGCACGGCGCGCCTGCGCCTGCTCCAGCGCGGCGCGGTGCCGGTCCGCCTCGGCCTGGGCGGCCCGTGCCGCGGCACCGAGCGAACCGAGCTGCTCCGCCGCGGCGGCACGGGCGGCGTCCGCCTCGCCGAGCCGGGCGAGCGTGTCGTCGTACCGCTCCTGCGCCGCCGCGCGCTCGGCACGAGCACGCTCCAGGTGCGCCGAACCGTCCGTCTCGCGGGCCGCGGCCTCGTCACGAGCCGACTTCGCCTCGTCCAGCGCCGACTGCAGGTGCAGCACGCTGGGCGCGGCCGCCGAGCCGCCCCAGGCACGCGTGGCACCCAGCAGGTCCCCGGCCCGGGTCACCGCGACCACGGGCTGGTCGCGCACGAGGGCACGGGCTCGGGCCAGGTCGTCGACCACCACCACGTCCCGCAGGATCGTGCGCAGCGCCGCGGACGCCGGCCCCGCGACCTGCACCACGTCCGTGGCCCAGCGGGCTCCGGCGGGGAGATCGACCGCGGGGCGGTCCGTGGCACCGGGCGCCGCGGCGGCCGAACCCACCACCAGGCTGGCCCGGCCGGCGTCCTCGTCGCGCAGGAGCCGTAGGGCGTCCACCGCCTCGTCCACGCCCGCCACGGCCACGGCGTCCGCCACCGGGCCCAGCGCCGCGGCCACCGCGTCCTCGAAGCCTGCCTCGATGCCCAGCAGCGCGGCCACCGAACCGAGCACACCCGCCTGGTCGGCGGCCAGGAGCGTGCCCGCGCCGTCCTTGCGGTCCAGGCTCAGCTCCAGGGCCTCGACCTTCGCCGCGGCGCTGCTGCGGTCCCGCTGCGCCGTGGTCACCTGCTCCTGGAGGCGCCGCACCTCGGCCTTGGCCAGCTCGAGCACCTCAGACGCCGCCTCGTGGGCGACGTCGAGCCCTTCCGGGCCGTCCTCGCCGCCACCGCCGACCTCGGACTCCAGCGCCCGCAGCTCGCGCGACGTGCTCTCCACCCGCTGCTCGGCCTCGAGCAGGGCGTCCCGCAGCCGGTCCAGCTCCGACTCGGCCGCCTCGACGCGGCTCCGGCGCGCGGCGACCTGCCCGGCCAGGCGCGCGAGCCCTTCGCGGCGGTCGGCGGCGGCACGCAGGAGCGCGGCGTGGGAACGTTCGGCGGCCTGGGCCTCCGCCTCGGCCTCGGCGCGCGCGTCGACGGCGGTCTCCACCACCTCGCGGGCCATCTCGACCTCGGTGACGAGCTCTTCCTCGCTGGCACGCGCGCGGGCCGCCTGGGCCTCGAGGTCGTCCGGGTCCTGGCCCTGGTGCGCGGGTTCCGCCGTACCCAGCAGCCGGGCGCGCTCGCCCGCGAGGGACTGCAGGCTGCGCAGGCGCTCGCGCGTCTGGGAGAGCGCGAAGACGGTGTCACCCGCCTGACTCACCTGCTGCGACTCCGCAGACATCGCCGCCTCCAGGCGGGCGAGGGTGCCGCGAGCCTCGGCCAGCGCCTCCTCGGTCTCGGCCTGGCGCTCCCTGAGCGACCGCTCGTCCGCACGCTCCTGCTCGAGCTGTGCGGTGAGCTGGGCCAGGTCGTCGGCGAGCAGGCGGGACTTCGCGTCGCGCAGGTCGCGCTGCACCGTCTGGGCCTTGCGTGCCGCCTCGGCCTGCCGGCCCAACGGGCCGAGCTGACGCCGCAGCTCCGCGGTCAGGTCGCCCAGGCGTGCGAGGTTGCCCTGCATCGCGTCGAGCTTGCGGAGCGCCTTTTCCTTGCGCTTGCGGTGCTTGAGGACACCCGCGGCCTCCTCGATGAAACCGCGGCGCTCCTCCGGCGTGGCGCGCAGCACGGCGTCGAGCTGACCCTGCCCCACCACCACGTGCATCTCGCGCCCGATGCCGGAGTCGCTCAGGAGCTCCTGGATGTCCAGCAGGCGGCAGCTGTTGCCGTTGATCGCGTACTCGGAGCCGCCACTGCGAAACAGCGTGCGCGAGATCGTGACCTCGGTGTAGTCGATGGGCAGCGCGCCGTCGGTGTTGTCGATCGTCAGGGCCACCTCGGCGCGGCCCAGCGGCGCACGGCCCGAGGTGCCGGCGAAGATGACGTCGTCCATCTTGCCGCCGCGCAGCGACTTGGCACCCTGCTCACCCATGACCCAGGAGAGCGCGTCGACCACGTTGGACTTGCCGGACCCGTTGGGACCCACCACGCAGGTGATGCCCGGTTCCAGCTCGAGGGTGGTCGCCGACGCGAAGGACTTGAATCCCCGGAGCGTGAGCGTCTTCAGGTGCACGCGGTGAGCCTAACTGTGAACGTGGGCCAAACGTCGGACCTACGGCCGGTCTACGCCGAGATGGTCACCTGGCGAGGTAGTCGTGCAGCGAGGTAGTCACCCGGCGTGGACCAGGTGACTACCTCGCTGCGTGACTACCTCGCCCAAGGGGGCGGGTCAGCCCAGGCCCGGGAACCAGAGGGCGATCTCGCGCGCCGCAGACTCCGCGGAGTCGGAGCCGTGGACCAGGTTCTGCTGCACCTTGGTGCCCCAGTCACGGCCCAGGTCGCCACGGATCGTGCCGGGGGCGGCGTCGGTCGGGTTCGTGGCGCCCGCCAGCGAACGGAAGCCGGGGATGACGCCCTGGCCCTCGGCCACCACGGCCAGGACCGGTCCGGACATCATGAACTCGACGAGCGGCGCGTAGAACGGCTTGCCCTCGTGCTCGGCGTAGTGCGCGGCGAGCAGCTCGGCGGTGGCGCTCTTCAGCTCCACGGCCCGCAGCGTGTAGCCCTTGGCCTCGATACGGCGCAGGACCTCACCCGACAGGCCGCGGCGGACGCCGTCCGGCTTGACGAGGACGAGGGTGCGCTCGGCCACGGGCGTCGTGGCCTCCGTGGGCAGGGTCTTCTCTGCGACGTCGGTCATGGAACAACCATATCGGGGCGGCAGGCCCTCCCCGAACGGGCCCGGCGCTGAGCCCCTCCCCGAACGTGTCAGACGCTCGGGTCACCATGGTGACCTGAGCGTCTGACACGTGGGTCGGGATCAGCCGGCGTTGGGGGCCGTCTCCGGGTGGGCCGCGTCGTACTCGGCGCGTTCGCGGTCCACCCGCGAGCCGAGCCGCAGCGCGTAGAACCACAGCACCACGAAGATCCCGCCGACGAAGTACATCATCGGCACCAGCAGGCCCATCGCCAGCACGGGGATCTGGGCGACCGTCCCCGCCGCCCGGCCCGCGGGCGTGCCCTGGGCCCGGGAGAGGATGACGAGCACCACGGCCAGGATGCCGCCGAGCGCCCAGATCACGGCGCTGGAGTCGATGCGCAGCGGGCCGCGCCCGAACTCCGAGTCGCGCAGCGCCCACACCGCGAGGGTCGCGAACAGCACGAGGAACACCTCGAGCAGCAGCGTGGTGGAGGTGAACTGCACCAGCGCGGACTTCTTGGGCTTGATGCGGTCGCCGGGGGCGGGTCGGTCCTTGCTCACCGGTCCAGCGTATCCGTCTCGCCGCGGTCGGCGGCCCCGTCGACGACGAGCACGGCGTCACCGTCGCCGTCCTGCACCGTCGCGGCGTCCGCACCGGCCCCCTCCATGACGGCCTCCCCGCGGGCGACCATGCCGGCCTCGTTGGAGAGCTTGACCTCCTTGAGGAACAGTGCGAGCACCAGGCCGACGACGACCAGCGGCACGAGATACCAGAACGCCGGGGCGAGCGCGTCGGCGAACGCGTCCACGACACCGCTGCGCAGCGGCTCGGGCAGCTGCTCCACGAGCGCCGGCGTCAGGCCCGAGCCTCCACCGGCGGGCGCGGAGCCCTCCGGCAGACCTTCGAACACGCCCTGCAGGTTGTCCGTCAGGCGCGACGTGAACACCGTGGTGAACGCCGCGGTACCCACCGCGGCGCCGATCTCCCGGAAGAAGTTGTTCGACGACGTCGCCGTGCCCAGCTCGTGCGGGTCCACCGAGTTCTGCACCGCGAGCACGATGGTCTGCATGATCAGGCCCATGCCTGCGCCGAGCACGAAGATCATGGCGCCGAAGAGCCACAGCGACATGCCGCCCTCGAGGCGGGTCAGCCAGATCATGCCGAGGATCGTGATCGACAGGCCCGCTATGGGGTAAATCTTGTAGCGGCCGGTCTTCGCGATCGCGAAGCCGGAGACGATCGAGGTCAGCATGACGCCCGCCATCATCGGGAGCATGAGCAGGCCGGACTCCGTCACGCCGGCACCGGCCGACATCTGGAGGAACGTCGGCAGCATCGCCATGGCGGAGAACATGCCCATGCCGAGCACCAGGCCGATGAGCGTGGTGATGGTGAACGTCGGGTTCTTGAACAGGCGCAGCGGGATCAGCGGCTCGGCCACCCGGTTCTCGATGAACACGAACAGGCCGACGGCGACCGCGGTGCCCACGAGCAGGCTCATCAGCATCGGGTCGGACCAGTCGTAACCGTCGTTGCCCAGCGACTCCCAGCTCGTCAGCAGCACGATGCCCGTGGTGCCGAGCGCCATGGTGAGGATGCCGCCCCAGTCGGTGGGCCGGTTCGAGCGGTGCGAGGGCAGCTTGAGGGCGACGTAGGCGATGAGCCAGGCAGCGATGCCGATCGGCACGTTGATCCAGAACGTCCAGCGCCAGCCGGGGCCGTCGGTGAGCCAGCCGCCGAGCAGCGGGCCTGCGACGGCGGAGATGCCGAACAAGGCGCCCATCGGGCCCATGTACTTGCCACGGTCGGACGCCGGGATGATGTCGGCGATGATCGCCTGCGACAGGATCATCAGGCCGCCGCCGCCCAGGCCCTGGACGGCGCGCCAGGCCACGAGAGCCTCGAACGTCTGAGCCATGCCGCCACCGACCGAGGCGACGACGAACAGGCCGACCGCCACCAGGAACGGCCAGCGCCGGCCGTAGAGGTCACCGAACTTTCCGTACAGCGGCATCGCGATCGCGATCGCGAGGATGTAGGCGGTGATGACCCAACCCTGGTGCTCCACGCCGTTGAGCTCACCCACGATGGTGGGCATCGCGGTACCGACGATGGTCTGGTCGAGGGAGGAGAGGAACATCGAGGCCATCAGGGCCCCGAAGATCAGCCAGATCGTGCGCTGGTTGAGGACTACCAGCGGCTTGTCCGGCGCCGTGGTGACGGCGTGGCTCATGGAGGGGGGTGCCTTTCTGGGGATCAGGTGGTGCCGGGGGGAAGGGAAGGTCAGGTGTCGAGGTCGCGCGCGACGAGGTCCACGAGCTGCGCGACGGCGGCGGGCAGGTGGTCGGCCGGGTCGCCGGTGTAGCCGCTGTGTTCCCAGGCCACGAGCGCGGTGCGGATCAGGAGCAGCACGAGCATGGTCAGCAGCTCGTTGCCCGCGCTGATCGGCGTGGTGGCGCGGCGCGCGTCGAACAGCTCGGCGAGCTGGCTCTTGTGCCGGTCCATCCAGACCACGTGGCGCTGCAGCAGGCGCGGCTCGTGCTGCATGAGGTCCATGGCGCGGACCACCCGGTCGTGAGCCCCCGCGTGCGGCCTGAGCAGGGAGGCGACGAGTGCCTCCAGGTCGGACAGCAGGCGCCCGGTGGGTCCGCCGTCGACGAACGTACGGACCACGTCCTCGGGCAGGCCGGTGTCCTCGGCGCCGATCACGGCGTCGTCCTTGGACTCGAAGTAGTTGAAGAAGGTACGCGGCGAGACACCGGCCTCGGCGCTGATCATCTCGACCGTCACCGCATCCAGGCCGTGCCGGGTGACGAGCACCTGCGCCGCGTCGATCAGCGCGGCCCGCCGGGCCGCCTTCTTCCGTTCACGCAGACCCTGCTCGGCGGGCGTGCCCTCGAGCGCGGACGCGAGCTCACGCAGGCCGGGGCGTGCTGCGGCCTCGGTGTCAGCGTGCGGAGCGGACGCGTGGGAGGAGGCGGGGACCATGCCTCAATTCTTGCACCCCACGCAAAAATGCATCAACTGCAAAAACTTGAGACGGCGCTCACACCTCGCCGAACCCCGAGGCGATCATGTCCACCACGGTCGCGACCGCCTCGGCGGCCCGCTCGCCCGTGGCCTCGACCCGCACCTCCCGGCCCTGTGTCGCACCGAGCGCCATGAGCTGCAGCACGCTGGACGCGTCCACGCCGTCGATCGTCACGGAGCCGCCGAGCTCGGCGACCTTGCGCGACACGAGCGCCGCCGGCCGCGCGTGCAGGCCCAACGGGTTGCGTACGGTCACGGTCCGCGAGGTCTGGCTCTCCTCGGCCGACGTCGCCTCGGCCGGCTCGGGCGACTGCGCCGCCTCGATCGCGGCGAACATCCGCACCGACGCGTTCGCGGACTCCAGGACCGCGGCCCGGTCGGCGCCCCCGTGTGCCGTCACCGCAGCCGCGACCGCACCCTCGACGAACGGGGCGCGCGCCAGCGCCACGTGCTCGGCCAGCGACTCGTCGAGCTCGAGCACCGCCTCGACCGTGAGCACCGACGACCCGAGGTCGCCGAGCACCACGACACCGCCGGCCGGGTCGGCGCTGCTGCCACCCGCGGCGTCGGCAAGCTCGGCGAGCACCTCGGTGAACGCCTCCTGGACGGCGTCGAGCGAGGTGCCCAGACCGCCGTCGGGCCCACCGCCCACGCCGCGGATCAGGACGTCGGGTGCCATCTGCCCGGCCAGCTCGGCAACTCCGCGGGCCAGCTCGGCGGAGTGCGAGACGAGCACGAGCGCCACGCGCGCGGTCATGCCGCGCTGCGGGGGTCGGCGGGCGGCGGCCCGGACAGGGCAGCGGCTATCGCCGCGCCCAGGACGAGCGCGGTGGAGCGCGCGCCCGGGTCCTCGTGTCCCGCGCTGCGCTCACCGAGGTAGGAAGCGCGGCCCTTGGTCGCGACCAGCGGGATGGTCGCGGTCGACGCCTTGTCGGCGGCCTCTGCGGCCGCCCGCAGCACGTCCACCTCGGAACCGCCGTCGTTCGCGGCCGCCTCGGCCGCATCGACCGCCGCCTGCCAGGCATCCACCATCGTCTTCTCCCCCACCGTCGCCTTGCCGCGCGAGGACACACCCTCGAGTGCCGCCTCCAGCACCGCCACCACGGCGGGCGGGTCGATCTGCGGGCGGCCCGACACCTTCGCGGCCCGCAGGTAGGCCGTGCCGTACAACGGGCCGGAGGCACCGCCCACCGTCGACATCAGGGTGGTCGCCACGAGCTTGAGCACGTCACCGACGGTCCGCTCGTCCTGGGCGTCACGGCCGGACGCCTCGTCGTCGAGCCGGGCGACCACGGCCTGGAAGCCACGGTGCAGGTTCTCGCCGTGGTCGCCGTCGCCGATCTGCCGGTCGAGCTCGGTCAGCTCGCCCTTCGCGTCCGCGACCGCATCCGCCGTACGGCGGACCCATCGCTCCGCCCAGTCCGCGTCCAACGCCATGTCCGGAACCCTTCCTGTCTCACCACCGAAGTGCTGCAGTGTTCACCGGCGCGTCCCAGAGAGCCTCCAGCTCGTCGTCCAGCCGGAGAACCGTGATCGATGCCCCCTGCATCTCGAGGGACGTCACGTAGTTGCCCACGAGAGATCGGGAGACGGTCACTCCTCGCTCCTCGAGGAGGCGCCGCGCTCGACCATAGACCACATACAGCTCGGAGAGCGGGGTGCCGCCCATACCGTTGACGAACAGCAACACTCGCTCGCCGCTCGACAGGCCCAGGTCCTCGGCCACGGGCGTGAGCAACAGCTCGGTGACCTCGTCGGCGGTGGCGGCGGGCACACGTCGCCGGCCCGGCTCGCCGTGGATGCCGATGCCCACCTCGATCTCGTCGTCACCCAGGTCGAAGCTGGGTCGCCCCACGTGCGGCACGACGGGCGCGGCGAGGGCCACGCCCATGGTCCGCACGTTCGCGACGACCCGCTCGGCGACGGCGGCCACCCCCGCGAGGTCGACCCCGCGGTCGGCGGCGGCCCCGGCGATCTTCTCGACGGCGACCGTGCCCGCCACACCCCGCCGGCCGGCGGTGTAGAGCGAGTCCTCGACCGCGACGTCGTCGTTCACGAGCACCGAGGCGACCGCGATGTCCTCCGCCTCCGCCAGCTCCACGGCCGTCTCGAAGTTCAGCACGTCGCCCGTGTAGTTCTTGACGATGGTCAGCACGCCCGCACCGCCGTCGGCCGCCTGGACCGCCGGCAGGATCTGGTCCGGTGTGGGTGAGGTGAACACCGCACCCGGTACGGCGGCGTCGAGCATGCCGTCGCCCACGAAGCCCGCGTGCAGTGGCTCGTGCCCCGAGCCTCCGCCGCTGACCAGGCCCACCTTGCCGGTCACCGGGCCAGCTGCGCGACTGACGAACACCGGCGAGGTGCTGACCCGGACCAGGTCGGCGTGTGCGAGCGCGAAGCCGGCCAAGGAGTCGGCGACGGCGTCGGCAGGATCGTTCAACAGCTTCTTCACGGCGGCCTCCTCGTGGGACGTGCGACCCGGCGACGGCGCCGGGCCCGGTGACGAGTCCCTGGGTTCATGTAACACCACGACGTCGCCGGTCGTACAGCGTCCGCCGCCTCGTGGTGGAGGACTCGTTCTGCGGTCGTCGACCCGCAGGCCCGGGCCGACTCAGCCCCGGCCGACCAGGATCCGCGTGTCCGCGACCGTCACCACCGAGCCGGTCACCAGTACGCCCGTGCCGCTCGCGGAGCCCACGGTGTCCTCGGCCTCCGCCAGGTCCGCCGCGACCTGCAGCGCCTCGTCCAGCCGGCCGGCCACGTGCACGCGCTCCTCCCCGAAGACGTCGCGCGCCACCTCGGCCAGGTCCTCCGGGTCCGCCGACCGCTCGGACGAGTTCCGAGTCACGACGATCTCCGCGACCACGGGCTCGAGGACCGACAGGAGCCCTTCGGCGTCCTTGTCCGCCATGACTGCGACGACGGCCACCACCCGTTCCAGGTTGAACGACTCCGACAGCGCGTCCACCAGAGCCTCCGCCCCGGCGGGATTGTGCGCGACGTCGACCACCACGGTAGGGCTGGAGCGCACCACCTCCAGCCGGCCCGGCACCTCGACACCGGCGAACCCGGCCTCGACGATCTCTGCCCCGAGCGCTCGCCCGCCGCTGAGCAGGGCCTCGGTGGCCGCGAGCGCCAGCAGTGCGTTGTGCGCCTGGTGGGCGCCGTGCAGGGGCACGAAGATCTCGGTGTAGACCCCGGCGGGGGTACGCAGGTCCACGAGCTGCCCGCCGACGGCGACCCGCCGGTCGACGACCTCGAGGTCCACGCCCTCGCGGATCAGGTGGGCGTTCACGGCCCGGGCTCGCGCGAGGATGGGTTCGAGGGCGGCGTCGGTCTGGTCGGCGACGACCGCGACGGCGCCGTCCTTGATGATGCCGGACTTCTCGGTGGCGATCTCGTCGATCGTGGAGCCGAGCCAGCGCTCGTGGTCCATGGCGACGGGTGTGATGACGGCGACCTCGCCGTCGACCACGTTGGTGGAGTCCCAGGTGCCCCCCATGCCCACCTCGATGATCGCCACGTCGACGGGCGCGTCCGCGAAGGCGGCGAACGCCATGACGGTGAGCACCTCGAAGAAGCTGAGCCGGGGGCCGCCGGCCTCTTCCGACTCGCGGTCGGCGACGCCGATATAGGGTGCGACGTCCTCGAACACCTCGACGAAGCGCTCCGGGGTGAGCGGCTCGCCGTCGACGGCGATGCGCTCGGTGACGCTTGTCAGGTGCGGGGAGGTGAATCGGCCGGTGCGCAGGCCGTGCTCGCGCACGAGGCGTTCGACCATACGGGTCGTGGAGGACTTGCCGTTGGTGCCGGTGACGTGGACCGTCCGGTAGGCGCGGTGCGGGTCGCCGAGAAGCTCCAGGACGCGCTCGACGCGGGCCATGGTGGGGTCGATGTCGTGCTCGGGCTGCCGGGAGAGGATCTCCTTGTAGACCGCGTCGAGTGCCGCCTGGATCGCGGGGTCCGTGTTCTCGGCGCCGCGGCTGGTGCCGCGGCGGTTCTTCCGCGAGTTCTTTCGGGTGTCTGCCACCCTCAGAGGATAGGTTCTGTTGAGGCCGGGAACCGCATGGGTGGCCCGGCAGGTGGGCCCGTCGCCGGCGGCAGACCCGATCAGCCGGAGGAGACGTCGTGCGCGACCCGCTCGGCCACCGGCACATCGAAGGTAACGCCGCCACCTCCCGCCTGCTCTCGCCCGCGGTTGTCGTCGTGGTCCCGGACGATGCGCTGCCCCACACCGGAGGACCGGCCCGCAGCCCGGTCGCGTCCCTGGCGCTGGCGGGTGCCGCGCTGAACGACCCCAGCTGGCCGCTGCTCACCTGCGGTGCTGTCGCGACCGCCGCGCTCGGACCGATCCGCCTGCGCATGGCCACCGGACAGGCGACCCGGCTCCGGTGGAGCCGTGCGTCGGTGGACTGAGCACGCAGTTCGCTCCCTCCGGCACATCACGCATGGTGTTGCGAGATTTCACCCCGTGACGAACGATGAAAGCGCAGCGTCGGCCGGCGCTGCTCGCGTGCGTAGGGGGAAACGACAGCATGAGGCGAAACAGCACGGTTCGGCGCGCGATCGTCGTCGGTGCCATGGCTCTGACCGCGTCACTCGCGGTCCCGGCAGCCGCAGGTACCACCGAGCTCGGACACCCGCAGTCGACCAACGCAGGGCTCGATCCCGAGCATCTCCACTCGGCGGCCCAGTCCGCCGTCGACCGGGCGGCGGGCGCTGCGACGGCGTTGGCCGGCGTGCCAGGTTATGCCGGGGTGGCCGTCGACTACGACGCGGCGAGCGTCATCGTCTCGTGGAAGGGCCAGGCGCCGCCCGCCGTCAGCGCGCTGCGCGAGCAGGTGGGCCAGGACGCGACCATCGACATCAGGCAGGCCGGGCTGAGCCAGGAGGAGCTGCGGGCCGCGAGCACCCGCCTGCTCGACAGCCAGCGCGCCCAGCACGGCCCGCACGCCGTCCTGGCCGCCTACCCCACCGCGGACTACGCGGGTCTGGTCGTGGAGGTCAGGCGTGACTCCACCGCGGCATCCATGGTGGGCCTGGCCCAGCGCCTGGAGCGGGCGGCCGGCGTGCCTGTGCGGCCCATGATGGTCACGGACCACGTGCAGTCCACGGCCGCAAGCCGCGGTGACGACGCGGCGCCGTGGCACGCCGGCGGCGCGATGGCGTCGAAGGACGGGACCGACTACTGCACCACCGGCTTCTCGGTGGTCACCGGGGCAGGGCACCGCCGGATCGTGAGCGCCGCGCACTGCAACGAGCGCGTCGGTTCGCTGGTCCGGGACGGCGCGGGCGAGCGGCTCGGCACCGTCACCAACCGGAGCACCGACCTCGACGCTCAGCTCATCGACCCCGTGGGCAGTCCCGAGACCGCGAAGGCCACCTTCGGCGGCCCGTGGAACGCGACGCACGTCAACGATCGCTACCGGTTCCAGGTCGGCGGGGTGCAGCGGCCCGCCGTCGGGCAGACGATCTGCAGCTCCGGGGCCGTGACCGGCGAGCACTGCGCGACGATCCGCGCCACGGACATCGCCTGGAGCTGCGGCGACACGACGTGCCACGGGTTCCGTGCCAGCCGCAGCGACGGCGGCGTGGTGGTGGGCGGGGGCGACAGCGGCGGCCCCATGTACGCGGTGATCGACGGCAAGGCGTACGCCCGCGGGATGATCGACGGCGGCTCGAACCGCCGCAGCTGCGGCAGCACGTCGGTGCCGACCCAGTGTTTCTCGTACGTCTACGGCATCCCGATGGTGGACATCCTGGACCACTGGAATGCCCGCATCGACAGCTGACGGCCCACCCCGTCCCCTTCGAGACCGACGCTGCTTCGCTTTGAGAGGCCTCAAAGCGAAGCAGCGTCGGTCTCGAAGGTAATCAGGCCGAGCGGGGTCAGGCCTTCGTCACCGTCACCGACCGCTCCGCACCGGCGGTCACCACGAGCGACGTCGCCAGCGTCTCGCGCGACACCAGCTCGCGGTGCTCCTCCACTGCGGCGACCCACTCGGCCGGGACCGTCAGGTCCAGCGCGATCCGGTCGGCGACCTGGAGGCCGGCAGCCTTACGAGCGTCCTGCACGTCACGGACGACGTCGCGGGCGTACCCCTCGGCGCGCAGCACGTCGTCGAGCGCGAGGTCGAGCACCACGAAACCGCCACCGGTCAGCACGGCCGCGGCGACCTCCCCCGCGTCGGCGGACGAGCCGCCGACCACCGTGGTCAGCTCGTACTCGCTCGCGAGCAGCTCGACGTCGCCGCCGTCCGTCGCGACCACCACGGCACCGGTGTCGGTCGTGGACCAGGCGCCGGCCTTGGCGGCCTTGATGACGGCCTGCACGCCGCGGCCCAGGCGCGGGCCCGCGGCCCGGGCGTTGACCGCGAGCCGCTCCGTGATGCCGAACTCGGCGGCCACCTCGGGCGAGAACGCGACGAGGCGCACCTCCTTGACGTTCAGCTCGCTCTCGAGCAGTCCCGTGAACGGCGCGACACCGTCCGGGTCCGCGACGGCCACCACGAGCGACCGCAGCGGCTGCCGCACGCGCAGCTTGTTGGCCTTGCGCAGCGCCAGCGTCTGCGACACGACGGCGCGCGCCGACTCGACGGCGGCGACCAGGGCGTCGTCGGCGACCAGGGTCTCGCCCTCCGCACCCGACCCGACCACCGGGAAGTCCGCCAGGTGCACCGAACGCCCACCGGTCAGGCCACGCCAGACCTCTTCGGTGAGCAGCGGCGCGAGCGGCGCCATCACACGGGTCAACGTCTCCAGCGCGGTGTGCAGGGTGTCGAACGCGTCGGCGTCCTCGGCCCAGAACCGGTCGCGCTGCGTGCGCACGTACCAGTTGGTCAGCGCGTCCAGGTACTGACGGACCGACTCGCACGCACCCGCGATGTCGTACGCGTCGAGCTGTCCGGTCACGTCGGTGACCAGCGCACGCGTGCGCGCCAGCAGGTAGCGGTCCATGACCGGCAGCCCGGCCACGCGCTCCGGCGTCAGCGGCTGCGCGGCGTAACCCGCGCCGTCGTTCGCGGCGTTGGCGTAGAGCGTGAAGAAGTAGTACGTGCTCCACAGCGGCAGCAGCACCTGGCGGACGGCGTCGCGGATGCCCTCCTCCGTGACCACCAGGTTGCCGCCGCGCAGGATCGGCGACGACATGAGGAACCAGCGCATCGCGTCGGAGCCGTCGCGGTCGAACACCTCGTTGACGTCCGGGTAGTTCTTCAGCGACTTGGACATCTTGCGGCCGTCGGAGCCCAGCACGATGCCGTGCGACAGCGCCGTCTGGAAGGCCGGCCGGTCGAACAGCGACGTGGCCAGCACGTGCAGCGTGTAGAACCAGCCGCGCGTCTGCCCGATGTACTCGACGATGAAGTCGCCCGGGTAGTGGTGCTCGAACCAGTCGGCGTTCTCGAACGGGTAGTGCACCTGCGCGTACGGCATCGAGCCCGAGTCGAACCAGACGTCCAGGACGTCCTCGACACGACGCATGGTGGACTGCCCGGTCGGGTCGTCCGGGTTGGGCCGCGTCAGGTCGTCGACGAACGGACGGTGCAGGTCCGGGTTGCCGTCCTTGTCACGCGGCAGACGGCCGAAGTCACGCTCGATCTCCTCGAACGAGCCGTACACGTCGATACGCGGGTAGGCAGGGTCGTCCGACTTCCACACCGGCACGGGCGAGCCCCAGAACCGGTTGCGCGTGATCGACCAGTCGCGCGCGTTCTCCAGCCACTTGCCGAACTGGCCGTGCTTGATGTGGTCGGGCACCCAGGTGATCTGCTCGTTGAGCTCGACCATCCGGTCCTTGAACTTGGTCACCTCGACGAACCACGAGGACACGCCCATGTAGATCAGCGGCTGACGGCAGCGCCAGCAGTGCGGGTAGGAGTGCGCGTACTGCTCGCGACGCAGCAGCACGGTGCCCGACGTCGTCCGCCCCGCGTCCTCCGAACCGCCACGCGTGCGGGCCTTGAGGTGGTCGATGATCGCCGCGTTCGCGTCGAAGACCTGCAGCCCTGCGTACTCCTCCACCGGGAAGGTGAACCGGCCGTCGGCACCCACGGGGATGACCGGGTCCACGCCCTCACGGTCGCTGACCTGCTTGTCCTCCTCGCCGAACGCGCCGGCGTTGTGCACCAGGCCCGTGCCGTCGGTGGTGGTGACGAAGTCGGCCTCGACCACGCGGTGCGCACCTGTGTGGCCCTCGTAGTAGGCGAACGGCGGCGCGTACGCGGCGCCCAGCAGGTCAATCCCCTTCAGCCGGCCGACGACGTTCGGCGCCTCCGCCCCCTCGTCGGTGAGCTCGCGCGCGTACGCGTCCACCCGGGCCTCCGCCAGCACGTACCGCTGCGGGGTGCCGGTGAACGACGACTCGACGATCGCGTAGTCGACGTCCGGGCCCACCATGACGAGCAGGTTGGAGGGCAGCGTCCACGGCGTGGTGGTCCAGATCAGCAGGTGGTCGCCCACGGCCAGGTCGCTCGGCGCGGCCGGGACGTCCGTGACACGGAAGCCGACCGTGACAGCCGGGTCCTGGCGCTGCTGGTACACGTCGTCGTCCATGCGCAGCTCGTGGTTGCTCAGCGGCGTCTGGTCGTTCCAGCAGTAGGGCAGCACGCGGAAGCCCTCGTAGATGAGGCCCTTGTCGAAGAGCGACTTGAACGCCCAGATGACGCTCTCCATGAACGATGGGTTCAGGGTCTTGTAGTCGTTCTCGAAGTCCACCCAGCGGGCCTGGCGCGTCACGTAGGTGCGCCACTCGTCGGTGTACTTGAGCACGCTGGAGCGGCAGGCCTCGTTGAACTTGTCGATGCCCAGCTCGACGATCTCGTCCTTGGTCTTGATGCCGAGCTGGCTCATGGCCTCCAGCTCCGCCGGCAGGCCGTGCGTGTCCCAGCCGAAGCGGCGCTCGACGCGCTGTCCCTTCATGGTCCGGTAGCGCGGCACCACGTCCTTGGCGTACCCGGTCAGCAGATGGCCGTAGTGCGGCAGGCCGTTCGCGAACGGCGGGCCGTCGTAGAAGACGAACTCGTTGCTGCCGTTCTCGCCGGCCGGTCGGGCCTCGACGGAAGCGCGGAAGGTGTCGTCCTTCTCCCAGTACGCGAGGATGTCGCGCTCGAGGTCGGGCAGGCTGGGCGACGCGGGCACGGGTTCGGCGGCGTCACTGGGACGGTGCAGCGGATAGGCCATGTTCTTCTGGCTCCTGGCGGTTCAGCGTTCGGCAGCAGGTGGACTTCTGTGGTGCTTCTGCTGCGAGGACGCCACACCTGGGTGCGCCGCGGTACCACCCCGCTTGCCGCCCGCTTGCGCGAGCAGCCGCTCGTTGACGGCTGTGACGGGCCTACCCGTCCGGTTCTACTGAGGTTCGCCCTGTCCGGCCCCGGTCAGGGCTGCGCAGGGGGTGACCTGTTCTTCCGGAGGCTCACCGGTGATTGCCGGGTCGATGCCTGTAGGCCAATCGTACCGGGCGTCGGCAACCGGAATCGTCCGGCATGCAACCCCGGCGCCCTCGCCGTGCGTCCTGCGCCCTGCGGGCATGAACGAAGGGCATGAACGAAGGGCATGAACACCCCAGGCGATGACCACCGGCCCGATCGTCGCTCGACGAGGGCGTGATCCAGATCACACGCGTTCCGGAAATACTATGTGGTCCACGAATGATTGACGAAGGAGTCCATTTCGGCCCAGCACTTCCAGGAGACTCCCACCATGGCAACACTGCTGCACATCGACGCGAGCATTCAGGGCAGCTCCGTCAGCAGACAGTTGACCGCTCGCGCCGCCAACGCCTGGCGCGCGGCACACCCCGACGGGACGGTCACGTACCGCGACCTGGGCGCCGACCCGGTCCCCCACTTCGACAGCACGGCGAACATCAGCCGCGGCCTGCCGCCGGAGCAGCACACTCCTGACCAGGCCCGGGCCTGGTCCCGCATCACGACGCTGGTCGGCGAGATGGCCGACGCCGACACCGTCCTGCTCGGGCTGCCCATCTACAACTTCGGTGCACCGAGCACCGTGAAGGCCTGGCTGGACCATCTGATCGCGCCGGGTATCGCCTTCGACCCCGAGACCCGGGAGGGCCTGCTGGGCGGCTGCGACTTCATCGTGATCGCCTCGCGTGGCGGCGGCTATGCCGAAGGCACTCCGCGACACGGCTGGGACCACGCGTCGGCGTGGCTCCCGCACGGGCTGTCACTGGTCGGGGTCGAGCCTCGCTTCATCACCACCGAGCTGACGCTCGCCCCCGTCAACCCGGGGATGGCACATCTGGTGCCGCTCCACGAGGAGAGCCGCCGTCAGGCCGAGGCCGAGATCGACGCGCTCTGGACTCCTGCCGTAGCCCGCGCCTGACCGCCGCTCACCGCCTCATTTTGCGCGCGTCGTGACCCCGCGCTCCCGTAGAGTGGTAGCGCGGGGTCACGACGACGGAGGAGCTGGGCGTGGAGGATCCGGGGGTGCTGGAGCAGTCGGTGCGCCGGTCCGGTGCGCTGATCGACTATCTTGCACGTCACCTGCGCAGACGGTCCGAGTCGGCGCTGGCTCCGCTCGGCCTGCGCACCCGGCACCTGGTCGCACTCACCGTGCTCCGAGACCGTGGCGACGTGACGCAGCGGGACCTCGCCACGGCGCTCGTGCTCGACAGCACCAATATTGTGGGCCTGCTCAACGAGCTGGAGGCCAAGGGCCTGGTGCAGCGGCGCCGCTCGCCGGAGGACCGGCGCCGGCACGTCGTCTCCCTCACGGGCGAGGGTGTCAGCCTGCTCTACCAGGCGGAGACGGCTCTCACCGCCGTCGAGGACGAGGTCTTCGAGACCCTGTCCCCCGCACAGCGTGACCAGCTCCATGACCTGCTCGTGATCAGCACCTCGTCCGGCTCCGTCCCGCTCTGCTGAACGGCTACGGCCGAGGCACCGCCGCCGCCATGAGCTGGGACTACCTGCTGCTCACCGCGACCCGGAGCTGAGGGATCAGCCCACCGACACGCGGACCGTGTGCCAGCCGGTGGCCCCGTTGGGGGCGGGCGGGGCCTCGGCCTCGGTCTGGACCAGGCCGTCGGCGTCCGTGGCCCGGACGGCGAGCGTGTGGTCGCCCGCCGCGAGGTCGACGGAGGCCCGCCACTGGCGCCACGTGTCGGGGCCTACCGTCTCGGCGAGCTCCGCGGTGACCCAGTCGCCGTCGTCGGCCCGGACCTCGACCTTGCCCACGCCCGTGTGCTGCGCCCACGCGACACCCGCCACGGTCACCGCGCCGGGTGCGGCGGAGCCCCGCGGCACGTCGATGCGCGACTGCACCTTGACCGGACCGAGCGGGGACCAGCCGCGCGGGGTCCAGTAACCCTGGTCGGCGTCGAACGTGGTGACCTCGAGCGAGGTGACCCACTTGGTGGCCGACACGTACCCGTACAGGCCGGGCACCACGAGCCGCGCCGGGAAGCCATGGTCCACGGGCAGCGGCTCGCCGTTCATACCGATCGCGAGCAGGCTGTCGCGGTCCGGGTCCTGCAGCACCTCGAGCGGCGTGCCCGCGGTGAAGCCGTCGTCGCTGCGGGAGAGCACCATGTCGGCGCCCGCCTGCGGCTTGGCGCGCTCCAGCAGGGCGCGGATCGGGTAGCCGAGCCACAGGGCGTTGCCGATGAGGTCGCCGCCCACCGAGTTGCTCACGCACGCGAGCGTCACGTGGTGCTCCTCGAGCGGGAGCGCGAGCAGCTCGTCCCAGGTGAGGGTGAACGGCTCGTCGACCATGCCGTGCACCTCCAGCGACCACGTCGTCGGGTCCAGCTGCGGCACGCGCAGGGCGGTGTCGATGCGGTAGAAGTCCGCGTTGGGCGTGACGTAGGGCGCCAGGTCGGGCAGCTCCAGGTCGGCGCCTGCCGGGACCGGCGCCGCGGCATTCTCCGGGGTGGGCAGGCGCAGCTTCTCCCGCACCGTGTTCACCGCGGCGGTACCCGCCGACAGGACTCGCGACCCGGCGAGCGCCAGCACCGCGACACCCGCGCCGATCGCCGCGACGGTCAGGAACCCGCGCCGGTCCACCGAGGTCCCGGACCCGGACCGGAGGTCCTCGACGGGGCGGAGCCGCGCAACGGCGGCCCGCAGCAGGATGAGCGCACCGCCGATGCCGACGATGCTGGGCAGAGCCCACAGCGGCGTCGCCTCGGGGCGGAGCATCGCGACGATCGCCCCGACCACGCCGACGGCCGCGACGAGCACCGTCCCGGCGGGCGGACGGCGCAGCTCCAGCCAACCCGCGAGCGCCGCGCCCAGGGCCAGCACCACGCCCATCGTCCCGAGCAGCACCGCCTTGTCGCTGGTGCCGAACCACTGCACGGCGAGGTCCTTGAGCCACCTCGGTACCGCGTCGACGACCGCGGCGCCGCCGGCGAACAGCGTGCTCGCGCCGGGCGCGACGAGGGCCGCGACGAGCTCGGCGACGGCGAGCCCGACGGCTCCGGCGAGCACGCCGGCGAGGGCGGCGCGTCCGGCGTCACGCGAGGAGCGGTCGGTCCGCGGGGGCGCGGGCCTCTCTGGTGCCTGGGTCATGCGCTCAGCCTGGCACGCGGAAGCGGTTCCGCGGCGGTCGGGACGGCGCTCGTCACGACCCTGTAAGAAGGGCCCGCGTGGGCTTGAGGGAGGTCCTGAGTGTCGAGATCGGCCCGTTGCGCCGAGATCGGTCGCTTGATGGACCGATCTCGGCGCAACGGGCCGATCTCGGCGTACCAGGTGGTCAGGTGGTCAGGTGGTCAGGTGGTCAGACGCCCGTGTTGCGGACGATCTTGGAGTTGTGTGCCTGGGCGCGCGGCCGGATGGTCACCAGGTCGATGTTCACGTGGTCCGGTCGGGACAGGGTCCAGGCGATGGTGTCAGCGATGTCCTCGGCGACCAGCGGCGTGTAGCCCTCGTACACCGCGGCGGCCTTCTCGGCGTCGCCGTCGAACCGCACGAGGGAGAACTCCTCGGTCGCCACGGCGCCCGGGGCCACCTCGATGACGCGGACCGGCTCGCCCGCGATCTCCCAGCGCAACGTCTGCGACAGCATGTGCTCGGCGTGCTTGGCGCCCGTGTAGCCGGCGCCGCCCTCGTAGGCGCCCTGGGCGGCGGTCGAGGTCACGTTCACGACGTCGGCCACCCCGCGCGCCGCACCCGCCGCTCGCAGCAGGGGCAGCACCGCCTGGGTGACGCGGAGCGTGCCGAGCACGTTGATCTCGTACATACGGCGCCAGCCGTCGATGTCGGCGTTCTCCACGCGGTCCAGGCCGAACGCACCGCCGGCGTTGTTCACGACGGCGTCGAGCCCGCCGGTGGCGGTGAGGTGGTCCGCGAGGGCGGCCACGGCGGCGTCGTCGGTCAGGTCGACGGCGTAGCCCTCGCAGCCCGTCTCCGCGGCGAGCGCCTCGAGCCGGTCGGCGCGACGGGCGGCGGCCACGACGTCCCAGCCGTCGGCACGCAGGCGACGCACGGTGGCGGCGCCGATGCCCGACGACGCCCCGGTCACCAGGGCGCGGCGGTTGCGGGTGGTCTCGGGGTCGGCCTGGCGGGCGGTGCTGTCGCTCATGGCCGCACTGTAGACCGTCGCCCCTCAGCCGAGCAGGCCGGCGGCGTACCCGCCGAAGAGGACGGCGACCAGCCCGGCGACCACCAGGATGGCGACGATCCACACCCACGGCACCCAGCGGGGCGGGCCGTGCTCGTCGTGTCCCTGGGACGTACTGACCTGGCTGGACTCGGGCGGTGTCTCGCCCGGCTGGAGGTTGCCGCTGAGCGGCATCGTGCGGCCGTCCGGCTCGGGGTCCGGGTTGTACTCGGGCTTCTTCTCCGGGTCCTTCGTCATGATGGAACTCCGTCGGCTCGGGGTCCGTCCACCGTAGGCATCCCCGGTCCCGGTCGCGCGCCGGGCCTGCCGGGCCTGCGGTACGCGCACGACGCCGAGAGCGAATCCTCGGGAACCACCCGGACCACCCGGTGTATCGTGGCGACGGGTCGCGGGCCTGCTCTGGCCCGCCGATGCGGCTCTCACTGTGAGCCGCTTCCCGCCTGGACGCGAGATGGCGCGTCGCTGCTCACCCCGTGGTGTCCGAACCATGGGCTGTTCGCCGACCCCTGGAGCCATCGCGTGTACCCCCGCCCCGCCCGAACGTCCCGTGCGCTCGCCCTTCCGGCGATCGCCGTCGCCGCCCTCGCGCTCGCCGCCTGCTCGCCCTCCGCCTCCGGTTCGCCGGACGCCGAGGCGACCACGCCGGCGTCGGGCAGCTATCCCGTGACCGTCGACAACTGTGGATTCGAGACGACGGTGGAGGCGGCCCCGCAGCGGGTGGTGACCATCAAGTCCTCGACCACGGAGATGCTGCTGGCCCTCGGGCTGGGCGACCGCATCGTCGGGTCGGCGTTCCTCGACGGGCCCGTGCCGGACTCCCTGGAGACCGTGCCCGCCGTCGAGAAGCCGTTCGCCTCCGAGGCGCCGGGATCCGAGGCCACGCTCGCTCTGGAGCCCGATCTGGTCTACGCGGGCTGGGAGTCCAACCTGACGGCGGAGACCGCGGGCGACCGTGCGACCCTCGCCCGGCTCGGGGTCGCCACCTACGTCTCCCCCGCCGCGTGCAAGGCGGACGGGTACATGCCCGACCCGCTCACGTTCGACACGGTGTTCGCGGAGATCGAGGAGGTGGGCTCCCTGTTCGACGCCGACGACGCCGCGGGCGAGCTCGTACGCGAGCAGCGGGCAGCCCTCGACGCCGTGAAGCCCGACGACCGCGGTCTCACGGCCCTGTGGTGGTCGTCCGGCGACGACACCCCCTACGTCGGCGCGGGCATCGGCGCACCGCAGATGATCATGGAGGCCGCCGGCCTGACCAACGTCTCGGCCGACGTCCACGACACCTGGACGTCGCTCGGCTGGGAGAACGTGGTGGAGGCCGATCCGGACGTCCTGGTGCTGGTCGACGCCGCGTGGAACTCCGCCGACGCAAAGATCGAGACGCTGGAGTCCAACCCCGCGACCCGTGAGATGACGGCGGTCAAGGAGCAGCGGTACGTGGTCGTGCCGTTCCCCGCGACCGAGGCCGGAGTACGGAACGTCGACGCCGTCGCTTCGGTCGTGGACCAGCTGGCGGACCTGGACCTGTGAGGGCGCTCGCCGAGACCACCACCGCCCGCGGGTCGAGCGCACCCGCTGGGTCGGGCGCACCCGCTGGGACGCGCCTGTCGAGAGCCTGGCTCGCCCTGCCTGTCGCCGCCGTCGTGCTCGTACTGAGCATCGGTGTCGCGGTGACGATCGGCCCGGCGGACCTCGCCCTGTCCGAGGTCGGCCGCTCGCTCGCGACGCACCTCGGGCTCAGCGGCCCACTGGGGCTGGAGCCGCTCACGGCCCTGCGCGACGGCATGGTGTGGCAGCTGCGGATGCCGCGTATCCTCACCGCGGCCGCCGTCGGCGCGGGTCTGGCGCTGTGCGGCGCGGTGATGCAGTCGCTCACCCGCAACCCGCTCGCCGACCCGTATCTCCTGGGCCTGTCGTCGGGTGCGTCGCTGGGCGCGGTGCTCGTGCTGCTGGCAGGCGTGCCGCTGCTGCTTCCCGTCGCTGCCTTCGTCGGCGCGGTCGGGGCGCTGGCCCTCGCGCTCTCCCTCGCGGGCGCGCTCGGCGCCATCACACCCACCCGCACCGTCCTGGCGGGCCTCGCGATCAGCCAGCTCTGCGCGGCGGCGGTGTCGTTCGTGATCTTCTGGTCCGCCAAGGGCGACGCGTTCCGCGAGGTGCTGTCGTGGCTCATGGGTTCGGTCGCGTCGGCCACGTGGACATCGGTGGCGATCGCGGGCGGCGCCGTCCTGGTGCTGGGCACCCTGCTGGCGCTGACCGGTTCCGTGCTCGACGCGTTCACGTTCGGGGAGACGGCCGCCGCGGCGCTGGGGGTGCCCGTGAACCGGGCGCGCTGGATCCTGCTGATCGGGGTCGCACTGCTGACGGGCGCGCTCGTGTCGCAGAGCGGGTCGATCGGGTTCGTCGGTCTGATCCTGCCGCACGCCGTACGGCTGTTCACCGGCGCGCGACACCGCCTGTTGCTGCCGCTGTCCGCCCTGGCGGGGGCGTCGTTCCTGGTCTGGGCCGACACCCTGGCCCGCACGGTGTTCGAGCCGCGCGAGCTGCCGGTCGGCATCGTCACGGCGGCCATCGGGGCGCCGGTCTTCGCGTTCCTGCTCTGGAGAGGAAACCACCGGTGAGCGCAGCGACGGACCTACCGGCCCTGGCCCCGCAGGCACCCTCGGCCCGGCGCGGGGGCCTGACGGCCGAGCGGGTCACCTGGGAGATCAGCGGCCGCCTCATCCTGGACGACGTCGGCGTGCTCGCCCCGACCGGCGCCGTGACCGGGCTGCTGGGGCCCAACGGCTCGGGCAAGTCCACGCTGCTGCGGGTCCTGGCCGGGGTGCAGCAGGCAGGGCGGGCGGCGCCGCCGTCGGCCGACCTGCCCTCCCCCGTGGCCCAGCCCGGGCCCACCACGGCGTTCGACGGCGCCGACCTGGCCGCGCTCCCCCGCCGCGAACGCGCGCGGGTGCTGGCCCTCGTGGAGCAGGACGCGACCACGGACCTGCCGCTGTCCGTGCTGGACGCCGTGCTGCTGGGCCGCATACCGCACCGCTCCCTGCTGGCCGGCGACTCGGACGCCGACCGCACCGCCGCGCACGCCGCACTCGCGACGGCGGGCGCCGGGGACCTCGCCGACCGCGAGGTCGGCACGCTGTCGGGCGGCGAGCGCCAGCGCGTCCACATGGCGCGTGCGCTCGCGCAGGATCCGCGCCTGCTGCTGCTCGACGAGCCGACCAACCACCTCGACATCGCGGCTCAGCTGCACGCCATGCGGGTGCTGCGGGATCTCGCGGCGGACGGCGTGACCGTCGTCGCCGCGCTCCACGACCTCAACCATGCCGCCTCGACGTGCGACCACCTGGTGCTGCTGGACCAGGGCCGGGTCGTCGCGTCCGGGCCGGTGGGCGACGTGCTGGTTCCCGAGGTGCTGGAACCGGTCTACGGCGTGCGGGTGGACGTGCTCACGCACCCGCGGACGGGTCGGCCGGTGCTGTCCTTCGACCGGGACTGATCCGGGGCTGCTCCGGGGCTGCTCCAGGACTGACCCGGGCTGCTCCGGGCTGGCGAATCGCCGGACCTGAACCATGATGGGAGGCATGGCCGCACCCGACCTCGTCGTCCAGGCAGGCAAGATCCTCAACCCGTGGATGCTCCGCATCGCCGGGTACGTCCCGCCGTGGGTCGCGCTGCGCCACACCGGGCGGACGTCCGGCAGGGAGTACACGACCCCGCTGGTCGCGTTCGCGGCCCGGCCCGAGCAGCAGATCCTGGCCGTGCTGCCGTTGCCGTGGGGTTCGGGCACCGACTGGGCCCGCAACACGATGAGCTCCGGCACGGCACGACTGACACGTGGCGGTGCCGAGTTCGTGGTCAAGGACGTGCGGCTCGTGCCCGCCTACGAGGCGGTCGAGTGGCTGTCCTCCGTGCCGGCGGTGCTGCTCTCGGCGGCCGGCGTCGAGGAGTGCCTGGTCGGGACGCTGCACCGCGCCTGACCTGCGGGAAGGTCCGGTGTCACCGAAGGGTCCGGCGCGGGAGTATGTTTCGCGTCGTGAACTTGCGCACAGCCACGCCGTCCGACGCCGCCGCGGTCGCCCGGGTGCACCACACCACCTGGGTCAGCACCTACGGGACCATCCTGCCGCCCGAGTTCTGGGCCACGGCCACCCTTGAACGTCGTACGTCGACCTGGGAGCGATGGCTGGCGAACGGTGCGGCGCCCGTCGTCGCCGAGGTCGGCGGAGAGGTGGTCGGCATCGCGATGGCCGGTGACGCCGTCGAGCAGGAGGACGTGCTGCCCGTGCGCGCCCGCCAGCTGTACCTGCTGTACGTCCTGGCGGAGCACCACGGCACAGGCGTCGGTCAGGCGCTGCTGGACGCCGTCGTGCCGCCCGGCGTCGGCGCGCAGCTGTGGGTGGCGGAGGACAACCCGAGGGCGCGCCGCTTCTACGAGCGCAACGGGTTCGTGCTGGAGGGTGCCCGCGTGGTCGACACGAGCACCGCGGACCTCGCCGAGGTCCGGATGGTCAGGTAGTCGGGTTACGGTTCCACCCATGTCTGACTTCCACATCCGCGCCTCGACCCCGGACGACGCCGTCGGCATCGCCGCGGTGCACTGGACCACCCGTCGCGCGGTCTTCGGCGAGCTCCTGTCGGCCGAGCACTGGGAAACCGAGACGCTCGGCACCCGCACCGAGGGCTGGATGCGCATCCTGGCCGCCGGCAACAAGGCCCTGGTCGCCGAGGTGGGCGACAAGATCGTCGGCTTCGCGATGAAGAACCCGTCCGGTCCGCACCTGGGGCACGCACCCGCCCGGCCCGTCGAGCTGCACGAGCTGTACGTCGACCCCACGTTCCACGGCACCAACGTGGGCCACGCCCTGCTGGAGAACGCCCTCCCACCGGGCACCGCCGCCCAGATCTGGACGTACGCGTCCAACCCGCGTGCCCGCAAGTTCTTCCAGCGCGCCGGCTTCCTGCCCGACGGCGTCACGGCGACCGACCCGGACACGAACATCCTGGAGGTCCGGCTGGTCCGCTGACCGGTGTACTGCTGACCCGGTGTACTGCTGACCGGTGCACTGCCGACCACGCGTCTATCCGGTCGAACCGTCGGGCGGCGCGTGCTTGGATCTGCGCATGACCAGCGCATTCCGCGTCGAGATCCTCGAGGACCCCGCGGCCGTCCTCACCGTTGCCGGCGACCACCTGGGAGCCGACCCGGTGCGCTCGAGCGTCGTCGCCTCCGTGACGCACCACGCCGCGCGGACGTTCACCCCCGAGGGGCCGCGCCCGGCGCACCCCATGTGGTGGGCGGTGGTGCGCGACGCGGGTGGCGCCGTCGTCGCCGTCTCGATGCGGACCATGCCGCACGCGCCACACACGCTCTGGGTCCCGGCCATGCCGGAGGACGCCGCGCGGCTGCTCGCCCGGACCGCCGTCGAACACACGGAAGCCGCCGGAGACCCGCCCCTGACCTCGGCGAACGGTCCGCTGCCCGCCGTCCAGCACTTCACCGACGAGGTGCTGCGGGCCACCGGCGGGACCATGCACGAGGGACGGCCGGACCGGCTGTGGGAGGCCACCCGGATCATCGCGCCCGACCCGGGGCCCGCGGGCCGCGCACGCCGGGCGACGCTCGCCGACCTGGAGCTCGTCACCGCGTGGTTCGCTGTGTTCCACCCGGAGGCCGATGCCCAGGCCGGACGTCCGCCGGAGGCGGAACCGCTGCGGATCGAGGGCGCCCGGCGCTGGATCGACGAGGGCAACGTACGGCTGTGGGACGTCGGCGGTGAGGTGGTGCACCTGACGGGCATGCGGCCGCCGTCGTTCGGCGTGGTCCGGATCGGCCCGGTCTACACGCCTCCCGAGCACCGCGGCCAAGGGTACGCCCAGGCGATGGTGGCGGACGTGGCCCAGCACCTGCTCGACGCCGGCCACCGCGTCTGCCTCTACACCGACCGGGACAACCCGGTGTCGAACCGCGTCGACGCGGCGATCGGGTTCGAGCCGGTGCACGATCAGGTCAACCTGCTCGTCGAGCCAGGTGTGGTCGCCGCGGGCGCAGCGGCGCGGGAGCAGGGCTGATGGCGCGCAGGGCGATCATCTTCCACGGGACGGGCGCGCAGCCCGGCTGGATCTGGTACCCGTGGCTCGCGGACCGTCTGCGGGCACGCGGGTACGACGTCGAGACGCCGCACCACCCGGGCATCAACGTCGAACCGGTGGCGCAGTTCCTGCCCGGGGTGCTCGCCGCGCACACGTTCGACGAGGACACGGTGCTCGTCGGGCACTCGGGCGGGGCGGCGCTCCTGCTGGCGCTCCTGGAGCACCTCGACGTCACCGTGGCGCAGGCGGTGCTGGTCGCCGGCTACTCGACCCCGCCGAACGACGACCCGGAACCGGTGCTGCAGCCCTCGTACGACTGGGAAGCGATCCGCGCCCACGCCCGGGACCTGGTGTTCCTCAACTCCGTGACCGACGAGTTCGGCTGCGACGCCGAGCAGGGCCGGGCCATGTTCGACCGGCTGGGCGGGACGCTCGTGGTGCGCGACGACGGCCACTTCCTGGCGGATCGGCTGGAGGTGGTGGAGCGGTTGATCCTGTGAGGGGTGTGGCAGCTGGGGGGTGGTTCTCCGCGGGGTTGGTTCTCCCTGGGGTTGGTTCTCCGGGGTCGTCTGGGTGCGGGCCGGGGCGGTTGGGTGACAATGGGCTCATGGCTATCGAGCTCTGGATCACCGGCGACCCTGACACGGACCGGCTGCTGAGCGACGACCCGTTCGCGCTGCTCACAGGGATGTTGTTGGACCAGCAATACCCCATGGAACACGCCTTCGCCGGACCGGCCAAGATCCGCGAGCGCATGGGTTCGTTCGACGTGCACGCCATCGCCGATGCCGATCCGGACGAGTTCGTGACGATGGCGACGACGCCCCCGGCGATCCACCGCTACGGCCGGTCCATGGCTGGCCGCGTGCAGGAGCTCGCGCGCACGGTCGTCGAGGAGTATGACGGCGACGCTGCCAAGATCTGGACGGCGCCGGGTGAGGGCGGCGGCGCGCCGTCGGGCCGTGAGGTGCTCGAACGGCTCAACGCGCTGCCCGGTTACGGGGAACGCAAGGCCAAGATCTTCCTCGCGCTGCTCGGCAAGCAGTGTGATGTCCGGCCGGGGGGCTGGCGTGAGGCCGCCGGCGAGTTCGGCGAGGAGGGCTCGCACCGCTCGATCGCCGACGTCACGAGTGCCGAGGCGCTGCTGGAGGTCCGCGCGTTCAAGAAGGCGCAGAAGGCGGCGGCCAAGAACGCCTGACGGCGGGATGCTGGCTGGGCAGGCTGATGGCCAGGCAGGCTGGTGGCTAGGCAGGCTGGTGGCTAGGCAGGGCGCTGGCTACTTGCCTCTCGGCACTTTCCTGCGTGCTGGTGGGTCCACGTCACAGCGACCGCGCACAAGTCGGCACATCGGCTGCCCTGATCGGCACCCTCCTGTGAGGTCGTTACCTTGCCTCAAGATCGGCACAGGCCTGTGCCGATCTCGAGGCAAACTGCCGACACCGCGCAGCAGACTGCCGATCTCGTGCCCAAGTTGCCGAGCTCGCCGCCGCACCGTCGGCCCCCCAGCACCCCCAGCACCCCCAGCACCTACCTCCGGCGGTACGCCGTGGCCAGAACCGACACCGTGACCTGCTCGGGCAGGGCGTCGTCCTCGGCCAGCTGGGCCTCCGTGACGTGCCGCGCGCTCGGCGTCATCAGCACGAGGTCGACCGCCTCCTGGCGCGTCAGCGGCGTCGTGTACTCGACCTCCAGTGTGCGCACGGCCTCGAAGTACGGGTCGAGCGCCTGGTGCAGGCGGCGCTCCTTGTCCGGGTCCACGGTCACCATCTGCGTGACCTGGCGGCGCAGCTCGGCCAGGTGCCCGCCGAACGGCCGCACCACCACCAGCACCCCGCCCGGGCGCAGCACCCGGTGGAACTCCGCGGGGTTGCGGGGCGCGAACACGTCCAGCACCACGTCGACCTGCTCGGACGCCAACGGGAACGGCCGGAAGACGTCCCACGTCGCGGCGGCCGCCCGCTCGTGCGCCTTGGCAGCGACCCGCAGCGCGTGCCCCGACGTGTCGAGTCCCAGGCCGACGGCATCGGGCAGTGCGTTCAGCACCCCGGCGAGGTAGTAGCCGGTTCCACAGCCGACGTCGACCACGGTGACCGGCCGCACCAAGCCCCGGCCGTCCGGACCGATCACGGCATCACCGGCGAGGTCCGCGACGGCGTCCCGCACCGGCGCGTACCGCCCGGCAGCCAGGAAGTCGCGCCGGGCTCGGGCCATCGGGCCGTCGTCGCCGCTGGTCGCGGGCGCCCCGGTGAGCAGGCCGACGTAGCCGTGCCGGGCGACGTCGAAGCTGTGGCGCCGCGGGCAGCGCAGCGCACCGTCGGCACGTGACAGGCCCTCACCGCAGGACGGGCAGCGCAGCACGGGCAGGATCGGGTCGAGGGCGGCGGGAAGGGTCACGGGCACGAGCGGGCTCCTGGCAGCAGCGGGTGGGTTGGTCGCGAGGTGTCAGACGTGGTCCTCCGGGACCGGGTTCGCCGCCCGCCCCTCGGTCGACAGGAGCAGGACCACGGCGTCGGGCCGCAGGCCGATCGCCTCCCGCCATCCAGCCCGGCCCAGCACGAGGCGAGCCGCCGCGAGGGTCGCCGCGCCGCACGGGCCGGAGTCGACGCCGAGCCGGGCGAGGTCCTCGACGGCGGCGGCCGCCTGGTCGTCGGAGACGGTGACCGCGCCGTCCAGCCCGTCCCGCAGCACGGGCCAGGCGAGCGCGGAGACCGTTCCGCACGTCAGACCGGTCATGATCGTCTCGCCGGTCGGCACCGTGACGGGCCTCCCGGCCCGCAGGGACGCGACCAGCGCGGCGGCCCGGTCCGGTTCGACGGCGAGCAGCGTGCCGCCGTCGGACCCCGCACCGCGGTAGTGGCCCACCACGGCCTGCGCGAACGAGCCCACGCCCACGGGCACGACGACGAGGTCGGGTGCCGCGATGCCCAGAGCCGACAGCTGGTCGTCGACCTCGAGGCACAGCGTCGAGTAGCCGTCGACGATCCACTGCGGCACCTCGGTGTAACCGGGCCAGGAGGTGTCCTGGACCAGCACGGAGGCCGGGTCGGCAGCCGCGTCGGCCGCGGCACGGGCCACCACGGCGTCGTAGTCGCCGTCGACCTCCACGGCCCGCGCCCCCTCGGTGGCGATCGCCTTCTTCGCGGCCTCCGTGACGTCCGGCGGGTAGTAGACGGTCGTGGCGGCGCCGATCAGCGCCGCCACGTGCGCGACCGCGCGGCCGTGGTTGCCGTCGGTGGCGGCGTACAGCCGCACGTCCCGGCCGCGGACGGCGTCCCGCACCGCATCCAGCGTGACGTCCCGCAGGCCGAACCGCTCCGCCAGTGCGCGTGCGATCGCGTAGGACGCACCGAGCACCTTGAACGACGGCAGACCGAGCCGGTCCGACTCCTCCTTGACCACCACCCGCCCCACGCCGAGCTCGGCCGCCAGACCGGGCACGTCACGCAACGGCGTCGGGGCGTATCCGGGCAGGGTGCGGTGGAAGTCGATGGCGGGCATGGGGTCGATTCTCCCCGACGTGGCCGGCGCCGCGCTCACCCGACGGTCAGAGCAGCCCGACCGCCGCGAGCGTCGTCGCGACCATGCCCGCGAGGGTGCGCACGTGGTTCCACGCGGTCCAGGGCTGCCGGTAGGCGCGCCAGCCGGCCGCCTTGTCCCGCTCGGCCAGGAGGCGGTTGTTGAGCGGCACGTTGAGGGCCGCCGTGACGCCGAACGTGCCGACCAGGTAGACGGCTGAGGCCGCGAGCACCCAGGCACCGCCGTCGTACCCGTCGACCAGGCCGCAGATGCCGGTGGCCGCGGGCACGAGGAGCGCGCCGAAGAACACGACCATGAAGGCGGGGCGCGGGGCCGTCTCGTTGATGCCGTTCATCGCGGCGCCGGCCGCCTCGTCGGAGGCGCGCGCGAGCCCACCCATGATGAATGACGAGAACCCGTAGAACACACCCGCCGACAGGCCCAGCAGCACCACTGATGCCACGGCGAAGATCGTCCAGACCATCGATGCCTCCCGGTCAGCGCACCGGCGCGGTGAGCTGGAGCAACTCTCGCAGACGGTCCAGGGATGTTCCAGGTCTGCGTGCGGCGCGACCACCGCCGGATCTGCGTGCCCGCACGGTTCGCTGCACTCCGATAACAGATCGGGCACACCGGACACTTTCGCCCCCCGGAGTGTCGGTGGGCCGTGGAACACTTCGTCGCATGCTCGAAATTGCCACCGGAACCGGACTCGCCCTGTCGGCGGGCCTCAACGCATGGATCCCGCTCATCTTCCTCGGCGTGCTGTCGCGCTTCACGGACCTCGTGGAGCTGCCGGGCACCTGGGCGTGGTTGGAGAACGGCTGGGTCATGGCGATCCTGGCCATCCTTCTGGTGCTCGAGTTCGCGGCGGACAAGATCCCGGTGCTGGACTCGATCAACGACGTGGTGCAGACCGTCATCCGGCCCACCGCGGGCGGTATCGCGTTCGGCGCGGGGTCCATGTCCGAGACCACGACCGTCACCGACCCTGCCACGTTCGTGCAGTCCGGCCAGTGGATCCCGATCGTGTCGGGCATCGTCCTGGCGCTCGGCACGCACGCCGCGAAGGCAGGCGGGCGCGTCATCGCCAACTCGGTGTCCGGAGGTACGGCAGCACCCGTGGTCAGCGTCGCGGAGGACGCCACGAGCATCGGCCTCGGTTTCGTCTCCATCCTCGCTCCGCTCCTGATCATCCCGGTGATGATCCTGTTCGTGATCGGGGTGGTCCTGCTGGTCCGCAGCCTGGTGAAGCATCGACGCGCCCGGGCGGCAGGGCATACCGGCGGCGATGGCTACTACGTCTGAGGTACGCGCGCTCCGGCGCGCCCGGCTCACGTCGGTGGGGCTCGGCGCGCTGCACCAGCCCCGGCGGGGCGCCCCTCGGCGCGTGGCACCTGGGACAGGCTCGGCGGTCGTCCGCCGTCCCGTGGGCAAGGGCACGATCGGCTGACGAGCACCGGGGTGGCGCGGCCCCCGGCAAGGTCGGCAGACTCCGCGTATGACTCGTATCGCCGTCGAAGGCCAGGCCACGCGCACGCACGCCGCCGAGCGTGGCACCGTCAACCTCCACGTCGCGTTCTCGGGCACGCTCCGCAGCGACGTCGTCGAGCAGGTGGCTCGCACCCACACGATCCTCGTGGAGCAGGCGAGGGCGCACGTCGAGGCGGGCGCCGCGGAGAAGTGGGACTCGGCGTCCGTGCACTCGTACGTCTACGACGACCGGGTCAAGAACTCCCAGTCGGGCGGCAAGCAGCGGGTGCGGCGGTTCCGCGCGTCGGCACGGCTGTCGGTCACGTTCAGCGACTTCGAGGTCCTGTCCACGTGGCTCGCCGACATCATGGACGTCGACGGTGTCGAGATCGACCGCATCACCTGGGACCTCACCGACGAGACCCGCAAGGCGCTGCTCGCCGAGGCCCGGATCGAGGCCGCCGGGGAGACGGTGGTGCGCGCGCAGTCGTACGCGGACGCGCTGGGCCTCGGTCCGGTGGCCCCCGTCGCGATCTACGAGGCAGGCCTGCGCGGTACCGGAGGGGGCGGCGGCAACGCGCCGATGTATGCCATGCGCGCGGGCGCCATGGGCGATGCCGGCGGCTCGCACGTGGAGCTGCAGCCCCGTGACATCGACGTCGACGTCACGCTGTCCGCCGACTACGAGGCGGGCGCTCCCGCAGAAGGCTGACGCCCCGCTCACCCTCACCTTCGAGACCGCGGCCACTCCCCCGCGGCGGGCGGCACAGCGGATGGGCGTCGGTCTCGAAGAGTGGAGGGCGGAGCCGGACAATGGCCGGGTGCGCCTCGATGCCGACACCTGCCGCTCCCGCTTCGCCGACGCCCGGCACGCGTACCTCGCCACGGCCGACGACGGCGGTGTGCCGCACCTCGTGCCGGTGACGTTCGCCCTGGTGGTGGCCACGACCAGCCCTGGACCTGAGGCACCGTCCGCTGACGAGATCGTCCTCGCCGTCGACCACAAGCCCAAGGCCAGCCAGGACCTGAGGCGACTGCGCAACGTCGCGGAGAACCCGCGGGTCGCGTTCCTGGTGGACCGGTACGACGACGACTGGGCGCACCTGTGGTGGGTCCGCGCCGACGGCGTCGCGACCGTCGAGCACGAGGGCGAGCCCCGCGCGGCGGCGCTGGACGCGCTCGCCGCGCGGTACCCCCAGTACCGCGAGCGCCGCCCCGCCGGACCGCTGATCAGGGCGCGGGTGACCCGGTGGTCCGGCTGGGCGCACGGCGCGGCGAACGCGTGACCCTCAGGCCCGCAGCTTTCGAGGCGGCGGGATCACATCCACTGGACGAGCTGCCAGACGATCCCGTTGGGGTCGGCGAACTGGCAGTAGCGCTCGCCCCAGGGTTCGGTCTCTGGCGGGGTGACGACCTCCGCCCCGGCGGCGGAGATGCGGGCGAACTCGGCGTCGATGTCGTCCACGACGAACGCGATGAGCAGCCCTTGACCGGCCGGCCCGGCGATCCGTTCGGGCTTGAACGTGCCGAGACCGACCCGCAGGAACACGATGTTGACGCCTGCCGAGTCGTGGGTGAGCGACACGAAGCCGTCGGCGGACATGGCCTCGGTGAACCCGAGGTGCTGCATGGCGAAGTCGGCGGACGCGGCGACATCGGGGACGTTGAGGGACAGGGCGGTAGCAGTGATGTTCACGCAGGGCTCCTTGCGTCGGGTTCATAACCTTGTACGGCGTACAACGTAGGATGATTGCAGAATGTTCCCGGTCCGTCACCCCGATTCTGGAGACCTATGCCCCGCGAGCTGATCGACCTGCTCTGGCGCGACCACCCCGCCGCGCCGCAGGGCGGCACGCGCGGGCCTCGGTCGCGGGTCACCGCAGGCGCCGTGGTGGACGTCGCCCTGACGCTGGCCGACGCCGAGGGCCTGGCCGCCGTCACCGTCCGGCGTCTGGGTGACGCCCTGGGCATCTCCCCGATGTCCGTCTACACGCACGTGAACGGCCGCGACGACCTGCTGGTGCTCATGGCCGACACCGCCTGCGCGCGCATGTCGCTGCCCGCGCACGGGACGGCGGGCTGGCGCACCAGGGTGCGCCGCGTCGCCGACGCGAACCTCGCCCTGCACCTCGACCACCCGTGGCTGCTGGAGATCGACGACGACCGCACGGCGTTCGGCCCCGGCACGATCGCCAAGTACGACTACGAGCTGCACGCCCTGGACCCGCTGCCGCTCGACGACGTGGCTCGCGACGCCGCACTCACGTTCCTGCTCGACTTCGTGCGCGGTGCCGCGCGCGCCCGCCGGCATGCCGCGCACGCGGACGAGATGCCGCAGGCCTGGGCGCGGTGGGGTGGACGGCTCGCCCAGTACCTGGGCGAGGCCCACCCCCTGGCCCAGCGGGTGGGCGGAGCCGCCGGAGCGGCGATGAACGCGCCCTCCAGCCCGGCGCACGCCTGGGAGTTCGGCATGGCCCGGGTGCTCGACGCGCTGGCCTCGGCGACCGGCGGAGCGGCCACGCCGGACGCACAGGACGCGCGAGACGCACAGGACACCTCGCGAAGGTAGACCGCCGCGGGCCGCGCCCCGCGAGACCCCGTCAGCCCGCGGGCTCCTCCGAGCGGAGGCGCGGCTCCGTACGGTTGGCCGGCTTGACCCCCGACTTGTCCGCGTAGAAGGCACGGATCACGTCCATGTCGGCGCCGACGTCACCCGTGAGCTGGATGCTCGGCCCCAGGCCCGCGACCTTGGCGACGCCGTCGACGTAGCCGAGCGTCACCGGGAACCCGGTGCCGAGCGCGATGCGGTAGAAACCCGACTTCCAGTAGCCGGACCCGGCACCGCGGGTGCCCTCGGGTGTCACGACGAGGTGGAACTCCTCGCCGCGTTCGACGGCCGCGAGGACCTCGTCCACGATGCTCGCCGGGTCCTTGCGGTCGACGGCGATGCCACCCAGCGACCGCATGATGCCGGCCATCGGGCCCTTGAACCACGAGTCCTTGATGAGGAACCGGATGGTCAGGTCCATCTCGAAGGCGATGGCCAGCATGAGGAAGAAGTCCGTGTTGGACGTGTGCGGCGCACCGATGAACACGGTCGGCCGGGTCGGGGCGGGTTCGGAGCGCAGCCGGTAACCGGTGACGGTCCAGATCAGTCGTGCGACGGACCGGCGGATGGTGCGTGACATCGTCGTCCTCGAGTCGATGGTGGTACGGGTGGGACCTGGGGCGAGACCGCCGGGCCTGAATTCTGACAGATCTCGCGAGTACTCAACGACCCGCCCGGGCCGGGCGGCGCAGCAGCGGGCGCACGGTGCTCGCGGCGAGGCGCAGCAGCCCTCGCGAACCGGCCGACTGCTCGTCGAACAGCATGAGCGCCACGTGCGCCATCGCCTCGTCCGACGCCGCGACCGCGCGGGTCGCGACGCCCGCCCAGAACCTCGACCGCATGAGCTGCTGGGCGAGGTAGCACTCGCGGTAGTGCCGGGCGAACCGGAGCCGGTGCGCCCGCTCGAACCCGGCCAGCGCGCCGGCCAGCCGGTCACCCCGCCAGGTCTGGCCCGCGCGCTCCAGCGCACCGAGGTGCTCGGCGAGCTGCACCCCGGCAGCCATGCCGTAGAAGATGCCCTCGCCGCTGAGCGGGTTGATCGTCGCGGCCGCGTCGCCGAGCAGCACCGCGGCGTGGTCCCGGGCAGTCATCGGCGTGCGGGCGGCGGCGTGCGGCAGCTGGTGCGTGGCGACCCGCTCCAGCCCGGAGACCTCGAAACCACGGCGGCCCAGGTCCTCGACGTACAGGTCGAACAGGTCACGCAGCGAGCGCCCGTGGCGGGCGGTCTGTCGCTTGAGGTGGTTCACCGGGATGCCGACGCCGACGTTCGCGCCGTCGTCCGGCAGGGGGAAGACCCAGCCGTAGACGGGTAGCAGCGACTCCAGGAAGTCGAAGCGCAGCGTGTCGCTCACGGGCTTGTCCGGGTGCGTCACCCGGCCGTACGCACGCATGGCGATGTGGGTGTGCCGCATCGACGGCCGCTCGACGCCCATCGCACGCCGCACCGCCGAATAGGCGCCGTCTGCGCCCACCACGAGGTCGAACGTGGCCTCGTGACCGGACAGGCGGACCCGCGTGCCGCCGTCCTGCGGCGTCATGCCCTCGAAGGAGACGCCCTGGCGAACCTCCGCGCCCGCCCCCTCGGCGGCGGTCAGCAGCAGATGGTCCAGCGCGAGGCGCGGCGTGACGTAGCCGGCGAGGTCGCGGCCCTCCATGAGGGGTCCGCGGGCGAGAGCCTCCACCCCGCCGGGACCGCTGATGGCCACCGACATCGGCATGTGGAACTGCCGCAGCCGCTCGCTCAGGCCCAGACCGTCGAGCACGCGGCGGGCGCCCGGGCCCAGCCCGTCGCCACAGGTCTTGTCGCGCGGGAACGTCGCCTTGTCGACCACCTCGACGTACGCGGCGGGCAGCTCCCGCCGCAGAGCGATCGCTGTGGCGGCACCCGTGGGACCGCCCCCGACGACGAGGATCCGGGGTGCGCTGTCGACGGCCACGCCAACGACCCTAGACCGGACGCGGCCCACCGGCCAGGGCGCCCGCCGAGGTCAGCGCCGCGGCTTGCGGCCCGGCGTGACGTCCTCGGCGGTACCCGGGATGGTCTTGCCGTGCGGGCCCGGGCCCGCACCCGGACCGGGGGTGCCGTACGGCGGTGCGCCCGCGCCGGTACCCGGCGTCGGGGCGCCGCCGTGGCCCGCGGCGCCCTGGCCCGTCGTGCCCGACGGCGTGTCCCCTGCCGCGCCTGGCCGGTGCTTGCGGAAGCGCTGGATCGCCTTGAAGAGGGTGACACCTGCGATGACGATCGCGATCGCGTCGTCACCGAGGCCGAGCGGGCCCAGCACACCCTCCGACAGGAGGTCGATCGGGCTGGCCACATAGCCGGCACCCGCGACGAACGTGAGGATCTCCTGCCAGGTGAACTTCCTCGGATCCTTGCCCCGCTTCTTTTCCTCGCCCATGCCCGGAACGTAACGGAGAACCGGGCAACTCGCCAGGATGTACGAGTTGCCCGGTTGGTGACGTACGCCTCGCGCTCTGCCCTCAGCGACCGCCTCGGGCCTCTGCCGCCGCCCGCGGCGTCACACGTCGATCGGGCGCCGGTCCTCCACCAGCCGGGACGTGTACCCGGCTGCCACGAGGCGGTCGAAGGCGGCCACGACGTCGTCGGGCACGTCCTCCTCGTGGGCGATGAAACCCAGGTCGGCGTACAGCGTCAGCCGCTGGGTCTCACCCACGAGCATGTCGATCACCCGGTCGGCGTCACCGATCGTTCGGAGGTAGTCGTCGAGCTCCAGCGGTCTCGACACGCACAGCACGTCGACCTCCGGCCACACGACCCGGCACGTCGCGAACGCGCGTCGCTGCTGGTAGGGGTGGGAGACGAGCAGCACCGACGACGGCTCGATCTGGTGGTCGGCCAGGACCTTGCGGCTGTACTCGAGGTTCTCGCTCGTGTTCGTGGCGGCCGGCTCGACCAGCACGGCGTCTGCGGGCACACCTCGGGCGATGGCGTGGTCGCGGTAGCCGAGCGCCTCACCCTCGGGGAAGGCGTCGATGGTGGTGGGCGCGTTGGCGCCCGTGAAGACGATCTGCCGGAAGAGCCCTTCGAGGTAGAGGTCGGCCGTGTAGTCGGCGACGCCCAGGTCATGGCCGCCCAGGCCGATGCAGACGTCCACCGGTCGCGGCTCGTGCCGCAGGTCGTGGAACGCCCACAGCGTCTCTACGTCCTCCCGCGCTGCGGCGGGGATCATGACGTTCGGCATATGACGACCATATTGCTCGGAGGATTGGCAGGCACAACGTGGGATCCGGTGCGCGCGTGAGTTACGCGCCATTTGCGTGCAATGACACGGTCTACGAGAACGCGCGTCCCGCGCGCTCTGCCCGGTATCTCGCGCCCCCCGCGCTGACTCCCCATACGGAGACAAGGTAGCGGACGGGGAGCGGCTGCCCCTAGCGGCCGTGATCGTCGTCGCCTTCCTCGTCTCCGGTCGACTCGCCGGCACGGGCGCCGACGGCATGGTCCTCGAGCGTGCCCGAGAACAGGTCGTAGTACTGCACGTGCAGGTGGTACCCCGCCCCGAGCGCGATGCGGCGGATCATCCCGAGCGTGGGCTCGATCTGCCCGGACTCGATGCGACTGATCGTCGACGTGGGGACGCCCGCCAGCACTGCCAGCGAACTCATGCTGAGCTGTCGCTCGGCACGGATCCTGACAACGATCTGGGCTGCGGTCGTGAGCAAGGCACCCTCCCGTCGATGCTCGGCCAGCGCAAACGTGCCGTGACGCACGACAGGGCCAGCCGGAAGATGAAGATCTGTTTATCCGGCAAGCCCTGTGCGACTGACTCTATACGTCTATGGCCGTCGCGGCTCATCGACAGAGGCCATGTACGCCGTGTTTCCTCCGGGGGTCCCCGACCGACACGTTGGGCTACTACTCTCAGCCCCCATGGGTACTGCGAGCTCACCGGGTGACGCCGCCGTGCCCCGGCAGGCCGCCGGGCACGGGTCAGGTCGTCGCGGCCAGGCGGCGCGCGGCGTGCGCGCCCTTCTCCAGGAGCATCCGGCATGGGTGCTGCTGCGGTCGCGGAACGCCGCGGCCGCCGTCGTGCTGCTCGACCGCAATCTCGGCGCCTCCCGCCGGCGGCTGCCGGTGGAGCAGCTCGCCACACGGATCGACGACGACCTGCCCGAGCTGCGCCGGGTCGGTTTCGAGCTGCCCTACTCCGGCTACTTCTACGTCTCCGAGTGGATCGACGAGGGCGTGCTGGTGCGCCGTCGCGCCCCGCAGGCCGTCGGCGAGCCCGGCACCGAGACCGTCGAGCTGTCCGACGGCGCCCTGCTCGCCATCCGCTTCGTCACCCGGCTGAGCAGGCCGCACCCCGCCGTGACCCCGTCGCGGCTCGGCACGGTGCTCGACGGCCTGCACGCGCTGGCCGACGAGGCCGACCCCGACCCGGAGGCGCGCCTCGCCTCCCTGCTGGAGCAGCGCGCTGCCCTCGACGCCCGGATCGAGCGCGCCCGGCGCGGCGACGACGAGCCGCTGCCGCAGGACGCCGCCGCCGAGCGTGCGCGGGAGATCCTCGCCCTGGCCGGCGACATCCCGGCCGACCTGGCCCGGGTGCGCACCGAGCTGGAGCGCACCGACCGCGAGCTGCGGCGCCGGCTCCTGGAGTCGGACGGGTCGCGCGACACGTTCCTGGACGACATCTACCGCGGCGTGGACCACCTCGCGGAGTCCGAGGCCGGGCGGGGCCTGGTCGCGTTCCGCGAGCTGCTACGGCAGGCGGAGCACACGGCGCAGGACGACGTCGGCCGTGTGCTCGACACCGTCCACCTGGCGCCCGCCGAGGCCTCCGCGCTGCGGCGCCTGCTGCCCACCCTGCAGGACGCCGCCGACGAGCTCACCGACACCATGGCCGTGCTGCGCCGGGCCCTGCAGCGCATGGTCCGCTCCGGCGAGCTGCCGGCCGAGCGCGCGCTGCGCCGTCTGCTCGGGGAGGCCCAGGACGCGGCCCTCGCCGCCGCCCCGGACGTCGCGCCCGGCGCCGAGGTGCGGCTGACGCTGCCCGTCGGCACCGTGGCGCCCCGGTCGGTCGGCGGCTTCGTGCCGCACAACCCGGGCGGGGAGGACGCCGAGGCACCCCCCGCCACCCCGACCCTGCCCCCGCGGGTCGTCTCGCTGAGCGCGCTGCGCGCCATGGCCCGCGACTCGGAGATCGACATCGACGAGCTGCGCGGGCACGTGAACGAGCGGGTGGCCGCCGTCGGGCGCGCGACCGTGTCGTCGGTGCTCGCCGCACACCCCGCGACCCAGGGGGCCGCGAGCGTGCTCGGCCTGCTGACGCTCGCCGAGCAGCACGGCGTGCCCACCGGCGCGACCGAGGACGTGACCTGGCGGTCCTCGCGCGGCGTCGCGCGGCGGTCCGTCCTGCCCCAGAACCAGTTCGAGGAGCAAGTCCCGTGACAGAACCCGACGTGACAGGACCCGCGCGCGGCGACCTCCGCACCGCGCGCCCCGGCGGTCCGGCCGGTGCGTCGTCCGCGCCCTCCGGCCCGGGTGCCGGCGTGGGGGCGGAGCCCGGCGACGCGGGCGTGCGCCTCTGGCCGGACGACCGCGGCACGCTGCCGGCGCCCGCGCGCCTCGCGCTGGCCAGGCTCGTGCGGGGCCCGTACCTCGCCGCCGAGTCCGACCCGGACACCTGGCGCGCGCTCCTGACCAACGAGGACGTGGTTCGTGAGCGCCTCGCCGACCAGTACCTCGACCTGGTGGTCGACGCCGACGCGCAGGTCGCGTTCGTCCGGGACGTCCCGGCGCCGGACGCGCCGCAGGTGGTCCGCGAGATCGCGCTGACGTTCCTGGACACCGCCCTGCTGCTGCACCTGCGCGCGCTGCTGCTGGACTCGTCGGACGGGCGGGTCGCGATCAGCCGTGACGAGGCCGCCGACCATCTCGGCATGTACCGGCGCCGCGGCGGAGGTTCACCCATGGACTTCACGCGTCAGCTGGACGCGACGTGGGCACGGCTGATCGAGTCGGGCATGCTGGAGCCGCTCAGTGGGGACCGGTGCGTGGTCTCCCCCGTGCTGCGCACCGTGTTCGGCGCGGACCAGGTCGCGGCGCTGAGCGCCGAGTACGCCCGACTGGCGAAGGAGAGTGCATGATGTCACCCCACTCGGGCACGCCCCACTCCGGGCAGTGGCGCCTCGCGCGCATCGAGCTGGTCAACTGGGGCACGTTCTCCGGGCACCACGTGGTGCCGGTGCCGCGCGAGGGCTTCCTCCTCACCGGGCACTCGGGTTCGGGCAAGTCCTCGCTGGTCGACGCCGTCGCCGCGGTGCTGACGCCGCCCGAGCAGCTGCGGTTCAACGTCGCGGCCGCGGGCACGGGCGCCACCGAGCGCGAGGCGGGCGACCGCGACGTCGTCTCGTACGTGCGTGGTGCGTGGCGGCACCGCACGGACGAGAGCACGGGCGAGGTGGTGGCCGACCACCTGCGTCCGGGCGCGACGTGGTCGGGCATCCTGCTGCACTACTCGGACGGCACGGAGGCGCCCGACGGCGTCGTCACGCTGGTGCGCCTGTTCCACCTGACGCGCGGCTCGTCCAACCCGTCGCTGCTGCACGTGGTGCTGCCCGGTGACGCGGGGCTGCTCGACTTCGAGCGGTACGTGCGGTCGGGACCCGACGTCACCGGTGTGACCGCCGCGTGGCCCGAGGCGACGGTGAGCGAGCGGCACGGGCCGTTCGCCGCGGCGTTCACGCAGGCGCTGGGGATCGGCTCGGAACAGGCGCTGGTGCTGCTGCACCGCACCCAGTCGGCGAAGAACCTGGGCAGCCTGGACGACCTGTTCCGCGGGCACATGCTGGACGAGCCCAGCACGTTCGAACTCGCCGCGCAGGCCGTGGACCAGTTCGCGGACGTGGCACGGGCGTACGCCGACATCGAGACGTCGCGCCGGCAGATCGAGCACCTGAGCCGGCTCGCGGCGCTGACCCGGTCGTACGACGAGGGGTCGTCGGCGGGCGTGCGCGCGGCCTCGCTGCGCGGGTCGCTCGAGACGTTCAAGGACGCGTGGAAGCTGGACCTGGCGCACGGCGCCCTGGCCGACGCGCGAGCCGCGGAGGACCGCGCGCAGCACCACCGCCAGGCCGCGGACACCGAGGTCGAGGTCGCCGCGAACACGCACCAGCAGGCGGTGAACGTGCTGGGTGCGCGCGGCGGCCAGGCGCTGGCCACGCAGGCGGACCGTCTCCAGCGCGCCGGCGAGATCGCCGCGCTGGTGCGCACGCGGCGGGGCGAGCTCTCCACCGACCTGCAGTCCGTCGGCATGAACATGCCGGAGACGTTCGCGGAGTTCGCGGCGCTCAAGGAGAAGGCCCGGTGGGAACTGGGCGGCGCCAGGCCGCCGGCCACCGGGTCGGTCCCCACGCTCACGGGCGCGCTGCCCGTGGTCACCGCGAGTCAGGTGCCCGCTGCGACAGGTCAGGTCCCCGCTGTCGACACGGGGCCCCTGCCGACCACCGGTGCCGTCGCCACGGTCGCCACGGGTGCCCTGCCGTCCGTGGGCCGGTCCCGCGCGCCCCAGGCACTCGACGGCAAGATCCGGGAGACGCTGGCGGCGCGGTCCGCCGTCGAGCAGCGGCACGAAGCCGTGGCCACACGGATCCAGGCCGTGCGGCAGACCCAGACGAACGTCCCGGCCGACCTCGCCGACGCGCGCCGTGCCGTCGCGGAGGCCGCCGGGCTCGACGTCTCGATGCTGCCGTTCGCGGCCGAGCTGCTCCGCGTCCGGGAGGACGACGCCGAGTGGCGCCCCGCCATCGAGTCGATCCTGCGGCCGCTGGCGACGCTCGTGCTCGTGGCGCCCGCGCACCGCGCGGCCGTCGCGAGCGCCGTGGCGTCCGGTGTGGGCCTGCGCTACCGCGTGGTCGGTGTGCGCAACGACGCCCCGCGGTCCGCGGACGACGCGTCGCTGGTGCACAAGGTCGAGGTGAAGGACGGCCCGATGTCGGGCTGGCTGCACCGCCGCCTGTCCGAGCAGTACGACTACCTGTGCGTCGGCGACCCCTCCGGGCTCGACCTGCACGAGCGGGCCGTGACACGCGAGGGCCTGATCAAGCACGGGCCCGAGGAGATCGAGCAGCCGCTGCTGCCCGGCGTCGAGGACTGGATCCTGGGCTGGGACGCCGACGACCGGCTCGACCAGCTGCTGGAGCTGGCCCGTGAGACGCAGGCGCGCCTCGCCGAGGCCGATGCCGCCGTGTCCGACGCCGTGGCCGAGCAGCGCGAGGCGGTGCGTCGCCAGCTCACCCTGCGGCACGTGGCCCGCCGGGAGTGGCGCGAGGTCGACATCGAGACCGCCGAGGCGGACCTGACCGACGCGCAGGCGTCGTTCGACCGGCTGCTGGACGGCACGATGGACCTGCTGCAGGCGTCGCAGGACGTCGCGGCGGCCGAGATGCGGCTCGACCAGGCCCGGACCGCCGCCGCGGAGGCCGCTGACACGCTCGCCGAGGCGCGCGCGCACCGCCGCTCCCTGGAACGCGTGGTGGCCGAGCTCGGCGACGCGCCGACCAACGCGATCCCGCTCGCGCACCGCGAGGAGCTGGAGAAGCGGTACGCGGCCGTGCGCAAGACGGTGACGCACGAGGTGATCGACGACGTCTCGCTCGCCGTGTCCCGCACCCTGGACGCCGAGCGCGAGGCCGGGCTGCGCACGTCCGCGGCTGCCGAGCGGGAGATCGTGGGGCTGCTGTCCGAGTTCCGCCGGCGCTGGCCCGCCATCACCCGCGACCTCACGGCGCAGGTGGGCGACCGCACCCGGTACCTCGAGGTGCTGGAGCGCATCCGGACCTCACGCCTGCCGGAGCAGGAGGCGCGGTTCTCCGACCTCCTCACCGACCAGGCACGGCGCGCACTGCGCAAGCTGGCCGCCGAGATCCGGCAGGCGCCGGCCGCGATCCGCGAGCGGATCGTCGGCGTCAACACGTCGCTGCGCCGGTCCCCGTTCGACACCGACCGGTACCTGGAGATCCGGGTCAAGGAGCGGCGTCCCGCGGCCGTGGAGGAGTTCCTCGCGACCCTCGACGCGCTGACGGGCGACGTCGAGCCGGAGTACGAGGTGCTGGAGCGGCTGGTACGCCGGCTGGGGTCGAGCGACCCCGCTGACCGCGCGTGGCGCACCCTGTGCCTGGACACGCGCCGCCACGTGCACTTCACGGGCGTGGAGGTCACGGCGGGCGGCATCGCCCTCGCCGTGCACGACTCCTCGGCGGGCCTCTCCGGTGGTCAGCGCCAGAAGCTCGTCGTGTTCTGCCTGGCCGCCGCGCTGCGCTACCAGCTCGCCGGGGCGTCCGACTCGGCGACGCCCGCCTACGGCTCGATCCTGCTGGACGAGGCGTTCGACAAGGCGGACACCGCGTTCACCCGCACGGCCATGGACACGTTCGCGGCGTTCGGGTTCCACATGATCCTGGCCACGCCGCTCAAGCTGCTCCAGACGCTGGAGGACTACGTGGGCGGTATCGGCCTCGCGACGTGCCGCGAGATGCGGGAGTCACGCGTGGACGTGGTGCTGCTGGAGTCGCCGCTGCCCGCCGTCGAACCTGTCCCGTCGGCGACGCGTGGTGGTGCGGGCGGTGGGGCGGCGGCTGCCGGCGGGCCGGCTGCGCCTGCACCGGCAGTTCCCGGCAGGGCGGGCCGTGAGCCGGCGCCGACAGCTCAGCCGCCGCGGACCGATGCGCACCCGTCGGCCGTCGTCACCTCTGGCGCATCGGAGCCGACACCCGACACCGCCGCCCCCACACCTCCGCGTGGACTCCCGGCGGTACCGCCTGCTCCCCCGCCCGCGCCGGAGCCCGGTGCCGGGTCGGGCCAGGCGCCGCCGCCGGACACGGAGGAGGACGGCGACCCGGAACCGGACTGGTCGGTGACCGTCACACCTGAGGACCAGGACGACACCTCACCGGTCGCCCGCATGACCTCGCGCCGCCCGTCGCTGTAGCTCCCGCGGACCCAGCGATCTCGCCCGGAAGCCGGGCAGGTTCCGGGCCGGATCACTGGGTCCGCGGAGTCTCCGAGGCAGACCCGTCCGCCAGCCCTCGCGCATAGGCCTCCGCCGAGCCCTCGCGGAAGAGGTCGTCGGCGCTGGCGCGCACCAGCACGCGGGCGCCCGGGCCGTCGTCGCCGATGACGTACCTGTCCATACCTCGCACGACGGCGACGGCGCGCCCCGCCGACTTGCCCCGCACGAGCTCGGACGCCGCCGCGATCTCGTCGACGACGGCGGTGACCGTCACGTTGAGCGGGCGGCCGTGGGCGTCGCTGCTGCCGCGCAGGTCGTCGGTGGGCGCCACACCGGCGCAGCCGATCGCGATGTCGACCAGGGCGTCGCGCCACGGTCGGCCCGCCGTGTCCGTGACGACCACGCCGATCCTCCGCAGGCCGAGGCGGTGCGTGAGCGCGGCGCGGATCGTGCGGGCGGAGGCGTCCGGGTCCACCGGCAGCAGCAGCACCGTGCCCTCCGGGGTGTTGCTCGCATCCACGCCCGCTGCCGCCATGACCAGGCCGAGCTTGTTCTCGACGATCCGTAGCGGCGGCAGACCAGGGCGTTCTCGCCGGGCGACCACTCGGACGGTCTCGTCGGTGATGGCCTGCTCGCGGTCGTCGGCGGCGACCACCCTGCCCTCCGCCTTGGACACGATCTTCGAGGTCACCACGACGACGTCGCCGTCGCGGGGCCGGTCCCCCTCGTCCTGGCCGGCAAGGAGGTCAGCGATCAGCTCGCCGAGGTTGTCGCCCGGTCTGATCTCGGGGAGGCCGTCGGGTGCCCACACATTGAGTCGTTCCACGGGTCCATCCTCGTACAGCAGAGGCAGGGTGCAGGTCCTAGTACGAGGCCCCGAGCCGGTACCCCAGGAATGCCACGGCGACGGTGACGACGAGCACCCCGAGCGCATAGGCGACAGCCGTGCCCGCGTGGTCGCTGCGCACCAGCTGGACCGTCTCGTAGCTGGCCGTGCTGAAGGTCGTGTAGCCGCCGAGGAATCCGGTTCCGACGACCGCGCTCACGTCGCTCGATGCGAGCCTGTCCACCACCAGACCGGTCAGGAGCCCCAGGAGGAACGAGCCCGTGACGTTGATCACCGCCGTCGGCCAGGGAAAGCCGGAGGAACCGGTCCGTGAGCGGACGAGCCCGTCGACGACGTAGCGAACGCACGCTCCGACCCCGCCGGCGAACACGAGGAGCAGGAACAGCCCGGCGGTCATGGCGTGTCCTCGGTGGGTGTCGCCCGTGGGTGCAGGCGGGCGCCGAGCGCGATGCCGCCCACCGTGGCGGCGGCTCCGACGAGCACGGTCCCGAGAGCATAGACCGCACCGAGGTCCCAGCGGGCCTGGTCGAGCAGTACGGCGGTGTCGGTCGCGAGCGAGCTGTAGGTCGTGAAGCCGCCGCAGAACCCGGTGCCCAGCAACAGCTTCAGCCGGCTCGCCGTCGCTGGGCCGGCACCGCTGCGTGTCAGTGCCTCGTAGAGGTAGCCGAGCAGGAACGCCCCGACCACGTTGACCACAGGGACCACGACCGGAACCCCGCCGACGTCCGGTACGGCGAGCGAGAGCCCCTCACGGCCCGCGACCCCCACCATCGCACCGACCAGCACGAGACCGAGGGACGGGGCGCGGAGGTAGGTCGGCCTGCGGGTCGGGCTCATCCCGCCCGCCCTTCGACCCGGGACGCGCTCGCTTCCAGGGCGCCCGGAGAGACGATGTCGATGAGCAGCAGCGCTGTCTGGTTGATGCGGTCGGTGTGGTGCAAGACAGCCTCCTCCGGTCGGTGTCCCGCGCTCGTCGGGTCGTGGTCGTCGACGACGTCGAGGTCGTCGTGCACGACGTTGGGCAGGCCCCCGCTGAGGGCCACACCCAGTGCGGCCAGGTTGTCGTCCGTGACGTGCTGCAGACCCACCCAGTCCTCCGTATGCTCCGCGTCGCCCTCGGCCTCGGCCGCCCGAGCGGCGGCGTCGGCCAGGCGCCGGGCGTCGTGGACGAGCGACCACACGGCCGTGAGCTGGGCCTCGATGCCACCCGCCTCGAACGCGCCGGCCGAGCGCCGCAGGGGCGCGGCGGTGGAACGGACCTGGCGGAGTTCGCGGTCGGCCGTGAGCAGCTGTCTCGTGACCGCCGAGCTCGTGATGCGCGGGTCCCCGCCCAGACGCCCCAGGCTCATGGCCGCCACGATCCGCAGCGTGGTGACCAGTGCGCCGAGGTCACGGTTCAGGCTCGTGCGGGTCCTGGTCGGTAGCACGAGCCAGGCGACGACGAGCGCGACGCCGGCTCCCACGACGGTCTCGGCGATCCGGATCTCGACCGCCTGGGTCGTCAGGCGGCCGAGGAACTCATACATCAGGGCGAAGATCATGGTCGTCCAGAACACGGACACCGCCGGCGACACCGGGCGGTAGTACGTCGAGGCGAAGACCGCGACCGCGAGCAGCGGCAGCACGACGGCCGGCTCGGATCCCGTCCAGACCGCGACGGCGAACCCGACGGCAGTGCCCCCGAGCGTCCCGAGGATGCGCTGTGCCACCTTGACGACGGTCTCCCCGTCGGTCCCACCGAGCACCTGGTACGCGGCAAGCGTGGCCCAGTACTGGTGGGCAGAGGACACGAGCGCACCCGCCGCCAGCGAACCACCCGTCGTCACCGCTGCCTGGACGGCACGCCGGAGGTTCGTGTCGTGCCGCGGCCCGCCGGCGTCCGTCACGGCCCGGCCGTCCTGGAGCTCGGCGAGCAGGACGTCGGCGGTGGGATCGTGCGTGCCGAGCGCGGGAGCGGCCGGCGCGGACGGGTCCAGAGCCCTGTCGGCGGCCGTGCGCAGAGCAGCTGCCGCACGGTAGAGCTCGTTCATCGCCCTGTGGAGAGCTCGGGCCTCCTGCACCCAGCCGGACGGCGGGCGGTAGGCGGTCCAGGTGGGCAACGCGCCGGAGGGTGGTGCCGTGCTCGCCGGTTCCCGGTACTCCAGCGCCGCGAGATGCGCCTGGAGGAGCTCCAGCCGGCCGGCGAGCCGAGCGCGCTGTTCGAGCGGTATCCCGGCACCGGTCAGGTCCCGCGCTGCGGCCACGAGACTCACGACGGCGAGCTCGGTGTCGAACACACGCAGCCTCAGGACCGCGGCGCTGCCCGCGCTGACCCCCGTCTCCTCCGCCGGTCCGGTGAGCAGCCCTGCGAGGTAGGCCGCCCCGCTGTGGACCTGGTGCTCGTCGGCCGCGGCATGCCTGCGGACATCCTTGTCCCACCGCGCCCAGGAGACGGCGTCGACGAGCGCGTCCATCGCCGTGACGAGGCGGTCGCCGAAGGCCGTGAGACTGTCCCGCAGCGCGACGCGGGGCCGCTCGGGCAGCACCAGGTGGGCGATCACGAAGGCCCAGGCGGCACCGAGGAGCACCGCGGCCGCGAAGAGCACGACCTCGTCGCGAGCGATCCGCAGGATGAGGGCGAAGTAGAACGACATGAAGGTGGTGCGTCCGACCGCACCCCATCGCGGGCCGAGCCGCGCCGCCCCCACCCCCGCGAAGGCGACCGCCACGAGCAGCGCCCCGGTCCACACGACCGACGCGGCGGTGACCGTGGCGAGCAGCACGACGGCCAGGACGGGAAGTGTCACCAGGAGACTGGTCACCCGGCGGGCGCGCGAGGTCGTGTCGACGGCGACGCCGGCGCACAGCATCGCGACGAAGCCGCCGAAGAGCGCCGGACGCACGGCGTCGTTCCCGGTCAGCGAGAAGAGCAGGGCGAGCGACGCGACGGCGGCGACGGCCGCGGTCATGGCCCGGGTCGCCGAGAGCAGGCGGGCGTGCCCGATGTCGACGAGCGCCGTGTGCCGGCGCACGAAGGTCCGCCAGCGCGGGACGCCACTCCGTCGGCCTTCGTCCGGCCCGCCCGGCGCGGACCGCGGGATCGGGAGGTCGGACGCGAGGCTCAGGCGAGCGATCGCGTCGTCCGAGTCGAGGATCGACAGCGGCCTGTCCGACACGATGACCGGCTGGTAGTCGAGGTCCTGGCTCACCGCGAGCGTGACCTCCTGCACACGGTGGGCGAAGGGGAGCCAGTCACGGTAGCGGCGATAGGCACCGTCCGGGTCCGCGAGCGGGACGAGCCCTGCGAACGTCGACATCTCGCGGTCCAGCTGGAGGAACCGCGCGACCCACTCGTCGTGTCCACCGGTCTCCGGTCGGGCGGCGATCTGGTGGAACTCCTCGATGGTCACGACCGCGGGCGTGCTGCTCCGCTTGCCCTTCACCCGCCGCTCGAGGTACTCGCTGAACTCCAGGAACTGGAAGGTCAGGGGGACCATGCCGGGCTGGGCCGCCGCCGGGTGCCCTTCGGGCAGGCCCCAGCGCAGCGCCGCGAGCGTCCCGCCCAGCATGCGGAGCGCGTAGGGCAGGGCGAACCGGTCCTGTCCGCTCTGGAAGTAGTAGGCGGCATGGTGCAGGCGCAGCCCGGAGGTGTAGGACCCGAACAGTCCCGCGATCTCGTCGAGATGGCCGTCGAGCCCGGACGCCTCACCGTCCTGGAAGTAGGGGGCGAGGCTCGCGGGGGCAGTCCCCGCTCCGCGCTCGGCGGTGAAGAACCGGGTGCACAGCGCGTTGAGGCCGCCGACCACCGAGTACACGCCCAGCAGAAAGGTGAGGATCAGCGACACGAGAGCGACGCCGGCGAGCGTCTCGGCGATGCTCAGGAACCTCAGCAGATCGGTCTCGGCGGTGAGGGACGAACCGCCGATCGTCGAGAGCTGGGCGGCACTGAAATACATGGCGTCAAAGAATGTGAGGCCGGCACCCGTTCCCGAGGCAGAGAATGACGTCGGTGCCATTAGCCCGTAATAGATGAGGCCAAACCCCAGAATTGTCCCGAAAAGCCACGCTATGATCACCGTGATGATCTGCAGCCCGGTCACCTGACGGAGCGCAACGGGCCGCCACCGGCTCGACATGCGACGGGTGGCGAGTCGAAGCACCCTCCACTCGGCAGCCGATATCCGGCCTGCCAGGAAGCCCGCCTCGTCGTAGTCGAGCGCGGTGAGGAAGACGTCCAGCAGCGTCGCGCCCAGCACGACGGCCCCGACTGCCAACCAGAGAATCTCCACGCACTTCACGGTAGACGAGGGCAGTGCGCGCGTCCTGGTGAGGCATTCATTCGAAGTCATGAAAAGGCGCGGCGCCACGATCTGCATGCGATCGAATAGACATTTCATGACCCGTGATCTTTCCATTTGTGACTGGAACAGGTCGGCGTATCGTCGAAATGAATTACCAGATCGAGCGCGACCGGTGCTCGGTGAGTCACGAAGGGGAGGCAACCATGAATCTCACTCCGCGGGAGATCGACAAGCTCATGGTCTACCAGGTCGCCGAGCTGGCCCGAAGGCGGCGGGAGCGCGGCACCAACCTCAACCTCAGCGAGGCGCAGGCGCTCGTCTCCGAGGCCATCCTCGAGGCGGCACGCGACGGGAAGTCCGTCGCCGAGTGCATGGAGATCGGCAAGCAGGTCGTGTCCGAGTCCGACTGCATGCCCGGCGTCCGGGAGCGCCTCCCCCTCCTGCAGGTGGAGGCGACGTTCGTCGACGGCAGCAAGCTCGTCTCGTGTCACGACCCCGTGGCGGCCGCCAGATGACGGAGGCACGCGGGGACGTACCGACCGTTCTGGTCGGCGGCCACGAGAGCGCCCAGGGCACGGACCTGGCGGCGCTCGGGCACGCGTTGCCCGGCGTGCTGGTCGCGCGGCCGGGCCGGGCCCTGCACGACGCCGTCAGCGGCTTCCTGACCCGTGGGCAGCCGACCGTCGCCGTGCTCCCGATGACCTGGGGCCGGGACCCGGTGATGGTCGCGGAGACCGCGAAGACGTTGCGCTGGCTGACCTCCGAGGACGGTCGGGGGCGCGTGGCGCTGTGCTCGACGCTCGGCACTCCTGCCCATCTGGTCGCCTGGTTGCGGCACGCCGCCACCCTGACGGCCCGGCGCAGCCCGCACACGACGCTGATCCTCGCGGCGCACGCGGCCAACCCGTTCGACGACGCCGAGCTGTACCGCCTCGCGCACCTCGTGCGGGTGCACGGTGCGGTCGGAGCCGTGGAGGTCGCGTGCGTACAGGACGCACGTGACGTCGACGCCGCTGTAGAGCGTGCCCGAGTCCTCGGCGCCGACGACGTGGTCGTCGTTCCGGCGGGTTTCGAGCGCGGCCTCCCTGCCGAGGTCCGTGCGCGGGTGAGCTTCTTCGGCCCCCTCGTCTCCGACCAGGCTCTGGTGCGTGTGGTGCGCGACCGCGTGGCGGACGTCGTCCACGAGCTGCGTCATGGCGACGACGGGATCGACGCCGGCCTCCTGGCCGACCACGGTCACGGCTACGCGCACTCGCACGCGTTCGAGGCTGAGTCAGAATCCGGGGCCGGGTCCGGGGCAGGGTCCGGCGAGCACCCGCGTTCCCACGCCCACCCCCATGCACACCCACACACGCCGGGCCACAGGCAGGTTCAGGCCCACGGCGTCGCCTGGCGGTCCGCGGGCGAGGACCTGGCGCACTCCGAGACACCATCCGTGCACGGTGCCTCTCCGGTCGAGGCCTGACCTCGACACACGAGTACACGTGCGGCATGTGCCGCACTCCACGGAGGGAGCAGACCATGCTCGGCAGTCCGAAGTATCACCACCGCGACGACGACATCGAGATCAACGCGGGCCGGCCCAAGGTAACGCTCACGGTGAGCAACACCGGTGACCGCGCGGTCCAGGTCGGGTCGCACTTCCACTTCTTCGAGGTGAACCGCGCGCTGCTGTTCGATCGTGAGAAGGCGTACGGCATGCACCTGGACATCCCCGCCGGCACCGGGGTCCGGATCGAGCCCGGCGACACGCGGGACGTCGATCTTGCCGCGTACGGCGGCAGCCGGCGCGTGTGGGGATTCAACGGCGTCGTCGACGGAGGCCTCGACTCGCACCAGACCCGGATCGACGCGCTCAGGAGGCTCGCGCACGACCAGTTCAAGGATGGCGTCCCGCCGTCCGGCAAGAAGTCCGGGCGAAGCACCGGGTCGCAAGGCAAGTCGCAAGGCAGGTCGAAAGGGAGAGGAAAAGGCTAATGGCTATCATCTCGCGTAAGCAGTACACGGACCTGTTCGGTCCGACGACGGGCGACAAGGTGCACCTGGCCGACTCGAACCTCGTGATCGAGATCGAGAAGGACTTCAACGAGGGACACTACGGCGACGAGGTCGTGTACGGCGGTGGCAAGACCGCGCGTGACGGCATGGCCGCCGACCCCGCTGCCACCAGCGCCCAGGGCGCCCTGGACCTGGTCATCACCAACGCCATCATCCTCGATCCCGTCCTGGGTGTGCTGAAGGGAGACATCGGGGTCAAGGACGGCAAGATCGCCGGCGTCGGCAAGTCGGGCAACCCGCGCCTGCAGAGCGGTGTCGACCCACGCCTCGTCGTCGGCGCGACGACCGAGATCCTGTCGGGCGAGCACTGCATCGCCACCGCAGGGGCCATCGACACCCACGTGCACTACATCTCGCCCCAGCAGGCACTGGCCGCGCTCTCGAACGGGATCACGACACTGTTCGGCGGCGGGACCGGCCCGACCGACGCGACCAACGGTGTCACGACGACACCCGGTGCGTGGCACCTGCACCGCATGATCCAAGCGGCCGAGGACATGCCCGTCAACATGGGCTTCCACGGCAAGGGGAACGGATCCCTCCCCGCAGCGCTCGTCGAGCAGATCGAGGCCGGCGCCTCCTCGCTGAAGGTCCACGAGGACTTCGGCGCGACCCCGGCCGTGATCCGCAACGCGCTGGACGTCGCAGACGCGTACGACGTGCAGGTCTCCATCCACACCGACAGCCTCAACGAGGCCGGCTTCGTCGAGGACACGATGTCCGCCATCGACGGCCGCACCATCCACACGTACCACACCGAGGGTGCGGGTGGTGGGCACGCGCCCGACATCATGAAGGCCGCCGGGTACCCGAACGTGCTGCCCTCCTCGACGAACCCGACCCTCCCGTACACGGTCAACTCGGTGGACGAGCTGCTCGACATGGTCATGGTGTGCCACCACCTGTCCCACGACATCCCGGAGGACGTCGCGTTCGCCGACTCCCGGGTACGTGCCGAGACCATCTCGGCGGAGACGGTGCTCCACGACGAGGGCGTGCTCTCGATGTTCTCCTCGGACTCCCAGGCCATGGGGCGCATCGGGGAGTCGGTGACCCGCGCCTTCCAGACCGCGCACCACAACAAGGATCAACGCGGCCCGCTGTCCGAGGAGACCGGGGACAACGACAACGTCCGGGTGCTGCGCTACCTCGCCAAGGTGACGATCAACCCGGCGATCACACAGGGGGTGTCCGACTACGTCGGTTCGCTCGAGACCGGCAAGCTCGCGGACATCGTGCTGTGGCCCGTCGACTCGTTCGCCGTCAAGCCGCGCATGGTCGTCAAAGGCGGCTTCATCAACTGGGCGCTGATGGGCGACCCGAACGCATCGCTCCCCACGCCGCAGCCGGTGTACTACCGCCCCATGTTCGGGGCGTACGGCCGGGCCCAGCAGGCCACCCGGGTCACGTTCATGTCCCAGGCCGCGATCGACAAGGGCGTGCCCGAGAAGCTCGGGCTCAAGAGCCAGGTGCTCCCGGTGCGTCGATGCCGGGGAATCGGCAAGGAGCACATGGTCCGTAACGACCGGTTGCCTGTCATCGACGTGGACCCCGAGACGTACAAGGTGACGTTCGACGAGGTGCCCGCACACATCGATCCCGCCCGCTCCCTGCCCATGTCCCAGCTGTTCTTCCTGGCCTGAGGCCTTCGATGTCCGCCGCCGTCCGTGACCTCCTGGTCAGCCTGCAGCTCTCGGACTCTGCGTTCCCGAGCGGCTTCTACACGATGTCGCACGGGCTCGAGGGCTTCAGCCAGGAGGGCCTGGTCGGTCGTGGCGGGGTCGAGAACCTGCTGGAGGGCCTGCTGGTTTCGTCCGTGGGCCCGGGAGACGCCACTGCGGTGGCCCGGGCCCACGAGGCGGCGTCCGCCGGGGACTGGGGCAGGGTCCGCGACGTGGACCGCGCCCTGTTCGCCACCAAGCTGAACGGCGAGATGCGCAGGGCCACGGTGCGCAGCGGACACCAGCTCACGGACGTCGCCCTCCGCGCGATCGGCGGTGCGCCGCTGGTCGAGTGGAGCCGTGCGGTGGCGGCCCGGGAGACTCCGGGATGCCAGCCCGTCGCCACGGCGGTCGCCTATGCCGCGGCCGGGGTCGGTACGGAGCAGGCGGTCGCGTCCGACCTCTTCGCGTTCGCGGTCAGCTTCCTGGGTGCGGCCCTCCGGCTGCAGCTGGCCGACCACCGGAGCGTACAGACGGTCCTCCGTGCCGTCGCTCCGGTCATCACCCGGGTCACCGAGGAGGCGGTCCGCCGCGACCTCGACGACATGGGCGGCTTCGTACCCATGGCCGACGTCATGTCGGCCGGGCACGAACGCGCGGAGGCAAGGCTGTTCACGAGCTGACGCGAGAACGCGTGGGCCCCGGCCCACGCATCACGAGACACCACGTACGACGACAAGGGGTAGACGCATGTACGACGTGCTGAGGATCGGTATCGGCGGGCCCGTGGGATCGGGCAAGACGGCACTCGCGGAGGCCCTCGTGCCCCGGCTCCTGGCGGAGGGCCGGCAGCCGGCAGTCATCACCAACGACATCTACACCCAGGAGGACGCCGAGCACGTACGGCGCGAGCTCGCGGGTGTCCTGGACCCGGACCGTGTCGTGGGCGTCGAGACCGGCGCGTGCCCGCACACGGCCGTCCGGGACGACCCGACCATGAACCTCGCGGCGGGTGCGGAGATGCTCGAGCGCTTCCCGGACCTCGACACCCTGCTGTACGAGTCGGGAGGTGACAACCTCACGCTCACGTACTCGCCGTTGCTCGCCGACGTCTTCGTCTTCGTGCTCGACACGTCCGAGGGCGAAAAGATGCCACGCAAGCGCGGGCCGGGCATCACCGGATCGGACGTCCTGGTGATCAACAAGGTCGACATCGCGCAGTACGTGCGCACCGATCTGCAGGTCATGGAGTCGGACGCGATCCGGGTGCGCGACGGCAAGCCCGTGGTCCTGACCAACTCGCTGACCGGAGAGGGCGTCGACCAGCTGCTCGCAGAGATCCTCGCCGTCTGGGGAGCCCGACCCGCGGCCCTCGCGCCATGAGCGCAGCCACGGAGCAGTGGCGCACGGGGCCCGGTGCCGGGCCGCCCGCACGTGGCAGGCGGGCGAACCTCTCGCTGGCCGGTACGTCGGCGGCGGACGACCGAGAAGCGGGGTACGGAGGTCCCCGGGTAAGGCCCGGGCACTACGAGCCGGACCGCGTGCCCGCCGAGGTGCGCCGCTTCGCCGGCGCCCCGGACACGCTCCCCACCGGAAGCCCGGGCAAGGTCGGCGTGCTTCAGCTGGAGTTCGCGCGGACCGGACACGGGACGGAGCTCGTCCACCACTACCAGAAGTCACCGCTGCAGATCATGCGCCCCCTCTACTACGACACCGCGCGTCCCGACGTGCCGTACACGTACCTGATGTCCACGGGCGCGGGGGTCATGCAGGGTGACCGGCTGCGGACCGATCTCGGGTTCGGGCCCCGCTCGTCCTCCCACGTGACCACCAGTGCGTACACGCGGGCTCTGCGCATGGACCACGACTACGCCGTCGCCCAGACCTTCCTGCGTGTCGACGAGCAAGCGTACGTGGAGTACCTGCCCGACCCTGTTGTCGCCTTCGCCCGTTCGAGGCTCTACCAGCGCACCCGGGTGACCCTCGCGCCGTCCGGGACGCTGCTGCTCGGCGAGACGTTCGTCAGCGGGCGCCTCGCCCGCGGAGAGCGGCACGCCTACTCGGTCTTTGCATCGGACATGGAGATCTGCCGTCCGGACGGGACCCCCGTCGCGATCGACCGTGTGCGGCTCGTGCCAGGTCTCGCCGGCTCGCTCGCGGTGCTCGACGACCATGACGTGCTCGCGATGCTCTACGTCCTCACCGACCGGATCCCGGCGTCGCAGCTGAGCGATCTCTTGCACGATGCGCTCTCGAGGTCGTGCGGCGCAGGGCTGAGGGCGGGGGTCAGCACCCTCCCCGACGGCAGCGGGGCGTGGGTCCGTGTGCTCGGCAACGACACCCAGGACGTGGCGCGGGCGACCCGGCTGGCGTGGCGGACGGCGCACCGCCACCTCACGGGCAGCGACGCACCGGTGATCCGGAAGGTATGAGGTACGACGATGGGATCGAAAACGACTCGTTCGGCACGCCTGGTGAGGGCGTTCACCCCTGTGCTCCTGCTCCATGTCCTGGGGCTGGGGACCTTCTTCGTCTTCGTGGAGCCGCAGCACCTGCGCCTCGGGCCCGCCGTGTTCGGCGTGAGCATCGCGGCCACGGCCTACGTCCTCGGGGCCAAGCACGCGTTCGATGCCGACCACATCGCCGCCATCGACAACACGACCCGCAAGCTCGTCGACCTCAGACGCCCTGCGGAGAGCGTCGGGCTGTTCTTCTCGCTCGGCCACTCCACGGTGGTCTTCCTCATGGCGGCGCTGCTCGCCGCGGGAGTCGGCTGGGCTGTGGGCCTGACCGACGACGGCAGCGGCGTGCGCAACGGTCTCGCCGTGATCGGCGTGCTCGTCTCGGGGCTCTTCCTCATCCTCATCGGCGTCATCAACGCCGTGTCCTTCGTCGGCATCTGGCGTGTGTGGCGCAGGTCCCTGGTGGCACCCCTGGACGAGAGGCAGCTGGAGCGGCAGCTCGCCAACCGCGGCGTCGTCAATCGCCTCGTCCAACCGCTCGTCCGGTCGGTCGACCGGCCAGGCAAGATGTACCTCGTCGGGTTCCTCTTCGGCCTGGGTTTCGACACCGCCACCGAGATCGCACTGCTCGTCCTGGCAGGTACCGGCGCAGCGACCGGCCTGCCCTGGTACGCCGTGCTGTGCCTGCCCGTCATCTTCGCGGCGGGCATGACCCTGTTCGACACCATCGACTCGTCCGTCATGGTCCGTGCGTACTCGTGGGCCACGGACCTTCCGGTGCGCAGGGCCTACTACAGCCTCACCGTGACCGGCGTCTCCGTGCTCGTCGCCGTCGTCGTCGGCGGGATCCAGCTCCTGAGCCTCCTCGACGAGAGCCTCGGCCTGCGCGACCCCCTGACCCGGTGGATCGCCGGCATCAACCTGGCGAACGCCGGGTACCTCGTGGTCGGCACGCTGGTGGGAGCGTGGCTCTTCTCGATCATCTACTGGAAGCTGGGCCGGGTCGAAGAGCGGTGGAGCGACAGGCAGCGCAAGGTCGCCCCGACCGCCGACGGCCCGCCGGCCGGGCCGGACCCGACGGAGGGAAGTTGACATGTCTACGACCGGAGCTGCAGCAGCTGCACCATCCATGACAGGGAAAGACGCCCTGGGCGCCCTGCCACGGGGTGCGTCGGAGATCTTCTTCCAGAGCAACGTGTGGACCGGCCTGCTGATCCTGGCCGCCTTCGCCGTCGCCGACTGGCGCATGGCACTCCTCGTCGTGCTGGGCACGGTGGCCTCGACCGTGGCGGGCTCGCTCATGCGGGTCGGGGCCGATTCCGTGCGCATCGGCATGCAGGGGTTCAACGGCGCGCTCGTCGGGGCCGCTGCCTTCACGGCCCTGGGCGCCCAGGGAGCGGCCTGGCTCGTGACGGCCCTGGGCGGTCTGCTGTGTGGTCCCGTGACGTGGTGCTTCGTGAAGATCCTCGCGTCACGTCCGCTCGAGCGCCTCGCCCTGCCGTCGACCACCGCACCGTTCTGCACCGTGGCGGGGATCATGTACGTCGCCACGACCAGCCTGCACGTGGCATCCACTCCGCAGCACGTGACCGACGGGACGAGCGGGACGTTCCTGCGCTCCCTGCTCACCAACGTCTCCGAGGTCGTGCTCGTCGGCAACATGTGGTCCGGCGCGCTCATCCTGCTCGGTCTGTTCGTCGCCTCCTGGAAGGTCGGGCTCGCCGCCGGCATGGGCAGCGTCGTCGGCAGCCTGTGCGCCATCGCGCTCGGCGAGAGCGGCAGCACGGTCGCGCAGGGCCTGGCCGGCTACTCGGGCGTGCTCACGGCGATCGCGCTCGCGGTGACCTTCCTGCGCAGCACCCCGGCATCATGGCTCTGGGCCGTCGTCGGCACAGCCGTGACCGCCGTGGTGACGGTGGTGATGACGGATCTCTACGGCGGCCCGCACTACACGTGGCCGTACATCCTCACGACCTGGGTGTTCCTCGCGATCGCCGTGCGCATCCCTGCGTTGACCCGCCCATGAGCCGTGCGGCGCGGGAGCGACCTCGGCGCGTCGTCACCCGACCCGGAGGTGGTCGCATGGAGATCGTCCTGCGGGACGTGCGGGTGGAGGGCCGCCGCTCGACCCTGCTGGAGGCGGCACAGCTCAGACTCGCCACCGGCGAGTGCGTCCTGGTCGCCGGCGAGCCCGGGCAGGGACACACCGGCCTCGCGCTCGTGGCCACAGGAAGGCTCGCGCCGTTCCAGGGCGAGGTCACCCTCGTCGACGACAACGGCGACCCGGACCCGACACCGGCCAGGTTGCGCGCGGCCACCGCCGTCGTCGACCTGCCGGGGGTGACCGAGCCCGAGGACATGCTCACCGTGGGAACCGTCGTGGGCGAGAGCCTGGCTCTCGCGCGGCGCAACGCCTTGCCCCGGGCGGCGTCGCGGTGGCTCGCCGAGCACAGGATGGCGGATCTGGAGGGAACGCGCGTGGACGCGCTGCCTGGACGTATACGCACGGCGCTGCTCACCGCGCTGGCCGTGGAGCGGACAAGCGTACGGTTCCTCGTGCTCACCTTGCCCGACCGGCACGGGGGCGAGCCGTCCGGCTGGTGGGGTGTGGCGCAGGCCTTCGCATCAGCCGGTTACGGGGTACTCACCCAGTGCACCCGCTCCTCGGCGCGCGACCTCGGCGCCGGTCTGCCGCCCGCCGAGGGCGTCGCAGCTCGCCGGGCGAAACCCGTCGAGGCCCTCCGCGTCACGCCGGCGCTGGACCTGCCGGACGCGGGAGCGGTCCGGTGATCGTCGTCCGCCTGGCCATCAGCGAGCTTCGCCGCATCGGTACCGGGACCCTGCCGGCACTCGCCATCATCGCGCTGATCGTCATCCCGTCGCTGTACTCGGGGCTGTACCTGTTTGCGAACCGGGACCCGTACGGTGGACTGGACCGGGTGCCCGCCGCCCTCGTCGTCGAGGACCGGGGGGCACGGTCGACCGATCCGGACGGCAAGGTGTCGCGGGTTCGGTACGGCGAGCAGGTCGCGCAGAAGCTGCTGGACGGCAAAGGTGGATTCGGCTGGGAAGAGACCAGCCGCGCGAGCGCCGACGAGGGCGTGCGCACCGGAAGATTCGACGCTGCTCTCGTGATCGGACCGTCGTTCTCTGCCCAGCTGGTGTCCCCCGAACGATATGAGCCCCAGCAGGCGGGTCTGACGCTCGTCACCAACGACGCCAACAACTATCTGGCGGCGACCATCGCAGGGACCATCGCCGGAGACGTCCGCGACTCGATCGCCGAACAGGTCGGCACAGCGGCTACCGAGACGCTCCTCGACGGGATCGCGACGATCCGGACCGATCTGGCCGGTGGAGTCAAGGGTGTGCACAAGCTCGTGGACGGCACGGCACAGCTGGCCGAGGGAACAGGCGAGCTCGTCGACGGCACGGCGCGGCTGTCGGACGGTGCGCAGGAGGTGGCACGGGGATCGTCGAAGCTGGCGGACGGAGCGAACACGCTGGCGGACGCGAGCAGGCGGCTCGATGACGGGTCCGCATCCCTGTCGAGCGGGCTGAGCGAGCTGGAGAGCCGGACTGCCGATCTCCCCGCACAGACCCGGGCCCTGGCCGACGGGGCGCAAGAGGTCGCCGGCGGCAATGCCGAGGTCGCGGCCGTGGGCCGGGACGCCGCTGCCGACGTGCAGAGGATCGCCGACGACCTCGACGCCCAGGGGGCGAGCGCACGGGCGACTGTGGCAGAGCTGGTGCGCGAGGGGGCCATCACACCCGCGGAGGCCGCCGAGATCACCGCTGCCCTCGACCGAGCCGGCGCCGCTGTCGACCGGACCGCGGCCCGGGTCGACGGGGCCGCCGAACGGCTCGAGCAGCTCAGCGCTGGTTCCGGGCGCGTCGCGAGTGGCGCGAAGAAGCTCGCCGACGCCGGGCCCGAGCTCGCCGACGGTATCGCGGCCGCAGCCCGAGGTGGGACCCAGCTCGCCTCCGGAAGCTCGCAGCTCGCCACCGGGGCCGGCACGCTGGCGCAGGACACCACGACACTGGCCGGCGGGGCCGGCCAGGTGTCCGACGGCGCCACACGTCTCGCGCAGTCGAGCGTGACCTTGAACGACGGTGCGGGCAAGATCAAGAAAGGCACCGGCGAGCTGGCCGGAGGGCTGGAGGAAGGGCTCCGCAAGATCCCCGACCTCGACGGCTCGACCCGGCGCGACATGGCCCGGACGATCGCCGACCCCGTACGGGTGAACGACGACCAGTTCTCCCGCGCAGGGTCCTACGGGGCAGGACTCGCGCCGTTCTTCATGTCGCTCGCGACGTGGATCGGGGCGTACGTTCTCTTCCTGCTGGTCCGCCCCCTCTCCGCACGCGCCCTCGCCTCCGCCGCGCCGGCGTGGCGTGTGGCGCTCGGCGGCTGGGTCCCACCGGCACTCGTCGGGCTGGCACAGGTCGCCCTCATGGCGGCCGTGGTCCGGTTCGCGCTCGACATCAGGCCGGTGCACGAGCTCGGTACCGCGCTGGTCCTCGTAGCGGCGTCAACGGCGTTCGTGGCGGTGTTGCAGGCGCTCAACGCCTGGCTCGGTGCGGTGGGACAGTTCCTCGGCCTCGTCCTCATGCTCGTGCAGCTCGTGACAGCAGGCGGGACGTTTCCGTGGCAGACCATCCCCGAACCGCTCCGTTCCCTGCACAACCTCCTACCGATGTCGTACAGCGTCGAGGGCCTCCGGCAGACGCTGTACGGAGCCGACACCATGACGGTCGCGCGTGACCTCGGTGTGCTGCTCCTGGTCTTTCTCCTCGCGATGGTCGCAACGACGATCGCTGCCTACCGGCAGCGGGTATGGACGCCCGAGCGACTCCAGCCCGAGCTGGTCCTCTGACACCGCCCTGCCCGGGCAGGCTCGGCTCACCGAACGATCCGCGGCAGCACCTCGCGCCCGAACGTCTCGATCCACTCGCGCTGGTTGCGCCCCACGTTGTGCAGGTAGATCCGGTCGAAGCCGAGGTCCACGTACCGCTGGATCGACGCGCGGTGCTCGTCCGGGTCGGCCGAGATCAGCACCCGCCCCTCGAAGTCCTCGGCGCGCACCATCCGCGCGAGCTGCGCGAAGTCGTGCGGCGAGCGGATGTCGGACCGCGGGAACCGCATGCCGCCCACCGGCCACTCCGTCAGCGCGTTGGTGACCGCCTCGTCGTGCGTGGGCGCCCAGGACAGGTGGAGCTGCAGCGCCTTGGGCAGCAGCCCCGGGTCGCGGCCCGACTCGCGCGCGCCGTCGGCGAACCTCGTCAGCAGCGACGACATCCGCTCCAGCGGCGCCGCCTGCGTGATCAGGCCATCCGCGGTGCGCCCCGCGCGCCGGGCGGTGACCGGCCCGGCGGTCGCGACGAGGATCTCGGGAGCCACCTCCGGCATGGTCCACAGCCGTGTCGACTCCAGCCTGAAGTACGTCCCGGTGTGCTTGACGTCCCGCCCGGCGAGCGACGCGGCAAAGAGCTTCTTGATGATCTCGACCGCCTCGAACATGCGGTTGATCCGCTCGGCGGCCTCCGGCCAGTAACCGCCCACGACGTGCTCGTTGAGCGCCTCGCCCGAGCCGACGCCCAGCCAGTGCCGGCCCGGGTTCATCGCGGCGAGCGTCGCGGACGCCTGGGCCACGACCGCAGGGTGCCACCGGAAGGTCGGCGCCGTCACCGGCCCCAGGTCGCCGGTCGTGTGCTCCGCGGCGGCGGCCAGCACGTTCCAGACGAAGCCCGCCTGGCCCTGGTGGGGCGTCCAGGGCTGGAAGTGGTCGGCCGCCATGACGCCGGAGAAGCCGTGCGCCTCCGCGAGCGCCGCCAGCTCCACCGCCTCGCGGGGCGCGAACTGTTCGAGCATCGCGGCATAGCCGATGGTCACCACGCGGAACAGCCTAGACGCCGCCCCCGCGCGACGTGTCAGAACGTCAGGTCAGTGGGGTGACCTGACCTTCTGACACGTCGCTTCACAGCCGGCCGTGCCGGCGGAGCGTGTGCAGCGCACCGAGGGTGACGATGCCGCGCCACTCGACGCTCTGCCCCGGCGACCAGTGCAGGAAGTCGAAGTCCCAGCCGCCGTCGGCCAGCTGCTCGTTCTCGAGCCGGTCCAGCTCGGCGCCGATCTGGGCCTCGGTGAACAGCGCTCGGCTGGGCGCACCCGGTACGGGCGAGAGGGCCAGTGGGGTGAGCCGCTCGTCGTCCTGCCCGCCCTCGACGGGGATGGTGCCGTCCTCGCGGAGCGCGGGGCGGAGGCGCTCGACGGCGGCAACGACCCGGTCGGGCTCGGGCACGGCGTCGAGGAAGTCGAGGGCGAACTTCACCGTGTAGCCGCCCACCAGGATGTCCGCGTCGAGCTGCGCCCAGCACCATGCGGTCGCGGCGTCGAGCCAGGGGTGCTCCACGCCCAGCTTCCAGAGGTGAGCCGCGACGGCGAACGTGAGCATCCCGCCGTCGTTCGGCTGCATCCAGGGCGCGGCGGGGTAGGCGACGGCGGTCGGCAGCACGTGCGGCACGCGGCCGTCCGGCAGCGCCACCCCCGCGAGCCAGTCGGCGGTGCCGGCCGCGAGGGCGGCGACCTCCGGGTGAGCCGCGGTGCCCAGCTCCGCGAGCACCTCGAGCGCGGACAGCGCGCCCGAGACCTGGCTGTCGGGTCCACGCAGGTCGGGTTCCAGGGCGTGGCCCCAACCGCCGTCGTCGTTCCGGTAGGGGCGCAGGGCGTCCAGGACGCGGCCGGCCGGCGTGCCCTCGAACAGCATCGCGAGACGGTGCCGTTCGAGCAGGCGGGCGTCGTCGTAGACGAACCGCTGGGCGGCTGCGAGGTCGATGTTCGTCGTCGTGCTCATGATGCCGACGCTAGGCCGCCGTCAGGGCGGCGTCTTCCAGGAATCGGACGGGCGTGAGACCGGTCAGGCGGCGCACCTCGTCGGACATGTGCGCCTGGCTCGCGTAGCCGGCCGCCGACGCACGTTCCGCGAGGGGCCGCGGCACGCCCGGGGGCGCCGCGGCGGCCGCCGACAACCCGATCAGCCGCCGCAGCCGCGCGACCCGCCCGAGCATCTTGGGCCCGTAGCCCACGGCGTCCACCGTGCGCCGGCGCAGCTGCCGTTCGCTCACGCCCAGGTCCGCGGCCACGCCCGAGATCCGCGACCCGGGCACGCCCAGCCGGCGGGCGGCCGCCGCGACCAGCCCGTCGGGATCCGCCCTGCGCCGCAGCACCGCGCGCGCCAGCAGGTCGAGCCGCCGCGCAGGGTCGGCGACGGCGAGCGCCTCGTCGAGCGCGGGAGCGGCGTCGGGCCACACCTCCGCGAGGGGCACCCGCTGGTCCCGTACCTCCGACGCCGGGAGGCCGAGGACGGCACCCGCCGCACCCGGCCGGAGGCGGAGGCCGCTGGTGCGCGACGTCGGCACGTCGCCCGGCCCCGAGACGACCGGGCCCGTGTCCGCGCCGACGACCACGAGCCGGCCACCGAGCCGCACCAGGTCGACGCAGCCGTCCGGGATGACCCGCTGCTCGTGCCCCGGCGGCGCCTCGTGCTCCCAGAGGCAGGCCACGACCGGCAGCAGGCCCGGGGGCGGCGCGAGCTCTCGGTAGGGGGTCACCCGGACAACGCTACGCGGCACCCCTGACAGTCACCCGGGCTCTGAGTCACCCGGCCCGCCGGCCACCGAGGCTCGAGACACCGCACATCGACACTGGTAGCGTCTGCGGCCGACCGCACACAGCGGCCCGTCACCCGTCAAGGAGACCCGTGCGCGCACCCCGGACCGCCCTCACCGCACCGGCCGCCGGAGCGCTCGCGGCCGTGGTCCTCCTCGCCGGCTGCACGTCCGGCGGGCCCGCGGAGCCGGCCCCGCCTCTCCCCGAGGCGCTGACCGAGTACACCGCGCTGCACGACGACGTGCTGGCCGCCGTCGAGCACGGCCCGGACGTGCCCGAGCTGACCTGGGCGGAGTCGGGCACGGCCACCTATCCCGCGGTCCAGGAGCAGGAGGACGGCGAGTGCGTCCTGTTCGTAACGAACGTCAACGGCACCGGCACGGTCGACGACGCCCGGGCCACCCTCGGCGCCCTGGCGGCGGCCGTCGGCCCGGTCGTCGAGGAGCACGGGTTCGAGCCGCTGTCCGAGATCCAGCAGTCCGACGTGAACGGAGACCTCTGGGTCGAGTCGAGCGATCCCTCGGGGTGGACGTTCGAGGTCCGCGGCGGCGGGCAGTCGTCGGCCGAGGCGCCGGACGCCGTCGTCGAGCTCTCCCTGAGCGGCCCGGTCACGACCGGCGACTGCGACGACCAGGCCCTGGAGCAGGCCGTCGTGGACGCCGGCTGACCCCGGGCCGCCGCCGTCACACCCGCGCGTCCCGGCGGTCCGCCTGCAGGGCCGGGTCCGCGACGGGCGCAGCGGCCACGAGCGCCCGCGTGTAGTCGTCGGCGGGCGCGCCCAGCACCTGCGCCGTGGTGCCGGTCTCGACGATCCGGCCCGCCCGCATCACGGCCACCCGGTCGGCCACCTGCTCCACCACCGCGAGGTCGTGCGAGACGAAGAGGCACGCGAACCCGAGCTCGGCCTGGAGGTCACGGAACAGGTCCAGCACGTGGGCCTGCACCGAGACGTCGAGCGCCGAGGTCGGCTCGTCGGCGACGAGCACCTCGGGTCCCAGGGCCACCGCCCGCGCGACGGCCACCCGCTGCCGCTGACCGCCCGACAGCTCGTGCGGGTACCGCCGGGCGTACTCCGGCCCGAGCCGCACGAGCTCCAGCAGGTCGCGCACCCGCGCGTCCCGCGCGGGCCGGTCCAGGCCGGAGTGCAGGCGCAGCGGTTCGTCGACCGACTGCCCGACGGTCCAGCGCGGGTTGAGCGTCGAGGCCGGGTCCTGGAACACCACCCCCGTCGCCCGACGGCGCTCCGCGCGCTGCCCCCGACCGGCCCGCGCCAGGTCGACGCCGTCCACCACCACCCGGCCCGACGTCGGCCGCAGCAGCCCCGCGACCACCTGACCGAGGGTCGACTTGCCCGAGCCCGACTCCCCCACCAGGCCCAGCACCTCGCCGCGCGCGATCCCGAGCGTGACCCGGTCCGCGGCGACCACGGGGTGGCGGCCTCCGTAGGTGACGGTGACGTCGTCGAGCAGCACGGCGCCGTCGGCCGAGTCCACGTCGGTGGAAGGGCCCGGCTCGGCCGACGAGACACGGGCACCCAGGCGCGGTACCGCCGCCAGCAGCGTGCGTGTGTACTCCGCACGCGGACCCGCGAAGAGCTCGCGCACCGGGCCAGCCTCCACCACCCGGCCGGAGCGCAGCACCACCACGTCGTCGGCGAGGTCGGCGACCACGCCCATGTCGTGGGTGATCAGCAGCACCACGGTGCCCCGCTCGTCCCGCAGGCGCCGCAACAGGTCGAGGATCCCGGCCTGCACGGTCACGTCCAGGGCCGTCGTCGGCTCGTCGGCGATGATCGCCACCGGGTCCTGCGACAGGCCCATCGCGATGAGCGCGCGTTGGAGCTGACCGCCCGAGAGCTGGTGCGGGTACGAGGCCGCTATCCGCTCCGGGTCGCGCAGGCCGGCCTCGGCGAGCAGCTCGAGCACCCGCTCGTGCGCTGCGCGCCGTGAGGGTCGGGACGGCCCGCGCCGGTGCGCGCGCACCGCCTCGGCGACCTGGTCGCCGATGCTCAGCACGGGGTTCCAGGCGCTCATCGGCTCCTGCGAGACAAGGGTCAGCACCGCGCCCCGCACGTCCCGGAACGTGTCGGGCGCGGCCCCCACCAGCTCGGTGGCCGGATCACCCCCGAGCCGGATCGATCCCTCCACCCGGGCGGTGTCCGGCAGCAGGCCGAGGGCCGCCATCGCGGACACCGTCTTGCCGGAACCCGACTCGCCCACCAGCGCCGTCACCCGTCCCGGGCGCAGCGCCCAGGTCACGTGGTCGACGGCGGGGACCGCGGCGTCGTCGAACACGACGGACAGCCCCTCCACCCGCAGGAAGGGCTGCCCGTCGTTCGTCGTGGTCGTCACCGTGCGGTCACGGAGCCAGGGAGACCTGGAGGTAGTTCGGGTAGGCCGGGAAGTCCGGGATCCGGAAGTTCTCGACCTTCGAACCGTGCAGGAACGAGTTCTTCGTGTAGATCAGCGGAACCACGGGGGCGTCGCCCAGGACGAGCTGGTCGGCCTCGACCCACAGGGCGGCGGCCGCGTCGGGGTCCGTCGCCTGCGTGGCGCGGTCGATCAGGTCGTCCGCCTCGGGGCTGGTGTACCGGGCGAGGTTGTACCCGCCGCCGCCCACCTGGGAGGAGTGGAACAGAGGCTGGATGTTGCCGTTCGCGCTCGGGAAGTCCGGCTGCCAGGACGACAGCGTGAGGTCGTACCCGGAGCCGTCACCCTGCGTGACCGTCTGCGTCCACACGTCGTCGGCCTGCGGCACGATCTTGACCTTCAGCCCCGCGCGCTCCAGGCCCTGCTGGACGGCCTGCGCCCGGGCGAGCGTCGGGGCGTCGTCCTGCACCACGAGGCGCAGCTGACGGCCCGACCAGCCGGCCTCCTCCAGCAGCGACTCGGCCCGCTCCACGTCACCCTCGGGAGCGGCGTCGTTCACGCCGTTCGAGTACTCCTCGCGGCCCGGGATGCCGGGCGTGACCAGCGTGGTGGCGAAGTCGCCCGCGATCTCGCCGCCCGCGGCGACGCGGTACGCGTTCTTGTCCACGGCCAGGCTGACCGCCCTGCGGACGTCGACGTCGTCCAGGCCCTCGGCCTCGGTGTTGATCGCCAGGTACGCGAGCGCCCCGGGCCCGGAGGTGACCAGGCGGTCCTGCGCCGGGCCCTGCTGCACCTGCGCGAGCTGCGCCGGCGGCACGAAGGAACCGCCGAACGCGGAGGCGTCGTCACCGGAGTCGGCGATGAGCCGCTGGGCGACGACCGTCTCGTCCTGGCTGAGCTCGAACACCACGGAGTCCGGCCCGGCCGTGCGGGCCTCGTCGGTCGACGGGTCCCACTCGGGGTTGCGCTCCAGGGTCACCGAGGTGCCCTCGACCGTCTCCGCCACCCGGTAGGGGCCGGTGGCGACGGGCTGGGTCGTGTAGGTCCGGATGTCGTCCTTCGCCTCGGGGACGGCGCCGAACGCCGGCATGGACACGATCCAGGGCCAGTCGCCGTACGCGCTGTCCAGGTGGAACACCAGGGTCTTGTCGTCGGGCGTCTCGATCGAGTCGAGCTCGTCGCCCTGGTACGGCCCGTTGTACCCGTCCGCGCCCTTCAGCAGGTTCTTGTGGTAGCTGAGGCCGCCGGACAGCTCCGGGGCGAACGAGCGCTCCACGGAGTACTTGACGTCGGCCGACGTGACCGGCGTGCCGTCCTCGAACGCGAGCCCGTCCTTCAGGGTGAAGGTCCAGCTCGCCCCGTCGTCGGACGGCGTGCCGGTGTCCGTCGCGAGGTCGGGCACCACCTCGGTGCTGCCGTCGGGGTTGGTCTTCCAGGAGGTGAGCCGGCGCTCGACCAGGCCGAGCGTGGTGATCGCCAGGTTCTGGCTGGTGGCCGGGTCCCAGTTGATCGCGTCGGACGGCGTCAGGATGCGCAGCGTGCCGCCCTGCTGGACGGCGGTGGGCTCGGCGTCCGCCTCACCGGCGGGCCGCGAGTTCGCGTTGCAGGCCGACAGCGCCAGCATCGCGGCGACGGCGATGCCGGCGGCCACGGCGCGGCCCGACGGCCGGTGCGGGGTGCGTGGTGCGTTGTTCATGTGGTCCTTCTTGTCCTCGGGGTACGGCAAGGTGCGGAAGCTGGGGGTGCGGAAGCTGAGATGCGGACGCTCAGGGCCGCGCGTCACCGGCGACATCGGCGGGTCATCGGGCCCTCCCTCCCCGCCGCACCCGGGGGTCGAGCACGCCGTGGACGACGTCGACCGCCAGGTTCGCGACCACGACGACGGCCGCCGTGAACACCGTGACGCCCACCAGCAGCGGCACGTCGGTCCTGCCGACGGCCTCCATGAGCAGCGCGCCGAGTCCGGGCATCGAGAACACCCGCTCGGTGATGACCGCGCCGCCGAGCAGTGCCCCGAGGTCCAGCGCGAAGAGCGTGACCACCGGGATCGCCGCGTTGCGCAGCGCGTGCCGGGTCACGACCCGCTCCTCCGTGATGCCCTTGGCGCGGGCCGTGCGGACGTACGGCGCGCCCAGCTCCTCCAGCATCTGCGACCGGGTCAGCCGGGTGTAGACGGCTGCGGACAGCAGCGCCAGCACGGACCAGGGCAGCACCAGGTGCCAGGCCCAGTCCACCGGGCTGTCCCGGAACGGCACGTAGCCGGACACCGGCACCATGTCGAGCGTGAACCCGAACAGGAGGATGCCGAGCAGGCCCACCAGGTAGCTCGGCGCCGAGACACCCGTGATGGCCGCGACCATGAGGCCACGGTCCAGCACGGTGCCGCGGCGTACGGCCGCGACCGCTCCGGCGCCCACGCCCAGCACGAGCCACAGCATCGCGGCGCCGATCGCGAGCGACGCCGTCACGCCGATGCGGCCGACGATCAGCTCGGTCACGGGTGTGTTGTGCGCGAACGAGTAGCCGAGGCAGGGCCGCGGGCAGTCGACGGTCGCGCCCGCGGAGCCGAACGTGCGGCCGGTGAGGACGCCGCGCACGAACTCCCACCACTGCTCGACCACGGACCTGTCGAGCCCCATGTACGCGCGCGCCGTCTCGAGCCGTTCGGGGGTGCAGGGTCTGCCACAGGCGAGCTGCGCCGGGTCGGCGGGCAGCAGCACGAAGATCGCGTAGGTGAGGAACGAGACGGTGAGCAGCACGAACGCGAGTGTCGCGAGCCGGGTCGCGAGGAACCTGACGAAGGTCATCGGGAACCCCCGCGCCGCCGGCGGCGCCTCGAGCCGCCGCCGCGGGGGTCGAGGGCGTCGCGCAGCCCGTCACCGAACGCGTTGAACGCGAGAGTGACGCCGAACAGCGCCAGCCCCGGGAACAGCAGGTACACGGGATCGACCGCGAACCACGTGACGGCGTCGCCGATCGACCGGCCCCACGACGGGGTGGGCGGCGGCACGCCGACACCCAGGAACGAGAGCGCCGCCTCCGCGCCGATCGCGCCTGGCACGGAGATGGTCGCGAACACGACGACGGTCGAGGCGAGGTTCGGGAGCACCTGGCGCAAGAGCACGTGCCCGTGCGACGCCCCGAGGGCCTGCGAGGCGCGCACGAAGCCCGAGGCGCGCAGGGCCATGGTCTGGCTCCGCACCACGCGGGCCACCGACGACCAGCCGAACAGGCCGATCACGAGCACGAGGAGCAGCAGTCGCGGGAACCAGTCGGGCGCGACGGCACCGACGGCGATCATGAAGACGAGCGCAGGCAGACCGATGAGGACGTCGATCAGGCGGGCGACAGCCCAGTCCACCCAGCCGCCGAAGTAGCCGGCCACCAGGCCCAGCACCGTCCCGACCACCATCGACACCACCGTGGCGCCCAGGCCCACCAGGAGCGACGTGCGCGACCCCATGACCACTATCGCGAACAGGTCCCGGCCGCTCAGCGGCTCGACGCCGAACCAGTGCTCCGCGCTGATGCCGCCCAGCGGACCGGCGGGGGCGCCGGTCGGGCCGAGCGCGTCGAGGTCGTAGGTGTAGGGGTCCACGCCGAGCACGCGCGTGATCAGCGGTGCGGCCAGCGCCACGAGCGCGTAGGCCACGACCACGACGGCGCCCACGAGGGCGAACCGGTCGTGGGCCAGCCGGCGCCACAGGCCGGTACGGCCCGCGGTGGCGGACGACGCCGTGGTAGCGACCAGCTCGTCCGAGCGGTCGAGCGACATGGGACTCCTAGGGACGACGGGGCACGGCGGGCGGTGCGGCGTGCACCCCTGGTCCGGGCCCCGCAGAACCATAGTCGATGCCTCTGGCACTCATCGACTATCTCGAAGAATCTGTGGCGTACGTCTCGTCGGCGTACCCCCGCCGCGCCGCGACCGCCAACCCTGCGAAAAGGTGCACCTCGGCTTGCTCGAATCTGGGACACTGGTGCCCATGAGCACTCCTGCCTCCCCCGGGCCGACGGACCCGGCCACGACCACACCCGCCCTCGACTCTCCGGCCGCCCAGGTGGCCGGCGCCGACGTCGTACGCGCGGTGGTCAGGGAGGTACCGGACAAGGTCAGCACGGACGGCCTCGAGGCCAAGTTCGACGAGCGCTGGACCGCCGAGCAGACCTTCGCTTTCGACCGCACGAAGACCCGTGAGGAGATCTACTCGATCGACACCCCGCCGCCCACGGCGTCGGGCTCCCTGCACGTGGGGCACGTGTTCAGCTACACGCACACCGACATCGTGGCGCGCTACAAGCGCATGCGCGGCCTCGAGGTGTTCTACCCGATGGGCTGGGACGACAACGGCCTGCCCACCGAGCGGCGCGTGCAGAACTACTACGGCGTGCGCGTCGACCTGTCGCTCCCCTACGACCCGGACTTCACGCCCCCCTTCGAGGGCACCGGCAAGAGCGTCAAGGCCGCCGACCAGGTGCCGATCAGCCGGCGCAACTTCGTCGAGCTGTGCGAGCGCCTGACGGCGGAGGACGAGAAGCAGTTCGAGGAGCTGTGGCGCCGTCTGGGCATCTCGGTGGACTGGGCCCAGACGTACCAGACCATCGGCGACGTCTCGCGTGCCACCGCGCAGCGCGCCTTCGTGCGCAACCTGCAGCGCGGCGAGGCCTACCAGGCCGAGGCCCCGGGCCTGTGGGACGTCACGTTCCAGACCGCGGTGGCCCAGGCCGAGCTCGAGGCGCGCGACTACCCCGGCCACTTCCACAAGGTCGCGTTCCACAAGGCCGACGGCGAGCCCGTCTACATCGAGACCACCCGCCCGGAGCTGATCCCCGCCGTCGTCGCGCTCATCGCGCACCCCGACGACGAGCGCTACCAGCACCTGTTCGGCACCACCGTGACCTCACCCCTGTTCGGCGTCGAGGTCCCGGTGCTCGCGCACCACCTGGCCGAGCCGGACAAGGGTGCGGGCATCGCGATGTGCTGCACGTTCGGTGACCTCACCGACGTGCAGTGGTGGCGCGAGCTGCAGCTGCCCACGCGGTCGATCATCAACCGTGACGGCCGCATCACGCGCGAGGTGCCGGAGTGGCTCGCGGACGGCCCGGGGGCCGATCTGTTCGAGGCCGAGGTCGCCGGCAAGACGACGTTCGGCGCCCGCAAGGCGATCGTCGAGGCGCTCACCGCGTCGGGCGACATGCCGACCGAGCCGGTGGCGACGCAGCGCAAGGCCAACTTCTTCGAGAAGGGCGACAAGCCCCTCGAGATCGTCACGTCCCGCCAGTGGTACATCCGCAACGGCGGCCGGGACGAGGCGCTGCGCGAGGAGCTGCTGGGCCGCGGCAAGGAGCTCGACTTCCACCCCGACTTCATGCGGGTGCGGTACGAGAACTGGGTCAACGGGCTCAACGGCGACTGGCTGGTGAGCCGTCAGCGCTTCTTCGGTGTCGCCATCCCGCTGTGGTACCCGGTCGACGCGCACGGCGAGGTGGACTACGACCACCCGATCGTGCCGGCCGAGGAGTCCCTGCCGATCGACCCGACGTCGCAGGCCCCCGCCGGGTACACGGAGGACCAGCGGGGACAGGCCGGCGGGTTCGTGGGCGACGCAGACGTCATGGACACCTGGGCCACCTCGTCCCTGACCCCGCAGATCGTGGGCGGCTGGGAGCGGGACCAGGACCTCTTCGAGCGCGTCTACCCGATGGACCTGCGCCCGCAGGGCCAGGACATCATCCGCACGTGGCTGTTCTCCACGGTGGTGCGTTCGCACCTCGAGAACAAGACGCTGCCCTGGAAGAACGCGACGATCAGCGGCTGGATCCTGGACCCGGACCGCAAGAAGATGTCCAAGTCCAAGGGCAACGTCGTCACGCCCATGGACCTGCTCGTGGAGCACGGTTCCGACGCGGTGCGGTACTGGGCGGCGTCAGCCCGGCTGGGCACGGACGCCGCGTTCGAGGTGGGCCAGATGAAGATCGGTCGCCGCCTGGCGATCAAGGTCCTCAACGCGTCCAAGTTCGCGCTGTCGTTCGGCGGTGGGGCGGGCAGCGAGATCGCGCTCGACCCGGCGGCCGTGACGGTGTCGCTGGACCGGTCGATGCTGGCCGGCCTGGCCGACGTCGTCGACCAGGCGACCGCCGCGCTCGAGGCCTACGACCACACGCGGGCGCTTGAGCTGACCGAGACATACTTCTGGACGTTCTGCGACGACTACCTCGAGCTCGTCAAGGACCGCGCGTACGGCGCGGGTGCCGAGTCGACGGACCTCACGCCCGAGACGGCGTCGGCCCGGACCGCCCTGGCGATCGCGCTCGACACGATGCTGCGCCTCCTGGCGCCGTACGTGCCGTTCGCCACGGAGGAGGTCTGGTCGTGGTGGCGCGAGGGTTCGGTGCACCGCGCGCCGTGGCCCGTCGCGGAGCCGCTGCGCGCGGCGTCCGGTGCCGCCGACCCGGCCGACCTCACGGCGGCCGGCCACGCCCTGGCCGCGCTGCGCAAGGTGAAGTCCGAGGCGAAGGCGTCGATGCGTACGCCCATCGTGGCAGCATCGCTGGCCGTCCCGGCCGGTTCGCTGAACGCCGTGGAGAGCGCTGTCGACGACATCAGGGCCGCGGGCCGGGTCACGGGCGTCCTCGACCTCGGGACCACCGCGGAGGGCCAGGGCGACCAGGCCGTCCAGGGCGGGATGGTCGTGACGTCGAGCGAGCTGGGCGAGGCCCCGCCGCGCAACAAGGGCTGACCCCCGCCCTGCCGACGTAGTCATCCGGCGAGGTAGTCACCTGGCGAGGCAGTCACCGCGAACACAGGTTGACTACCTCGCCGGATGACTACCTCGGCAGGTTCTTGCCCGGCAGGCTCTTGCCCGGCAGGCTCTTGCCCGGCAGGCTCAGTTGAGCATCAGCACGACGGCGTCGCCCGCCTCGGCTGCCGCACCGTAGAAGGCGGTGAGCTCACCGTAGGCCCGGCCGAGCAGCTCGGCGTCGGTCTCCGCCGCGTGCTCGGTCGGGTCGGGGCACACGTCCTCGTCGCAGACCCGGGCAGGGACGGCGAGCGGCGCCAGGGTGTCGAAGGAAGTACCCACGAGGAACGCAGCGGCCCTCTCCACGTCCTCCGGGCCCAGGTAGCGCACCGGCTTGATGCCCTCGGCAGGCGCGAGCTCGGCACCGCCCTGCACGGGGTCGACCGGCATGCCGCCGTGCCCCAGCAGGACCGTGTGGAGCGGGCCCCACACGGTGCCGATGCTGAAGTACCTGGCCTCCTGCGCCGGGAGGTCCTTCTGCACCCACTCGCCCGCGAGCTCGTCGATGTGCTCGAGCGCCCAGGTCAGATCTGTCCGTGCCTTGTCGAAGTCGTCAGCGGCTATCCGCGCGTACTCACAATGAATCATCCCCATGGCCCGAGACCGTACCGATAATGCGTATCCGTGTGTATGGGCAAAACGGACACGTTTCCGTGCAACATTTTCTGGCATGCGTTAAAACGGAAATACGATACAAATGCCCACCCGTTCTGGGGCGGTTAGCCCCAGAACGGGTGCGACCTTTTCCCACGGACTTCACCCGCGGCCCTCAGTGGAGACGGCGGTCGTCACCGGACATGCTCATGAGCGCCTCGGTGGGCGTACCGTCGTCGCGCCAGCGCAGCGTTGCCGCGACGCCGTCCATGAGCTCCACGGAACCCTCCGGCGCGAACGTCAGGCCCGCGTCCTGTCCCACCGCCGCGCGCACGAGCGCGACGGAGACCGGCAGCTCCTCCAGCCCTTCGGTCACGCCGAGGTCCTCGAGGTCGGAGCGAGTGGCCGCGATGTGCATCGGGTCGGGTCCGATCCAGAGCGTGCGCCCGTTCATGGGCGCGTTGCCCGTGCCGTACTCCTCGGCCAGGACGAGCTCCTTGACCTGCCCCCGGGCGAGCACCGCCACGACGTCGTCCACGGACGTCACGGCGTTCGACTCGCGGCCCAGCTCCTGTCGCAGCTCGGCCAGCACCCGCTCCCGGCGCCGCTCCCGGTAGGAGTCGAGCGCCTCGGACACCCGCTCCGCGAACGCGCCCTCGTGCACGCCGGCACCGCGCCCACCACCCGAGACCTCGACCACGTTCTCGGCCGTCGGCGCGGACAGCGCCGCGCGCACCAGGGAGATCACTCGCTTGTCTCCCGTGAGCAGCACCAGCTCGGGCTTGGTCTCGGCCACGCGCCGCTCGGCCTCCGCGGCGATCGCCTCCGCGTTGCGCTCCCACGAGTCCTCGGCCCGCGACTCGATGCGCGAACGCTTGACCCCGCGCGCGGACCCGGTCTTCTCGATCTCGTCGTGCGGAGCCTGGTACGTGCTGTGCACCTTGCCCTCCGGGCCCACCCGCACGAAGTCCGCACCCTGACGGTCCACGATCACCTTGAGCAGCTCGACCGACTCGTCGGCCGCCAGCGCGGCCTGCAGAAGCGCCGGCACGGGTGCCCATGAGCAGGTGGTGCCGGACGGCGGGTTGCTCACCACGCGGTCCACCAGCACGCCCGTGTCGTCGGCGATGACGACCCGGCCGTGCGGTCCCGGGACCCTCGTGGGTCGTAGCACCGCCTCCCCCACGGCATCGAGCACGGCAGCCGGGGCCCCCTGCTGCGACAGCTCCCTGCGGGCCGCGTTCCACCGTCCTTCGACGTCACGCTCGGCGGCCTGCTCGGACGGCGTCGCGTCCAGGTGCAGTGTCGCAAAGGGGCCGGGGTGGCCGAGGAGGGGCTTGAGCCAGTCGATCTTCATTCGAACCTCCGCGTCTCCCGCCGAGGTCGAGATGATGCCCTACCGCACACCTCGCCCCGGCGTTCCCTCCAGGAAACGACGGATCGCGGGCGCACGCCACCCCCAGGGCGGAATTTCTCGTGACCTGCACACCAAATTCTCGCCACTCGTAGTTGACCCATGCCAGCAACCAGCAAAGTCACATCAAAGGGCTAACCCCTTCAAGCGTAGGTGTCCACCTCGGGCAGGTTGTCGCCCTTGTGTCGGGCGGCGATCAGCTCGTGATGGCGGATCACCTCGCTCACGATGAACTGACGGAACTGCACGGCGAACTCGGGGTCCAGGCCGGACTCCTCCGCGATCGCCGTCAGCCGGGCGATCTGCTCCTGGTCCCGGGACGGGTCCGCGGGGGCCAGCCCACCTACGGCCTTGAGCTCGCCGACCCGTCGCGTCATCTTGAACCGCTCGGCCAGGAGGTGCACCAGGGCCGCGTCGATGTTGTCGATGCTCCCGCGGAGCCGGATGATCTCGGACGGCACGGGTGCGGTGGTCGGTTCGTTGTCGGACACAGGTAGAGATTATCCGCCCGCCGCGAGATCAGGCGCAGCATGTTCCGAGGGGCGACATGGATCGGATACAGTCGGCGAGCAGGCAGCAACTTGGTGAAGCCCCAGTACCGTGGCTTCACCTCTTCAAGACTTCAACGGAGAGCAGCTGATGACTTTCGTCTCGTCGCCGGCCTTGGTGGAGGTGCCGGAGGGCACCAGCATCAACACCATCCTCACGGACCGCGTGGCCCGCTCCGGAGACGAGGCGCTCATCGAGCGGCGTGCCACCCCCGACGGCCCGTGGACCGCCGTGTCCGCGCGCCAGTTCGAGGACGAGGTCCTCGCCGTCGCCCGCGGTCTCGCGGCCCGGGGCATCGAGGCCGGTGACCGCGTGGCGATCATGTCGCGCACGCGGTACGAGTGGACCCTTCTCGACTTCGCCGTCTGGGCTGCGGGCGCCGTGGCGGTGCCCGTCTACGAGACGTCCTCGGCCGAGCAGGTGCAGTGGATCCTGTCCGACGCCGGGGTGCGCCTCGTGGTCGTCGAGTCCCGCGCGCACGCCGACACGGTGAGCCAGGTCCGCGGGAGCCTGCCCGAGCTCAAGGACGTGCTCCTCATCGACGAGGGTGCCGTGCTCGACCTGCGCAAGGCCGGGACCAACCTGTCCGCCGGCATCGTGGCCGAGCGGCGCGACGCCGTCCGCCGGGACGACCTGGCGACCATCATCTACACCTCGGGCTCCACCGGACGCCCGAAGGGTGTCGAGCTGACGCACGGCAACTTCGCACACCTCACCATGAACGCGGCCGTCGGGATCCCGGAGCTGCTGCAGGCCGAGAACGCCCGCACGCTCCTGTTCCTGCCGCTCGCGCACGTGTTCGCGCGGTTCGTGGAGATCGCGACCATCGCAGGCAGCGCCGTACTGGGCCACGCGCCGGACATCAAGAACCTCGTCGCCGACCTCGGTTCGTTCCGCCCGACCTTCCTCCTGGCCGTGCCGCGCGTGTTCGAGAAGGTCTACAACAGCGCCGAGCAGAAGGCGTCGTCGGGCCTCAAGGCGAAGATCTTCGCCTGGTCGGCACGGGTCGCCGAGGACTACTCCCGGGCGATGGACGCCCCGGCGGGACCGGACCGGGCGCTCACGTTCAAGCACAAGGTGGCCGACCGCCTCGTCTTCGGCAAGCTCAAGGCGACCATGGGCGGGCAGCTGATGTGGGCGGTCTCCGGCGGCGCGCCGCTCGGCGAACGCCTGGGCCACTTCTTCCGCGGCGCGTGCGTCACGATCCTGGAGGGCTACGGCCTCACGGAGTCGACGGCGCCGACCGCCGTCAACCGGCCGGACCAGATCGTCATGGGTTCGGTCGGCCCGGCCTTCTTCGGCACCGACATCAGCATCGCCGACGACGGCGAGGTGCTGCTGCGTGGCCCGCACATCTTCCGGGGCTACCGCAACCAGCCCGAGCTGACGGCCGAGGCGCTCGTCGGCGGCTGGTTCCGCACGGGCGACCTGGGCCGGCTCGACGAGCACGGTCACCTGCACATCACGGGCCGCAAGAAGGAGATCATCGTGACGGCGGGCGGCAAGAACGTCGCCCCGGCCGTGCTCGAGGACCGCATGCGGGCGCACTCGATCGTGAGCCAGGTGGTAGTGGTCGGCGACCAGCGGCCGTTCATCGGCGCCCTGGTGACGCTCGACGCGGAGATGCTGCCCGGCTGGTGCGCCGCGAACGGCCTTCCCCCGCTGTCCGTGGGCGAGGCCCGCGTACACCCCAAGGTGCTGGCGGAGCTCGACAAGGCGGTCGCCCAGGCGAACGAGGCGGTCTCCAAGGCCGAGTCGATCCGCAAGATCACGGTGCTCGATTTCGACTTCACCGAGGCCAACGGGTACCTCACGCCGTCCATCAAGGTGAAGCGGGCCAAGGTCATCGCGGACTTCGCGGGCACCATCGACGCCCTCTACGGCGTCCCGGCACCGACAGCGAACACACTGCTGCCGAAGTAGAACCGTGGCGAGATAGAACTGGGGCTGGAGTGCTGATCAGCACTCCAGCCCCAGTTCTATCTCGCCACGGTTCTATCTCGCCACGGTTCTATCTCGCCACGGTTCTACTTCGGCAGGGTTCTACTTCGGCACGGGGTGTGGGTCACGCGCTCTTCTCGCGCGGCTGGCGACCCCGCACCGGGCTCTTGCGCGGCACGACGGTCGGGTTCACGTTGTCGAGCACCACGTCGCGCGTGATGACCACACGCTCGACGTCGTCGCGGCTCGGCACGTCGAACATGACCTGCTGGAGCACCTCTTCCATGATCGCGCGCAGGCCGCGCGCCCCGGTACCCCGCAGCAGCGCCTGCTCGGCGATGGCGCCCACGGCTGGCTCGTCGAACTCGAGCTCCACGCCGTCGATCTCGAACATCCGCTTGTACTGCTTCACGAGCGCGTTCTTGGGCTCCGTCAGGATCCGCACCAGCGCGTCGCGGTCGAGCGGCGAGACGGAGGCGATGACGGGCAGGCGGCCGATGAACTCCGGGATCAGGCCGTACTTCTGCAGGTCCTCGGGCCGGACCTCGGCGAACAGGTCCTCGTCCACCGCGATGGACTCCATCGGGGCGCTGAAGCCGATACCCCGCTTGCGAGACCGGGCGGCGACGATGTCGTCCAGCCCGGCGAACGCACCGGCCACGATGAACAGCACGTTCGTCGTGTCGATCTGGATGAACTCCTGGTGCGGGTGCTTGCGCCCGCCCTGCGGCGGCACCGAGGCCGTGGTGCCCTCGATGATCTTCAGGAGCGCCTGCTGCACGCCCTCGCCGGAGACGTCACGCGTGATCGACGGGTTCTCGGCCTTGCGGGCCACCTTGTCGACCTCGTCGATGTAGATGATGCCGGTCTCGGCCTTCTTGACGTCGTAGTCCGCGGCCTGGATGAGCTTGAGCAGGATGTTCTCGACGTCCTCGCCCACGTACCCGGCCTCGGTCAGCGCGGTCGCGTCCGCGATGGCGAAGGGCACGTTGAGCATCTTCGCCAACGTCTGCGCCAGATAGGTCTTGCCGGTGCCCGTGGGCCCGATGAGCAAGATGTTCGACTTGGCGATCTCCACCGGGTCCTGGTCGTCCGGGCTGATCGACCTACCTGCCTCGCCCGCCTGGATGCGCTTGTAGTGGTTGTAGACCGCAACGGCCAGGGCGCGCTTGGCGGGGTCCTGGCCGATGATGTACTGCTCGAGGAAGTCGAAGATCTCACGGGGCTTGGGCAGCTCGGTCAGCCCGAGCTCGGCCGCCTCACCGAGTTCCTCCTCGATGATCTCGTTGCACAGCTCGATGCACTCGTCGCAGATGTACACGCCCGGCCCGGCGATGAGCTTCTTCACCTGCTTCTGCGACTTACCGCAGAAGTTGCACTTCAGCAGTTCCGCGCCGTCACCGATTCGCACCACTACCTGTCTCCTCGCCTTGTGCACCCTCACGGAGTCCCGCACAGGCCGGCTGACCCAGCAGATCCGCAACGTCGAGCGGTATCAGATCCATTCCACACCACCCGTGGCCTGTTGTCAGCCCGGCGGCCCGGCGGGTCGCACGACCGACTTTCACCACATCATGACAATATTGTCATGATCTGTGCAGCGTGTCCCACAATGCCCGACGCCGGGGCGTGTCGTCCACCGGTATTGGTGGAACGGCCCCGGCGTCAGGAAGCGGTCTCGACGGAACCGACCGGAACGGTCAGTTCGTCACGACCGTGACGGGCTTGCGCGACTGGAGCACCTCGTCGACCAGGCCGTACTCCTTGGCCTGCTCGGCGGTCAGGATCTTGTCGCGCTCGATGTCGTCGCGCACCTGCTCCAGCGGCCTGCCGCTGTGCGTGGAGATCGTCAGCTCGAGCCACTCGCGCATGCGGATGAGCTCGTTCGCGTGGATCTCGATGTCCGAGGCCTGCGCGTAGCCGCCGCCCTCCATCGCGGGCTGGTGGATCAGCACGCGGGAGTTCGGCAGCGCGAGGCGCTTGCCCGGCTGGCCGGCGGCCAGGAGCACCGCGGCGGCCGAGGCCGCCTGACCCAGGCACACGGTCTGGATCTGCGGCTTGATGAACTGCATGGTGTCGTACAGCGCCGTCATGGCCGTGAACGAGCCACCCGGCGAGTTGATGTACATCATCACGTCGCGGTCCGGGTCCTGGGTCTCCAGGACCAGCAGCTGGGCCATGACGTCGTCCGCGGACGCGTCGTCGACCTGGACACCCAGGAAGATGATGCGGTCCTCGAACAGCTTGGTGTACGGGTCCTGGCGCTTGAAGCCGTACGCGGTGCGCTCCTCGAACTGAGGGAGCACGTAGCGCGCGGACGGCATGGCGCCGGCGGTGGCGAACGGCAGCCCCGCGCCCGACTGGGCACGTGCGCCGGCAAGGCGCTCAGCGGCTGCGACGAACTGGGCTTCAGGACTCACGGTGGATCTCCTCGCGATGAAAAGTCTGTATGCGTTTCGGGGGCGGTCAGCTGGCCATGCCGCCGCCGCCGGCCAGCGCGGCGGTCTCGACGACGTGGTCGACGAAGCCGTACTCCAGCGCCTCGGAAGCCGTGAACCAGTTGTCCCGGTCGTTGTCCTTCATGATCTTCTCGATCGGCTGCCCGGTCTGCTCGGAGGTCAGCTCGGCCAGCACCTTCTTCATGTGCATGATGAGCTGCGCGCCGATCCGCACGTCGGTGGCGGTACCACCGACACCACCCGACGGCTGGTGCATCAGCACGCGGGCGTGAGGCGTGATGTAGCGCTTGCCCTTCGTGCCGGAGGACAGCAGGAACTGCCCCATGGAGGCGGCCATACCCATCGCGACGGTCGCCACGTCCGGCTTGATGAACTGCATGGTGTCGTAGATCGCCATGCCGGCCGTGATGGAGCCGCCGGGCGAGTTGATGTACAGCCAGATGTCCTTGTCGGGGTCCTCGGCCGCGAGGAGCATCATCTGCGCGCTGATCGCGTTCGCGTTCTCGTCGCGCACCTCCGACCCCAGCCAGATGATGCGCTCCTTGAGCAGCCGGTTGTAGATGGAGTCGTTGAGCCCGAATCCAGCACCCTCCGCCCTGGCTACCGGCCCAGCATCCATCCGCAGCAGATCGTTCACGTCCATCTCCTCGGTTCTGACTCTCGTCTCGGGACCACGTCCTACGACGTCGTGTCGCTCGACCCTAACGTGCCGTCGGCCGCCGGAACTCCTGATTCGGCGGCCTTTTCGCCTACAGCGCACCGGTGCTGCCCACGGCGAAGTCGGGGGGAACGCGGACGGCGGTCCGCGCCCTCTCACGGAGGGTGCGGACCGCCGTCCGACGTCATGCTCCGACCCGGGCGGGCGGGGCGGCCCGTCAGGCCTTGGCGGGCTCCGACGACTCCGGCTCGTCGGCCTCGGGGGCCTCGGCGTCGGCAGCCTCCTGCGCCTGTGCCATCGCGTCGTTCAGCGCGGCCTGGGCCTCGTCGGCCTCCTCCGACCCGATGAACTCGCTCAGGTCGACGACGTTGCCGTCAGCGTCCTTGACCTCGATCTGGCGCAGCGCGACCGCGAGCGCCTTCGAGCGTGCGACCTCGCCGACCATGGCGGGGATCTGACCACCCTGCTCGAGCGTCTGGATGAACTCGCTGGGCTCCATGCCGTACTGCTGCGAGGCGCTCACCAGGTACTCGACGAGCTCGCCCTGGCTGACCTGCACCTTGAGCTTCTCGGCGAGGGTGTCCAGGAGGATCTGGTTCTTGATCGCCTTGGTGGCGTCCTCGCGGACCTCCTCACGGTGCGTGTCGTCCTCGAGGCGGTTCTCGGACTCGAGGTGGCGGTGCACCTCGGCCTCGACCACACCGGTCGGCACGGGGACCTCGACGGTCTCCAGGAGCTTCTCCATGAGGGCGTCGCGCGCGGTGACGGCCTGGTTGGAGGTCTTGATGCCGGCGACCTGGGTCTTCAGGTCGTCCTTGAGCTCGTCCAGCGTGTCGAACTCCGACGCGAGCTGGGCGAAGTCGTCGTCCACCTCGGGAAGGTCGCGCTGCTTGACCGACGTGGCGGTGACGGTGACGTCCGCCTCCTTGCCCTCGTGGTCGCCGCCGGCCAGCGGTGCCTTGAAGGTCGTGGTCTCGCCGGCGGACAGGCCGGTCAGGGCCTCGTCCAGCCCTTCGAGCATGTTGCCCGAACCGATCTGGTACGAGACGCCCGACACGGAGTCGACCTCCTCGTCGCCGATGACGGCCTTGAGGTCGATGACGATGTAGTCGCCCTCGACGGCCGGGCGGTCCACGCCCACGAGGGTGCCGAAGCGCTCGCGCAGGGCGTCCATGCGCTCGGTGACGTCCTCGTCGGTCACCTCGGTGGAGTCGACGGTCAGCTCGACGTCGGACAGCTCGGGGAGCTCGATCTCGGGGCGCACCTCGACCTCGGCCGTGAACTTCAGCTGGCCCTCGCCGGCCTTGGCGGGGATGTCGGTGACGTCGATCTCGGGCTGGGCGAGCGGGCGCAGCTCGGTCTCGCCGAGCGCGTCACGGTAGAAACCGGAGAGGCCGTCGTTCACGGCGTGCTCGATCACGGCGCCCCAGCCGACCCGCTGGTCGATGATGCGCGGGGGCACCTTGCCCTTGCGGAAGCCGGGGATGTTCACCTGCTCCGCGATGTGCTCGTAGGCGTGATCGATGCTCGGCTTGAGCTCGTCGTAGTCCACCTCGACGGTCAGCTTGACCTTGGTGGGCTCCAAGGTCTCGACGGCGCTCTTCACTTCGATGGTCTCCAGAATGTCGGGGGTGCGCGCACGCCGGCGTACTGCGTCCCGGGGTGGCGCGGGGATGCTCAACTCTGTTGCAGCTGCTCGCTGGCAGCCGTGTGCGGCGGGCGCACGGGCAACCCGTCAATGGTACGCCCCACGTCCGCACTCGCCGAATGCAGACCGGTGGCGTGCCGCACACGGTCCAGCCTCCCACGAGCGCGGCCGTCGGCCGTCCGTGTTCGCCCTCGGCGTCAGCGCCCCATGCCTGCCGTCAGGCCCGCCACGATCTGTCGGGTCGCCACGAGGAACAGGACCACCAGCGGCAGCGTCGCGATGACGAGGCCCGCGAACAGCGTGGACCACGACGTCTGGTACTCCCCGAAGAACGTGGTCAGGCCGACGGGCAGCGTGTACTGGGCCCGGTCGCGCACGAGGATCAGCGGGTAGAAGAAGTCGTTCCAGATGGGCACGAACCGAAAGACCACCACCGTGGCGACCGCGGGCCGCACGAGCGGCAGCAGCACCGACCAGAACGTGCGCAGCGGTCCCGCGCCGTCGATCCGGGCGGCGTCCTCGAGCTCGTCCGGGAGCTGGCGCAGGAACGTCGCCAGCACGAACACCGAGAACGGGATCGAGACCGCCGCGTAGACCAGGATCAGCCCCGTCCGCGTCGAGGCGAGCCCTATCGTGTCGAGCAGGTAGAAGATCGGCACGATCATGAGGAACACCGGCATCATCAGGCCCGAGACGAACACCTGCTCGATCACGTCCATGAGCCGCGAGCGCGAGCGGGCCAGCGCGTAGGCCGCCAGCAGCGACACCGCGGTCGACAGCACCACCGACGCCGTGGTGACGAGCACCGAGTTGAGGAAGTAGGTCGAGAACGACGCCTCGACCCACGCCTCGCGGTACGCGTCGAACGACGGGCTGACGGGCAGGCCGAGGGGTTCGGCCACGAGCTCCTGGTCGGTGCGGAACGAGTTCCAGACCATGATCAGCAGGGGCACGAGCGCGACGACCGCGTATCCCCACAGCACGACGTTCACGCCCGCGCGCCTCACGTCAGCCTCCGTTCGACGCGGCGGAACCACCGGGTGAAGAGCACCGAGACGCCCACGATCACGAGGAACAGCACGATCGCGACGGCCGACGAGATGCCTATCGCGTTGGAGGCCCCGGAGCTGAACGCCGTCCGGTAGAACAGGAGCGACATGACGTCGGTGGCGCCCGCCGGGCTACCGCTGGACCCGCCCAGCGCGTACGGGATGGGGAACGCCTCCATGGAGAAGATGAACGTCAGTACGCTCACCGTGCCGATCACGGGCAGCAGCATCGGCAGGGTGACGTGCCAGAACCGCTGGCGGGAGCTCGCGCCGTCGAGCATCGCGGCCTCCTCCATGGTCGGGTCGAGCGACGCGAGCGCCGCGCCGTAGACCAGGAGCGGGAAGCCGACCCACTGCCACGCCGTCACCAGCACCACGACCCACAGGGCGGTGTCGGGGTCGCCCAGCCAGGGCTGCGCCACGGCGTCCAGCCCGACGGCGCGCAGGGCCGCGTTGACGGGTCCGAACAGGGGTGAGAGCAGCAGCGACCACAGGTACCCGACGACGAGCGGTGAGACCAGGTACGGCATCGTGTACAGCACCTGGAACAGGCGGCGCAGGCGCTCACGCTTGTGCAGGGCGTAGGCCAGCAGGAGGCCCACCGAGTTCTGCACGACCATCGCCCCGGCGAACAGCAGAGCGTTGTGCGCGAACGCCCGCGGCAGCTGGGTGCGGTACGGCTCCGTGGCGAACAGCGCGACGAAGTTGTCCAGCCCGACGAACGCCTCCTGCGCGGTGCCACGCCACGAGAACAAGGAGTACGTCAGCGCTGTCGCCATCGGGTAGAGCACGAAGACGGCGAACAGGGCTGCCGCGGGCAGGAGAAAGAGCAGTGCGACGGACGTGGGCAGCGCCGCTGTGCGACGGCGGCTCACTCGCCCGGCGTCCACCAGGCCGACAGGCCGTCCTGGATCACGCCCGCGGCCTCCTCGGCGTCCACGTCCCCGAGGAACAGCTTCTGCCCCGCCTCACCCATGAGGTCAGTGCCCACGGGGTCGCCGTAGCGGAAGTCGACGAGCAGCAGGTACGGCGCGGGGTTCTCCTGGTACAGGTCCCACATCTCCTGCTGGAGCGGGTCGGAGAACTCGACGCCGGGGATGGGCGAGAACTGCTTGAGCTCGTCGGCCACCAGCTGCCCGAACTCCGGCGTGGCCAGCCAGTTGAGCAGGGTCCGCGCCTCGTCCGGGTGCTCTGTGGTGGCCGACAGGCCCCAGTTGCCGTCCGCGTACCCGGCGCTGACGGGGTGGTCCAGGGCGGAGCCGGGCGGCGGGGGCACCTGGAAGACACCGAGCTCGAGGTCCGGGTTGGCGTCCTGGAAGAACGCCTGCTCGTACGAGCCGCCGGCGAACATGGCCGCCTGCTCGGAGGTGAACAGCACCTGGGCGTCCGTGTACGGCACGCCGGTCACGTCGTCGGGCATGTACTGCTGCAGGTCCTTGAGCGTCTGCAGCGACCCGACGTAGGCGGGGTCGGTGAAGTCGGTCTCGCCGTCCCGCAGGGCCTGCTGGAAGTCGGCGCCGCCGTACCGGGCGGCGGTCAGCGCGTCGTGCACGGTGGGCACGAACCATCCGTCGCGGGCGCCGACGGCGAGTGGCGTGACGTCCTTCTCGAGCAGCGCGTCATTGAGCGCGATGAAGTCGTCCCAGGTCTCCGGCTCGGACAGGCCGTGCTCCTCGAAGATCGCGGTGTTGTAGTAGACCTGGATGGTCTGGGTCGCCAGCGGCACGCCGTAGACGGCGCCGTCCTCACGGCCGCGGGCGCCGTCCAGGGTGGCCTCGTCGAAGTCGGCGAGCGCCGGGACCACGCCCTCGAGCCGTTCCAGGTTGCCGCCCTCGACGAGCGGCTGGAGCAGGCCGTACGACCGCACCTGGGCGATGTCGGGCCCGTCGGAGCCGGTCAGGCCGGTGCGCAGGATCTGGTCGTACTCCGTGTTGAGGTGGGCCTGGAAGTTCACCGTGACACACGGGTTGGCCTCCTCGAACACGTCGAAGATCCGCTCGTAGGTCTTGACGTCCTCGGTACGCCAGGACCAGACGTCCAGCGCGACGGCGTCCCCGTCGCACCCCTCCCCTGGTGCGGCACCCGGCTCCGGGCTGTCGGATGACGGCGCGCAGGCCCCGAGCGTCAGTGCCACGACGGCTGTGATGACTGCGGCCAGGGTGGTTCGGCGGTTCATGCGCCGGACGTTTCCTTCCCGCGGACGGGGTGTCAAGCATCTACGCCATATCGAGACATCGTGTCTTGTGGCCGCTCAGCGGCCCTGTGCGACGTTTCGCGCGATGCGCCGGGCGTCCGCCGCCATCTCGCGGAGCATGCCGGTGATCGGGTTGGTGAAGCCGGTGAAGTAGAGGCCGCGGGCCGCAGGACGGCCGTGGGTCACGATGGGTCGGCCGTTGTCCTGGAGCACGCCCAGGTGACCCACCACGGGTTCGAGCGCGCGCCGGTAGCCGGTGGCGGCGAGCACGACGTCGGGGGCCAGCCGGGCGCCGTCGGCAAGGACGACGTCGTCCCCGTCGAAGCTCTCGATCGCGCCGACCACCTGGACGGCCCCGGACCGGACGGCCTCGGCCAGCCCGATGTCCTGGACGGGGATGGCACCCTGGGCGACCCGCGTGGCGAGGCCGACCTCGGGGATCGGCAGGCCGAGGTGGGCCAGGTCGGGAACGCTCGACCGGCGGACGGGCACGGCGAGCGCGTCGACCAACGCGGTCGGCAGATGGCGGATCAGCAGACCGGTGTACTGCGCGGCCCACGGCCCCTGGCTGCGCGGCACGATGTGCGGAGGGGTGCGGACCGCGAGGTGCACGCTCGCGGCGCCGTTCTCGGCGAGGTCCTGCGCGATCTCGGCGCCCGTGTTGCCCACGCCCGCGACCAGCACCTTCCAGCCCGCGTAGGGGGCGGGGTCGCGGTACCTGCTCGCGTGCAGGATCTGCCCGGTGAACCCGTCCGCGCCCGGCCAGTCCGGTACGTGCGGGGTGTGGTTGTACCCGGTCGCGACGACGACGGCGTCCGCCACGCGCATGCTGTCACCGGCCGCGGTGGTCAGGGTCCAGGAGCCCGGCGCGGCGCCGGTGGCGGCCGACCGGTCCAGGCGCGTGACCTCGACCCCGTGCTCGATGGTCAGACCGTGGTGGTCGGCGTACGCCTCCAGGTAGCGAACCACGTCGTCGCGCGCGACCCAGCGGCCGTACTCCCGCGGGATCGCGAGGCCCGGCAGCTTGGACAGGCCGCGCGTGGTGTGCAGGTGCAGGCGGTCGTAGTGGTTGCGCCAGGCGTTGCCGACGTGCTCCGACTTCTCCAGGACCGTGACGTCCATGCCCCGGGCCTGCAGCACGGCCGCCGCGGCCAGGCCTGCCGGCCCGGCACCGATGACGGACACGCTGAGCACCATGGCCGGAGCCTAGCGGGGCACACCGACGAGCCCTTCGCAGGCCTGGGCTGAACCTTGCCCACCGTGGCCTTGTCTGATTCAGGTCAGCCGACCAGATCAGCTGACCTGAATCAGACGGGGCCATGGCGGACGGAATTCAGCACACCTGACACCCTTTCGCCGGGTCTACCGTGCCGCCCGGTCGGCCGGTCGAGCCGGTCAGCCCGTCGGCCCGTCGAGCTACCGGAACCCGGCCGAGCTGTCAGACCTCGGCCGAGTCGCCTAGAAGTCGTCCGCCGTCCGGATCCGGTCGCGGATCCAGCGGCCGGCCTCCTTGAGGTTCCCGGTCCCGAAGGAGCCGCTCGCGCAGCTTCCCTGCGTGAGGACCGCGCCCGAGCGGTGGTCGTCGGAGAAGTTCCAGTTGACCCAGCTGATCTTCTTGGCCGCCGCCAGATCGAGGTAGCGCTGCGACATCGCGAAGTTGTTCGCACCCTCCCCCGCGTAGTCCTGGGTGCCGAACTCCGTGATGAACATCGGGATCCGGTCCGCGGCGCGAGAGAGCGCGTCCAGGTACTCCTGGCCGTGCGACGCGGCGTAGAAGTGGAACGTGTACATCACGTTCGACGCGTTGACCGGGTTGTTGACCACCTCGGACTCGCTCGCGCCGTCGGACACGCCCAGCGACGACCACGCCCGGGTGCCGAGCAGGATCACGGCGTCCGGGTCCTTGGCACGGACGACGGGGATGATCTGCTCGTGGTAGCTCTTGATGGTCTGCCACGACACACCGTTGGGCTCGTTCGCGACCTCGTAGATGATGTTGTTGTTGCCGTTGTTCCGCTCGGCGATGGCCGTGAAGAAGGTCTTGGCGCGCTGCAGGTTGAAGTGGGGGTCGCCCGGGTCGAGCATGTGCCAGTCGACGATCGCGTACATGCCTCGCGCCGTCAGCATGTCGATGTAGCGGTTCACCAGCGCGGTGAACCGTGCCGGGTCGGTCTCGTAGCCGTCCTCCTGGACGTAGGTGGAGATCCGCACGACGTCGGCGTTCCAGTCGTCCGCGAGGGTGTCGAGCGAACCGTCGGTCACGCACTGGGAGTACCACTGGGTGCCGTGCGTGCTCATGCCGCGCAGCTGGATCCGCTTGCCCTGCTCGTTGCACAGGCCCACGCCGCAGACGCTGAGCTGGCCGTTGGCTGCGACCGGGGTGTCGGCCGCGGGCGCGGGGTCGGTGGGCGTCGGTTCGGGCGCCGACCCGCCGGCGCACGTGCCGACGAGGGTCCAGAGCGTCGGGGTCGACGCCGGGTCCCAGCCCGCGCCCGGGTGCGCGGTGTGCGCCATCGTCGCGGTGTACGTGCGGCCCTCGTAGGTGACCTGCTGCCCGGCGCTGTAGCTCGTGCCCTCCGCCCAGGTCGCTGCGGAGCACTCGCCGGCGGCGGCTGTGCTGGAGAAGGCTGTGCTGGAGACGGCTGTGGCGGGTAGAAGGGGGACGAGGGCCGTTCCAAGCGCCAGCATCGCGGCAGTGGTGACTGCGACGATGATCGGGGCGCGGCGGGAGACCATGATGGGACCACCTCAGTTCGTCTGTCGGGCCGGAGCAGGTCGCGGCAGCGATGCCGGCCTGCTGGTCGCCCAGACGCTAGCAAGACGCCGGGCCGCGTGATATCGGGGATTTCCACACGCCGCACGGGGCGACGCGGGTACCTCGACCGCCACCACGACCGCCGCCATCCGATGACATAGTGTCGGCGGGTCCGCTCCGGAGATCGCGCTCCGGTTCCCGCACCCGAGGTGGGCCCATGACCGTTCCGCTGACCCTGCGCACGCCGTCGTCCGGCCCCGAGGAGCCGGACGGGCCGGACCGACGGAACGGACCACGACCGGCGTCGTCGGCCCCGGGCCCCGGCGTCCTGGAGGCGGCGCTCGACCGGCTGGAGCACGCGGGTGGCACCGCACCCGACCGGGCGGACGCCGAGGTGCTGCTGCACGCACGCGGCGTCGACCTGGAGCGGCTGCTGACCGTGGCGGGCAGCCTGCGGGACGTCGGCCTCGAGGAGGCGGGCCGGCCCGGCGTGATCACGTACTCGCGCAAGGTGTTCGTGCCGCTGACGCACCTGTGCCAGGACCGCTGCCACTACTGCATCTTCGTGCAGACGCCGGGCAAGCTCGCCAAGGCCGGCATCTCGCCGTACATGGGCGCCGACGCCGTGCTGGAGGTCGCGCGGCAGGGCGCCGCGCTGGGCTGCAAGGAGGCCCTGCTCACGCTCGGCGACCGGCCGGAGAACCGCTGGCCGGTGGCCCGGCAGTGGCTCGACGACCACGGCTACGGTTCGACGCTCGACTACGTGGGCGACATGGCGCGGCTGATCCTCGACGAGACGGGACTGCTCCCCCACCTCAACCCGGGCGTGATGTCGTGGGCCGAGATGCAGCGGCTCAAGCCGGTCGGGCCCTCGATGGGCATGATGCTGGAGACCACGTCGTCGCGGCTGTGGACGGAGCAGGGTCTGGCCCACTACGGCTCGCCGGACAAGGACCCGGCCCTGCGACTCCGGGTGATCGACGACGCCGGACGGTCCCGCATACCGTTCACCACGGGCGTCCTGCTCGGGATCGGCGAGAACGCCGCCGAACGCGTGGACTCGATCCTCGCGCTGCGGGACGCGCACGCACGGCACGGGCACGTGCAGGAGGTGATCGTGCAGAACTTCCGCGCCAAGCCGGCCACCGCGATGAGGGGCGCTGCCGACCTGGAGACCCAGGAGTACGCGGCCGCCGTAGCCGTGACCCGGGTGCTGCTGGGGCCGGGGATGCGTGTGCAGGCGCCGCCGAACCTGACCGACGCCGCCGAGCTGCAGCTCCTGGTGCGCGCCGGCATCGACGACTGGGGCGGCGTCAGCCCGCTGACACCCGACCACGTGAACCCCGAGCGCCCCTGGCCGCACATCGAGGACCTGGCCCGGCTCACGGCGGAGGGCGGGTTCGAGCTCCGCGAGCGCCTCACGGCCCACCCGCACTACCTGCGCGAGGTGCGCGACGGCGCGGACTGGCTGGACGACCGCCTCCGCGACCACGTGCTCTCCCTGTCGGACGCCCATGGCCTCGCCAGAACCGACGCCCGCCCGACCCCACCCCCGAGCCCCTTGAGTGCTGCGCACGCGTCGGGTTCGGAGCCCGAGGGCAACACCTACCCAGCACGCAACGGGGCGGGGCGGACCCGGCGGGGAGGCGGGTTGGTCCGGGAGGTCGCCGGCGATCCCGGGGGTGCGGACGACGCCGCGTGGGCCGAGCTGATGGGGGCCGACGGCGCGGATCTCGAGGAGCTCGTCGCGCTGGCGGACGAGGTGCGACGTGAGCGGGTCGGCGACGCCGTGACCTACGCCGTGAACCGGAACATCGACGCCTCCTTGGGCCTCGCGCCCGAACGGATCGCCGAGCTGGCCGCCGAGGCGGTAGCGCTCGGCGCCACCGAGGTGTGCGCGCAGGGCGTCCCGCCGGTCGAGCTGGGCGCCGATGCCTACCTGGACCTGGCCCGGGCCGTGAAGCAGGGCGGGCCCGGTCTGCACCTGCACGCGTTCCGGCCGGCGGAGCTGGCCGACGGCGCCGCCCGCGCCGGAGTGCCCCTGGCCGAGTGGCTGACGGCGCTGCGCGCGGCCGGTGTCGACACGGCGCCGGGTACCGGCGCGCGCATCCTGGACGACCGGGTCCGAGCCCTGCTCACGGGTGGGACGGACCTCCCCGCCGAGCGCTGGGTCGAGCTCGTCACGGCGGCGCACACGGCGGGCCTGCGCACCACGGCGACGATCGTGTACGGGCACGTCGAGTCGGCGCTCGACCAGGTGCGCCACCTGCGCACGCTGGCCCGGGTGCAGGACGCGACGGGCGGGTTCACCGAGCTGATCCCGATGCCGTGGCTGGCCGTGGAGTCGCCGGTACCGGTCCCGGGCGCCCGAGCGGTCACCGTGCGGGAGAGCCGCGCCCTGCACGCCGTGGCACGGCTGATGCTCGCGGGGCGGATCGACCACGTGCAGGCGGCGTGGACCAAGCTCGGGCTGCGCGGTGCGCAGCGGGTGCTCGCGGGCGGCGCGGACGACCTGGGCGGCGTGCTGCTCGACGGCGCGCTGGACCCGCACGCGGGACCCGAGCAGGGGCGGGAGCTGTCGGTCGTGGACGTGACCCGGCTCGCGGGCGGGCTGGGCCGTCCGGTCCGGCAGCGCACCACCACGTACGAGCAGGTGGGGTGACGGCCGAGCGCCGCCCGCCCGCCGTCGACGTCGCCGTGGTGGGCGCGGGGCTCGCCGGGGTGGGGCTCGGCGTGCGGCTCCGGCGCGCCGGGCGCACCGGCTTCACCGTCCTGGAGCGCGCCGACGACGTGGGCGGCACCTGGCGCGACAACGTCTACCCGGGTGTCGCGTGCGACATCCCCGGCGCGCTCTACTCCTACTCGTTCCTGCCGCAGCCGGACTGGTCGCGGGTGTTCGCGCCGGGTGCGGAGATCCACGGGTACGTCCGCGACGTCGTGCGCGCCGAGGGGCTGACGCCGCACCTGCGCCTCGGCACCGAGCTCACCGGCGCGCGCTGGCACGAGGACGACGCGTCCTGGCACCTCGCCACGACACGCGGACCGCTCACGGCCCGCGTGCTGGTGACGGCGGTCGGGCGGCTCAGCGAGCCGCGGGTGCCCCGGATCCCGGGGCTCGGGTCGTTCCCCGGCCGCGTGTTCCACTCGGCCCGCTGGGACCGGGACCTCCCGGACGGGCTGCGGGTCGGCGTGGTCGGCACGGGCGCGAGCGCCGTCCAGCTCGTGCCGGAGCTGGCCCGACGGGCCGCGTCGGTCGTGGTGCTGCAGCGCACCCCGCCGTGGGTGCTGCCACGCGGCGACCGCGCGTACGCACCCGGTGAGGCCCGGCCGGACCGGGCAACCCTCGCCGAGGAGGCCGACCGGCTCTTCGACGCACGCGTCGCGGGCAGCACGGCGGAGACCGGCCTCCGGGCCCGCGCGGTGGCACACCTGCACGCCCAGGTGCCCGACCCCGGGCTGCGCGAGCGGCTCACCCCGGACTACGCGGTGGGCTGCAAACGCGCCCTGTTCAGCGACGACTGGTACCCGGCCCTCCAGCAGCCGCACGTCACGCTGGAGCCGAGCGCACCGGTCGCCGTCGAGGGTGCGGTGCTGGTCGCGGCGTCGGGCGCCCGGTACGAGGTGGACGTGCTGGTGCTGGCCACGGGGTTCGAGACGACGCGCCTGCCGTTCGCGCACCTGGTCGCGGGCCGCGCGGGACGCACGCTCGCCGAGCACTGGGCCGAGGGTATGACCAGCCACGCCTCCACGGTGGTGCACGGGTTCCCGAACCTGTTCGTGCTGGACGGGCCCAACGCGGGCCTGGGCCATCACTCCGCCCTGGAGGTGATCGAGGCGCAGATCGGCTACGTGCTCGGGGCGCTCGACCACCTGGACGCCATGGCCGACCCGCTGGAGGTGTCCGCGGCCGCGGAGGCCGCGTACACCCGGGAGATCGACGAGCGCGCCGCCGGCACGGTCTGGCTGCGCGGCGGGTGCCGCAGCTGGTACGTGGACGAACGGTCGGGGCGGCTCACGCTGCTGTGGCCCGGCCGCGCGGCCGAGTACCGCGAACGGTTCGGCGTCTTCGACCCCGCCCCGTTCACCCCGCACGGTCACCTCAGCGGCGCCAGACCGTTCTGATAGGCCCAGACCACGGTCTGCAGGCGGTCGCGCGTGCCCACCTTGGCCATGGCACGGCCGAGGTGCGACTTCACCGTGCTCGTCTCGACCACGAGCTCCTGGGCGATCTCCGCGTTCGACAGCCCGCGGGCCAGGTGCCGCACGATCTCGACCTCCCGGGCGGTGAGCTGCGCGGCGGCGTCCGAGGCGGGCTGGGGCGGGGCCTGGCGCCGCGCGAACTCCGTGATCACCCGGCGCGTCACCGCCTGGTCGATCAGCCCGTGGCCGTCGGCGAGCCGGCGCACCGCGTCGATCAGCTCCTCGGGCTCGCAGTCCTTGAGGATGAAGCCCCCGGCGCCCGCCTCCAGCGCGCCGAAGACGTACTCGTCCAGGTCGAACGTGGTCACCACCAGCACCGCGGGCGCCGCACCACCGGCGTCGGCGGACGCGCCCGCGACGATCTCGCGCGTGGCCGCCAGCCCGTCGCCGCCCGGCATCCGCACGTCCATGCAGACGACGTCGGGCGCGTGCCGCCGGGCGAGCTCGACCGCCGTCGGACCGTTCGACGCCTCGGCGACCACCTCGATGTCACCGGCCTGCTCCAGGAGGAACCGAAAGCCCGCCCGGACCACCGCCTGGTCGTCGACCAGCAGGACCCTGATCATGCCTGACCCCCTTCGGTGGGTTCGGTGGACGTGCCTGCTGCCGAGACGGTACGCGCGTGGGCGGCGCTCGCGGGCTCGTGGTGCAGCGGCAGCGTGAGCAGCACACGCCATCCGCCCGACGGCGTGGCCCCCGTCGTCAGGGACGCCCCCACCAGGTGCGCCCGCTCCCCCATGCCGACCAGGCCCATGCCCTGCCGTCCTACACCCTGCGGGCCACGTCCCGGCGGGGTCCGGGCAGGCGGGGTCTGAGCAGGCGAGGTCCGGGCAGGCGCGGGCTCGTTGACCACCTCGAGGGCGACCTCGCGCTCCCCGAACCGCACGGTGATCCGCACGGGCACCCCCGGCGCGTGCTGGCGGGCGTTGGACAGGGACTCCTGCGCCACCCGGTAGAACGCCGCGTCGGTGATGGGCGGGAGGGCCCGCGGCTCCCCGTCGCGGACCAGGTCGACGGTGTCGCCCAGGGTGCGGGCAGTGCGCACCAGGTCGTCGAGGGCGTCGAGCCCGGGCGGGGGCGCGTCGTGCGCGTCCTCCCCCGGACCGCCGGAGCCCGGGCGCTCCCGCAGCACACCGACGATGAGCCGGAGGCTGTCGAGGGTCTCCTTGCCCTGCCCTCGGATCCAGGCCGTGCCCTTCTTGGCCGCCTCCGGGTCGCTGTCGATCTGCCGTTCGACGGCGGCGGCCTGCACGACGAGCCCCGAGAGGTGGTGCGCCGCGACGTCGTGCAGCTCGCGCGCCATGCGGGACCGTTCGGCGAAGATCGCGGCCTGCGTCGTGGCCTGCTGCGTGCGCAGCAGCTCCGCGGCCCGGAGCCGGAGCAGCTCGACGTAGTTGCGACGGGTCGCCACCGCCCCGCCGATGAGCGCGCTGATGACGTAGGTCACCACGCCGGACACGAGCTGGTTCACGGCGGGCAGCAGCAGCGGGTCGCCCGCCAGTGCGGCGCCCACCCCGGCCATGAGCGCCCCGGGCAGCGCGGCCGCACCGGTGAGCGCCAGTGCCCGGCGGGCCGGCAGGAGGGTTCCGACGGTGTAGCCGACCACGAACTGCGGGATGCCGCCGAGGGAGAGCTGGGGCGGGGAGGTCGCGACGATCGCCACCTGGCAGGCGACCACGAGCCCGAGGGCGAGGACCGGGCGGGTGCGCCGCAGGGCGAGGGGCAGCGCCTGGGCGCACGCCGCGGCGGCCAGCGCCACGCCCTGGACCGGGCCGGGCGCTGGCCGCTCCCCCGGCAGCACGGCCAGGACGAGCAGCGCCAGCAGGCCGACCGTCACGAGCAGCACGACGACCGCCAGCAGGGTGTCGCGTGCCCGGACGGTGGTCAGCCCGAACCGGTCGAGCACGGTGTCGAGCAGGGCGTCGAGCCGGCCGGCGCGGGGTGGGATCGAGGCGCCGTCGAGCACGGCGTCGTTCACGGCGTCGTGCACGGTGTCGTGCACGGTGTCGTGCACGGTGGGGCCGTCCGTCGTGGGCATCCGTCAGTACGATACCGACGGCGCGAGCAGGTGGAGGTCGAACGCGATCCACGCCACCCCGGCCAGGGCCAGCACCACCAGCGTGGTACCCAGGACGCGGCGTCCGCCGTGCCGGTGCCGGACGGCACCGACCACCTGCAGCACGGCGGGCACGAGGCCGAGCACGCCGATCGCCTGGACCACCTGGAGCAGGCGGAGACCCGCCTCCGGGACCGCCTGGAGGCCCATCACCGCCTGGATGGTGACGGCCCAGCCGACGAGGCCCAGGACGGCGCAGAGTGCCGCGACCCTGGTCAGGATCCGGGACACGCGCCCGACACCGTGGGGCAGGGTGCGCCCGGTGACGCGGCGGCGGACCGCACCGACCGGCCACGCGACGACGGTCACCAACAGGATCAGCGCGGACACCCCGAGCAGGGGCAGCACCACGGCCTGGGACCGCTCGGGCCGGGCCGGCAGCATGGTGAACGCGCCCTCGTAACCGATGGCCTCGACCGCGCCGTCGGCCACCCGCATCGCGATGGTCCGCTGCCCGCCGACCTCGCGCCAGACCCAGGGCCGCACCTCCTCGTAGCGGGCGGGCGAGACCGAGGCAGGGCCGGGCGTGATGAGCAGGCGGCCGTCGTCCTGGGCCTCGAGCCGGGTGGGGCTGAGCACCTCGAGCGCGACGAGGAAGTTGCTGCCCACCCCGCGGGAGGAGACGTAGCTGCCCTCCGCGAGCGTGGCGTGCTCGCGTGCGGTGACCTGGTCGACGGCGGGCTGGTGGCTCGCAGTGGTGCCGACGGCGTCGTCCGCCGGGAAGTAGCGGTCCGCGAAGCCCTCCAGCAGGGCCTCACGCAGCGGAACGGTGGCGTAGCCGTTGGTGCCCGAGCTGTTCAGCGAGACGAAGATGCCTGCGCCCTGCTCGGGATAGATCTGCAGGTGGGAGTGGAAGAACTGGGTGTCGCCCCCATGGCCGAGGATCTGCCGGCCGTTGCGGCTCTCGTCGAAGAACCCGAGGCCCATGCGCGGTGCCTCGGCGAGGGTGCCCAGCGTGCTCTCGTCCAGCGCGGGGGCGTGCATCAGGTCGAGCGTTCCAGGCTCCAGCAGCGCGCCCGCCCCGGGCGCCCCGAGGTGGGCGAGCATGAAGCGCGCCATGTCGGGGGCGGACGACGTGAGCGCACCGGCCGGCGCCCCACCGACGACCTCGAACGACCCGGGGACGTCCGACGACGTGGCGTATCCCTGGGACAGCCGGTCCCGGAGGTCGGCGGGCAGCGGCTGCGCGAACGTCGAGGACGTCATCCCGGCAGGCGCGAAGATGTGGCGCTCGACGTACTCCTCGTACGGCATGCCGCTGACCCGCTCGACGACGTACCCGGCGAGGGCGTTGCCGTAGTTCGAGTAGGCCGGCACGGTGCCCGGCTCGTAGATCTGCTCCGGCGGGTCCTCGGCCAGGCCGTCGCGGAGCACCACCTCCTGGTCGCCGAACCCGATCAGGCCGCCCACACGCTCCTCGAACCCTGCGGTGTGCGTCAGGAGGTGGCGGAGCGTGATCGGCTCGTCGAACCGGCGCGGCACGTCGAGGTCGAGGTACTCGGCGACGTCGGTGTCGAGGTCCAGGTCGCCCCGCTCGACGAGCTGCAGCACGGCGGTGGCGGTGAACAGCTTGGACACGGAGCCGGGACGGAACAGCGTGTTCTCGGCGTCGACCGGAACCGCCGTGCCGCCCCCGGCGCCCGTGTCGGCGTGGCCGTAGCCGCGGGTCGTGACGACCTTGCCGTCGCTGACCACGGTGACGACACCGCCCGCGATGCCCGCGCTCTCCAGCGCGGCGGGCAGCAGCCCGTCGAGCCACGCGTCGACGTCGCGCTGGTCGAGCGGGTGCTCCCCGGCCGGTGCGGTGACCGGCGGGGGCGGCGTCGACTCGGTCGCGGCGGTGGCGGGGACGCCGGCGGCGATGCTCACCGCCAGGATGCCCAGGTTGGTGAGTGCCGCGGCCGCGCGGCGGACCGCGGGACCCGGGCGGTTCCCCGGCCTGCGCGGCGGGGTGTCGGGCCAGGACGGCGGGGTGTGGTCGGTGGTGAGCATCGTCGCGCTCCTCGCGCTCGGCAGGTGTTCTGGCTGGTCCGGGGCTTCTTCCGGACGATCACCAGCCTGTCGCGGCGCGCTCCCGACCACATCGGGCCGGGGTGCCCACTTCGTCTACGACCTTTGGTGGAGGCGTGCGGCGCACGCCTCCACCTGCGGGCACTGCCCGGTCGGACCGAGGTCAGTCGCGGTGGCAGAGGTCGCCCTCGCACCCGGCCCGGACGTCAGAGTCGTAGATGCCCATGACCACGGCACCCCCGGTGTCGCTGTCCCCGATCTGGGCGTTGACGTTGCCCGTGCCGCCGATCACCACGTTCGAGTCGTCATAGGTGACGATGTTGCGGTCGCCACGGCTCCGGATCGACACGTCGTCGAAGCCGTCGGCGCCGACCACGAGGGCACCCGGCCCGGTGGCCTGGGAGGCGCCCTCGTCCGTGACGGTGGCGTGGCCGCCCGCGGAGCGCGTGGCCGACGCGGTGGGCGCGCTGGACGGGGCGGGCGCGGTGGACCGGGTGGGCGTGGTGGACCCGTCGGGCGGTGCAGCCGTCTGCGGGCCGACCGTGGCCGGTCCGTCGTCCTCGGTGTCGTCCGGCGCCGCCGTCCGTGCCTCTTCCTCCTCTTCCTCCTCTTCCTCGTCCTCGTCGTCACCCTCCGAGTCACCCGAGTTGCCGGCCCAGACCCGGGAGTTGTGGACCACGGCGGCGTTGAGGCCGCTGGAGTCCGTGTCCCCGGTGTTCGCGTTGATCTCACCGTTCCGGTTCACGAACACGTTCGAGTCGTCGTAGGTGACGATCTGGTCGTCGCCGACCACGCTCACGGAGTGGTCCTCGAAACCGCTGATGGCCGCCGCGCGGTTGCCGTTCGCACCCGTCAGCAGGCCCTGGAAGCTGCCGTTCGCGTGCGACACCTCCGTGTCGGCGGTGACCGTCGACCGGCCGGAGACCAGGTCGGAGCCGGCCACCCCGAGCGCGACGACCCCGCTGGACCCCGCGGGCCCCGTGTTCGCGGTCATGTCGCCACGTCCGATGTGGACGATCGCGCCGTTCGAGGCGAGCACCTGGTACTCGGACTGCTCGGCCGTGTGGCTCGAGTGGTCCTTCGCGCCCGGCGGGGTGACCTCCACGTAGTAGACGGCACCCTGGGGCGACGCGCCCGCCTCGGTCCGCGGAGGCACACCGCCGGGGAGGACCGTGTCCGAGGACGGTGGTGCGGCTGCCCCGCCGCCGCCTGCCGGGGTCTGGCCGGCCCCGGTCACCACCCAGCCCTGCCCGCCGCCACCCGTCGGGTACACGGCCGACGGGGCGGCACCCGTCGGGTACGCCGCCACCGGGGCGGCAGCCTGCGGCCCGCCCGGCGCCCCGCCCTGGGCCGTGCCCTGCACCCCGCCCTGCGTGACTGCGCCCGGTGTGGCGCCCTCCTCGCCGGGCGCGAGCATGAGGACGATCGGCTGGGGCGCGGTGGGCGGCGCCGACAGGTAAATGGGCGGCGGGCCGCCCGCCTGGGCGCCGCCGTCCGCCGTCACGAGGCTCGCCGGCGACACCGGGGCGCCGGTCAGCGCGCCCTGCACCACCCAACCGCACACGCCGACGACCGCGATGAGCACGGCGCAGGTCTGGTAGCTCGGTCCGCGCTTCTCCACGTTCGAGGTGGTCATCCCACTGTCCCTCCGGTCTCGCGGGAACCGTTGCTCCCGCTCGTACAGGCGACGATCCGGGCGCGGCGCCCCCCGGCGCATCCGTGACCTGCCCAGGGTGGTCACCGGTGGAGCAACGGTCCGGGGTGCTACGCGGGCACGGGGCGGACGATGGTGGGCAGCACCGAGGCGAGCTGTCCCCGCGAGCTGATCCCGAGCTTCGAGTACACCTTGGCCAGGTGGTACTCGACGGTGCGGTGGCTGATGAACAGCCGCACGCTGATCTCCGGGTTGGTCAGCCCGTCCCGGGCCAGGCCCGCGATCCGCGCCTCCTGGACGGTGAGGTCCGCGACGGTGAGCTCCCGACCCGGTCGGACACCACGCGTGCCGACCGACGCGCCCGTGGCCAGCAGCTCACGCCGCGTCCGGTCGGCGAACCCGTCCGCGCCGGTCTCGGTGAACAGGTCGTGCGCGTCACGGAGCCACCGCCGCGCCTCCACCCGGCGCTTCTCCCGGCGCAGCCACTCGCCGTAGACCAGCTGGGCACGCGCCAGCTCGACACGCAGCCGCGTGCGGGCCAGCCTCCGGACGGCCTCGCGGTAGAGCCGCTCCGCGGCCCCGCCCCGGTGCAGCATGGCGCGCGACCGTGCCTCCACCCCGAGCGCCCAGTCGGTGGCACCGGCCCGGGTGGCCTCCGACAGCTGCCGCAGCGCACCGGCCGCCACGGCGGGCGACCCGGCCCGGACCGCCGCCTCGACCAGCTCGGCCAGGCACCAGTACGCCATGTCGCCGTCGTCCAGGTGCCGCACCCCGCGGGCGGCGGCGACCAGGGCGTCGTCGTACCGGCCCCTGCTGTTGCACAGCACCGCAGTCGCCCAGTCGGCGCACGAGAGGCCGGTGCCCTCACCCCGCGCCGTCGCGTCCCGCCGGACGTGCGCCGCCTCGCGCGCGGTCGCGTCCTCGTCCCCGCGCAGCGCCGCGAGCGCCAGGGCGCCGTACGGCACGGGGCCGGCGCCCGTCGTCGCCGTCGTCGCGCGCGACTCGTCGACCAGCTCGGCCGCGGACCGCTGCTCGCCCGTCAGCAGCAGCAGAAAGATCCGCGAGGTGAGGGCGAGGGGCAGCTCGTCGAGCCCGCCCGCCTGCCGGAGCGTGTCGACGTGCCTGCGCGAGAGGGCGTCCCACGCGTCGTCGTCCCACAGGTATACCGCGGCAACGGAGGCCGGGCCCAGCCAGTGCGCCCCCTCGTCCGCCGTCAGGTCCTGGCCGAGCCCGGCCAGCGCGCGGCGCAGCAGCTGGTGCCCCGCGGGTGCGCCCGCACCCTGGTCCGCGGCCATCCCCGCCAAGAGCAGCCCGGTCGCATGCGCGTCGGACGCCGCCCGAGACATGGCGTGGCCGGCCCCGGCCACGGCCCGGACGCCCGCGCCCGGGCCTGCGAGGTGCCCGGCGAGCACGGCCGCGCCCACGGCATCGAGGTAGGTGGTGCGGGCGAGCTGTACGTCGAGGCGCTCCAGGCCGCGGGCCGCCCCGAGCAGGAGCGCCGGAGCGTCCGGGCCACGCCGCGTGGCGACGGCGAGCTCGGCCCGGACCAGCTCGGCCCGGGCGCTGTGCAGCGGCCCGAGCGGCGTCGCCTCCGCGATGCCGAGCAGCTCCTGTGCCACGCCGAACGCCCCCGCACGCACCGCGGCGTGGGCGGCGGCCAGCGCACGCGCCGCACGGCGCACCGGTTCCGCGGTCAGGGTCACGGCGCGTTCGAGGAACGCGGCAGCGCTCCGGCCGCGCCGATGGGCATCGGCGGCGGACCGCTCCAGCTCGGTGGCCAGGTCCTCGTCCGGGCCCAGGGTGGCCGCCGCACGGTGCCAGACGCGCAGGTCGGCGTCGGTCCGCGGGTCGGTCGCGTCGGCCAGGGCGCGGTGCGCGCGGCGTCGCTCGTGCGGTGAGGCCGAGCGGTAGGCGGCCGCACGGACCTGCGGCCGGCGGAACCGGACCCCCGCACCGAGGTCGAGCAGCCCCGCGTCGGTGGCCGCGGCGCCGGCGTCGGTGGGGAGCCCGAGCAGCCCGGCGGCACGCCACAGCAGCGCCAGGTCACCGGTGGGGTCGGCGGCCGCGAGCTGCACGAGGCGCCGGGTGTCCGCCGGGAGCGCCGCGATCTGCCGCGCGAGGTCCTGTTCGGCCGTGCTCGGCCCCGACCCTCCCGGGCCGTCCGCGACGAGCGACCTGCGGTCCCGCGCCAGCGCCAGCAGCTCCCCCGGGTTGCCGTGCGCCTCGGCCAGCAGGCGGCTACCCACCCGTTCGTCGAGCACCCCGTGAAGCACCGGTCCGACGAGGTGGCGGGCGTCGGCGTCCGACAGCCCTCGCAGGGCCAGCTCGGGCAGGCCGGTGAGCACGCCCTCACCGTCCCGCGTGGCCACGACCAGCAGCACGGGCTGGTCCGCCAGCCGGCGCGCCACGAAGGCCAGCGCCTGGGCGGATCCCGGGTCGAGCCACTGCGCGTCGTCGACCAGGCACACGAGCCCTCGCGGGCTCCGGGCCGCCTTCGCGGTGACGAGGGACAGGACGGCCAGCCCGATCAGCAGGCGGTCCGGCGGCAGTCCCGGGCGTACACCGAACGCGACCTCGAGCGCCTCGCGCTGAGGGCCGGGCAGGTGCTCGACGCCGTCGAGCAGGCGGGCGCACAGCTGGTGCAGCGTGGCGTACGCGAGGTTCCGCTCGGACTCCGTCCCCACGGCGCGGACCGTCGTCGTGCCGGCGGCCACCTGGGCGACCCGGTCGAGCAGGGCGCTCTTCCCGATGCCCGGTTCGCCGCGCACCACGACGGCCGTGCCGCACCCGCCACGGGCCCGCGCGAGCAGGCGGTCCAGGGTGTCGCACTCGCCGCCGCGGCCCCGCAGCGGGCGAGGAGTTCGGGGCTGCCGGTCAGGGTGCACGCTCGCCACCTCTCGCACCGATCAGCAGGGCCCCGCGGCCACACCGCTGCCCTGTGCGCCATCTGGGAATGTGGTGCGGCGCGGGCCGCGACGACTGCTGCGACGCGTACGCCGGAATGACCGAAAGTGCCGTATCGGCGCCTTTCCGGAAACGCCGCGGAAAGGCACACGGCGATATCAAGACACTAACCCCGGGGCACCGGCCTGACGCGCCCGAGAGGCCGCCAGCGGCGCAGTTCACCCGTTCGTGGTGCAGTCCCGCTCCCCGAAGACGTGTGCGGCGAGACGCCGAAACCGCGCACCGTGGGGCCGGATAGGCTCGCGGCGTGACCGTGTCCGATCCCCCGTCGTTCCTGTTCCGCGCCTTCCGCGGAAAGGGCCGTCCGGAATGATCACGCAGAGCGTGGAGACCACCGACTACCACACCGCCGGCGAGCCGTTCCGGATCGTCGTGGACCCTCCCGTCCCCCTGCCCGGCAGCTCGGTGGCCGACCGCCGGGCACGTGCCCTGACGAGCACGGCGGCCCAGGAGCTACGCCGGACGCTCTGCTCCGAGCCGCGCGGACACGCCGACATGTACGGAGGCTTCCTGGTGCCGCCGGACGACGACGGCGCCCACCTCGGCGTGCTCTTCTGGCACAAGGACGGCTTCTCCACGGCGTGCGGGCACGGCACGATCGCGCTGGGTGCCTGGGCCGTCGAGACAGGGCTCGTCCCCGCGCCGGACGACGGCGTCGCGGACGTGATGGTGGACGTGCCCTCGGGCCGGGTCACCGCACGGGTGCACCGCGAGGGCGGCCGGACGATCGCCGTCGACTTCGTGAACGTGCCCAGCTACGTGCTCGCCCGCGACCTCGCCGTCCACACCTCGCGCGGCACGGCCCCGGTGACCCTGGCCTACGGCGGGGCGATCTACGCGAGCGTGGACGCGACGGCCCTCGGCCTGTCAGTGGAGCCGACGGCGTACGCCGAGCTGATTTCCGTGGGCCGCGAGATCAAGCGCGCGCTCGACGCCGACGGCCTCGCGACGCACCCCACCAACCCGCGGCTCAGCGGCGTCTACGGCACGATCCTGCACGAGGAGCTCGGGGCGGCCGACGGCGGCGGGGCGCCTGGTGCTGCGCCGGGCGCCACGTCTGGTGCTGCGCCGCAGGTGCGCCAGCGCAACGTGACGGTGTTCGCCGACGGCCAGGTCGACCGGTCACCGTGCGGCTCCGGCACGGCCGCCCGGCTGGCCGTCCTGGCTGACGACGGCCGGGTCGGCGTGGGCGGACCCACCCTGCACCACGAGTCGATCGTCGGGTCCGCGTTCACGGGCTCGGTGGTGGGCACCACCCGGGTGGGCGACCGGCCCGCCGTGCTGCCCCAGGTCACCGGCATGGCGTACCGCACGGGCGAGCACCGCTTCGTGATCGACGCCGCCGACCCGCTCGTCCCCGGCTTCGTGCTCCGGTGACCGCGCCCCTGGTGCTGGACGCCGCCGCCGTGGCCGCCGCGTGCCCACCCGCCGACGCCGTCGCCGCCCTCCGGTCGGCCCTCGCGGGCGGCCTCGACCCCGCCGCCGACCTGCCCCGGCAGGCCGTGCCGATGGCGGCCGGCGAGCTCCTGCTCATGCCGTCGGACGGCGGGGGCGCGCCGGCGCACGTGGGGATCAAGGTCGCGTCGGTCGCGCCCGCGAACCCGGGCCGCGGCCTGCCCCGCGTCCAGGGTTCCTACCTGCTGCTCGACGCCGCGACGCTGGGCGTGGTGGCCGTGCTGGACGGCATCGCGCTCACCACGCTCCGCACCCCGGCGGTGTCCGTCGCCGCGGTGCTGGACCGGCTCCTCGCCGGCTCCGGCCCGCTGCGGGTCGCCGTGCTCGGCGCCGGGCCTCAGGCGCACGGTCACGTCGCGACGCTCGCGGGTGCGCTGGCCGGGCACAGGGAGCTCGGTGACGTGACCCAGCTGGTCCGGGAACCGAACCGGGCGGCGAAGATCGACGGCGCACGCGTCGCCGGGCTCGGCACCACGGCGGCCGACGACGCCCTGCGCACCGCCGACGTCGTCGTCTGCGCCACGTCGGCTCGGGAGCCCTTGTTCGACGCCGCCCTCGTCGCGGACACGGCGGTGGTACTCGCCGTCGGCTCGCACGAGCCTGACGCGCGCGAGCTGCCCGCCGCGCTGCTCGCGCGCGCCACGGTGGTGGTCGAGGATCCCGGCGCGGCCCTGCGCGAGGCGGGCGACGTCGTGCTCGCGATCGCGGACGGCGCCCTCACGGCGGCGGACCTGGTGCCGATGCGTGACGTCGTGGTCGGGACGGCGCTCCCCGACCCCGCGCGGCCGCTCGTGTTCAAGAGCACCGGCATGTCGTGGGAGGACCTGGTGGTGGCCGAGGCGGTGGTGGCTGCGGTGGGTGAGGCTGCAGCGGGCGAGACGGCGGCGAGTGAGGCTGCGGCCGGCGAGGCAGCGGCGCCGTCGGGCGGGCGCTGAGCGTTCGAAGTTCGACGGGGCCGACGACTCGCGCGTCGAGTCCGTGCTGGGCTGCCGGGTGCTCGGGTACCCGGGTGCTCGGGTACCCGAACGGTTCCGAACCGCAAACTGCGCGTCCATCACTGCGGTCCCCCGCGCCGAACCGCAAGCTGCGCGTCCACGGAGACGTCGAACCGATGGTTGTTGGTCCATCGAGCCCGCAATGGACCAACAACCATCGGTTCGGCGGCCACCCGAACACGTAGGTTGCGGCTCGGCGGCCACCCGAACACGTAGGTTGCGGCTCGGCGGAGCGTCGACGTCGACGTCGACGTCCGCGGACTCACCCTCACCGGCGGCATCGGCCGGAAGGCGCGCCGAGAAGTGACCTATCTCATGGCGACAAATCGGTCAAGTGGGGTGAGCCCTGGCGCGAATGCCGTGATGGGATTGTGACTTCTCGGGCGAGCGGGGTTACGGTCGATCCCGCTCGCGGCACATCCGCGGGCACTCGAGGCGGACGCCGAGCCCTGTCACCGCCGCGAGATCTGCTCACACCAGATGACAGGGACGGGGGAACCACGTAAGCGGGCACCGACGGTGCCCTTGGGGTGAAGCCGCAGAGCACGACGCGGCCGGGTCATTCTCCGATCCGAATCCGACAGCTCACCTCGCAGGCGTCCGGAGAACGAACACGTGACCACTCGCACGCCTGGGCGCCATCGCGCCGCCCGCAGCCCCATCACTCCGTTGTCCCCTCTCTCCCGTGCCGCGGCGCGGGGCATCACCGGTGCCGCACGTCGCGGCGCCGTCGTGGCAGCAGGCTCCGGCCTGGCCATCTCGCTGTTCAGCGTCACCGCGAACGCCGCGCCCGTGAGCGACCAGGGCTCGGCCGCGGCCGAGCTCGACACCGTCGCCGAGAACCCGTCGGTGGCAGAGGCCGCGACGCGTGCCGTGGACACCGCGCCGGCCGTGCGCGTCGCCGCCGACAGCAAGTTCACGCTGGAGACCGGCACCATCAAGGTGACGCCGGCCCCCGAGCCGGAGCCCGAACCCGAGCCGGAGCCCGAGACCGTCGTCGAGACGGTCGAGACCGTCGAGACCGTCGAGCAGACGTCCGCCGCGGCCGAGCCCGTCGAGGACACCGCGGAGCAGGCCGCACCGGCCTCCGCCTCGGGTTCCGCGATCGTCGACATCGCCATGCAGTACCTCGGCGTGCCGTACGTCTGGGCCGGTTCCACCCCCGCCGGGTTCGACTGCTCCGGGTTCACGTCCTACGTGTACGCCCAGGTCGGCATCAGCCTGCCGCACTCCTCCGCGGCGCAGCGCAACGCCGGCACCGTGGTCTCCGCGGCCGAGGCCCAGCCGGGCGACCTGATCTGGAGCCCGGGCCACGTCGCCATCTTCGCGGGCGACGGCATGCAGATCGAAGCGCCCGTGCCCGGTGAGACCGTGCGCTACACGTCGATCTGGCAGGCCAGCCCCACCTTCATCCGGGTCGGCTGATCCTCCGGGTCCGCTGAGACCCGCGGTCCCGCGACCGCCACCCAGCACGCACGCACGACGCCCGGCCGGAACTCTCCGGCCGGGCGTCGTGCGTCCTCCCCGAGATCGTGGCCCCCCTCACAGGTCTTGGCCCTGCTCTGCCCGCACTCTCGCCGCCGGGCCGTCCCCGGTGGCAGGATCGTCGTCATGAGCGCCCCCGGCAGCGTCGAGACCAACGCCCTGAACACCATCGACGAGACCGAGCGCCGCGGGTCACCACGCAACCTGTTCTGGCCCTGGTTCGGGGCCAACGTGTCGGTGCTGGGACTCGGCTACGGCTCCTACCTGCTGGGCTTCGCCGTGTCGTTCTGGCAGGCGGTGGTCGTCGGCACGGTGGGCATCGTCGTCTCGTTCCTGTTCTGCGGCTTCATCTCACTGGCCGGCAAGCGCGGCTCGGCGCCCACCATGGTGCTGTCCCGGGCCGCGTTCGGCGTGCGGGGCAACAAGCTGCCCTCGCTCCTGTCCTGGATCCTCACCGTCGGCTGGGAGACGGTGCTCGTCGCCCTGGCCACGCTCGCGACGTCGACGGTGCTCGGCGCGCTCGGCTGGGGCGGCGGCACCGTCACCAAGGTCGTGGCCCTCGTGGTCGTGGCGGGCATCGTGGTCGTGGCCGGCATCTTCGGTTTCGACCTCGTGATGCGACTGCAGGTGGTCATCACCGTGCTGACCGCGGTGCTCACCGTCGTCTACGTCGTACTCGTGGCCGACCACGTCGACTGGGCGGCGGTCGCCGCGATCCCCGCCGGCGGCGGCCCCCAGGTGATCGGCGGCCTCGTGTTCATGATGACCGGGTTCGGCCTGGGCTGGGTCAACATGGCGGCCGACTACTCGCGGTACCTGCCCCGCAGCGCCTCCGGCCCGCGGATCGTCGGCTGGACCACCTTCGGCGCCTCCCTGGCCCCCGTCGGGCTCCTCGTGTTCGGGCTCCTGCTCGCCGGCTCCGACCCGGTCCTGAACGAGGCGATCGGCGCCGACCCGATCGGTGCCCTGTCCACGCTCCTGCCCACCTGGTTCCTCATCCCGTTCGCAGTGGTCGCCCTGGCAGGGCTCATCGGCGGCGCCGCCCTCGACATCTACTCCTCCGGCCTCGCCTTGCTCTCCCTGGGTCTGCCCGCACCACGCTGGGCGGCCGCCGCCATCGACGGTGCGCTGATGATCGTCGGCGCCGTCTACGTGGTCTTCGTCGCCGACTCCTTCATCGGCCCCTTCCAGGGCTTCCTCATCACGCTCGGCGTGCCGGTCGCCGCCTGGTGCGGCGTGCTGCTCGCCGATCTCCTGCTGCGCCGCCGCGACTACGCCGACGCCGACCTGTACGACCCGGCCGGCCGTTACGGAGCCGTCAACTGGTCAGCGGTCGTGCTGGTGCTCGCGGGCACCGCGATCGGCTGGGGCCTGGTCACCAACACCTACGCGCCCTGGCTGGCCTGGCAGGGCTACCTGCTGGGACCGCTCGGCGGGGTCGACGGCGACTGGGCCTGGGCCAACCTCGGCGTGCTCGTCGCCCTGGTCATCGGCTTCGCCGGCACGCTGCTGCTCACCGCCCGCACCGTGCGCCGCCAGGAGGAGCGATGACCACGGCGGACGCGGCGCTGGTCGTCATCGACATGCAGGACGTCTTCGCCCGCCCGCCCAGCCCGTGGGCCTCCCCCGACTACCCCGCGGCCCTCGCCGGCACCCGCCGCCTGCTGCCCGCCTTCGCGGGCCGCACGGTCCTGACCCGCTACGTCGCCCCCACCGTGCCCGACGGCGCCTGGCGCGCCTACTTCGACCAGTGGCCGTTCGCGCTCGTCCCCGAGGACGACCCGCTGTACGAGATCACCGACCTGGGCGACGTCCTCTCCGCCGGGGCGCCGGTCGTCACCGCCACCACGTTCGGCAAGTGGGGACCGGAGCTCGACGCCGCCACCCGCGGCGCCGGCGAGCTCGTGCTCGCGGGCGTCGCCACCGACTGCTGCGTCATCTCGACGGCGCTCGCCGCCGCCGACGCGGGCCGCAGGGTGCTCGTGGTCGCGGACGCCTGCGCGGGGTCGACGCCGGAGAACCACGAGCGCGCGCTCGCGGTCATGCGCCTGTACGCGCCGCTCATCGAGGTGACGACTGCCGAGGCGGTCCTGACGGGCGGCTAAGACCGCCGCAGCGATGATGTTCTCGCCCGCCGCCGCGGGCGACCGACCAGACAAGGGAGTCAGACGTGACAGCTACCAGGATCCGCAGCAAGTGGGAACGCCACGACGAGCGGTTCTCCCCCGTCCGCGGCGACACGTTCGTCGAGGTGCTGTACGACGGCGGCAGCTGGCTCGAGGGCCCGGCGTACTCGGCGGCCTGGCGCACGGTGCTGTTCAGTGACATCCCGGACGACCGGGTCATGGCGTGGTCCGAGGTGACCGGCGCCGTCGGCGTCTTTCGTAGCCCGGGCGGCCATGCGAACGGCCGCACCGTGGACCGCGCGGGCCGGATGCTGCAGTGCGAGCACAGTACCCGTGCCGTGACCCGCACCGAGCCCGACGGCACGGTGACCGTCCTGGCCGACCGCTGGGCGGGCAAGCGCTTCAACAGCCCCAACGACCTGGTCGAGCACAGCGACGGCAGCGTGTGGTTCACCGACCCGGCGTACGGCATCGACAGCGACTACGAGGGTTACCACGCCGTCCCGGAGATCGACGGCTGCCACGTCTACCGCTGGGACCCGGACGGATCGGTCACCCGGGTCGCCGACGACTTCGGCCGTCCCAACGGGCTGGCGTTCTCCGCGGACGAGCAGACCCTCTACGTCACGGACACCGAGCACCGGAACATGCGCCGGTTCGACGTCGGCCCGGACGGCACCCTGGCAGGCGGCGAGGTGTTCGCCGTCTGCGACGCCGGGGGGTTCGACGGGATCCGGCTCGACGACGCCGGCCGCATCTGGGGCGCCGCCCACGACGGCCTGCACTGCTTCGACCCGGACGGCACCCTGCTCGGCAAGCTGCTGCTGCCCGAGGTCTGCTCGAATCTCACGTTCGGCGGGCCCAAGCGGAACGTGCTGTACGTGACGGCGACGAACATGCTGCTGTCGGTCCGGGTGAGTGTGACGGGCCTGCGATAACGCTGCTCCTGGCCGGCCCTCACGTTCTCCGCCGACCCAGCGATCAGGCCCCGAATACACCCGTTATCTGGGCCTGATCGCTGGGTCAGCGGAGAAGGTCGGGCGAGTGGGAATGTTTTAATGCGTTTGGGATTCGGTTCCCCTGGTCCCGTCTCGTTGCGCATTCCGCCGGTCAATACCATAGGCGGGCCCGCACCACCTACCCCGCTCGGCGACTGGAGCGTGCCGCCCTCTTTCGTATGCTGAGGCCGCCGGGTCGGGTACGAACACATTTACCGGGCTCATTCCGGATAAACCTCGCGCGCGAGCTCCGAAAGCTCGTGCCACCTGTGCCCGACGGTGCCGCTGCCGTCGGGCCGCGACGTTCCCGGCCGTCTCCCGGCAGGGCGACACGACCGCGCGCAGTGACGGAGGGAGGACCGCGTGACCGCCAGTGGTGGCTCGAATTCTGACGACTGGATCGTGCACCGACCCTCGGTCGTGCGTTCGGTCGCCGCACGCGTACCCGGCATCGACGCCGAAGAAGCCACCAGCCGCGCCCTGGAAAAAATGGTCCGCCTGACCACCACCGGCACCACCATCGACGACCCCGCCCCCTACTGGC